>Ga0272444_10003442_pt1 | contig 14201 bp, 8 predicted proteins | sample SSMForm13_FD_201033 | JGI IMG/M metagenome (GOLD analysis project Ga0272444, IMG submission 201033) | Marine sediment archaeal communities from Little Sippewissett salt marsh, Falmouth, MA, United States - SSM-Form-13 | ecosystem: Environmental > Aquatic > Marine > Wetlands > Sediment ...
ACCCGGTGCTGACGGAAATCATCGCCGAGGAGCAGCCGGATGCCCTGTTGACCGGCGTGGGCGGCCAGTGTGCCCTGAATCTGACCTGCCGTCTGGCGGCGGAGGGCGTGCTGCAAAAACATCGTGTCATTCCCCTGGGCATCAGCGTCGAGAATATCATCGCCAGCCAGCATCGATCGGCTTTCAAGAAAATGCTGCAGTCTCTGGGCATCAACACGCCGCATGGCCTCACTTTTAAAAATGCTGAAGATGCCGAACAGGCGGCGGAGGAGATCGGGTATCCTTTGGCGGTACGCTCTTTTTTCACGAGCGGGGGCGCCGGCAGCGGCATGGCCTACAACGTCGAAGAACTCCGGCGGCTCGCCGAACGCGCCTTGTCGGCCGGCCATATCGCGCCGGCGGTGATGCTGGAGCAGTCGCTGCTGGGATGGACGGAGCTGGAGCTGGTGCTGCTGCGCGACCATGAGGACGCGATACGGCTTTTGGCCTCTATTGAGAATCTCGACGCCGTCGGCATTCACTCCGGCAATTCCGTGTGTGTCACCCCGGCCATGACGCTGGACAACACAATCTGTGCCGGCGCCCTTAAAGTGGCGCGCACCATCCTGAGCGCCCTTGATGTCGCCGGCTGCGCCACCATCAAACTGGCCGTCGACGCCCGGCATGAGACGTTCCAGGTCCTGGCGGTGGATCCCCGCTGGACGCGGTCTGCCTCCCTGGCCGCCAAAGCAACCGGCCTGCCGGCGGCTAGGCTGGCAACCCGGCTGGCAGCCGGCGAGGCCATGGACGTCGTTGTCCCCACCCAAGAATTGCCGGCCGATCCGTTTCAATCATCCACGGGCCGGGTTGTCGTCAAACGCCCCATCTGGGATGACGCCGTCTACAAATCGGTGCAGGAGCGTCTGGGGCTGCAGATGACCACTGTCGGGGAAGCCATCGGCATCGGACGGACCTTTAGGGAAGCCTTTGAAAAAGCCTCCCGCGCCGGCGGCTGCGATATTCCCGGCCCGGCGGCCGCCGCCCACCATAGCGCCGGATCGGAGCAGGACCTGATGCATCGCCTGGGAACGCCGTCCGGACAGCGCTACGACGACATCGCCATCGCTCTGCGAAACGGCATGGACAAAGCGGAGATATCGCAGACAACCGGTATTCACCCCTGGTACATTAACGAACTTCAGCAAGCCGTCGCAGACGGACCGCAAACCGCGGGAACGTTTCCCCCGACACCAACCGGCCGAACCGACCGGATGGTTGCTTCTGAAACCGGCGCCGCGCAAAAACGGTCGACGGCCCGTTCCGACAAAACGATTCTGCTGCTGGGATCGGGCCCCAACCGCATCGGACAGAGCCTCGAATTCGACTATGCTGCAAGCCATGCCTTGCGGGCCCTGAAACAGCAGGGCTGTAAAACCGTCGTCGTCGACTGCAACCCGAAATCCCTGCTGACAGATCCCGGCACCGCCGACCGCTTCTACCTGGAACCGCTGACAAAGGATGCGGTTCTGAGCGTCTGCCGCCATGAACAGCCGCAGGGAGTGGTGGTTCAATTCGGGGGGGCAGCAGCCCTTGATTTGTCTCAGCAGCTGGCGCAGGCCGGATGGACCGTCCTCGGCACCGCGGCGGCATCCATCGCCACGGTCCGCAGCCGCCACCGCCTGCACCGCATGATTCAGGATTTGGGCATCCCGCAGCCGGAAGCCGGACCGGCGGCCGACAGTGCGGAAGCCCAGCGACTGGCTGCAAAATGGGGCTACCCGATCGTCGTCTATCTACCCGCCGGCCAGGCGGGTGAAGCCCCGCACATTCTGCATGACCGCGACATGCTCACCCGCTGTCTGGATGCGCACTTTGCCGGGCCGCACGCAGCACCGGTTCTGGTGGAACGTTTTCTTGAATATGCCATCGAAGCCGGCGCGGACGCGCTCAGTGACGGCAGGCAGACCCTTGTCCCGGCGATTGTCGAACACGTGGAGCTGGCCGGCGTTCACGCCGCGGATGCCGCCTGCGTGGTGCCCCCCGTCAGCACGCCGCCGCGCCATACCGACACAATGCGCCTTTATGCCGCTGAGATCGCCCGCGCGCTGAACATCGTCGGCCTCATGAACATCCTTTTCGCCGTTTACCAGGACACGGTTTATGTGCTGGAAGTCTTTCCGGCCGCCTCCCGCACCGTGCCGCTGGTCTCCAGGTGTCTGAATCGCCCTCTGGCGTCGTTTGGACTGGATCTCATGATGGGACGGCCGCTGTCGGCGCTGGATCTGCCCGATGCCTTCCCCCGTTTTTACAGTGTCAAGGAAGCGGTGTTTCCGTTCCGCCTGTTTCCGGATATGGACCCGCTGTTGGGCCCTCAAACACAGAGCACGGGGCTCGTAATGGGAATCGCGGACAGCTACGGTCTTGCATTCTACAAATCCCAGCAGGCGGCCGGCGTGCCCCTGCCACTCAAAGGAACCGTGTTGATCACGGTAACCGACGAAGACAAGCCCAGCATTCTTGAACCGGCCCGTCGTTTCCGCGAACTCGGCTTCAAGATTATGGCCACCCGCGGCACGCGGCGTTTTCTGGTGGACCACGGCATCGCGGCCGAAGCCATCCGCAAACTGGGATTCGGACGGCCGGACATCGTCGACGCCATAAAAAACGGCGACATTCAGCTGGTGGTCAACACCCCCAGCGGCAAACAGAGCCACGCCGAGGATGCCTACATCCGCAAGACAGCCATCCGCTGCGGCGTACCGGACATGACCACACCCGCGGCGGCCGGCGCCGCTGTAAAGGCCATCGCCGCGCGGCTGGCCGGCGCCTCCTCGCCCCGGGCGCTGCAGGTTTACTATGGGAGCTGATGCCGGATTGAATCGCTGGAACCATGAAGTTCATGAAGAACATGAAGGAAAAGATTTTTATTGGTGAGACCCTGACGTCATTCCGACGAACGCCGGAATGACGCTCCAGCGAATCTCTAACATAATCTATTGATTTTTTTGAAAATATAAATTTTCATGCATCGCCTTTAGAGGGCAATTCCGACGGCTCGCCAACTAACACTGGTTCATGTGTTACTGTCAGCCACCGGGCATGAAAATTTGGGCATGAAAATTTCGGCCTTACCAGCCGATGCTGATCTGACCGATATAGCGGCGGTCTTCTTTCTGGCCGGCGTAGGATCCCACTTCCTCGGCATAGGTGGCGGCATCCAGCCGCAGCACCCAGAAGTCAAGCGTGGCGCCGGCGGTCAAATAGCCCTGGTTGATGCCGGCGCGGACGGCCAGCACCGCCGGAAACTGAAGCTCCAATCCCATGTGCAGACGCTTCATGTTGTCGGGATCCGCCTCGTGATTGTGGGTCAGATCGATGAAGTCAACCGCGCCGATGAGGTCAAAGCCCGCAAGGCCTCTTTTGGCGGCGATGCCCAGGTTGACTTCGGTTTCGAGGTCCTTGGCGTCGCCCATGCTCATTTTGGGAATGTTCAGCAAAGCAAGGCCGACGTCCAGATCCACCACATTGACAAAGGGCAGACGGTAGATGGCGCCCAGATCCAGGCCCACACCGGAGCCGGATTTATAGTCGTCCTCCACCTGGTCTTCAAAATCGTCCGAAGCAATATCCACGGCGTCATAGGTTTCGCTGAGGCTTTCCCGGTCGATGTATTTCAACGCGGCCCCTATGCGCAGGCCACTCAGCGGCAGATTGGCGCCGACGCCGCCCAGCAGCCCCAGGTCGCGAACAAAGTCAGCATCCAGTTCGGGCCAGACCGGATTGTGGACTTCCGCATCCAGCGTGGCCTGCGCCAGAGCGCCGATCATGACGCCGTAGCCCGCGATGTTCAAACCCACATGGGGATAAAGCGCGGCCCGGACATGCTGGTGTTCGCCCAGGTAGTCGCGCAGCAGATCCGCCACCTCCCCGGTGTCATCCAGGTCGGCATCCTGGATGTCGTTGACGAAATCAAGCGTGTTTTTGGAAACCTCGACCAGCGGATTGACGATGCCGACCTGAACCGTGGAAATGTCCGACAGACCGGCCGGATTGTAAAAAAGGGCATTCTCATCATCGGCCACGGCGGTAAACGCCCCGCCCATCCCCAGCGGCCGCACGCCGCGGTGCAGCGTCGGGTACTCGTCCGCCGCCGCCATGGGCATAAGCAAGAACATCATCAGAAAAACCATCACAACAACCCTGGCCGTCGCATACAAGTGTTGGGTCTTCACCAGCGCCTCCTTCATCCGCATCAAAGATTGTTGATATAAGCTGCCAGGTCATTGCCGTCGGCATCCAGCCCGTCGCTGTCGGGATCCAGATCCTCGACAAACTCAGAGAAGGATTCCGCGATGTCATTGTCGGGCTGGGTTTCCTCCAGCGCAACCACAGCCGCCGAGATGCGCTCCAGGTTGTCGTTGAGCTTGTCGTTGGCCTTGATGAGGTAATTGTCATCCACATCGCTGAAATCCGCCGGACTGGTCGCATACAGGCTGTTCAGCCCTTCCTCGGTCAGAGTGATAACGGATGTGTTCAGATCCACCATTACCAGATCGGCGATGGTCAGCGCGGAGTGCACCACGCTCAAGAGTCCCAGCTGAGTGGTCTGAGCGTTGTCGGGCTCGGGAATGCAGTCGATGAAGCCTTCGGTCGATGCATCACCGTAGATCGCCTGATCGATGTAGTCCAGTTTGGTGGCGACTTCATTGGATGTCAGCCGGTTGTTCTCGTCGCCGATGATCCGGCCGATCATATCAATACTGCCGGTCTCGCCGGTTTCCTCCAGATCGTCAATGGTTTCGAGCCAGTGAAAGGTGTCGAAGCCGGCCAGCCCGGCCAGGGCGTTGCTCAACAGTTCACAGACCTTTTCCCGGTTGGGGTAGTCCTCCTTAAGATCCAGCAGGATGCGGCGCGCCTTGGAAAAATCGCCGTCGTCCAGTGCAATTTCGGCGTCATCAATGCGGGCTTGATAGGAATCGTCATCCGACCCGCTCTCGAACAAGTTTTCATCACACGCCGCCAGCAAAAAAACAAAACACAGCCCGACAATCATTGCGCCGGCCGACATGCGGCCCCCGCGGGTTTGACTCTTTCGCAACGGACGCAACAGCTTCATGGAATGCCTCCTTCCGGTAAACGGTTCACAAACATAAATTACGACACCCTTTTTGAATTTGCTTTTTTACAACGAAGATCATATCGGATCGCCCCGTCCTTGTCAATTTAAGATGACGCCTGTTTCAAGCCGAAAAAATCCGTTGGACAACGAGGACATGGCGTTGAAAATCCGTCGGCGCCAGGGTGTACGGCATTACCATTGGGTGCCAGACGGAGGGCCGGTCTTGGCGTTCCAGGGCATCTTTGAGGATCGACATTTCCGCAGCCGCCGGCGGGCGGCCGCCGAAATACATGAGCAGGCCGTCGGCGGCGACAAGCGGCAGCGCCAGCTGCACAAACCGCACCACATCCGTCACGGCCCGGGAAACGACGACATCGAATGCAGCGCCGCTGGTGCGGCCGGGAGGAATATCTTCGGCCCGCACGTGGCAGGCCCTTGCTTTTTCAAGGCCGAGGTGGCGAATGGCCGTTTTTAAAAAACTCACTTTTTTGCGCCGGGCGTCAATCATGGTCAGGGAGATCGCCGGCTGCATGATCTTGAGGGGTATCCCGGGAAATCCGGCGCCGGAGCCGATGTCGAGCAAACGCCCGGTGGAGGGGATCAAGGCCGAAGGCGCAATGGAGTCGACGTAGTGCTTCAGCGCCATCTCCAGCGGATCCGCGATCGCCGTGAGGTTGATGCGGCGGTTCCAATCGATCAGAAGCCGCGCATGAACGGCGAACTGTTCGCTCCGGGCGTCGTCGACCGCCGCGCCGATGGCGGCCGCCGCCGTCACGATGGTGTTTTTGAAACCCGCCCAGTCAACCGCCGCCGGCGAGCCCGAGACCATCTTTATTTTCCTTCAAAATCCATAAGCACGGACATCTCATTGCCCCCGGCCGGTGTGATGCGGGCATTGGGGTAGCGCTTTTTGAACACATGCAGCATGGCCTGATTTTCCTTGAGAACCGTGGCGGTAAAGCCCTTGTAGTGGTTTTCGCGGGCGATTTGCTCCAGCATATCCAGCAGAAAAGACGCCACGCCTAGATTGTGATAATCCTCATGCACCACAAAGGCCACCTCGGCGCGATCACCTTCGTTGGCATAGGAGCCGATGGCCATAATTTCCTTGTGCCCGCCCTTCTGCACCAATCCAACCAGCGAGATGTTGCGGCGGTAGTCGATGCTGGCCCACTGGCGCTGCACGACCTCGTGGGTAAAGAGCTTCATTTTGTAAAAAAACCGAAAATAAATGGTCTCTTCCCGCAGGGAATAAAAGAAATTGCGGTAGGCGAATTCATCAGAGGGCAAAAGCGGTCTGAACTCGATGGCCTTGCCGTTCTTCAGCGTCAAAGAACGCTTGTAGCCTTCCAGAAACAGCAGGTCTTCACACGTCGGGGGCAGCTGGTCGCCAAAAATATAATGGTGCTTTTTGGCCTCCTCAATCAGGTCTTCGCGGAATTTGGGATGGGCGATCTGGGCCAGCTCCATCACCCGCTGGTAGATGCTCTTGCCTTTGAGTTCGGCGATGCCGTACTCCGTGATGATAAAATTGACATCCCCGCGGGTGGTAGCCACACCGGCGCCCTCACTCAGGTGGGACACAATCCGGGAAACCGCACCGTTCTGCGCGGTGGATGGTAACGCAATAATCGAAAAGCCTCCCTCGGACATGGCGCTGCCGCGCAGAAAATCGACCTGGTCGCCGATACCGCTGTAAAAACGGTAGCCGGTGGAATCGGAGCACACCTGGCCGGTCAGATCCACCTCCAAGGCCGAACTGATGGAAATCAGATTGTCATTCCGGGCAATGACGTTGGGGTCGTTGACAAATTCCGAAGAGCGGAAGTAAAAGGCCGGATTGTTGTCCACATAATGGTAAAGTTCCTCCGACCCCATACACAGGGACGCAACGACACGATCCGGCAGCAGACTTTTTTTGCGGTTGGTAATGACCTTGTTTTTCATCAGCGGAATAAAGGCATCGGTGATCAGCTGGGTATGAATGCCCAGGTCCTTTTTGCCCATCAGACCGTTTAATATCGCGTAGGGCAGATGGCCGAAGCCGATCTGCAGCGTCGCGCCGTCCTCGATGAGCTGACTGACGTAAAAGCCGATGCGTTCACTGATTTTGTGGTTTTTCAAGCTCGGCAGGGCTTCGACCAGCGGCTCTTCTTTCCAGACCAGGTAGTCGATCTCATCCACGTGAACAAAACTGTCCCCCCAGGTGCGCGGCATCTTGGGGTTGACCTGGGCGATGACCAGGCGGGCGTTTTCCATACCGGAGCGGGTGATGTCCACCGACACCCCCAGACTGCAGTACCCGAAACGATCCGGCGGACTGACCTGGATCAGCGCCACGTCCAGCCCGATGCGGTGGCTTGCGAACAGACGGGGTATCTGGGAAAGATAGGCGGGCACATAATCGATTTTGCCTTCAAACGCGGCCTGGCGCATGCGGCTGCTGATGAAAAAAACCTTGATCGAAAAACGTCTCAGAAAAGCGGGATCATCCATGAACCTGGACAGGGTGTAGGACAGCATCTGGTATATCATGATGTCCTGCAGCCGGATGTCGTTGACCATGGCCTTGATCAGATGCTGGGGCTCGCCGCACCCTGTGCCGACAAAAATCCGGCTGCCTCTGCGAATTTTGGAAACCGCTTTCTCCGCACCGATCAACTTGTCCGGACAGTATTTCTTTAAATCCATACCTGCACTCCAAAAAGCCTTGAATTGATAAAAGGTTGATTGGTCAAATGGTTGAATGGTTGAATACATACAGCTACGCACCCAACCCAACCAACAAAACCCACTCAACCAACCCAACCAATCCGCCCCACCAGCCAGAACAGGCCCATGCCCACGAGCACGGTTCCGCCCAGCGAACGGGTAAAAACGGCCACGGCGAACGTGGGCAACGCCACCCACATTTCCGGCCGCAGCAGATCGATTTGCCGCGGCTGCCCGCCGGTGACCAGAGCCGGCAGCAGAATAGCGCTTAAAATGGATGCCGGTACCAGCGTAAGCCACTCCACCAGCCAGCCGGGCGGCCGGCGTTTGGCAAACAGATAAAACGGTATCCAGCGGGGCACGTAGGTGACCACCCCCATACCCACGACCATAACCAGGTACTCCATGCTCATTGAACAAACCTCTTGAGCATCACGCCCGCTGTCGCGGCGAAAACAGATGCCAGAACAATATAGGCATTGCCGGGAATAAGAAGGGCCAGCAACACGGCGCTCGCCCCGGCAATCCCGGCGGTCACCACCACCAGACGGTTTTTCAGCTGAAACACCAGAAGGCAGATGAACATGGCAATCAACGCGTAGTCAATGCCCGCCGCACCCGCCGGAATCAGGGGCCCGATATAGCCCCCCAGCACCGTCATCACCAGCCACACGAAATTGGCGGTTTGATTCACCACCAGCGCGCGATCGGCGTCCCAGCCCCCCTTTTGGAAGTGCAGCGTGTTGAGCGCGAAGCTTTCGTCCGTGACCCCGTAGGCAAAAAACGCGGCCTTGCCCGGTCGCATACGGGGCATCCGCACCGCCAGGGACGAACTCATCAAAAGATGCCGCAGATTGACCAGGAAGGTCGCCAGCACAATCGACGCAGCCCCCGCACCGCCGGAAAGCATTGAAACCGCGATGAATTGAGCGCTGCCTGCAAAAACCAGCAGCGACATGATGCCGATGTGCAGCGCATCCAAGCCCGCTTTCTGGGCCAGTACACCAAACGCCAAACCAATGGGCGCATACCCCAGACAGATGGGCCAGACCACGATCAACCCATCGATCAATACCGATCGCCGCCCCCCGGTTTTTATTAACCGCATGGTTCCCCGCTCCTGCGTTTATCCAATATTCCACCCTTCCATCTTTCCTTATCATTTTTACGGCCGTCGGTAATATAAATTTGACATTACCGAAAACAGGGCATAGTATATCCGGTTTAATGTAAAGCCACCCAAGCGGTGGCTTTTATCGTACGCAGCATATCAGAGGAATGTTTGTCATGGCAAAGGATATTAAGCAAGTCAGAAATATCGGCATCAGCGCCCACATTGACTCCGGCAAGACCACGCTTACGGAAAGAATTCTGTTCTACACAAAACGAATTCACGCCATGCACGACGTCAAGGGCAAAGACGGCGTCGGCGCGACCATGGACAGTATGGAGCTGGAAAAAGAGCGCGGCATCACCATCGCGTCCGCCGCGACCTACTGTGAGTGGGGCGGCCACCAGATCAATATCATCGACACCCCCGGCCACGTTGATTTCACGATCGAAGTCGAACGTGCCCTGCGGGTGCTGGACGGTGCCATCCTGGTTTTGTGTGCGGTGGGCGGCGTTCAGTCGCAGTCCATCACGGTTGATCAGCAGATGAAGCGCTATAAGGTCCCCTGTATCGCCTTCATCAACAAATGCGATCGCAGCGGCGCCAATCCGGACCGCGTTGTCCGCCAACTCAAAACCAAACTGGGACGCAACGCCGTGGCCATGCAGCTGCCCATCGGCCTGGAAGCCGATCTGCGCGGCGTGGTCGATCTGGTCACCATGCAGGCGATTTATTTTGAAGGTCAAAACGGTGAAACGCTGCGCTGCGCCGACATCCCCGCCGATCTGGCCGCCGAAGCCGAGCAGCGGCGCGAATTGCTGATCGATGCCGCCTCCATGTTTTCGGACGAATTGATGGAAGCGGCTCTGGAGGGAAGCGTGACCGCAGATCTGTTGATCGAGGGTCTGCGCAAGGCAACCCTGGCCCGGGAAATCACGCCGGTTTTCATGGGATCCGCTTACAAAAACAAAGGGGTGCAGCCACTTCTGGACGCCGTGACCCATCTGCTGCCCTGTCCGGCCGACATTGAAAACACGGCGCTGGACATGCAGCAGGCGGAAACACCGGTCGTCCTGTCATCCGAACCGGACAAACCCCTGGTGGCATTGGCCTTCAAACTCGAGGACGGCCAGTACGGACAACTGACCTATGTGCGGGTTTATCAGGGACAGCTGTGCAAAGGCGACACCGTTTTCAACGCCCGTACCGCCAAAAAAGTCCGCATCGGGCGCCTGGTGCGCATGCACGCCGATCAGATGGAAGAAATCGACGCCATCCCCGCCGGCTACATCGGCGCCCTGTTCGGGATCGACTGTGCTTCCGGAGACACGTTCACGTCCGAACAGGGGCACCTGACCATGACGTCCATGTTTGTCCCGGAACCGGTCATTTCGCTGGCCGTCATTCCCAGCGACAACAAGGCGCAGATCAACATGAGCAAAGCCCTCAACCGCTTCACAAAAGAAGACCCGACCTTCCGTGTTCACACCAATGAAGAAACCGGCGACACCGTTATTTCAGGCATGGGGGAACTTCACCTGGAAATATACGTAGAACGCATGCGGCGGGAGTACAGTGCCAGGGTGGAAACCGGGGTGCCCAATGTCGCCTACCGCGAAACCATCACCCGCCGGGCGGATTTCGACTACATTCACAAAAAACAGACCGGGGGCGCGGGTCAGTTCGGCCGCATCGCCGGCTACATGGAACCGGCCGACGGCGACGCGTTTGAATTCGTCAACGCGGTGACCGGAGGCGCCATCCCGACCCAGTTCATTCCGGCCTGTGAAAAAGGGTTCAAGGCCTGTCTGGGAAAAGGTCCCAAAATGCGCCTTCCGGTGACCGGTGTGCGTATTGTCATCAACGACGGTGCCGCCCACGCCGTGGACTCATCGGACATGGCCTTTCAGGCGGCTGCCAGAGGTGCTTTTCTGCAGGGCTATGCCGGGGCGCAGCCTAAAATTCTGGAACCGATCATGAAAGTCGTGGTGGAAACACCCACTGAATTTCAGGGTTCGGTCATGGGATCGCTGAATCAAAGGCGGGGCATTATCGTCGGCACCCAGGACGAAGGACTTCTGTGCGCCATTGAGGCACAGGTTCCCCTGGCGGAAATGTTCGGCTACTCCACGGTGCTGCGCTCCGCAACCCAGGGCAAGGCCCAGTTTACCATGGAGTTTTCCAGCTACCGCCCGGTGCCGCAATCGATCGCGGATGAGCTCGTCAAGAAAGCGGCGGAAGAGAAAAAACGGGTGGCATGAGCCTGCATTTTCGCCCGGCGCCGCAGCGCAAACCGCCTGCAGCCCGCAGGCCTGCAACGGCCCGGCCGGCGGCGGTTATCAACTTTTTGCAAAGGAGATCCAAGATGCTGAAAAACGACCTCATCCTGCGCAACCCGCTCCGGTTGATGGGAAACGGCGCCGACCGCCTGTTCCCAGACGGCGGCTTCGGAGCCGTACTGGCCCGGGCGGGTGTGGGCAAAACCGCTCTGATGGTGCAGCTCGCACTCGAATCACTGCTGAACGAACGCAATGTGCTCCACATCGGGCTGGATGATCCGGTTGAAAAAGTCAAACTGTGGTACAAGGAAGTTTTTTTCAATCTCAGCCCCGGGAATCCGCCCTCCCAAATGCAGCAATTGTGGGAAAACATTCTGCCGCATCGTTTTATCATGACTTTCCGGGTTGAAGGCTTCAGCGTGCCCAAACTCGAGGAACGTCTTAGAGATTTGAGCGAACAGCATATTTTTGTGCCGGAGGTCATCATTTTCGACGGCTTCCCATTCGAGGAAGACAAGGAAGCATCGCTGGCGCAACTCAAGGCGTTTTCAAAACATCACCGCCTTTGCGTCTGGTTTTCCGTGAGAACGCACCGTCACGAAAACACAGCGCCGGACGGCTTGCCGCCGCAGCTGACCGGCGTCGAACAACTGTTCGAAGCCGTCATCGCCCTGCAGCCCGATGGCGAAAAAATCCACATCAAGGCCCTGCGCGGACCGGGCGCTTCCGCCGCCGGTCCCGCCCTGCGGCTCGACCCCGCTACGATGCTGATCGTCGACGATTAGCGCGTTCAAAAGACACACCCAAAGCGGTGCGGCCGCCCGTTCACCGGATTCAGGGACAGGCTTGCCGGGCATAAGCTGCAATCGCTCTGATTCATTGACACATGAAAAATGGCTGATCCCGGGAGTGCGGAATCAGTCATTTTTAAATGTTTCGACAAAGCTACCGATGACCCGGTGAACCTGCTGCGACCCCTCCCCCAGTAAAATCCCGTGGCGCCGCCGCGCAAAAAGAACGTAGGTCTTGTCACTTGCGCCGAGGCGGTCGAATATGCGCCGGGAGCCTCGGGCATTCACCACCGGGTCTTCATCCGCCTGCAAGACCAGGGCCGGCACCTTGATATCCGGCAGCAGCGGATCCAGATCCTCCATCAGCGCTTCGAGTTCCTTGACGCCGGCGATCGGGTTGCGGATATAATTGATGTGTGGATGTTCCGGTGTATTTTCAACAAAGTCTTTGCTGACGGCGTTGGCACCGACACTGGATACCAAACGGTTCCAGGCGTCTATTGTCGCGGCAAAGCGAGCGCCGATATCCTGCAGCTGCATGGGCGCGGAAACGGCGAAGACACCGACGATGTCCGCACTTACGGCGGCCAGGTAAAGCGCCAGACCGGCGCCGGTGGAAAATCCGCCGACAAGGACCCGGCGGCAAATGTTGCGCATTACTGCGTACCCGGTTTCCGCGGATCGAATCCAGTCCTTGTAGGTGCGCTGCGCCAGATCGTCGGGAGAGGTCCCGTGCCCTTTGAGCCGCGGTGCATACACCCACACCCCCATCTTTTTCAAGTATCGCGCCAGCTGCGCCACTTCGAGCGGCGCCGCCATATAGCCATGCAGCAGCACGACACCAAGCTGCCGCGAGGCGCCGCGGAACAAAAGCGGCATGCCCACGCGCCGGTCCTTGGTTTCGCCTTCGACAAAAAAGCGGCGGTAATCTTCCTTGTATTCCTGGACGGCCGACCGCAGCAGCCGGCGCACGATTTTGCGGCGGGTGAAAAACGACGGCTGCCAGGCGATGCGCCGGATGTGCCGCTGAAAAGATTTCAGGGGTTCCACTTCGTTGGCCATCACCCACACCGGGTTGTGGATGCGCACGCCGTGAAAATCCAGAGCGCCGCTAAGATGGGTGGACTTTGCCAGTTTTCCGTCTTTTTCGGCCACACAGCCCCTGTCGCATGCGACTCTCATGAAATCGTGATATTTTTCAGCAGCATTTCGGGTCAAAAGGGGCAGGGGGTCCTCTGTCAGACTCGCGTGGCGGAAAACGCCCATTTTATCGAAATCCGCGGTGGCCGCCAAAAAGGCCTTGGCGCGCAGGTTTTCCGGGGTGGTGCGGCTGAGGGGCATGGCCCGCAGCAGAGACGCCATCAGATGGTCGAAGTTGACGGTCGTCATGTCGTAAATGCGGTGCATGTAGCGCTGCATGAGCTGGGCGGCGCTGCGCCGCATCAGCCGCTGGGAGGACAGGCTCTCGTCCGGACCGATGCTCCGGTCGTCTTCAATGGCCTTTTTGACAGCCGGCCGGTTTAAACCGCCGTCGACAGACAGGGGTTCGCCGAAGCGGATATCCATGTCCACGCCGGAAATGAGCATGGAGCCCTCGGTCATGATCTCTTCCACCACCCGTTCGGGGAGATCCGCCACCAGGCGGGTGCTCAATTCACTCAAAAGGTTCTCTCTGGCCCGCAGGGGGTAGTAGGTGATGTTGACCGGTACAATGTATGTCGGCTTTGCGGATATGCGTTGGATGGATTCGATGCCGAACATGTCCAGCAGCTGTGACGCCCTTTGGGGCGCCGTTTGCGCCAGGGCCGAAAAACGCCGCCGGTAAAATTCGGTTCGTATGGCGATGGCGGCGGCGCCGGTGTGCGGCGGCCGCTTGACCCCGGCATATGTCAACATCAAACGGCCTTTTTCAACGATCTGTTTGGTTTTGACCATCCGGCCTTCCGGAAAAATGATCCACATGGCTTCACCGGTCAGCAGCGTACGGACAACCAGTCGATCACGGTCCGGATCCCGGGTTGACACTGCCCCCACTTTGTCCAGATATGCCCCCAGCGCGCCCTTGAACAACTCGGGCGCCGCCAGCGACCAGACGGGTGCCCGCGTCAGCCGGTTCAGATAGTAGGGCATGACAAAGGTTTCGAGGCGGGTGAAATGATTGATCACAAAGATGTTGTTGCCGTCGGGGATGTTTTCCGTCCGGTGAAGGG
>Ga0272444_10003447_pt1 | contig 14196 bp, 14 predicted proteins | sample SSMForm13_FD_201033 | JGI IMG/M metagenome (GOLD analysis project Ga0272444, IMG submission 201033) | Marine sediment archaeal communities from Little Sippewissett salt marsh, Falmouth, MA, United States - SSM-Form-13 | ecosystem: Environmental > Aquatic > Marine > Wetlands > Sediment ...
GGAGTATTGAGGTGAATGATTTTCGTCAAGTGCTCGGCTCCGGCCGGGTGATCGTCTTTGACGGCGGCATGGGCACGCTGCTCCAGGGTGCCGGCATGCCCGCCGGTCAGTCGCCCGAGGAGTTCGGCCTGGAGCGTCCCGACGTGGTGCGTGACGCCCACCGGCGCTACCGCGATGCCGGGGCGCACGTGGTGACCACCAATACCTTCGGGGCCACGGGCTACAAGCTGCCCGACTCGGTGGACCCCGAGGACTGCAACCGCCGCCTGGCCGCCTTGGCCCGCGAAGCCGCCGGGGACGCCGCGTTCGTGGCCGGCAGCGTGGGGCCCACGGGGCATTTCGTGCGCCCCCTGGGGGAGCGCACCTTCCGCGAACTGGTGGAGGCCTTCAAGGCCCAGATTCGCGGACTGGCCGCCGGCGGCGCGGACCTCATTCTGTGCGAGACGCATTTCGACCTGGCCGAATTGCGCGCCGCCATAGTGGCCGCGCGCGAGGTATGCGACCTGCCCGTGGGCGCGTCCATGACCTTCGAGAACGGCCTGTCCCTGACGGGCACGCCGCCCCTGGTGTTCCTGGACACGGTCCAGAACATGGGCGTGGACCTGGTGGCCTCCAACTGCTCGGCCGGTCCCGAGGGCCTGGGCGATGTGGGCCGTGCCGTGCTGCCCAGGCTGTCCACGCCGCTTCTGCTCATGCCCAACGCGGGCCTGCCCGAGTTGGTGGACGGCGCGACCGTGTTCCCCATGCAGCCGGAGCCCTTTGCCGAGGCCGTGGCCGCCTTTGTGGACCTGGGTGCGCAATGCGTGGGCGGCTGCTGCGGCACCACTCCCGAGCATATCGCGGTCCTGGCCAAGCTGGTGCAGGGGCGTTGTGTGGCTCGTCCAAAGCCGGGACCGTCCCCTGTGATCCTGACCTCGCGCACCGTTTCGGCCATGCTGGGGGTGGACCTGCCCCTGGCCGTCATCGGCGAGCGCATCAACCCCACGGGCAAGAAGCTGCTCACCGAGGAGCTTCAGGCCGGGCAGTTCGGCGAGGCCGTGCGCCTGGCCGCCGAGCAGGTGGAGGCCGGGGCGGCCGTGCTTGACGTCAACGTGGGCGCGCCCATGGTGGACGAGGTCCAACTGCTGCCCGCCCTGACCCAGGAACTGGTTTCGCGTGTGCGCCTGCCCCTGTCCCTGGACTCCACCAACGCCGACGCCATCGAGGCCGCCCTGGAGGCCTATCCGGGCTCGGCCCTGGTCAATTCCATCACCGGCGAATCCGGCCGCATGGAGCGCCTGGGACCAACCTGCCGCAAGTTCGGGGCGCCCTTCATCCTGTTGCCCCTGGAGGGCCGCAAGCTGCCAGTGACCGCGGCCGAGCGCCTGGCCCTTGTGGAACGCCTGGTGGACCAGGCCGAAGCCATGGGCGTACCGCGTCGGCTCATGGTGGTGGACGCCCTGGTGCTCACGGTGTCCTCCAAGCCCGAGTCGGCCAAGGCCTGCTTCGAGGTCATCAGGCAGTGCCGGGAGCGTTGGGGCCTGCCGGTCATGGCCGGATTGTCCAACGTGTCTTTCGGCCTGCCCGCCCGCGAACTGGTCAATTCCACCTTTTTGGCCATGGCCATGGCCAACGGCATGGCCGGTGCCATCGCCAACCCGAGTTCGGCCCGCCTGCGCGAGGCTCGGGCCACGGCCGAGGTGCTGCTCAACCGCGATCCCCAGGCCGAGCGGTTCGTCACCGCCTACGCCCAGTGGAAGCCGGGGGAGGGCGGCGAGGTCCGCGCCGGGGGTCCGGCCAAGAAGGCCGCCGCCAGCCTTCGCGAGGCCGTGGTCACGGGCGACCGGGACGGCATCGTGCCCATGCTCGAGGACGAGTTGAAGAAGGGCCGCGACCCTTTTGAACTGGTGGACGCCGAGCTCATCCCGGGCATTACCGAGGTGGGCGAGCGCTACGAGCGCAAGGAATATTTTCTGCCCCAACTGCTGCTCTCGGCCGAGACCATGCAGACGGCCTTCGCGCGCCTGCGCCCCCTGCTCGAAGGGGGCGACGCGGACAAGCGCCGCGACGTGGTGGTCATGGCCACGGTGGAGGGCGACATCCACGACATCGGCAAGAATATCGTCAACCTCATGCTCGGCAACCATGGTTTCGAGGTGGTGGACCTGGGCAAGGACGTATCCGCCGAGCGCATCGTGGACGAGGCCGAGCGCCTGGGGGCCTCGGTCATCGGGCTGTCGGCGCTCATGACCACGACCATGGTGCGCATGGAGGAGACCGTGCGCCTGGCCGCCGTGCGGGGCCTCAAGACCCGGATCATGGTCGGCGGGGCCGTGGTCAGCCAGGCCTATGCCGATTCCATCGGCGCGCACGGATATTCCGACGACGCGGTGGGCGCGGTCAGGGTGGCCAAGCGTCTGGCCGACGAGGCCAGGGCCCATGATTGATGATTGTTGCGCCGTGGGTGCGGTCAAAGGCCAGGAGCTTGGCCGACAAGGCCCGCGGCTGAAGTCATGGGGCCGCTCCCGGAGGGGCGTAGCCTTGTGTCTGACTCTGATACAGCGTAAAGCTCTCCCCGAGGAGTTGGAACGCATGACCCGCATTTCTTTTTCGATCCGCGTCCTTGGTGCGGCCCTGATGGTCTGCCTGTGCCTGATGGGGCCTACCCGCGCCGACGGCGGCGCGGCCAAGCTCGACGCCATGGACGCCATCGACGTGCTTTCGGCCGTGACCGAGGCCAGGGGCAAGGTGGTGGTGCTCAATTTCTGGGCCTCGTGGTGCCAGCCCTGCCGGATTGAGATTCCGGAACTCATGAAGGTCCGCAAGGAATTTTCCGAGAACGAACTGTACCTGCTGGGCGTGTCCATCGATCAGGACAAGCGCATGTTCGAGACCTTTGTGAACAAGGCCGGGTTCAACTATCCCGTGGGCCTGGGCGGCCAGGAGGTCGTGGAGATGTTTCAGGTCAGCGGGGTGCCCCGGCTGGTCGTCTACGACACCGAGGGCAGGCTGGTGCTCAACAAGGACGGCGTGATCACGGCCGAGAGCCTGTCCGCCCTGGTGAGGAAACTCCTGGACGGTTGAGCATGTCCGATCACTACATCCGCAAAGCACGCGTCCAGGACGTCAAGACCATTCATTCCATGCTCCTGCACAACGCCGGGGGCGGCCTGCTCCTGCCGCGTCCCTTGGGCGAGTTGTACCGGCAGGTACGCGATTTCTTCGTGGTCGCCGAGCGCGACGGCAGGGATGTGCTGGGCTGCTGCGCCCTGGCCATCACCTGGGAGGACATGGCCGAGGTGCGCTCCCTGGCCATGAACGACGCCCTGCGGAACAAGGGATGGGGCAGCAAGCTGGTGGAGGCCTGCCTGTCCGAGGCCGTGTCCCTGGGCATCTATCAGGTCTTCACCCTGACCTACCGCACGGCCCTGTTCGAACGCATGGGCTTCAAGGTGGTGGAAAAGGACGTCCTGCCCCAGAAGGTCTGGGCCGACTGCCTGAATTGCCCCAAGTTCCCCGACTGCGACGAGATCGCCATGCTCATGGAATTGTGAACCTCTGGCCACGGGTCGAGGCCTTTGGACTTGATGGATTTGCGAACATATTGTAATAGCTGAAAAACCAAAGGACATGCGCCAGATGGCCGATCAGCTCAACGAGGTTATCCCCAATTCCGACATCGTCGCCGCCCTGGAACGCCTGGGCCGCGACATCAGCGCCCGCTACGCCGCCGGGGAGTCCGTGGTGGCGGTCTGCGTGCTCAAGGGCGCGTTCATGTTTTTTTCCGATCTGGTGCGCCGCATTGAGGCCCCCTTGCGGCTGGAGTTCGTGCGTCTGGCCAGCTACGGCGACGCCACCAGTTCCGGGGACCTGGTTTTTTCCAAGGACGTGGAGACGTCGCTGACCGGAAAACACGTGCTCATCATCGAGGACATCGTGGATACGGGCCGGTCCATGGATTTTCTCAAGCGCACCTTCGAGGAGCGCGGCCCTGCCTCGGTGCGCATCGCGGCTTTGGTGGACAAGTACGAGCGTCGCGAGGTGGAACTGACGGTTGACTTTCCTGCCTTTACTCTGGAACAAGGGTTTCTGGTCGGTTACGGCATGGACTTCGCCGAAAAATATCGGGAACTCGACGCCATCTACGAACTGGTGCGGGATGGAGCTGAATCGTCTTCGTAAAACCGGGCGGGAATTGCGCTTATGATCGTCGAATGCCCCAATTGCAAGACCACCTTCAATGTGGACGACGACCTCGTTCCCGAGGCCGGCATCAAGTCCCGCTGCTCCGTCTGCGAACACGTCTTTCCCATCAAGCCCGGCGGCGCGGCCGCCGAACCAGCCGCCCCCGCCGCCTCGGATGACGATTTCGGGGACGACGATCTCGGTATCGGCGACGAGCTGGGGGCCATGGACGCGGCCGACGACGATGACGAGGCCCCGGCTCCGGCCAAGGACTCCGGTACGTCCCTGGAAGATGATGACGACGACGTGGGCCTTGGCTTCGACCTGGACGGCGGCTCCAAAAAGGAAAAGGCCGGCGGCAAGGACAAGAAAAAGCTCCTGGTGATCGCGGCCGTGATCGTGCTGCTCCTGGCCGGCGGCGGCGCGGGCGTGTGGTTCTTCGCCCCGGGCCTGCTGCCCTTCGGCCCGGGGGGCGACACCATGGCCGAGAACGCCACAGCCCCCGGCGGCGAGGGCGTGGCCGCCCAGGACCAGGCCCAGGACGAGGCCGTGCGCGACATCGTCCTGGACAAGGTCCGCCAGTACTATGTTGACAACGACAAGCTGGGCCGCATCTTCGTCATCGAGGGCGTGGCCGTGAACGGCTTCGACAAGTCCAAGGAACTGATCACGGTCCGGGCCCGGCTTTTGGACGATGCCGAGAACGTGCTTGATTCCCGAGAGCTCATGGCCGGAAACACCCTGTCCCTGTTCCAGCTCCAGGTCTTCGACAAGCCCGACTTCGAGCAGGCCCTGGCCGACAAGACCGGCATCGCCTCGCGCAACACCAACGTCGATCCCGGCGGCGAGGTGCCGTTCATGATCGTCTTCTACGAGCCGCCCGACGCGGTGCGCGAATTCGTGGTCGATGTGGTGTCCGTCAAGGACCCGCCGGGTCAAAGCTAGCCGGGCTTCGTCCCTCCAGTGAAAACCAAGACCATACACGTCTGCACGGCCTGCGGGGCCACCAGCATGCAGTGGAAGGGCCAGTGCCCGGGCTGCGGCCAGTGGAATACCCTGGAGGCCCGGACGCAGCGTTCCACGCCCGGCCGCAAGGCCGCGGCCCGCGCCGTGACCGCCGCCGCGCCCGTGCCCCTGTCGGCGCCCGCGCCCGAGGGGCACGGGGCTTTCGGCTGCGGCCTGGACGCCCTGGACGAATTGCTGGGCAAGGGCCTGGTGCCAGGGGCCACGGTCCTGGTGGCGGGCGAGCCGGGCATCGGCAAGTCAACGCTTTTGTTGCAGATGGCCGGGGGGCTGGCCGGGGCGGGCCGCCGGGCGGTCTACGTCTCGGCCGAGGAGTCCCTGCCCCAGTTGCGGGGCCGGGCCGATCGCCTGGGCCTGCTCCACGACGGCCTGGACGCCCTGGACACCACCTCCTGCGCGGATGCCCTGGCCGCGCTGGAGGGACCCGACGCTCCGGACATGCTGGTGGTGGACTCGGTGCAGACCATGGGCGCCGACGGCGGCGAGGGCCTGCCCGGCAGCCCGGGACAGGTGCGCGCCGTTGCCACGGCCCTGTCCGAGGCCGCGCGCAGGGCCGGCACCGCCCTGATCCTGGTCGGGCATGTGACCAAGGACGGCCAGATCGCCGGGCCCAAGCTCCTGGAGCACATGGTGGACACGGTGCTCTCCCTGGAGGGCGACCGCAGGGCCGCGTTCCGCGTGCTCAAGGTGCTCAAGAACCGTTTCGGCCCCAGCTTCGAGATGCTTGTATTCCAAATGACCGGTGCGGGCATGGAGGTGGTGGCCGACCCCTCGACCTTTTTTCTCCAGGACCGCGACCCGAGCCTGCCGGGCACGGCCCTGGTCATGGGCGTTTCCGGTCAACGCCCGTTTGCCGTTGAAGTCCAGGCCCTGGTCACGCAATCGGTGCTGGGCATTCCCAGGCGCACCGCGCTCGGCTTCGACGCCAACCGCCTGCATCTGCTTCTGGCGGTCATGGAAAAGCAGCTTCGCCTGAGCTTCGGGCAGGTGGACATCTACGCCAAGATCGGCGGCGGCCTGAAACTGGCCGACCCCGGCCTGGACCTGGGCATCGTGGCCGCCGTCTTGTCGAGCTTCTATGACCGGCCCCTGCCCGAGATGGCGGCCCTGTGGGGCGAAGTGGACTTGAACGGTCAGGTCCGGCCGGTGCACGCCCATGACATCCGCGCCCGCCAGGCCAAGCGCCTGGGCTACGGACCCATCTTCCATCCGGCATCCGAGACGGGCAAGGGCGGCTGCCCCACCGTGGCCGCGCTCCAGGCCCGGCTGTTCGGAAAAGGCGGAGGCTGATCATATTAAAGCATGAGTTTGATATATTGTAGCTTTGGGACAACAATGCGTAAATTGATCTGAAGCGCATGAACGAAATACATAAGGAAATTATCAATCGGGTTCTTGATTATATTCAAGGAAACCTGAATAGAGATCTTTCTCTTGGACAGCTTGCAAAAATCGCGTGCTATTCGAAATTTCATTTCAATCGCATTTTCAGTGGTTATATGGGGGAATCCGTCTATCAATACATCGTAAGATTGAGACTGGAAAAATCCGCTGAACTGCTGCTTGGAAATTCAAATTTATCTATTACCGATGTCGCGCTGATGTGCGGTTTTGAGAACCCTTCCTCATTTGCAAAAAGCTTCAAGAATCATTTCAAAATGAGCGCGACTGAATGGCGGAACAAGTCCGGCGGCTTTTCTGTCAACGAACCGACTCCGATACAAATTGAACGCAGTGATTTTTCCATTGATCGGGGTTCACCTGTCTGGACGTATCATTTGAAAAACGCCATTTGGCGGGTTTCCATTGAAGATATACCTCCCTTGACCTTCGCCTACATTCGTAATGTCGGCCCCTACCGCGACGGTGAAGTTGTATTCGGGGAAATATACACCCGGCTCCTCCGGTGGGCCGCCGCACGTGAACTGGTCGATGAGAACACTAACGTATGGCATATATATCATGACGATCCCGATATCACGGAAAAAAAAAAACTGAGGGTCATGGTGGGGATTCCGGTACCGGATTCCGTAGTTCCGTCAGGACCTGTCGGGATAGCAAGAATTTTTGGGGGCAAGTGTGCCGTCTGCCGCTTTCTGCTGAAAAGGGAACAATTCGCCGGCGCCTGGAGCTGGATGTTTTCCCAATGGCTTGTCGACAGCGGTTATGAATGGGACAACCGGGAATCATTCGAGAGATTTCATGGAAAGAGAATTATCAACAAAAACCAATTCTTTGATGTAGACATCTGCATACCCGTCAAAGCGGTTTGATCATTCTCCGGACGCTGGCGTCACGCTCGTCCAACAGTCGGGCGAACAAGAATCGCACGTTTGGACAAATGAAAGGCATGAATAGTAAAGATTTCCGTGATGAAAACTCTAAACTCTGTTCCAGCGTCCATTAATCAGCGAGTTGAAGCGGCAAGTGCTGATCCACAAATGGAGATTGTGAGATACGCATGTGATGGAGGAATGATCAATGAAAGCCAAGATAGTCAAAGATGGTCTTCAAAAGTTGTCTGAAGTCTTGTCGTTCAAATATCCGGCGACAGGTTGGTATTTTTCCGTGGAGAACATGGAGGATTCGTTTGCCCACAAAAGGGATCGATGGGTTTGCATGTTCATGTATTGGGCACTCGTCTTGAAGAGGGGAAAGAGAATTCAATTCTCGGCAGACTATGGGAAGGCCTGCGTCGGGATACCGGAATTCGGCGGTTTCATTCCCCCCATGGACGATGAGGGAGAATTCATCGCCGAAACCGAACGCTTCAAGAAAACGCGTGCCCTTGCCCAGGCGTATTACCGGGGTTACGTGGCGGAGATTCATACTCCGCCGGAAAAATTCCTGTACTTTGAAAAAATTGAAAACATGGATGAAAACATGGAGATCGAGGTCGTCAATCTGTATCCGGATATCACGGGTCTGGCGAATTTGACCGGCCTGGCTAGTTATGACCGGGAAGAAAGCGGCACGCTGATACCTGACGCTTCGGGATGTCAGGGGGCTTTCTCGATTCCCTACGACCAGAAGTTCAAGGATCGGCCAATGTGCATTGTCGGGTTGATGGATGTTCTGATCCGGAATTATGTCCCGGAGGATATGATCATGTTTTCAGCCCCCGCCAATCGGTTTGTTGAAATGGTGGACAATATTGATGGCAGCTTTCTTGACAAGAATTTCGAGAACCCGACAGGCTTTTGATCGGCTCCGCTTGCGAGTGTCCCCACCCACCTGTACAGTGATGGCATTCATCTGACAGTGCTCCCCTTGGCCGCGCTCCAGGCCCGGCTGTTCGGCAAGGCCGGGGGTTGAGGCCGGGAACGGTCAGGCCCTTCCGGGCTTTTCCATGCACACGTGGGTGACGAGTTCGGTCATGGGCTCGTGGCCGGTTTCCACGTACCCAAGCTTTTTATAGAGACGGATGGTTCCGGCGCTCTTGTGGCCGGTGAAGATAGCGAATTTTTCGGCCGCAGGGAATTCGGCCTCTATGGCTTTCATGAGCGCCGTGCCCACGCCCCGTCCCTGCCAGGGCGGCAGGACCACCAGCCGCCCGATGCGGCAGACGCCTCCGTTGTCCTGGGCGGCGCGCACCGAGCCGACGATATCGCCTCCAACCTCGGCCTTGAGCACCACCTTGCAACGGCATTCCTCGATCATCCGGTCCAGGGTCTGGACCACGGGCGGCAGATCCGGGTCGCCGTAGAGTGCGGCCTCGGACATAAAAGCCATCTTCTGGACGGCCAGGATGAGGGGATAATCCTCGGGGTGGGCGCGGCCCACAACCACGTGCATGGCCGTGCCCTTGGCCATGATCAGGACACGTCCCAGGCAGGCCCCTGCGGCGTGTCCATGACCTCCACGCCCATGGCGGCCAATTCGTCCCGGATGGCGTCGGAGCGGGCGAAATCCTTGGATTTGCGCGCTTCCTGGCGCTCGACCAGCAGGGCCTCCACATGGTCCGCGTCGATGCCCTTGCGCCTGGCGCGGCAGGCCTTCAGGTCGGCCAGGAAAGTTACCGGATCGGCCTGGAACACGCCCAGCACTTCGCCCCATGCGGCCAGGTCGTGCAGGACGCGCTGCAACAGGTCACGGCCCTCAGCGGCCTTTTTCCACGACTTGTTCTCCAGCACGCGCCCGGCCAGGCGCACGGCCCCGAACACGTGGCCCAGGGCTCCGGCCGTGTTCACGTCGTCGTCCATGGCGCCGGCAAAGCCTTTTTCCAGGTCGTCCAGTTCGGCGCTCAGTTCGGCGGGCAGTTGAGCGCCCGACCACTTGTCCCGGGCGATCCAGGCCTCGGCCTCGGCCCTGGCCGTGTAGATGCGGCGCAGGTTCTTCTCGGCCTCGTCCATGTTGTCCAGGGTGAAGTCGATGGGGCTGCGGTAGTGCTTGGTGATCAGGAAATAGCGCAGCACCTCGGGCAGGTAGTCGGCCATGATGTCCCGGATGGTGGAGAAGTTGTTCAGCGACTTGGACATCTTCTCGGAATTGACCTGCACGAAGCCGTTGTGCACCCAGAAGCGGGCCATTTGCTTGCCCGTGGCCGCCTCTGACTGGGCCACCTCGTTTTCGTGGTGGGGGAAGACCAGGTCCTGTCCGCCGCCGTGGATGTCCAGGGGCAGGCCCAGGTGCTTGTCGCTCATGGCCGAGCATTCCAGGTGCCAGCCCGGGCGTCCCGGGCCCCAGGGGCTGTCCCAGGTGGGTTCGCCGGGCTTGGCCGCCTTCCACAGGGCGAAATCCAACGGGTCTTCCTTTTCCTCGCCCGGGGCGATGCGCGCGCCCGAGCGCATGTCGTCCAGCTTGCGGCCCGAGAGCTTGCCGTAGCCGTCGAAGGACCGGACCCGGAAATACACGTCGCCCGAGAGCGTGGGGTAGGCGTGCCCCTTGGAGATAAGGGCCTCGGTGACCTCGATCATCTCGGTCACGTGTTCCGTGGCCTTGGGCTCGATGTCGGCGCGCAGGATGCCCAGGGCGTCCATGTCCTCGTAAAAGGCCTGGATGAAGGTCTCGGACAACTCCAGGGTGGACACGCCGCGCTCGTTGGCGCGGTTGATGATCTTGTCGTCGATGTCCGTGAAGTTGCGCACGAAGGTCACGGCGAGCCCTTTGGAGCGCAGCAGGCGCACCAGCACATCGAAGACCACGGCCGAGCGGGCGTGGCCGATATGGCAGTAGTCGTAGGCCGTGATGCCGCAGACGTACATGGAGACGCGGTCGGGTTCGCGCGGCTCGAAGGTCTCCTTGCGGCGGGTGGCGGTATTGTACAGTTGCATGGGGTCTCCTTGAAGCGCCGGCGGGGGCGCGTGATGCGGTCCCCGTGTATAAATGCTAATGCCGCGCCCGTAAACCCCTGGTTCGTTTGGTCCGCAACGGCCCCGGCGTGTTGCCAAAAAGGGCTGGCGGATGTAGGAAAAAAATGGAGAATCCGCAAAGTTGACGGGCCGCGCCGGGAGGCCGGACCGCATTGGAGGGCGACATGGCGAAGCAGAAGGTGGAACGCAAGATCACTCGGGTGGTCATGGCCCTGACCACCGGGGCCATTTTGGAAGGCAAGGTCTATCTGGGCACGAGCATCTACGACAACCGCATCTCGGACATGCTCAAGAAGGAAGACGAGGAGTTCATCACCCTGGTGGACGTGACCACGAGCACCAAGGAGATTTCCGAGGGGGCCACGGTGTTCATCAACAAGGACCGCATCGTGTGGGTGACGCCCCTCAACGATTGAGACCGCGTCCCGGCCGCTGTGGCGGCCGGGACGGTTTCCCCCCGGTCAGCAGGGGGATTCCAGCTTGAAGGACAGGGCCACCCTGGCCCTGTAGGCCACCACTTTGTTCTCGACCACGCGCATGTCCAGCTTGACGATTTCGGCCACGCGCAGGTCGCGCAATGACGCCCCGGCGGCCTCCACGGCGTTCTTCGCCGCATCCTCCCAGGACGTGTCGCTGGTTCCCACCAGTTCGATGAGCTTGTAGACGCTTTCCGCCATGATGCCCTCCCATGGTTGCCGTGCGAGCATGGGGGCGGCCCGAGGCCCGGCCCGAGGCCTTTTCCCCCATTACCCCAATCCCACAATCGGGGCACGGAGTAAAGGGGGGCCCTGCCACGCATGGCGCGTGGCCGGGCAGGTAATCGGAGGGCGTCGGGTCTCTACGCGTCGATCCAGGTGTAGAATTCGCCCTGGTAGGGTTCCAGCAAGTAGGGTTCCTCAATCAGGATGTCATCGCTGGTAATGATGAGATATCGTCTCTGTGGAATGCCGTCGGAATCGATTTCGTTGAAATGCCCCCATACGACCAAGGCGTGCGTCAGTGGCATGGACCAGAGAACGGGACGGTTGCCGACAATGGTTTGCCTGGCCAAACTCCAGGCTTGTGCCGTTGGGGTTTTCCTGTTCGCTATCTGCGCCATGCGGAGCGAGCCCAGTCCCAGTTGGGCGGCGGCGATGTTCACGTCGTTGCATACGGTCTCAAGAGTGGATAGACCTTGGCCATCTTGATAGAATACGGCCCATTTGTCCCGTGAACTGTCGGTCAATGCGTCGATGGTCGTCAGTATGTCCAGCGTATAGCTGTCCGTGATGTCCCTCAGCTTGTGCCTCCGCGCCCAGCCGACCATGACCGCCAGGGCCGTGGCCCAGCAGACCATGCTGTTGGGTTGCTTGATGAAGGGGGGTGACGGGCTGACCTTGTGGATGTCTGTCCGTGTCGGCTCGGATTGCGGCGGCCTGGCCAGGTCGCCCAGGGCCTGGGCGCTCTGGGTCACGGCCTGGTCCACGGGCGTGGTCACGGCCTGTGCGTTTTCCTCCACGGCGTCCTCCACGGGCCGGGTGTATGTCTGGCCGTCTCCGTTACCCATCCGTCTTCTCCGGCACGAACATGCGCGCAAAGGCCTCGGCGCGTTCCCGAGGGTCTTCGATGGCGGCCAGGGTCTCCTGAGCCAGTTTCTCACGCCTGTTGGCCAGGGTCCTGGCCTTGGCGGCCGCCTTCTGGACCTCCATGGCGTAGTCGTCCAGGGCATCGCTTTCGCCCACAAGGGCCTCCACGCAGACACCGTCCGTGCGCATGACGATGACGTCTTCCTTCATGACCACGCCGTCCACCTGGTGTCCATCGGATTGGCCGATGGGGCCCTTCTTGAAGCGGTAGAAGCACAGGTTGTCCGGGGGAGGGTATTCGCCGCCGGACATCTTTGCTTCCTCGATCTTGCAGGTATGCAGGTCGTTTTTCATGATCACGCGTTCCAGGATCATCCGGGGGACATCCTGGCGATCAAGGACCACGGCGATGTTTTTCAGGATGCGCTTGGCCGCGTCGTCAACCTTGTCCTTCTTGAGCATGCCGGTGAGCAGCTTGCGCATGCCGGACAGGGGAACCTCCCTGTATGATCCGGTCCTGCCGTTGGTGAAGGCGATGCGGATGTCCTTGAGATGCAGCTTGGTGATGTATTCCTGGTTCAGTTCCCGGAATACGAAGTTCAGCGTGCGGCGCATGTTGATGTTTTTGATGATCCGTTCGGTGGTGGTCTCCTCGCCTGTTTCCACTGCGGTGGAACTGGTGGAGGTGACGCTGGTTTCGCGTTTTTGCGAGGCCTCGGCGCAGTGTTCCCGGGTGGCTTCGCTCGCGCTACGGGCAAAGGCCTCGCGTCCGGATTGATATTCCCCGCTGGCACCGGCGCTGACGTTCACTTCATTGAGGCCCCAGGAGGCCGTGGCGCTGGCTTCCACCTCCCAGGCCTCCTTGGATGATTCGGTCTTTTTTTCGGTTGTTTCCGTTTGCATGGATTCGGCGAATTTGGAGGAGGCGGTCTCTGAATGGGAGTCCACGACGCTTGAGGCCTCTTCCCGGTTTTCCTTGGTTGAGCGCCATGTTTTCAGGGTGATCCTGGTCTCCTCCCCGGGCAGGAGCGTGAATGTGTTTACAGTTCTGCCCATGCCGTATTTGCCCAGGAAGGAGCTGATGCCGTAGACCTCGACCACCAACAGCCGGGGTTCGGGCTTGATCTGTGGAGCGACCTCCACGGGGACGACCCTGCCGTCCCAGGTCAATGCCGGGAGGATGTTGTTGCCCCTGGCGGAGGCCTCTGCGATTTTGGATTCGAGGCCAGGGCCCGGTGTGGCGGAAGAGGATTTGCCTCGGCTGGTGGCGGCCAGAATCCCGACGCGTTTTTCGTACTCCTCCATCGATTCCTGGTGAGGTTCGGGATCGTGGCCAGCGGTCAAGGCCTCGGTTGTCCAATTGGCGCTTTTCAGGCCGAAGTCCATGGCGATGATCCTGCGACCGGTATGGCTTGAGGGCAGGGATACGTTGTAGTCGATGTAGGAGGGTTCTCCCCTGTCGGGAAAGGTGATGCTGCCGGGCATGGCAATGCTCCTTGTTGTGGAGAATGGCAGTATGGCCGAAATGCTTGGCATCATGCCGCATGTGGGCGGCTGGAGGAGCGGTCTGGGGCGGTGTCAGCGGTGGAGTCCGGAACAGGCGGCGGGAGCAGATGCGGGGGGGCGGACAGGGCGTGCCATAGGAAAAGCGATGCCAACATTCTTATTGCGTGGGGAGGTCACCGTTGTCAACAGAAGTCCGGGCCTTGCCGGAGCGTGGCATGGCCGGGTTTTCAGATAGTCTTGCGGGCGATGTGGACCTTGGCCTCGTCGAACGGCCCCAGGTCGTAGAGGCGGATCTTGGTGGAGCGGGGGAATTCGCGGGCCAGGAGCGTCTTGAGCAGCTTGCGTATCCCGGACATGGGCACATCCTCGAAACGCCGCGCCTCGAATCCGTTTTCCAGGACCAGGAATGCGTCGTCTCCCTGGCGCACGAAGATAACGCTGCGATTTCGTTTGTAGGTGCGCATGTCCAGGGCATGGCCCTCGGGCAGGGCGGCCAGCTTGCGCGGCAGGACGGTCAGGGCGGTGGCCTTGTCGATCATGAAGATGTTTTTATTATGGGTGATTATGGCCTTGTCGATCAATCAGTTCACCTTACATAAAAAACAACAAAGTTGTTTTATTATGTG
>Ga0272444_10003448_pt1 | contig 14187 bp, 6 predicted proteins | sample SSMForm13_FD_201033 | JGI IMG/M metagenome (GOLD analysis project Ga0272444, IMG submission 201033) | Marine sediment archaeal communities from Little Sippewissett salt marsh, Falmouth, MA, United States - SSM-Form-13 | ecosystem: Environmental > Aquatic > Marine > Wetlands > Sediment ...
GACCTTCCTGTGGCCGCGTAACTGTAGCTTAGGCTGCTGTCTGCCGCCGACGGTGGGTGACTGCGATCAGTCTGGTGCCGTTGATATTACCGACATTTCGGTGCTTATCGACAACCAGTTCCTGACGCTGACCCCGCTGGTGTGTGAGGCCGAGGGTGATGTGGACTATTCTGGTGTGGTTGATATTACCGACCTTTCGGTACTCATCGACAACCAGTTCCTGACCCTGACGCCGCTCGGTCCTTGTCCGTAATGTCAGAAACGCGAAAGACCGAGACCGGTGTTTCGCTGTAAGAATAAGGCGGCCATCCACTTGGGTGGTCGCCTTGTTTTATCTCAAGCCGGTGTGCTCGTGCCCAAACCTACGCCGATTGAGGTCCCGCCGCATATCGCAATTCATTGCAACTTTGAGGTGCAACTGTACCAAATCTTCCGGCGCATGATCTGCGCCCCCGTTTCATGAAAGGCTATGTCCGGCAGTCAGTTTCTGTCGCCGGAGAGTAGGGTCGCACAGCGTCAATTCAGACCCGCAAAAATGCCGTAAAGCCGTATTTTGGGCTTGCAAAGACACCCGGTTGCGCCTATATTCGTACGGAGGACATTAGGGTACGCCCTCATCGCCATCTCTGGCGCTACATGCAGCTTTGATTCTGCAGCGGGAAGTGCAACCTGGGCTGAACATAGGTCTACGCATTGGCTGTATAATTCCACGCTTTTTGGGTTTAGCTGCTTGAATCAGTGAGCACGGGTTTTTGCGCTTGTTGCGCCTGACACGATGCGGCTGATGATCGACGTCTGGCGCTGTGTTGCGCCAATAACCCTGATGACCACGACTTTAATGAATACGGGTAACTGGTGCCGCCATCTGTCCGGCGGTGCGACAAAGAAGTGAAAACTTTGCAGGACGATGATTCTTCGCCTGAGAAGGGAGGTGGATTCACAAAGCAGAGTAATCCGGTACAGCCCGCGGCCGATTGTACAGCCGCCGGGACGGTGCCAATAACGACCGATTGTTTACGATAGGGCTCACCCTCGAGGGGAGGGGAGTCAGAAACTTTTAAGCGTTCGAAAGGGAATGGCATGACGAAAAAGATGATATGTCTTTTAGTCCTTACGATGCTGTTGTCCGGACTAATGGTCATCTCGGCCACCGGCAAGGTGGATCCGAAACTTGATGCCAACAACGTCACCGAGAGAATCGACCAGTTCAACCTGGAAAAGGTGAAACGGGCCGACCTCAGGAGTGACGCGGAAGTTACTCAGAACACTTCCCGCAGAATTCCTCTCGGTGCCACGAGTGCCGATGCCGGCACCGGTGTTGGTGAAGTTGTCGACAACACCTATGAGGACTTCCAGTCTTATATGCATAACGGTCACTATGTAGGCACAGGCGTGGACGCGACTCCCGACGCCGTTTCGGATGTCGGCGTGGAAGCTCACTTCGTTTACGAAGAGCTTTCCTCGATTGACACGGCTACCGCGCCCAACTACTACAAGTCCGGTTATAACTTCTATAACGCCACCAACGCTCCCGGCTCCAACTGGCCCGAAGGTCAGGAAGCCGGCTGCCAGCTCGAGGCTCTTCACGACCACGGCGGCGGTCGCGGCGTTGTCATGGCTATGATGCCCGACGGTCGTGTGTCCTTTGCCACCCGCACCAACATGCGGTCAGAGCATACCGGTGTGGACGACTCGACCACCTTCCTGGATAACCAGATCTTTTTCCAGCAGGACAAGTCGTCGTTCAACCGCTGCTACTGGGATTCGACGGTCAACACCTCGATCGTCCCGCCCGCCACCTATCAGGTGGGCTGGGTCAGTGAGAGCCTGGACACTGTCGGTCTTTCCAACACTCCGGTGCTGGAAACCCAGATTATCGGCGACGACACCATCTTCCACCTTATGTTGATGGAAGGTGGCTACTATCCGGTGACCGGATTCCCGACCGGTATCGACTTCCATACGATCAGCTACTTCCGTAAAGTCGGTTCGGCCACTCCGGGTACCTGGTCGGCCGCCACGGTGATCGACACCAACTTCTGGTACGGTGCCTCCATGGCTGCTTCGCCGGTCAGCTCCGATGTCGCTATCGCCATGACGAAGGTCTCCCCGCTGGGCCGTCTGCAGGCCAACGAGGACGACTGCGACATCTATTTCACGACCTCGACCGACGGCGGTCTGAATTGGGATCTGCCGATGACCAACCTTACCAACTATCCGCGTAACGTAGCTTCGTGGACGGCTGGTAACGAAGTCGCCCTGCTGTATGACAGCCGCGGCTATCTCCACATCATCTGGGCCGCTCAGCCGTGCCCGGCTGATCCTTATCGCGGCGGCTACCACTGGCCGGATTTCGGCGCCGACCTGTTCCACTGGTCGGATGCTATTTCGGGTACCAGTGCCGGCGGCACGATTTCGATGATTCAGTACGCTTCCTATGATGTTAACCCGGCTGCCTGTTCCTACGGCGGCTACAACGCCGGCTATCTCGCCTGGTTCAACCTGACCGAGTGTGACGGCAACCTGTATGCCCTGTATAACATCTGGCACATCCGGACTCTCGAACTCGGTATTGACGATCCTACGGCCTATGACGACTGCCCGGCCACGATCGAGACCGACGTGCACTCGTCTAACGCCGAGATTGCCATGAACGTCTCCTCGAGCCTCGACGGTCTGCTGTGGGATGAGATTCGTAACCTGACCAACACCTACACTCCGGGCTGTGACTCGGTGGGTGGTGAAGGCGGCCCCTGCGGCCATGAGTACAAACCGGGCGCCGAGCTTTACGCTCTCGACCCGACCGGTCTGGGCACTCTCAATTGGCCCGATTCGGCTCTCATCGATCCCGGTGTTCTGGTGGGTCTCGATCCTTATGAAGGTGACTACTACTTCAACGCCTTGTACTGCGATGACCAGTATCCGGGCGAATGGTCGGTGGACATCAGTGAATTCGCTTACTACAACTCCATGAAGTGGATGCGCATTGCCTGTGTCGACCCGATCGATGCTCCGCAGATCAGCGCCGACCCGGTTGAAATCTCCTGGCCGCGCTGGCAGCGCTATAACGAAGACAGCGCCTACACCGTCACCGTGACCAATAACGGTAACGTACCGCTCCAGGTCACCTCTATTACCAGCACCGGTGGTGCCTGGCTGACCACTTCGTTGAGCAGCATGACGGTTTCGGCCGGCGCTTCGCCGGACAACCAGGGTACTTTTGATGTCGAGATCAATACGGCCGGTTTCTCCACGCCGCAGTTCCTCGACGGTGAAGTGTACCTGATTTCCAACGTTGAGCCGACGGCTCCGGCGACGGTTGACACGCTGACCTTGACCGTCCACCTCCTGGTGGCCGATACGGTCGAGCCGGTTGTCTTTGACACCGTGGCCACTTCGACCGCCTGGGATGCCAAGTCGGCGTCTGCCGCAGGCGACAACATCGCCCTGGCCATGGGTAACCATGGTGAAATGGGTCAGAACGGCCAGCTGGGCGTCAACCTCGACTTTGGTGTCGACGGTAACGATCCCGGTGACCGCGGCCGCGACAGCATGTACGTCTACACCGGTGGTATGTTCCTGCTCCGCGACGACGGAAGCGATATTTCGCTCACCACTTCGCTTCAGCAGATCGACCAGGCCACCAGTGCCAACGGCTATACCACTGCTTACAGCTTTGACCCGGTTCCGGACGGCGGCAGCATCAGCAGCGGCGTCCGTAACGACGGTGCCGGTGACATCTATGACTCGGTCTACACCGGTCGTATGGCCAGCCGTGACACCGCGGTATACGTCGAGCGGACCTTCTACGCTCCGCGTAACATGGGTTCGACCTTCCCGAACTTCATCGTAGTCAAGTCGAAGGTCTTCACGGGCACCAAGGGTGCTCAGACCAGTCTGTCTATCGGTGATGTAATGGATTGGGACGTCCCGGCCGACGAGCCGCCGAAAAACGTTTCGGCCACCTCGATTGCCGCCGACGTGACCTATATGCAGGGTACAGTCTCTCCGGACTCGACCTTCACGTGGGATAACTCGCAGCGTTACGCCGCCGAGGCCATGATAGGTCATACCACGGCGGCCGAGATGGCTACGGATCCCTGTGTGGTCGACGCGAGCTACCACGGTTCATTCGGTACTTTCCAGCCGATGATGGACGACTCCCTGTACGCTCCGGGTGTCTATCAGCCGGATGCTCAGATGTGGTGGGATAGTATCACCAATTACGATTACAACTCGGGTAACTCCTCAGATACCGACCAGACGATCTGGATGACCTACATGCACGACTTCGATCTGGGAACTTCCGATACTCTGTACTTCTGGACCGCTTTTGCGACCGTGAAGCAGGGTTCGGTTTCGGATCTTGAGGCCACTATTGCTGCGGCCCGCGACTGGACTTTCCAATATCCTCGCAACTGCAGCTTCGGTTGCTGTCTGCCGCCGACGGTGGGTGACTGTGATCAGTCTGGTGCCGTTGATATCACCGATATTTCGGTGCTTATCGACAACCAGTTCCTGACGCTGACGCCGCTGGTCTGTGAGGCTGAAGGTGATGTGGACTATTCTGGTGTGGTTGATATTACCGACCTTTCGGTACTTATCGACAACCAGTTCCTGACCCTGACTCCTCTGGGCCCGTGTCCGTAATGGCGATTAAGTGAAATGCTGAGTTAGCATTTCCTGGTATAGGAAAAGCGGCCATCCCCTGGAGGGATGGCCGCTTTCTTTTACGTCACAATACGGAGCCCGTCTCGTCCAAAGAGAAAGTCCGCCGGTGATCTCCACCGGCGGGCTTCCTCACGTTGATAGCAGAGCGGTCTGAGTGACCGCCCCCATCGCGCGTCAGGTACCAACTATTTCAGCAGGATCATCTTCTTAGTCTCGCTGAATTCACCCGCCTGGAGTCGATAGAAATAGACCCCGCTGGCGAAATCAGTGGCATCCCACTCGGTATAGTGAGTACCGGCGCTGAAATTGCCGTCGGCCAGCGTGGCTACCTTCTGTCCGGCCACGTTGTAGACATAAAGCGTGGCATGGCTCGCCACCGGCAGGCTGAAACTGACCAGCGTGGAAGGGTTGAAGGGATTGGGATGGTTCTGGGCCAGTCCGTAGGATTCAGGAACCTCCACTTTCGAGGCGCTTATGGTGGCGTCGGTGGCATAGACCACGCCGCTTTCACAGGCCTGGGTTACCTCGTTGGCGTCCGAGTCGTAAGTCCAGTCGGTCTTGACAACGTTGGTGACTGTGAAGCACCACTGACTCGATGATGTCGACCAGTTACTCGTAAACGTTATCTGGCCGCTGCTGTTAGTGCTGCCGCTCACGTTCTGAGACAGAGGTCCGGAGAAACTGCCGTAGACCGTGGCCGAAGGCACGGGGCTGCCGCCCTGGTCGTAAATGGTCACCGTTGCGCTGCCCCGGGAATAGCGCCAGAACGACGATCTCGTGACGACGATATTATGTACGTGCATCAGGTTGGCGGAAGGTTCGCTGACCGTGATGTAGTTAGTCTTCGTTTCGACGTCTGAACCATAAGTGTTGGTCGCCGTCAGCGAGACGGTATAGGTCCCGGCCGAAGCGTACTGGTGGCTGGGGTTCTGGGCGGTCGAGGTTCCACCGTCACCAAACGTCCAACTCCACGAAGTCGGGCCGCCGGTCGACTGGTCGGTAAATCCGACCGTCAAAGGAGCGTAACCGTTCGTCGGACTGCCGACAAAGGCAGCCGTTGGAGGTGGGGGATTGGTCACCGTGATGTAGTTGACCTTTGTTTCATCGTCAGAGCCGTAGACGTTGCTGACCGTCAGGGATACAGTGTACGTCCCGGCCGAAGTATAGGTATGGTTCGGGTTCTGGGCGGTGGAAGTACCGCCGTCGCCGAAGGTCCAGCTCCACGAAGTCGCGCCGCCGGTCGACTGGTCGGTGAAAGCAACCTCGAGCGGAAGCATGCCGGAGGTCGGGCTGCCCGCAAAGGCCGCGGTCGGCGCCGTCGGCGTACCACCGCTGCCACGGAACTCGATCTCGTCGATGTAGACATCGTCCGAATTGCCGCTGGCATCGCAGACAAAACGGAGTCGGGCGTTAGTCGGGAAGTTGTACTGCGAACTCGATAGAGTCACAACTTCGTTGTAGAAAACGTTGTTGTCGAAGTCAGTGCTCCGGGCCCAGGTCTCTACCGTCACCCAACTCGAACCGTCGTAGTACTGCAACCAGAAGTCCTCGTTGGAGTTGTCCATACTCACGGCCATATACCAGAACGCGACTTCGAGTTCATCGAAGCCGGATACATCGTAGCCCGTTGTGTGGTAGAACGAAGATGCCGTGCCGCTGTTGTCCTGGATGTCCGCAGCGTTGCTGCCCTGGTGAGCATAGCTGCCCCCGGTATAGAGTGCGCAGTCTCCGCCACCGTCGGTATAGGTGCCCCAGCCGCTCTCGAAGTCATCGTAAGTGATAACTGTCCAGCCGGCCGGCTCCGTCACCGTTACGTAGTCCACCTTCGTCTCGCCGTCGGAGCCACAGGCATTGGTGGCCGTAAGGCTCACGGTGTAGGTTCCGGGTGAAGTATACGTGTGGTTGGGATTCTGAGCTGCCGAGGTACCGCCGTCGCCAAACGCCCAGCTCCATGAAGTCGGGTTATTCGTCGAGGCGTCCACGAAGCCTACGCTCAGGGGTGCGTCACCGTAGGTCGGCGAACCGTCGAAGTCGGCCACCGGCGGATCACACGGTGGCGTTGTCACCGTGATGTAGTCAGTCTTCACCTCTTGGTCTGAGCCGCAGGCGTTGGTGGCCGTCAGTGTCACCGTATAGGTGCCTTCCGCCGTGTAAGTGTGACTGGGATTGGCGGCCGTCGAAGTACCGCCATCTCCGAAGCTCCAGCTGTACGAGGAGGCCCCGGACGACTGGTTGGTGAAATTGACCTGCAATGGGTAATCACCTGAAGTCGGCGAACCCGTGAATGCTGCCGTCGGCGTCACGCACGGATTGACGGTGATATAGTTGTTGCGCGTGAACACGTCCGAACCGCAGGCGTTGTAAGCCGTCAACGTCACGGTGTATACGCCGTCGGAATTGTAAGTGTGGTTAGGGTTGGTGGCGGTCGAAGTCCCGCCGTCTCCGAAGTTCCACGAGTAGGAGGTCGCATTGGTGGACTGGTTGGTGAAGCTGACCGTCAGCGGCTCAGTGCCCGAAGTAGGGGAGCCGACAAAACCGGCTGTCGGCCCGGCCGAGACCGTAATGTATCCGGTCTTCGTCTCCACGTCGTTGCAGCTCTGGGAACTGCTCGAGGCGGTCAGGGTCACCGTGTAAGTCCCGGCCGAGGTATAGGCATGGCTCGGGTTCTGAGCGGTCGAAGTACCGCCGTCGCCGAAATTCCAACTCCAGCCGTCAATACCGGTACCGGTCGACTGATCGGTGAAGTTCACCGTCAGCGGGGCACAACCCGAAGTCGTGTTGGCCGCAAAAGCCGCCGTGACGTCGCAGGTCGGCCCGATGGCGGCCAGACATGCGGCGGCATCGACTATTCCATCACCCACATCCTTGGTCATGTTGTAGGATTTGGCGTTGTTTACCATGAGATTCCACTTGTCCTGGGCGGAGAGGCTCGGATCGTACGACTCCAGCAGAGCCGCCACACCCACGACGTGCGGACAGGCCATCGACGTACCATCCATGGAGGCGATGTAGTCAACGCCCGGGTTGCTCGGGTCGGTCATGGTGCTGAGGATGTCAACACCGGGGGCGGCGATGTCCACCCAGCTCCCGTAATTGGAGAAACTGGCCGGGTTGCCGTTGACATCGGTGGCCCCGACGTCGAGACAGTCGGTCCGGCTGCCGAGATAATCGGCGCTGGAAGAATTGCTGTTACCGGCCGCCACTACAACGAGAACATCCTGAGCCACCAGGTAGTCACAGGCAGCGCCCAGACCGCCGCTGTTGGAGGTGCCGAACGAGCAGTTGATCGCGGCCACATTCCAGCCGGAGGTCTTCAGATCGGCCATGTAGTACATCGCCTCGGCGACATAGTCCATGATTACCACGCCGACATCCTGACCGAAGTAATAGAGCTGGTAACCGATTCGGCAGGGAACAACCTTGACGCCGTTTCCGCCGCCCGCAAAAGTACCGTCGCCCCAGCCTCCGGCCACACCGCTGCCGGCGTAACCGTTGTTGGTAATAGCTGCAATCGTACCGGCCGTGTGAGTACCGTGACCGTTGCCGTCCGAGGGATCGTTGTCGGCGCCGCCACAGTCTATGTCCGTGCAGGTATAGCTGTACCAGGCAGTGCTGGCCACGAAGTCCCAGCCGATAATGTCGTCGACATAACCGTTGCCGTCGTCATCGATACCGTTACCGGGCGTCTCGTTGGTGTTCACCCAGATGTTGCCGTTGGTGCTGGCATCGTTCGGGCCCGGGGGGTTGCTGCCGCCCAGGTCACCATGATCGTACATGGTGCCGATGTCGAGGTCGCCCACGACCACGGTCTGATCGCCCGGCTCAGTATCCCAGGCGGCGTCAGCTTCGACACCGTAAGTGTCATAGTAGTGCCACTGATCGGTGTAGTACCCGTCGTTGGGAGTACCATAGAGAAGGTGGATGCCTATCGGCTCGACCCGCTCCACATCGGGAAGGGCGGCGTAGTCCGCCATCGCCTGCTCCAGCGTACCGCTGGAAATGTGTACTTTGTAATGGCGGGCCAGGTCGCCTTTGCCCGCGGCGCTGGCCGCCGCGTTAAGGTCTGAGCCGGGGAACTGCGGCTGAAGCCGGTTCACCTGATATTTCTGCGCCAGTTCTTCGAACCCGGTCAGGTTCGACAGCGCCGTGTTGACCCGGGCGTCCCGGCGATGATCGATCTGGCTGCCGTCTTTCAGGACCACAACAAAGCGGTCGGGTACATACCCCAGAAAACTCTCCTGGTTTATATACTTGGAGGCGTCGACATCCAGGACATCAACGGCTGACGCGATGACTGGCAGGAGTAATCCCGCCGCCACCAGGGCGATAAGTGACCTGCGCATAGGTCCTCCTGTGATTGGAAGTTGTGAGGTTAAAAGTGTGAGTCAGATGAGTCGGAAGAAATTCGATGATGCAAGCCGGGCGTGAGGCACCCGGCGGACCGTGCCCATACATAGATTCCTCCAGATTGCAGTTAGATACTTATGAGATGTGATTGAAAGTGCCTTGGCGGACTTTGTTCAGAGGCAACCCCCCTTCCTGAAAAAGACAATTGAAACCAATGGCCACCGTTGAGCGTTGGTCACTTCTGCCATAGTTGATTAGTAAGTCTTGTTTTTATTGCCCTGTAAAAACCTGCCCGTACAACTCTAAATATACTATTGCCGAGACCCGGTTAAAAGCTTTAACTGCGCCACAATGAGCTTCTGGCGGGCTTTTTTTGCGCGCCCCTGGTGATTGTCGGCAGACTGTTTTTCCAGTCCCGTCACCTGCCGCCGGCGAATAGTCGGCCGGAATTAGTGAAAAAAATCGCAAACATGTTGACCTTTTCGTACATTTTCAGTATTCTATACTCTGATTAGGACAATTCTTTGTGAACCTGTTCACAATAATTGGTTATAGCACTTGTCGGGGGCCGCTTTTGACCGTCTGACAGGTGCCGCCCAGGACGTAAAGCCGTAAGGGGTTCTGATGCCAAGGGAAATTTCAAACAAAACCATCAACGACAAATGGCGCCGGAAGGTCATGGAAATCAGCGGGGAGAATGTGTACAAGTGTATGCAGTGCGGTACCTGTGCGGCGTCCTGTCCCATGAGCGAAGAGATCGACGCTTCGCCACGTAAGATCATGGCACTCATTCAATTCGGGCAGGCGGAAGCCCTCGATATGCTGAACACCCCCTGGGTGTGCGCCTCCTGCCACATGTGTGTGGTCCGCTGTACCCGCTCGATTGACCTGCCCCGGGTCATGGAGGCGCTCCGGCAGACCCGCCTCCGCCAGAATGTCGACCATGTCGAACCGTCAAACCTTCAACCCGAAGAGGTCGTTGATTTGCCGCAGATTGCTATGGTATCCGGTCTCCGCAAGTTCACATCGTGAGGTAAGCCATGAAGATAAGTTATTATCCCGGATGCACGCTTAAGACGAAGGCCCGCAATCTTGAAGACTCGGCGCTGGCGTCCCTGGAAGCTCTCGGCATAGAGTTCGAGGAACTGCCCCGGTGGAACTGCTGCGGCGCGGTATACTCGCTGGCCGATGACGACCTGATTCACCTGATCGCCCCGGTGCGAGATCTGATCCGGGCCAAAGAGCGCGGGTCCGACACGGTTCTGACCCTGTGCGCCATGTGCTACAACACCCTGGCCCGGGCCAATAAGCTCATGGCCGAAGACGAAGAAAAGCGCTTTACGATAAACGAGTTCATGGACGAAGAACCGGATTATGCCGGTGAGGTCAAAGTCGTTCATTTTCTCGATTTCCTGAGGGACAGCGTCGGTTGGGACAAGCTCAAGGAGCAGGTCAAGGTACCGCTGGCCGGGCTCAAAGTTGCTCCCTATTATGGCTGCACGTTGACCCGGCCCCGGGAAGTTGCTCTCGATCGTCCCGACAACCCGCGTCTGCTCCACGATTTCCTGGAAGCTCTGGGCGCTGAAGTTATCGATTTTCCGTCTAAAATCGAATGCTGCGGCACCTACCAGGTGTTGGGCAATCCCGAAGCCGCCCTGAACCTCTCCCACGGTATTCTGGCCGACGCTACCGATCACGGTGCCGAAGCTCTGGCTCTGGCCTGCCCGCTGTGCGACTACAATCTCGGACATAAGCAGGATCAACTTATGGCCAAATTCGAGGGGGCGAAAGAGGTTCCGGTATACTACTTCACGCAGCTCCTGGCGGTCGCCCTGGGCGTCTCTCCCGAGGCCTGCCGGCTCGATTTGAACCGGGCCAGTGCGGCCGAGCTGCTCAAGGACAAGCAGTTTATTTCCGCCGCGAAGGCGTCGTAAACAGGAAGACAATATTCGGAAATATATGTGACGAGGTCACCATGAGTACGCAAGCAGAAGAAACCAAAACCGAAACAGCAAGCAAGATGATACCCATTTACATAATGGGGAAGCAGTACGAAGTGCCCGACAGCCTGACTATTATGAAGGCGATTGAATACGCCGGGTACAAGTACATACGCGGCTGCGGCTGCCGTGGCGGCGTCTGCGGCGCCTGCGCCACCGTTTATCGCAAGCCGGGCGAATACAAGATCCGGACCGGCCTGGCCTGCCAGACGGTAGTCGAACCGGAAATGTACCTGACCCAGCTTCCGTTCTACCCGGCCAACCGGGCCACCTACGATTTCGAGGCGCTCGAAGGCACACCGGAAGAAGTGTTCTCCCTCTATCCGGAGCTGTTCCGTTGTGTCGCCTGCAACGCCTGCACCAAAGTCTGCCCGATGGATGTCGAGGTGATGGACTTCATCGCGGCGGTCAAGCGGGGCGACCTGGCCGAGGCGGCCCGAATCTCGTTTGACTGCATTCAGTGCGGCCTTTGCGCCAGCCGGTGCATGGGGGAACTCCCCCAGTACCACATCGGGCAACTGGCCCGCCGAATTACCGGTCGCTACCTGACTCCGGCGGCCGAGCATCTCAAGACAATGGTGGCGAATATCGAGGCGGGGCGTTTCAGCAAGGGACTCGAAGAGTTGAAGGCGTCCGATGAAGATACGCTGAAGAAAGTATATACCGAGCGCGAGATGGAACCGGCTACGGCCGGCGAGGACTGGACCCCGAAAGAGGCCGCATATCTCTAAGCGAACAACCCTGAGGTAAAAAAAGGTTAGTTATGCCATATCCAGAAGAACTCAAGCAACTGATCAAAAAGGTCGAGGCTACCCGCGCCGAACGGGTTGAACGCAAGAAGAAAAATGAAGAAGTCCCGTTCCTGAGCCTGGACGAACGCAAGGATATGCTCCAGCATCATCCGGACGTCAAAGAGGAGGGTCGCCGCGAGGTCAAGGTCGGCCCGAGCAAAGGTTACCGGATAGCTCACGAGATGGCCGATGTTCTTGAGGCCAACACGCGCGTGGATCCTTCTAAAATCGATCTCAGTCGGGTCGATTACGAGACCGATGTTCTCGTGATCGGCGGCGGCGGCGCCGGCACGGCAGCCTCCATTCTGGCCCAGCAGCAGGGCTGCAAGGTTATCATGGCGACCAAACTTCGTCACGGCGACGCCAACACCATGATGGCCGAGGGCGGCATCCAGGCGGCCTCCAAAGGGCATAAGGATTCGCCGTACTATCACTATCTCGACGTCATGGGCGGCGGCCATTTCAAGAACGTCCCGGAACTGGTCGAAACGCTGGTGACCAAAGCCCCCGACGCTATCAAGTGGCTGGAGAGCCTCGGCTGTAACTTCTCGAAGTTTGACGACGGTACCCTCAAGACCATCCACGGCGGGGGCACTTCCCGCAAGAGAATGCACTTCGCGGCCGATATCACCGGCGCCGAGATGATGCGCACGGTCCGCGATGAAGCCCGTAACCGGGCGGCCGATATCAAGGTCGTTGAATTCTCTCCGGCGGTTGAGCTGATCCTCAACGAGCACGGCCATTGTGCCGGCGCGGTCCTCTACAACATGGAGACCGAGGAATACCACGTCTGCAAGGCCAAGGCGGTCGTGATGGCCACCGGCGGCTGCGGGCGTCTTCATATCCAGGGCTTCATGACCACCAACCATTACGGTGCCACCGCCGATGGTATCGTCATGGGCTATCGGGCGGGTGTCCCGGTCTGTTTCCTGCACACCGTGCAGTACCATCCGACCGGCATCGTCTTCCCGGAGCAGGCCGAAGGTATCCTGATTACGGAGAAGTTCCGGGGTTCCGGCGCCAACCTGGTCAATATCGACGGCAACCAGTTTGTCAACGAGCGGGAGCCGCGCGATGTCGAGGCAGCCTCCATCATCAAGCAGTGCATTGTCGATCAGAAGGGCGTCCCGACCCCGACCGGCAAACTGGGCATCTGGCTTGACTCGCCGATGATCGAGATGCTGGCCGGCGAAGGTACCGTGGAGCGCGAGTTTCCCGGCAAGTTCATTCTGTACAAGCGGTTCGGAATCGACATTTCCAAAGAACCGATGCTCATCTACCCCACCCTGCACTATCAGAACGGCGGGCTCGAATTCAAGAGCAACGGTGAAACCTGCCTGCCGGGGCTGTTCCTCGGCGGTGAGGTCGGCGGCGGCATTCACGGCGAAAACCGCCTGATGGGCAACTCGTTGCTGGATATCATGGTATTCGGCCGCATTGCCGGCGCCAGCGCGGCCTCTTATGCTAGAGAAAAAGCCCGGGACGGCAAGCTGACGATTGATCACGCGGCGAAATACAACGCCGAGATCGAAGCGGCTGGCGTCGCCAACGGGCGCGTGGCCCCGATGCTTCTCCCGGACTACACCGATCCGGCTGTCCGCGAAAAGCAGTTGACGTCTCATTACGTCGGTACGATGAGATAGAGTTTACCCCGCACGCTTCAGCGTATAGGACTGCGGCCCTTCCGAGGGCCGCGGTTTTTTTTTGGGCCTTCCCGGCACAACAATTCTTGCATCGGTCGATAAGTCCCTTACTTTGTGTCAGACAATGCCGATTCAAAGGGAGTCTCCAATGCGCCTTCTCGATTGTATTTGCCGTGTCTTTATCGCTATCCTGGTCACAGCCCCGCTGATCATCACGCTGCCGTCGGCGACGGTAGCCGACGATTATTCCAGTCCGGACTCAAGCAGTGCCCTCGCCGTATATTCTGAAGGCCCCCATGTGCTCTGGCGGGATTCCTCCTGTGTGACCGTGTTTTACCTTTGTGGAGACGAAATAGTCAGCCAGGATTTCGAATCCGACGATACCGTACGCTTCTCCGGGCTCTGTGCAGACTCGCTGCGGGAGTATAAAATCCCGACCGAGACCTGGCAGGTCGAACCGGCCGAATATTCCGGAATATCGAGAGTGTTTGCTGTCAGCGATCTCCACGGTGAGTATGAGGTTTTCGAATCCCTGCTGATAAACGCCGGAATTGTCGACAGCGCGCTGAACTGGAGCTTTGGCGAGGGTCACCTCGTAGTCAACGGCGATGTTTTCGACCGCGGCGACCGCGTGACGGAATGCCTCTGGCTGATTTATCGCCTGGAGCAAGAAGCCGGGGAAAGCGGCGGTCGTGTCCACTTCCTGCTGGGCAATCACGAGAAGATGGTCCTTCG
>Ga0272444_10003449_pt1 | contig 14185 bp, 12 predicted proteins | sample SSMForm13_FD_201033 | JGI IMG/M metagenome (GOLD analysis project Ga0272444, IMG submission 201033) | Marine sediment archaeal communities from Little Sippewissett salt marsh, Falmouth, MA, United States - SSM-Form-13 | ecosystem: Environmental > Aquatic > Marine > Wetlands > Sediment ...
GTGCTCCATCCGGTCGCGTCTCCCCCGGGTGCCACTGATTTGCTGATTGGACCATGATACCACATGCCGCCCGCGCTTGCCCTAGAGCGTTAGCGTCCGCCGTCCAAGAGGCCGGACGCTTCCCGATCCCGATATGTCACTCCGGACGCGGGGCTCGCCGTAATAGGACACCGTGCCGGAGCCGCTGACGCCGACCTCGAGTTCCTCCTCGGCCCAGACGGTGACGTCGCCCGAGCCGCTGACACCGCAGTCGGCCGATCGGCTCATGAGCTCGCCGCCCCGGTACACGCCGGACCCGCTGATCGCGATGGCCACAACGTCGGCCCGACCGGCCACGGAGACGTCGCCCGAGCCGCTGATCGCAACGGTGAATCTCGCGGTCTCGAGGTTCCCGATCTCGATGTCCCCGGAGCCACTCACCGCGACGTCGAAGCTCTCAGCCGCGAGGACCTCGGCACGAACCGAGGCCGCCCCGCTGACCGCGACGGCGCTGAGCCGGACGACCGTGAGGTCGTACTTGATCGGGGTGCTCGGGCGGAGGCTGAGTCGCCACGCCTCGTGCGTGCGGCCGATCGAGAGTCTCCCGTCCTCGACCTTCGTCTCGATGTGCTCGAGCAGGTTGTCGTCGGCGGTGACGGTGAGCGCCTCCTTCTCTCCGACGGTGATCGTGAGCACGCCGCTGCCGCCGAGCGCGACGGCGTCGAACCCGCTGACGTCCCGCGATTCGGTGACGACGTTGCCGGAGCCGTCGACCGTCGCCTGCACGCATCCCGCGGCGGTCGCCGCGGCGATCAGGACTGCCATGACTGCGAACCTCTTCATGACCGACACCTCCTTCGGTGATGAATCAACGACACCCACAAGCTCAGACACGCCGGCGGCCCGCTCCGTTGCCCGTCGCCTAGAACGGCCACAGGATCGGGATGAGCGCGACGGCGAGCCCCCAAAAGATGAAGTTCAGGGGGCCCCCGACCCGGAGGTAGTCCGCGAAGCGGTATCCCCCGGGCGCGTAGATCATCGTGTTCGTCTGGTAGCCGACGGGCGTCGCGAAGCTCGTCGACGCCGCGAAGGTGATCGCGACGAGGAATGGCCGGGGATCGACGTCCATCGAGCCCGCGATCGAGAACGCGATCGGCGCCAGGATGACGGCGGCCGCGTTGTTCGACATCGACTCCGTGAGCACGGCGGTGACGATGTAGAGGCCAGCGAGCACGGCCAGGGGCCCCGCGCTCGCAAGCGGGACGACGAGCGTCTCGGCGATCCACGCGGCCGCCCCGGTCTCGCGGAGCGCGACCCCGAGCGGCAGGATCCCACCCAGGAGGAAGACGACCCGCCAGTCGATCGCCTGATAGGCCTCCTCGATCGAGAGGCACCCGAGGAGCACCATCGCGACGGCGCCCAGGAGCGCGGCGACGAGGATCGGCACGATCCCGGCGGCCGCGACCCCGACGACCGCGATCAGGATCAGAAGCGCGATCACGGCGCGGTTCCGACGGAGGAATAGGTCGGTGAGCTCGTTCGTCACGACGAGATCGCTCGACCTCATGAGAAGCGAGACGGCGCTCGCCGGGCCCTGGAGAAGCAGCGAGTCGCCGCCCTCGAGCGTGATGTCCACGAGCCGCCGCTTGAGCACCTTCCCCCGCCGCTGCACGGCCAGCGCGACGGTTCCGTACCGCCTGCGGAATCCGGAGGACTGGAGCGTCCGGCCGACGAGCCGGGACCGCGGAGGGACGAGCGCCTCGACGAGCTTGACGTCGCCCGCGGCGAGCACGGCGTCGTCGACCGTCTCCGACCGAAGCTCGAGGCCCGACTCGTGCGCGGCGGCGATCAGGCGGTCGACGTGGCCGTGAAGGAGCAGCGTGTCTCCGGCCCTCATCTCGGTGGTCGTGGGACGCCAGAGCTCCTCGTCGCCGCGGATCAGTTTGATGAGCGTGATCTCCGGATCGGCCGACGCCTTCGTCTCCCGCCACGCGCGGCCCACGAGCTCCGACTCCTCCCCGACGCGGAACTCCGCGAGGTAATCCGCCAGCCGGTACTTGTCGACCCGCTGGACCTCGCCCTCGCGCTTGGGCAGAAGCCACCGCGCCACGAACGCCATGTACGCCGTCCCGACCGCGACCATGACGAGCCCGAGCGGCGCGAACTCGAAGAGCCCGAACGCCCTCATCCCGCTCGCGACGGCGATCGTGCTCACGAGGATGTTCGTGGAGGTCCCGATCAGCGTGCAGACGCCGCCGAACTGGCTCGCGAACGAGAGCGGCATGAGCACGCGCGAGGATGAGATGCCGCGCGCCCCGGCGAGGACGACCGCGACGGGAATGAAGATCGCGACCGTCGCCGTGTTGACGATGAAGGCCGAGAGGCCCGCGATGGCGAGCGAAAGCACGACGATCAGCCGTAGCTCGGTCTTGCCGGCGAGCCGGTCGATCTGTCGCGCGAGCCACTGGACGAGCCCGGTCCTCGTGAGGCCCGCCGAGAGGACGAACATCGCGGCGACCGTGGCCGTGGCGGGGTTCGCGAGGCCGGACAGCGCCTGGGATGGCGAGATCAACCTCAGGATGAGGAGCGCCCCGAGAACGCAGAGCGCCACCAGATCGACGCGCATGCGCCCGAACGCGAACAGGGCCATCGCGCCGACGACGATCGCGAGCACGAGCGTCGCTTCGAGGTTCGGCATGCTCCTCCCGATTGCCCGACGCTACCTCATCAGCGATCGAGGCCCCGGATCGACCCGACGCCGACGATCCTCTGGAAGACGGTCGGCTCCCCGTGGTACTTGATGCTCCCGACGCCCTTGATGGTCGCGTCGAGCGTCTCCTCGACGTTGACGGTGATGTCTCCGGAGCCGCTCACGAGCGCCTTCGCGCGCGCGCTTCGAAGCCCGGGCGACCTGTAGTCGCCCGCTCCCGTGACCTTGACTTCCTGCTCCTCGACGCGGCCCGAGACCTCGCAGTCGCCGGCGCCGCTCACGGTGACCGAGAGCTCGGTTGCGGAGAGCCCCTCGACGCTGAGGTCCCCCGCGCCGCTGACGACGAGGTCGAGGCGCTGCGTCGAGATCCCGGACGCCTCGATCCCGCCGGCCCCCGAGAGCGTGATCCCGCTGATCTCGCGCGCGGTCAGGTCGTAGCGGATCTTCCTCACCGCGTCCGTCAGCCGGCGCCACCACGCGCCGGCCTCCAGTCCGATCCTGAGCGTTCCGTCCTCGACCCGCGTGGTGATCCGCGGCATCACACTCTCGTCGGCCTCGATCACGAGCGACTCCTGGTCGCCCTGCGCGATGACTAGCCTGCCGACGCCGTCGAGCGAGACGCGGCTCATGCCGCCGACGTCCCGCCTCTCGGTGACCCGCTTCGATTCGGACATGGTCGTTCCCTCCGTGATCAGGTCGCGGCCGCCGGGGGCAAGCGGCCAACCGCTTTCTCGAAAGCACTTCGATCGATGTTCCCGCCGCACACGATGACGACGGCATTCCCGCCGGCCGGATCCGGAAGACGATCGCGGCTCTTGAGGAGCCCGGCGACCGCGACGCCCGCGGCGCCCTCAATCTCGAGGTCGTGCTCGTCCTTGACCAGGGCCATGGCCGACCGGATCTCGTCCTCGTCGACCAGCACCCAGTCATCGACGAACTCCCGGCAGAGGTCGAACGTGATCGCCCCGGGCTCGACGCCGCCGGCCGTCGAGTCCGAGAGGGTGGGCAGGATCCGGGCCTCCACGATGCGCCCGGCCCTCACGGAATCATACATGACGGGCGAGTTCTTCGGAAGGCACCCGACGGCGTGCGCGCCCGCGCCGGTCCCGTCGAGGAAGCCGGCGACTCCGGCGATCAGCCCCCCTCCACCGACCGACGCGAAGAGCACGTCCACGCTCCCGAGCGCGTCTGCGAGCTCGGGCCCGATCGTGCCCTGCCCGGCGACGACGTCCGGATCGTTGTACGGGGAGACGTACACCGCCCCGGATGACTCGGCGACGCCCCTTGCCCACGCCTCGGCCGCCGCGCACTCGGCTCCGCGGACCTCGACCCGGACGGCGTGCCCGCGGAGCCTCTCGACCTTCGCCGGATCGGCGGTCTCGGGAAGCGCAATCGTCGCGGTGATCCCGAGGAGCTCCGCCGCGTGCGCGACCGCCAGTCCGTGGTTCCCCGTGGAGGCGGCGATGACGCCGCGCGAGCGCTCGTCGTCCGTGAGCGTCAGGAGCTTGTTCAGGACGCCGCGGATCTTGAAGGAGCCAGTGATCTGGAGGTTTTCGAGTTTGAGGTGGACCTCGCGACCGGCCGCGTCCGAGAGGCGCTCCGAGCGCACGAGCGGCGTCCGGAGAACGTGCTCGCGGATCCGTTCCTCCGCCTCGCGGACGCGTTCGGCGATCGTAGTCATCGGCTCTGGGACCGCATGGCGACAATCCTCCTCAGCCAGACATACGCGAGCGCACCCGCGACGAGGTTCGCGATGCTGCCCGCGCCGAACACGCCCCTGAGCCCGAGGAGTCGCGAGCCCAGGAGCGCCAGCGGGAAGTAGAGCCCGAAGAACTGGAGGAGCGTCAGGATGGCGGCGTCGACCGGACGGCGGAGGACGCTCAGGGCGGCCGTCGCGACGAAGTGGACGCCGCGGAGGCCGTAGCTCAGGGGCACGATCCAGAGATAGAGCATCGTCGTCGCGACGACCTCGGGCGCCTCGTTGAAGACGGCGGCGATGGGCCGCGCGAACGCGCCGAGCAGGACGAACATCACCGCGCCCCACGCCATCGCTAACACGTGGGAGAGCTTGATGCCGCGCGCCAGCCGCCCGAACTTCCCGGCGCCCCAGTTCTGCCCGACGAACGGCGCGACCACGGACCTGAGCGCCATGACGAAGGTGAGGCTGAACGTCTCGACCCGCGACGCCACGCCGAATCCCGCGACCGCCGCGGTGCCGTAGCCGGAGACGATCCTCGTGATGAACCCGATCCCGAGCGGGACGACGATGTTGGTGAGCGCGCTCGGGAGGCCGATGTAGAGGACGCCGCGCCAGGACTCCCACACGGCCGCGAACCCCGGGAACTTGAGCGTGAGCATCCGGTCCCGTCGGCCGAGCACCCAGAGGGCGACGGTAAACGTGATCGAGCGCCCGATGACCGTCGCGAGCGCGGCGCCGGCCAGCTCGAGCCTGGGGAACGGGCCGATGCCGAAGATGAAGAGCGGGTCGAGCCCGCCGTTGGCCAGGGCCGCGATCATCATGATCAGACCGGGCGTCTTCGTGTCGCCGGTCGCGCGTATCGCGTTGTTCCCGACCATGGGAACGACGACGAAGAGCATCCCCGGATACCAGACCATCATGTACTGCCGGATGAGCGGCAGCAGATCGTCGGTCGCCCCGAGGAGCCGGAAGACGGGATCGATCGTCAGGAGGCCCGCCACGACGAAGAGCGCGACGATGAGGAGCGATAGGGTCAGGCTGTCGGTGGTGAGCCTCCGGACGCGGTGCCAGTCGCCCTCGCCGATCGCGCGGGAGATCACGGCCGATGCGCCGAGGCCGAGCCCGAGGGACAGCCCGCCGACGATGAACACCACCGGGAACGTGAAGCTCATGGCGGCCAGCTCGCGGACGCCGAGCTTCCCGACGAAGAACGTGTCGACGAGGTTGAAGGCCTGAATCCCGATGACCCCGAAGATCATCGGGATCGTGAGCCTGATCAGCGTCCCGCCGATCGGCCCCTCGGTGAGGACCGCGTTGCCACGGTTCGCCAGGACTCCCCCCCGCGCCGTGCGGCGCTACCTCAGCACGGTCAGCCGGCCGTCCGGCTCGCCGGGATTCAGGACGCCCTGATTCCCGGCAAACTCGGCGAGGATCGAGTAGAAGGTCGAGTACGTGTTCTTGAGGTTCTCCCCGTGCTCGGCGAACCAGAAGTAGCCGTCGCCGGCGTGCCTGACGACGAAGCTGTTGGACAGCACGCGGTAGGTCTTGTCCGGATCGAGCGGCTCCCATTCGCCGCCCGGCGACATCACGAGGACCTCCGTGACTCGCTCGCCGGGCATCACGACCGTCCAGCCTCCGCCGTCATCCTGCACGATCTCCTGCGGCGTCCGCGAGAGGTCGACCGCGTAGCGAAGCCCGGACGCGTGAAGGAGTCCACCCTCGCCGAAGCTTGCGGCGCTCCTCTCGAGGATCGCGAGGATGTAGCGTCCCTCGAGATCGAGCGCGTACGCGTAGTTGCTGAACTCGTCGATCTCCCGGAGCATCACGTCGGTGACCTGTCCCGGCTCGTAGACCTTCTTGCCGCGGAAGGCGCCCGCGTTGTTGAGGACGATATCGACCTGGAACTTCTCGCGCATGAGATCGTTCACCAGGTTGGCCACCGTCGACTCGCCGCCCCGGATCGCGTCCTTCGTCATGTCCCACGCGACCTCGGTCCGCCCGAGGACGACGGCGTCCGGAAACGAACCGCGGTAGTCGGCGAGGACCGCCTCGACGCCCGGATCTGGAGGGATCTCCCCCGTCACCGGGATGAGGTCGAAGGCGCAGGCGCCGACGTCGACGTCGCCGTCGGCCGTGACGGCCACGTCGAGGCGGACGAGGTAGGTTCCCTTCTCGCCGCCGTTGACGATCTGGGTGTCTCCGACCCTCATGACTTCCGCCAGGTACTCGTGCGAATGCCCGCCGAAGATCACATCGATGCCGGAGACGGCCTCCGCGATCTCGCGGTCGCGGTCCTCCCCCACGTGGGTGAGGCCGACGATAACCGTGGCGCCCCGAGCGCGGAGCTCCCCGACCGCCCACTCGGCGGTCTGGATGTTGTCGCCCCTGAGATCGATGCCCTTTCCGCTCGTGACGAGCGGGAAGTCCTCGGTCATGAGCGAGAAATACCCGACGCGTATCCCGTCGTAGTCCTTGACCAGGAGCGGCACCGACGCCCCGTCCAGCACCGTGCCCTCGACGTCGAGATCCGAGCAGACGACCTCGAAGTCGGCGTACCCGAGCGCCTCCGCGAGGACATCGGGACCCTTGTCGAACTCGTGATTGCCGTAGGCGTACACCTCGTAGCCCGCAAGCGACATCAGCTCGAAGATCGCCCGCCCCTTGAAGGTGTGGAAGTACTTGTTCATCAGGTCGTCACCGGTCGACACCACGGCCACGAGTCCTGGACGCTCCGACTTGATCTGCGAGATGAGGGTCGCGAGCCGGGCGATGCCGCCGACGTCGGTGTCCTCCGACTCGCCGTCGCCGTCGAGGTCGAGCGTCATGGGCACGGGATCGAGTTGGCCCTGGATGTCGGCCGTCCCGATGATGGTGAGCACACGCCGGGCGGGCGCCTCGGCGACGGGCTCGGGCGGAGGCGGACACGAGCAGCTCGCTGCGAGCGACGCGAGCGCGGCCACGGCGACGAGCGCCGCAAGGAGGCGGCATGTCTTTCGATGCATCTGGATCTCCCTTCTGGACCGGCGGGCCGAAGCCGGCGGTCGCGTTCGCCCCTACTCTTCGTAGTAGGTGAGAGCTTCCGGAAGGTACTCGCGGATCTGGTCGATCCTGGTCTCGGGGCTCGGATGGGTCGACAGGAACTCGGGCGGCCTGGCCCCTCCCTCGGCGGCCATGCGCTGCCAGAACTGGATCGCGGCCCCGGGATGGTACCCGGCCTGGGCCATGAGGATGAGGCCGATTCTGTCCGCCTCGGACTCGTGCTGCCGGCTGTACGGCAGAAGGTATCCGACCTGTGCGCCGAGCCCGTAGACGGCCTTCCACAGATCCTGCGTCTTCTGGGGCTCCTTCTCGACGGCCTTGGAGAGCGCGATCCCGCCGAGCTCGGCGACGAGGAGCTGGCTCATCCGCTCTCCGCCGTGGTTCGCCAGCGCGTGCGCCACCTCGTGGGCGACGACGACCGCGAGGCCCTCCTCGTCCTCCGTGATCGGGAGTATCCCGGTGTAGACGGCGATCTTCCCGCCCGAGACGCAGAAGGCGTTGGCGGTCTCGTCGTCGTCGATCACGTTGAACTCCCAGTCGTAGTACCTGAGGTCGCCCTCGAGTCCGTGCGCCCTCAGGAAGGCCTCCGCCGACGCGGCGACCCGCTCGCCCACGCGCCTGACCGTGGCGATCTCCGCGGCGTCGTCGGAGAGGTTCGACTCCGCGATGAACTGGTGGTAGCTGTCCGCTCCCATCGCGGTCAGCTCCGCCTGAGAGACGAGCGAGAGCTGGCTTCTGCCCGTGATGGGAACCGTGGCGCAGCCCGCGAGCATGAGCCCCGCGAGGACCACGGCGAATACGCGCCTCACCATGCCGGTGCCTCCTTCTCTAGAGCTTCCGCGGAATGCGCGATCGCAGCTCAGAGACTACGTTCTCAACCTCGACGGGCTCCCTCGACACGACGAACCCCGAGGAGAGCCTGCGGCCGTCTTCCTCCCACATGATCTTGACGATCGGAATCCCCATGCACCACCGCCCGGCGTGTCGCGTGCCGGTCTCGATCGCGAGCACGCGCGGGAACGGGATCGCGAGCGGCGTGCGGGTCAGGTGCCTCAGGAAGTGAAACGCCTCCGAGTCGGCCCAGTACCTGCCGCTGCCGCGCGCGAAGAACCCGCCGCCACGATACCGGCGCCACCACTTGCCGTCCATCTCCGTTCCGATGTAGTGGCCCCGGCGCGCCCACGGAGGGGGCGTCTCGTTCATCAGTCGCCCCCGCCGCCGGTCAGCCGGAACCCGCGCTTCTCGAACTCCTCGAGGAGCTTCTCGGGCGAAGGGAACCACTGCCCCCACTTCCTGCCCATGTGCTCGGTCCACGAGTAGGTGTCGAACGTGTACGTCTCCTCGCGGCCGCCCTCGAGATCGATCATGTAGTTCCCGGTCCGATAGTAGTCCTGCGCGAGGTAGCCCTCGTCCATCACCGCCATCGCCTCCGTGATCTCGTCGTCGGTGAACTCCGGGTAGCGGTCCGCGTAGAACGCGAACGGAAGAGGGTAGCGTGGGCGCGGAGGCACGTCTTCGTCCGGATGGCCCATCGTCAGCTGGACGAGCGGGAAGACGCGCTCCGGAAGCCCGTACTTCTTCGCGATCGCCTGGGCCCGGTACGGCGCGCCGCCGATGAAGCAGCTTCCGAGCCCGAGGCTCCTGCCGGCGACCACCATGTTCTCGGCCATGTAGCACGCGTCCTGGATGCCGAAGACGAGGAGCGAAAGGTCGTTCATCTTCATCGTCCAGCCCCGCCTCGCCATCACCAGCTCGAGCCGGTGGACGTCGACGAGGATCGTGAAGAGGAGAGGCGCGCCGAACGGGATCCCCTTCCCTCCCCGTTGCAGAAGCACGCTCCCGAGCTGCGCCGCGAACGGCGCCTGCTGCCCCGCCCGCACGACGGTCTCGATGGTGTCGTCGGGAGGCATCTCGTCGGTGTACTTCCGCACCGATCTGTGACTGAGCATGGCGTCGACCACGGGGTTCGTCTGCACGTTTCCTCCTCTTCACGCTCCGATCGTGTTCACCGACGCCTCCCGCCGCCAGGTGAGACCGGGATCGGCGGGATCATCGTTCTCGACGACGACGTCGGCGCGCTCGCGCGGCCGCACCCTCCTCAAGTACATCTCCTCCCCGGGGATGTAGCGCGTGGTGTATCGCTCGCGGACGGCCTCCGGGGTCCCGAACAGCGCGACGTCACGGGTCAGGGCCCGTTTCAGCGTGGTGTCGAAGCTCGCCTCCACGAAGACCCGGAAGTCCCAGTGTCTCCCCAGCTCGGGCCGGAGGAGGAAGATCCCGTCGAACATGAGCACCGCGTCCGGGGTGGCCGAGAGTTCGGGCGCCTCGACCGGCGCCTCGATCCTGAAGTCGTAGGTCGCGGTCCGATACCTGAGGGTGCCGCCGGGTCCGAGCGGGAGAAGGAGGCAGGAGACGACGGCCGTGTAGTCGAAGGAGTCCTCGTAGTAGCCCCTCGGCGAGAGCGGGCCGAGCCTGTGGCGGACCTCGCGGGGGTGGTGGAACCCGTCGACGCCGGCCCGGATCACAGGCCGCCCCGAGCGTTCGAGGGCCTCGGCGATCTCGTCGGCCAGGAGCGTCTTCCCCGCCGCCCCGACGCCGTCGACGGCGACGCGGACCGGGTGATCGAGCCTCAAGGCTCCGATCGCGCGGGAGAGCTCCTCGACGAGATCTCGGCGAACCATGGTCGCTCCCTGCGGGGTGAGACCTCTCCGACACGGCCCCGGCCCCGCCGCACTGCCGGCCGTCGGACGCGGAGCCTCTAGCCTAACGGAAGGGGCGTCCCAATCCAACGGTTTCCGGGCGCGGCTCGGCAACCGTGCCCTAGCCGGGCGCCGCACCCAAGTGATAGGCTCGCGCACTCAGGACCGTGCGGGCGCGATCGCACAGCGCCCGGAGGGGGTCCCGCGGCGGCGGGCCGCGGGACTGGACCAGGCGCACGCAGGGACCCGGAGCATGAAGACCCTCTACGTCATCCACCACTCCCACACCGACGTCGGCTACACGGCGCAACAGAGCACCGTCGCGCGATGGCACGCGGACTTCATCCGGCAGGCGCTCGAGATCATCGACGCGAGCCGCGCACGCGAGGGCCGGCACTTCGGCGGCTTCCGGTGGGTGTGCGAGACGTTCTGGTCGGTGGAGCAGTTCCTCGCGCGGGCCACCGCGACCGAGCGCGACGCCTTCTCGCGGGCCGTCCGCGACGGCTCGATCGGACTCTCCGCGAGCTACCTCAACCTGAGCGAACTCGTGGGGTTCGAGGTGCTCTCGAGGATCACCCGACGCTCCGCAGACTACGGCCGTTCGATCGGGGCGCCGGTCGAGAGCGCCATGACGGCCGACGTGAACGGCCACGGCTGCGGATTCGCACGCGCGCTCGCCGACGCCGGGGTCGAGAACCTCTTCTCCTGCGTCCACACACACCACGGCATGTACCCGCTGGGCCGGAAGCCCGCGCCGTTCCTTTGGGAGGCGCCGGACGGGCGCCGCGTGCTCGTGTGGAACGGCGAGCACTACCACCTGGGGAACGAACTCGGGCTCGTGCCAGGCGCGGTCTCGTCCTACCTGACGAAGGACGAGTGCGGCGCCGACATGATCTTCCACGACCACTGGGGCGTCGCCGAGATCCGGATCCCGCGCTACTTCGAGACTCTCGAGGAGGAGGGCTACCCGTACGACTTCGCGCCGGTGATGGCCTCGGGCCTCCGATCGGACAACGCTCCCCCCTCCGCGGGGATCGTCGACACGATCGAGCGCTGGAACCGGGTGCACGGAGCGACGATCAGGATCGAGATGGTCACGCTCTCGCAGTTCTTCGAGAGGCTCCGCGGGGAGCCCACGGAGATCCCGGTCCACCGCGGCGACTGGCCCGACTGGTGGTCCGACGGACCGGCGGGGAATCCCGCGAGCACGATGCTCTTCCGTGAGGCGGAGCGGAGCTTCGAGAGCTTCCTCGCGCTCGGCAGGCGCTACCCGGAGATCGGCGGGACGGACCTCGTCTCCGTCGAGAACGACCTCGCGCTCTACGCGGAGCATACCTTCAGTCACGCCCACGCCATGTCCGACCCGTGGCACCCGATCGTCCACGCGATCGCCGAGAGGAAGAAGGCGTACGCCGCCACCGCCCGCGACGCAGTCGCGGGCCTCTGGAGCGACGCGCTAGGAAAACTGGGGGCGGCGACGCTCGCGGCCGGCGTGCCGTGGCGCTACAAGGTAATCAATCCGTCCGACCGCGAGGTGTCCGGAACGGTCGGGCTCGCCGTCGGCCACCACGAGTTCAACGAGCTCGGGTTCGACAGGGGCGCGCGCGTCAGGGACGTGAGCACGGGTGAGCCCGTCCCGTGCCAGCTCACGCACGTGCCGCTCGGAGGCGAGTTCCGCGTCCACGTCGAGCTTGCGGCCGGCGAGGAGCGGGTGCTCGCGATCGAGCCGGCGGACGAGCCCGGGCCCGAGCGCGGTGCCGGAGCCGGGGGGGCCGAAGCACCGGCTGAGCGCGGCGCCGGAGCCGGCACGGCCGAGCCGCCCCCCGGGCGCGCCGACGCGCTCGAGACACCGTTCGCGCGGATCGCCTGGGCGCCCGGAGACGGCATCGTCACGTGGCTCGACCGCCGATCGGGCACCGATATCCTCCGCGGCGACCGCCGCCACGCGCCCTTCGCGCCCGTCCACGAGATCACGCCCGTCGCGGACCGGAGCGAGATCTGCGCGGTCCGCTCGCGGATGGGACTCAACCGGAAGGGCGAGGACGTCGTCCGCACGGCGGGACGGCTCACCGCCCCGGGCGAGGTCGAGGCCGGGCCCGTGTTCACGAACGTGGTCCTCGGCTACGACGTTCCGGGGACGAGCGTCTGCGAGGTCGAGATTCGGGCGCTCGCGCGCGAACCGAGAGTCGACGTCACCGTCAGGATGCACAAGGAGAGCGCGTGGGAACCGGAGAACGTCTACGTCTCGCTGCCGTTCTCCCCGCCCGCGCCCCGCGAGCTCTGGCTCGACAAGGCGGGGGCCGCCGTGCGCCCGCGCGCCGACCAGATCCCCGGAACGCTCACCGACTACTACAGCGTCCGGGACGGGTTCGCGCTCGTCGGCGACGAGTTCGGCGTCGCCGTGTCGATGCGCGACAACCACCTGCTCCAGCTCGGGCCGCTCGAGTACGGCGAGCGGCTCCTCGCGGGCGATCCCGCCCTGGGCGACGACCCGGCCCACGCCTACGCGTGGCTCATGACCAACTACTGGGAGACCAACTTCTCCGCCGGACTCGGCGGGTTCTACGAGTTCCGCTACTCGGTGGTATGGGGTCCCGAGCTTCGTGACCGCGACCAGGCGCTCCGTCGGGCGAGGGACGCGTGCCGCGACATCACCTGCTTCCGGCTCAGGGACGCGCGGTAGGCCGCCGGGGTGGGATCGAGTCGCGTCGGTGGTGTATACTCGACGGGCCGACGCCCGAGCCCCGGCCCCGGCGCGCGACCCGCGCCGGACGCTTGCAGAGAATCCGGAGGGCCGATGCACCGACCGAGAGTCCCGCGCACGCGCGCGGTCCGCACCCTTGCCGTCGCCGCCGTCCTCGCGATCTCCTCCGCGCCGCGCGCGGCCGCCGACGGCTTCCCGGTGCCCCCCATCGACTGGGCGCCTCGTCAGTACGTGTGCTACCGGCCGGGCGCGCGCATCGAGATCGACGGGGCCCTCACCGAGGAGTGCTGGCGGAACGCACCGTGGACCGAGGCCTTCGTCGACATCGAGGGCGAACAGAAGCCCGCGCCGCGCTTCCTCACGCGCGCGAAGATGCTCTGGGACTGTGACTGCCTCTACGTGGCGTGCGAGATGGAGGAGCCCGACGTCTGGGCGACGCTGACCGCGCGCGACGCGGTCATCTATCACGACAACGACTTCGAGGTCTTCATCGACCCGGACGGCGACACGCACGAGTACTACGAACTCGAGGTGAACGCCTTCGGCACCGAGTGGGATCTCCTTCTGATCAGGCCCTACCGCGACGGCGGCCCCGCGGTCGACTCGTGGGACATCCAGGGGCTCCGGACGGGGGTCCTCGTCGAGGGGACGCTCAACGACCCGTCCGACACGGACGAGGGCTGGAGCGTCGAGATCGCGATCCCCTGGGCCGTACTCGAGGAGTGCGCGCACGGGCCCGCCCCTCCCGCCGCGGGCGACCGGTGGCGCGTCAACTTCTCACGGGTCGAGTGGGAGACCGAGGCGATCGATGGGACCTACGCCAAGCTCACCGACCCCACGACCGGGCGACCGCTTCCGGAGGACAACTGGGTCTGGTCGCCGCAGGGGCTCATCAACATGCACTACCCGGAGATGTGGGGGTTCGTGCAGTTCTCCGGCCTGACGGCCGGCGAGGGGACCGACGCCTTCACGCGACGCGACAAGGAGGCGGCGGGTTGGGCCCTCAGGAAGGTCTACTACGCCCAGAGGCGCCGGTTCGCGGAGCACGGGAGCTACACGAGCGACCGGGACGACCTCGGGTTCGAGGGAGCCTTCGTGTCCGGCCGATACTGGTCTCCGACGATCACCGCGCTTCCGAGGCGCTTCGAGGCGTGGCTCGACGTGCCCGGGGACGGCACGCTCTACATCACTGAGGACGGCCGCGTCCGATCGGAGAGCGACCGATGAACATGGCGCCGGTCGACTGGGCGATCGTCATCGCGATGCTGGGCGTCATGATCACGGGCGTCCTCCTCTCGAAGAGCTACATGAGGAGCGTCGCCGACTTCCTCGCGGCCGTCCTCAGTGATGTAGAG
>Ga0272444_10003451_pt1 | contig 14179 bp, 15 predicted proteins | sample SSMForm13_FD_201033 | JGI IMG/M metagenome (GOLD analysis project Ga0272444, IMG submission 201033) | Marine sediment archaeal communities from Little Sippewissett salt marsh, Falmouth, MA, United States - SSM-Form-13 | ecosystem: Environmental > Aquatic > Marine > Wetlands > Sediment ...
GTCCTACGACTCGACTTCCGATCCGGAAGGGCTCGACGTAGATGTAGACTGACAGCGTTTCGAGCTCGCCATCCTGAGACACAATGCCACGGGCAGGCTCGCGCGGATCTCGCGGCTCCACGTCCTCCAGGCTGTCGGCGCTCCAGAAGCGCAGCCCCTGTACGCCGTCGAGCGAACTCTCCTCAAGCTCCGAGAAGCTGCGCCGGAACTCACCCTGCAGAACCGGCTCGACCGCGATGTAGTTGATCATCCGGTCGTCTCGATGGCCCAAGTACGGGGCGTACACGCGAAGCAGGCCCCTCGGCCCCGAGAGTGGCCACAGCCCGATTCGCAATCCTTCCGCATGCCCCCACAACGGCTGAGCAGAAACGCTCTCAGAAGGGCGCACCCACATGCCCTGGGTCACTGGCCCATGAAGGTCCTGGCCAGTGGCAGCGAGTCGAGTCGCGAGCAAGAGGCCAATCAACAGGCTTGAAGTTAGAGCTCTCCAGCGCTTCATCGGATTATGGAAGGAGTCTAGCGCATCGAGTGCTCGAAGGAGGGATCTGATCAGCAGGGCCTTCTTGGGTTCTGCGCGGTGCGGAGGAGCCAGGAGCAGGAATCTGGCCCCCGGGAGCCCTCTGGTTGTGCCTCCAGGAGCTCCTGGGTACGCTATCCCTCAAGTCGACGCACTACAGTCTCATCGCATCTAGAAGCACACCTTGGGCGTGAAGCCCAGTTCCGATTGCATTCACACCCTCTTGCCCGTGGAATGTGAATGACCGCGCGGGTCCGCTGTCACCATAGGTTGTCGAGGAGGTCAGCATGCAACCAAAGAAGTGGGAAATCCTCGGAGCTCCTTTTGATCATGGCTCGGAGTTCGAAGGCACAGGCGCCGCACCGGAGGCCATCCGAGCTGCCGGTCTGACGAAGAGAGTCGAGTATCTTCGCTCGCAAGGCATTGACGTTACGGATCTAGGGGATATTCGGCCTCCAATGGGTCCCGCCTCGGAGGATTCGCCCAAGGGCCTGACGGAGATGCTCAAGTACGCGCCCTCGCTTGTGGCACAGCTCGAGGGTTCGATGGATAGGGGCGCGGTCCCGATCGTACTCGGCGGCGATCACTCCCTGACCGTGGCGAGTGTGGCCGCCGTCGTTCGCAGCCTTCAGAAGCAGGGAATCGCAAACCCGTCCGTCGGGCTGCTCTGGGTGGATGCGCACCCGGACTTCGAGACGCCGGGCCCGCACAGCACCAACACGCTGAATGCCATGCCGGTGACACACATACTCGGACGTGATGTCGGAGGTCTCCGTCAGCTCCCCGATCTCTCTCCGAGCATTGATGCGGCTCATCTTGCGTTCATCGGGCTGCGAGACGTGCTCACAGAAGAGAAGCGTGCTATCCGCGAGATGGGCATTCGTGCTTACACCGCCTCCGATGTCGAACGTCTTGGCATCGACGCTGTCTGGCGCGAGACGATTGCTGATCTGATCGAACGGGTGGACGCGATGGTCCTCACCTTCGACATCGACGTATTGGATCCGATGTTCGCTCCCGGCGTGGACTATCCGGAACTCGGTGGTCTATCCACTCGAGAGGGTGTTGTGATCATGGAGCAGGCTCACTTGTTGGAGAAGCTTGCTCTCGTCGAACTTGTCGAAGTCAATCCAGCAAAGGACAGGAACGGAATCACGGTGCGCGTGGCCGGACAGCTCCTTCACCGAGTCATCGGGGGGCCGCTGCTGTAGCCATTGCGCCGTTCGGTTGCTGGATAGACTATGCGGGCCGTTCCATCAGGTGGTTCAAGCAGGACAGGCCTAGATCAGCATGGGCTTCTTGAGGTTGCCGAGGATCTTGAGCTGCGTGAATGCCAAGAATGGGGCTCGACACCTTTGCTCGTGGATGGGCCAAGGCTGTGGGCGCGTGTGGAATCGCAGGAGCGCGGGCTGGCCTTCAGTCGCCAACATTCCAGTAGATCTCCAATGGCCCTAAGCCTGACTCCAGATCGATCGAGCTGAGGATCAGCTCTGGCGCCTGATCGCCGTCAAGATCGAGGAGCGAGACCGAAATGAGCAGTTCCGTTTCGAACGATTGATTCAGTTTGAAGCCGCCAGCCCCGTCATTCAGCCAGATCGATGCGCCAATCGCGAGATCTTGATCGCCATCACAGTCGACATCGCCGACGGCAGCCTTGGATGCGTTGCCGAGTGTCTGAGCGGTTCGCGAGAAGTCTCCATCTCCATTCCCGAGCCAGATGGTGCTCCCTTCGTCACCGACGATGAGCAGGTCGAGCTGGGCGTCCCCATTTGCCTCGAAGAAGAGGACGCGGCGACACCCAGGAGCATGGAGCGGGTCCCGCTGCACGTAAGTGCCCAGCGCGTTCTCGACGACGCACACCGTGTTTGCATCCACCCGGCCGACCAGGTCAATGTCCGAGTCGCCGTCAATATCGCCGGGAGTCAGAGAAATGAAGTCGGCTCCGAGTGTACGATTGCTGGCTGAAAACTGCCCCTCTCCATCGTTCACGAAGAGCTCAACGCCGTGCTGGTAGTACGTAACAAACGAGTCCAGATCGCCGTCCCCATCGCAATCAGCAAGGGATACGCTAGTTCCCCAGAGCGAACCGGCAAACAGCTGCTGGCCCGTGTCCACCAGGTTGCCGACACCATCGTTATGCAGGACGTGCTCGCGGGATTGGTTGTAGACGAGGAAAGCATCCACAAGTCCGTCACCGTTCAGATCTCCGAGTGCGGCTCCATGACCGGATTCACCAGTGTGCCTTGTGACGTGGAGTAACTGCATTTCGCCAAACGTTCTTGTGGCCCGGCCATACAGCACACCGTGTCCATTGACGTAGTCAGAGACCAGTAAATCGAGGAAGCCGTCGCTGTCGAAATCGTAGATCTCGACAGCGAAGACGCGTCCGACGTGAACAACACACGGTTCTGCATCAAGAGCGCCTGCTGCAGAGGCAGGCACCAGGAACTGAGCTAGACATATCAGAGAAGCCGTCCACGCCGCTATGCGCCTGGTCGCCGGCTTCAACTCACAGCTCGGGTTGCCACGGTGTCTCCTTCTTATGGTGACGGAATCCAGCATGGGTGCGCGTCTTGGGTATCGTTGTGGGTCAGCTGCCGCACGTTGCTGCCGTCGGCATCCATCACGAAGATCTCGGAGTCCCCGTCGCGATCTGACTGAAAGACGATCTGCGAGCCATCAAGAGACCAGCGAGGCGCGCCGTTGAACGCTCCAGTATCCGTCAGCTGTACGATGTTCCGGCCATCGGCGTCCATCGAGTAGATCTCCCACGCTCCGGATCGGTCGGAGCAGAACGCAACCCTTGCCCCATCGGGCGACCAGCTCGGATAGGCATCGATCGCGGGCGAATCCGTCAGCCGTGTGACGTTCGTGCCGTCCGCACGCATCACGTAAATGTCTGCGTTCCCTCCAACGTTTGCAGACCATCCGATGTGCTCACCATCGGGAAGCCACGTCGGCTCGAAATCCCCGTTCGTGTCGTTGGTCAGCCGACGATACCCTGTACCGTTCACGTTGATGACGCATATCTCCGCGTTGTCATCAATGTGAGAGACGTAGGTGATACGTGCTCCATCCGGCGACCAGGCGGGCTGCCCTCCAGTTGCACGCGTACCGGGGATCGGCCGCACACTCCCGCCGTCGGCTGACATGATGTAGAGTCTGCCCGATCCAGTCCGGCGCGACGCGAACACGATCTGTGTACCGTCCGGAGACGGTCAGCCAGAGTAGTCGTCCGCCGGATGTGACCCAAGAATGGTCACACCTGATCCATCAGCGTTCATTCGATACATCTCGTAGTTGCCCGACTGATTGGAGTCGTACAGGATCGACAGGGGTTCATCCTCCTGGGAACACGCGACTCCCGCAAGACTGAGAGTGCACAGCAGGATCGCGAATGCTCCTCGACACAGATTCCTCATGGATGTCCTCCTTGCTCGCCGTGAGAACTCGCAGCTTCTCACATCCTATCTGATGAAGAGACGGTCCGCTAGACTGCGCGCTTCAGGGCCAGGTCTTTATTCCTGGTGTTCTTTCAGCTCATCTACGTTCTTGGCAATGACACTGATGGTTGAGTAGTGCAGGCCAAGATGGGCCGATATCTCCTTCAGTGTGTACTCATGCGAGCGCATGGCCTCGTGGATCTTGCGGTTCCTGGATGGCTTGTCAGCCGCATCCGCGAACAGCTCGTCGAGCGATGGCCTTGCTGCCAAACGTTGAGATCGTGGGATCTCGATTGCGGATTGGCTCTGGGAAAGGCACGGGGCAATCTTTGCCTCGAAGGCGTCCGTTCCGAGAAGACAGCCGTGGCGCAGCTCATCCCAGATCTCGATGCCTCTGCCTTGCCGGACGAACTTGCGGTAGACCTTCTGAGCCTTCAATCGATCACGACCGAACTGCGAAAGGATCCAGTCCGTTGTCAGCCAGGTCAATGCATCTCCCATTCCAGCTGTCGCGCGATAGCTGCTCCATTTCCAATCCTTGGCTGATCGAACCATCTTCGCCCGGACTGGATTCAACACAACGTATCGGGCCAGCTCCAGCAGATGACTCTCCTTCTCGACGAGAACCGACTTGTAGCGTCCTTGGAAGAGGTGGCCGGAGCGTCGGTTGAGCCTGTTGACCCTCTGAGTGAAGACACCGTTGATGTGGCGCATACCCCTCGACAGATTCGCGTTTGGTGTCTCGATGACGAGGTGGTAGTGGTTGGTCATCAGGCAATATGCGTGGCAGATCCACGAGAAGCGACTGACAGCCTCGCCGAGAAGCTCAAGGAAGGCGACACGATCGGTGTCCGTGAAGAAGACCTTCCCGCGATCGTTGCCGCGGCTGGTGACGTGATACAAGGCGCTCTCAAACTCAACTCTCAGCGGGCGAGACATGCAGTCAGTCTAGCGCGAAGAACACCAAAAATAAAGACCTGACCCCTTTGCCTGCGATCCCTGCTGGAGCGGCTTTCGATCAGCAGCAGTTTCTTGGGTTTGGCGAGGATGCGGGGCTGCAGGAACGCCAAGAATGGAGACCTGACCACTTTGCCATGCCATGAAATGCGGTATGTGTCACACGATTCAGAGTTCGCCATCCCCGAAACCCGAACGTACCTGCTGACCGATTGACAGTGGAGAGACGCTCTGCCTGTGTGCTGTTCGTCCGTGACCTCTCGAGTAGAGGCACCGGGACTCGCCGCCTCGACAAAGGAGACCCAATGAAGCTCGCCTGTGGCCTGATGGGGATGCTCGTAGCCGTGATTGGCATTGGCCTCGTGGCCAGCGCCGCAGATGATGATGCAAGCGACGCGTGTCCGTCCGAAGTGACCAAGTGGCTTTCGCAATGCGCGATTTCGCTTGAAACCACCGATCCGACTGTCTCTCTCGAAGATCTCGAGCCGTTGCGAGCGATCATTGGCGACGCGCGGATTGTTGGGCTGGGCGAGCAGACGCACGGGACGAGCCAGTTCTCCGAGATGAAACATCGGATCTTCCGGTTCTTGGTCGAGGAGATGGGTTTCCGGCTCCTGGCGTTTGAGGCTGACTGGTTCAGTGTGCGAGAACTCAATTCGTGTCTGCGGCCGGGTGGACAGGCCATCGAGTCCGCGTTCTCGTCCCTTGGATATCGAGTCTGGCAGACCAACGAAGTGATGGCCCTGCTGCACTGGATTCGCGGCTTCAACGAGGCGAATCCCGACGACCGGCCGGTCCAGCTTGTCGGCGCCGACATACTCATGGGGGTTGGTGGCGTCGCGGCTCTCGCCGTGGATTTCCTTCGCCAGGTGGATCGATCGGCGTTCGCGCGCTTCCGCTCCGTGCTGGAGAGCGACCTCATTGACGCGTGGGACTACTTGCGAGAGGTGTTCTACTACGGCGCCAGCGATGCGCCTCCAAGCCCCGGGCGTGTGGAGGAGTGCCTGGGCGTCCTCGACCCGGTCATGGCTTGGCTGGAAGCGAACGAAGACCTGTGCGTTGCCGGCAGCTCGCGGCCCGAGTACGGCTTGTGCGTGCGCGCGCTGGAACTGGCATCCGCGGAGCTGGCCCGGATTGCGCTCTTGGGCGAGGGCGTGATCCCGGAACTGGATTCCCGCTTCACGCTGGAGAGGGACCGAATCATGGCGGAGAACGTTGCCTGGTGGCTGGCTCACCTGGAAGAGCCCAAGATCGCTGTGTGGGCTCACAACGGGCATATCGCGAGGCAGCTATCGAGCATGGAAGTCTTTATCCCCATGGGGCAGCACCTTGGGGACGTCTTCGGCGACGAGTACCTTGCGATCGGGTTTTCGTTTGCGGAAGGAACGCTCACGGCTTGGGACGGCCGGAGCCGTGATCCGAGGACGTTTGTGGCCGAAGCTCTCATCGCCGGCTGCTACGAGGCGTGCTTTGAGACCACGGGAATCCCCCTGTTCGCCGCCGATCTGCGGGATCTTGATCTCGGCAGCGCGTCGCACGCGTGGATGACTGCAGAGCGTGGCTTCCGAATGATCAGCTCCTACTACGGACCGGACGATCTCGGCTGGGAGTACCCCATCGTCCTGCCGGCTTCCTACGACGTCATCGTCCACGTGCAGACTTCGACTCCAGCCCTGCAGTGGGCTCCCTAGGGGAGACGCCGCCCGGAACTCGGGCATTGCCAAGACGCCATGCCTGTTCGTTGTACCATTGCTGCCATGGTGGCGAATCTGATCCAGCGCCTGAGAGAAAGCCGGTGGCAGATCGTCTCGTTGGCAGTTCTTGCACTGACGATGGCGGGCCTGGCGTCGATTCTTCCTGCCGCGGGATCCGAGGCATTCACGAGGTTCCTCGGACCGGTTCATCCCGCTTTGGCAATCGCACTTGCAGCGCTCTTCGCGGTTCCGTCGATTCGCTTTCTTGTGGCACGGTTCGGCTTCTCTCAACACACGTGGGCCCAGACGCGCCGAGGACTCCCCGTGGCGTGTGTGGTCGCGGCGTCTTTCGGAATCGCTGTTGCCATAGCCGATCTGGGTCTGCGCTATCCCGCAACGATCAACGTGGCGTTTCCGGAGTCGCTGCTCTTCTACCCTCCGATGGGACTCTTTGTCGACCTCATCTTCCATGCAGCCTTGCCCGCGCTTCTCCTTCTCATCATGAGCCCCCTGATTCGGAAGCTCGGAAGGCCCCGGGTCGTGTGGATTGCGATCCTTGCGGTTGCTCTCGTCGAGCCGCTGCTTCAGGTCTTCTGGGCTGGGACTCTCGCTTGGACGGAGCTGTATACGGCTGTCAGCGTGTTCCTCTTCGGCGCTGCCCAGCTTGTCATTTTCCGCAAGTACGGGTTTCTTTCGATGTATGCAACACGCCTGCTCTTCTATCTTCTCTGGCACGTCATCTGGGGCCACTTCCGCCTAGAGCTCCTCTTCTAGGACGCATAGCAGAGTGTCCCGAACCCTCACATCTCGTGGTTCCGGCAGGTGAGGGACATCGATCGGCAGGGGCTTCTTGGGTTTGCCGGGATTTTGGGGTTGCGGGAACGCCGGACTCAAGGACCCTGCCGGTCCCTGCGATGTGCGCGTGAACTAGCCGTCTTCAGAGATTGGTCCCCAAGAAGGCCAGTAGTTGCCGTCGGGATCGTCGGTGAGCCATCGGGGGCTGCTTCCGTCTTGCTCCACAACGCAGATGTCCATCTGTCCCAGCCGCCAGGAGTGGAAGACGATCTGCGCTCCGTCCGGTGACCAACTGCCGTTCTCTCCCATGCCTAGCGTTCGGGATACTGGGTGGGACTCAGAACCGTCCGGGCGGATCAAGTACAAGCGCTGCTGGGGCCAGATGCCTGGGTGGCGCGTGTAGAGCAGCCAACTCCCGTCCGGCGACCATTGCGGCGTGTGCTCTGTGACAGGCGCGTTCGTGATTTGGCGGAGATCGGTGCCGTCCGGGCGGATCAGGAACAGGTTGTACGGCTCTTCCGCCTGCCGAGAGCAGAAGGCGATCCACTCGCCGTCGGGTGACCAATCCGGTCTCTCGTCGACCTCCGGTCGGTCGGTCACTCGAGTTACGTTGGTGCCATCGCGCTTCATATGGTAGATCTCGCGATTGCCGTCCCGCTCGGAGATGAAAAGGATCCGCTCTCCGTCCGGAGACCAATCAAGATGCGATTCGTAGCCCGGCGAATGGGTGAGTCGTTGGAGATCCGTGCCGTCGACTTCCATTGTGTAGATCTCCCGGTCGCCGGAGCGATCCGAGACAAAGGCAATGCGCGAACCGTCTGGACTGATCGCTGGCGCCATGTCCGAGGCTGGGTCCGTCGTGAGTTGGCGAAGACCGGTTCCGTCCGCATGGACGGTGTAGATGTCTGGGTTGCCGTTCCGGTTGGTGTAGAAGGCGATCAGACCATCTGCTCCGTTGCAGGCGAAACTCAGAGGCAGCACAAGCAGAACGCACAGAAGCAGGAGTCTCCGGTGGAGTTCGATTGCTATCACCCTCCTTCGCCAAGGCATAGTATGCGTCCTGCGTCCCCGTCTCGTCTCACCACTTGTCGCGATCCGCAGGAGCAGGTTCGATCAGCAGAGCTTCTCGGATTGGTGAGGATTGAGGCTGCGGAACACCAGGAATAGAGACCTGAACATCCCTCTTCGCCTGTTCTTGATCGTCGGCACGGCTTCATCGACCATGGCGCGAGCAAGAAGGGAGATCTGTTGTCTGAACGCGAGATTCACGAAGTCATCCAGAGGGCCTACATCGAGGGAATCCACAACGAGCAGGATGCCGAGAAGGTCTGGAGTGGGTTCCATCCCGAGTTCCGCATCTTCATGCGTCGTCAGGGCGGCGAGGTCGTACGTGCAGGAGCCGATGCGATGCTTCAGGGCGTGATCCGCCAGCGGGAGACGAATCCCGCCTCGGGTGCCGTTCCCGTCGTCGGCACCGTGAAGGTTCTCGACATCGACGGTACGACAGCCGTCGTCCGAGTCGACTTGAGTCGAGACGGAGTCGTCGGCTGCACGGACTACCTCTCTCTACACAGGTTCGATGACGGCTGGAAGATCGTCAGCAAGGTGTATCAGCCCCACATGTGAGGAGCGTTTCCCAGACCTAGAACTCGTGGGAGTAGAGGCCCGATCAGCATGGCTTCTTGGGTTTGACGAGGGTTGGGGTTGTGGGGGCACTCGCAATCGGGACTTGAGCCCTCCCTAGCTGGGCCAGAAGTCGAATCGCTTCGCCATCACGAGCAGCATTGCCCACCCGGCCGCGACAACCGCTAGAGAAGACGAGCCCACGTACGACACTTGCATGAGCCTGGAGACTGCGACGGGCATGTAGTCGAACAAAGAGACCCGCGAGAGAATCCACGCAAGCGCGTTGGGAACGTACGTGAAGCCCCACATCGTGATGAGCAAAGGCACAACGATCGCACATGGAATGCCCATGAGGATGATTTGTAGGACCTCGTGTGCACGTCGGAATGGCAGAGAGATGATCCATCCAGCGAGCCCGCCAGCGACTGCTCCGCCCAACACCAGGATACCAAGTCCTAGTCCGATGTCGCCTGCTGAGCCAGTTGCCCGAAGCCAGTGTGGAAGGAGCAAGTGGATGCGCATCCCCATGTACACAAGTGATCCAACAACTGTCACGAGTGCCGCGAACCCTATTGGATAGATGATTGGGGCGGCTAGCAACGCAAGCGCATGTGATTCGCCTGATCGTGAAGAGCCTGCATGGAGTTGCCTTGGTGTCGTGTGCGGAGAAGGGGACGTTGGCTTCTTGGGATAGGGCAGTCCCTTCTCCCATGCCTCTCGCTCCGCAGGGGTTAGGAACTCAAGAGCCTGCTGCGTGTTGCCGGGGCCCGGCCCGAAGTACTCAGAAGGGGCGGGGGAGCCCTGCTTGGCATCGGAAGAGGGTAGTTCCTGCGAGTATGGAGCGGGCCCCTCTTGCAGCTGCCGGAGCCTCTTCGACTGGAAGTAGGCCTTGAACGTATCCATGAGTGGCATCATCACACCTCTTCAAATGCGGAGCATCGGATCGAAGTGTATGGATCTTAGTGCAGACTGTGAAGTTCCTATGGCCAGTGGCGGCGAGATTGGGGACTAGGGCGCGCGTTTCCCGCACTCCCGGCAGGGGGGGGCTCGATCAGCAGGTGCTTCTTGGGTTGGGGGAGAACAGGGATCACAGAAGCACCAGAAGCACCAGAAGCACCAGAAGCCATGACCTAGCACCTTCGCCAGAGAGAGACGAATCCAGCCTCGGGTGCTGTTCCCGTAGTCGGTACAGTGAAGGTTCTCGACATCGACGGAACGACAGCCGTTGCCGAAGCTGACCTGAGTCGAAACGGAGTCGTCGGCTGCAAGGACTACCTCTCTCTACACAGGTTCGATGACGGCTGGAAGATCGTCAGCAAAGTGTATCAGCCCCAAGGGTGAAGAGCGTTCCTCAGACTCGGAACTCTAGGCATTTGGGGCTCGATCAGCACGGGCTTCCTGGGTTTGGTGAGGGTCTGGGGTTGCGGGAACAGCAAGAGCTCAGGACCTCACCCTTTCGTCCCGATTCGAGAAAGGAGGCCTGCCCCCTTCGCCTATTCCGTACGGCATCCTCGAAACTCACGTTGCCTGTTCGGCCGTATCGAAGTACTCTCCGCGTAATGGGCAAGAAGAGCATTCGATGTCCGCACTGTGGTGATACGGTATCTGACTCTCGCTCATACCGTTGCTTCGAGGCGGATGATGGATATTGGTTCACCCACTGGATGCTGTGCCCGTCTTGCGACGAAGTCATTCTCTATATCGTCCAAGCGTCCGTCCTGAAGAGCGGCGAGCCATCAGGGACGATCCTGCAGGAATTCCTGGCCTGGCCGAGGACTGGGAATCGTCCTCCAGCGCCGGCGGGTGTTCCCGAGGATCTTTCGAACGACTACAACGAAGCGTGTCTGGTTCTGGAGCTAAGTCCCAAGGCAGCCGCAGCCATGGGAAGACGCTGTCTCCAGAATCTGCTGCGATCTGTGCTGAAAACGAAGCTTGGTAGCCTGTTCGAGGAGATTGAGGCAGTCTTGGCCAGAGGCGAACTGCCGTCGCACATCGCTGATGATCTTCACTTCCTACGCGAAGTAGGGAATTTCGCTGCTCATGCAACCCGCGATGTGCATTCGGGAGAAGTCTTGGATGTCGAGCCCGGAGAAGCGGAAGCTGTTCTGGATGTCTTGCTCTCCCTCTTCGACTTCCACTACGTAGCTCCTGCGAAGTCTGAGGCACGGCGGAAGGCACTGCGGGCGAAGCTGGGGAAGTCCGATGTTGGGGCGGTCGAGTAGGCAAGGGTTCACGACAGGAGTTCCGGGGACACGGTACTTATCTCGACGGTTTCGGTCCCGGCTTCCTTGGTCGGAGGACCCTCCCGGTGAGTTGCTCAAGGCGCTCGATGAACGTTTCGCTTCCAAGCGGACGTCCCGTTCGGGCGTGCTTCCGTAAGAGGAAAGCCCTCTCCTCCTCTTGAGTGAGGAATGCGCGGGGATTGCCGATGTCGGCCAGCGAATCTGAGGACACAGCCAGTGGATCATCAGGTCTCTTCCCGACGAACCAGGCTGCGCTCGACCATCTGTAGTTCCAGGCCTTCTTCGCGATTCCAGCTCGAACTGGGTTCCTCAGAACATAGCGAACGGCCGCGAGCAGGTAACCTCCCTCCAGAGGGAAGGAATGGAAGCGTCCCTGGAATAGGTAGCCGCGCCATCCTTCTCGGAAGTTGACGTAGCGTGTGTAGCGGCGGTGGGCCTCACCGATCCCGAGGGCAAGGCTGTTCTCGTTCTTGGGAACAGCGATCAAGTGCACGTGATTCGACATCAAGCACCAAGCGAGATAGGAGACACCGAATCGCTCTCCCTGCTCCGCGAGATGCTTCAGATACTCCAGCCGGTCCTCATCGGTGAAGAAGACGTCCATCCGTCGAACACCTCTCTGAGTGATGTGATGAGGCAGGTCTGGGATGACGACGCGAGCGATGCGAGCCATATGAGGATCTTATCATAGAAACAAGGAGGCGTGTCGGATCGGAGTTAAGTACTGTGTCCCCGGAACTCTAGTACTGTGTCCCCGGAACTCTGCTCTTTGAGCTCGTCGTACGACGAAGCCTCATGAAGGTGTGAGTCCCGGAAAGCTGTTGCCTCCTGCAACAGGCTTTGCAGGATCTCAGTAAGCAGAGATATCCCCGGAACTCCGGAACTCATGAATGGTGACGTGATTCCCTCGATTGCGTCTCCGAAGCCTGAAGGAATACACTCCCTGCATGAACAAGCAGGAGCTCGTACGGTTGGTGAAGAGCCTCGATCTTGCTCCATGCACATTCATCGTTGTTGGATCGGGAATCCTTGCGGCGCTTGAGCTGCGAGACGTGGGCGATGTCGACGTGATCGTCACGCCTGAGATCTTCCAGCGGTTTGAGGACGATCCGTCTTGGCAGAGGAAGTACTTCGATGACGGAACCTACTACCTGATATGTGGAGTGTTCGAAGTGGGTTTGAGTTGGGATAGCCATGACGGGAGTCCAAACCTGGCGGATCTGAAGAGCAATGAGCACGTTGTGGACGAGATTCCGTTCGTCGCTCCAGCTCGCCTCCTGACATGGAAGGAGAAGATGAGCCGACCGAAGGATCAGGCTGACATTCAGACTCTCAGAGACTACCTTGGCTGATGTCAATGCTGGCCGTCACCACGGCTGTGCCGAGGTGGGGACGTGGCCATGCTGTCCTACACGCTGGGGCGCCCCGGTCGACTCCTAGATGAACGTGCTGGCATTCAAACGGTAGAGCGCCAACCTCGGATTGCGTGGTTCTCCAAGGACGAAGATGCAGTTGCGACTAGGTATCTGACCCAGATGTGTCGACCACATCTCGCCAATGGCGTGACGTGTGCCTGGCGAAATCGAAACCGTTTTCCTCTAGGAGCGATGCGATATCGTTGGTCTCCAGCACATTGCCAATGGGCCTGTGTGATCCGCCGATCGGCATGACAATGGTGCCTGTGGCGAGAACGTTGACGTAGGAGAGGAGGTTCTCCTTCGAGTGTTCTCTCGCGTCAATGGATATGCTGTCTGCGAACTCCGATCTGAGTTCCGACACCTTCTCTCTGAAGACGCAGGTGGAGATGCAGGCAGCTTCACCAATCAACCGCCCATTCGCGAGTGGGACGAACTGGAAGACCTTCCACTTGCGGATCCGCGCGCGTTGCAGTATCTGTCCGATATCGATCAGATCATGCACATTGAACGCAGATACTACTGTGCTGGCATCTAGCTCAACTCCCTCCATGCGTCCTGACAGCAGCAGATCAAGAACTACGTCGAAGTGGAGTTCCGAGCCCCGAGAGCGAGCGTGAATACTACGAGAGGATCCCTCAATTGGGATTGTCAGCTCGTCAACCCACGGAAGAAGAACGGCTTGTCGTTCGGCGCTGAGAAGCATGCAGTTGGTACTGAGTCCTACCTTCAGGCCCCACTCCTTTGCGCGCTGAGCCAGCAAGTGCAGGTTCGGATCAAGGAGTGGCTCTCCTCCGGTGAACATGACTTTCTCAGGATCGAGCTCAGCTAATCGATCAAGCACCCGAGTCTGAGTCGCCAGAGGAGCTTCCACGGGTTCCGGATAGCCATAGCAGATGCGGCAGGAAAGGTTGCATCGAGTCGTGACGTGCCAACACACCCCGACAAGCCTACTCCCCTGCATCAGCACTTCTGCTTGGAGCGTTGATTATCTGATCTATCCTCGATACGAGCAGTTCCGTCACTGTCATGCCTTTCCTCGCGGCTTCCGACGCATTTGCCGCGTGCACCTCGTCGAATGTGGCATCGAAAGACAGGGCTGCGTTTCGAACGCTATCTGGATCACGATACACGACGGTCTGACCGTATCCCCTGACCAGATGTCCAACCTTCCTTTGCTCGACAACTGAGCGATCGCCGTAGATGCTGATGTTCTCTCTGCCTGGAATCCCCATGTCAGCGACTTGCACCTGTTCCTCATACTTTAGCAAGTTGGCTCTCAACACAGTTAGCCTGTCAGCCATCTCCTCATCGCTGTATCGTTGCGGCACACCATAGATGTTGAGCGAGATCAGGCATTTCGCTGTGGCTCCCTCAGCAAGAAGATCAAGCCACGCTTGTGCCGCCTCAACTTCCAGCTTTGTCCGCTCCTGTGTACCGAAGAGGGCTGCCTCTTGAGGATCTAGGGGAGTCCCAAGAGGTCCTACAT
>Ga0272444_10003452_pt1 | contig 14173 bp, 3 predicted proteins | sample SSMForm13_FD_201033 | JGI IMG/M metagenome (GOLD analysis project Ga0272444, IMG submission 201033) | Marine sediment archaeal communities from Little Sippewissett salt marsh, Falmouth, MA, United States - SSM-Form-13 | ecosystem: Environmental > Aquatic > Marine > Wetlands > Sediment ...
CAACCCAACCTGGCACTGGAAATGCACTGTAATAGTAATTGTCCGTGCCCTGGGTACCTGGGTTCCACTTACCAACCAGAGTGAGCTTGGTGTTGGTACCACCGCCTGTCCCCCCCTCAATGGAGGTCACGATGTCGCTTGCAAAGTTATCACCAGGGTATGGGGTCATGCCGGTCCAGTTGTATGACAGGCCGATGTAATTATTGTTCTTCAACCCAGAATTATACGTGAAGGTAAAGCGGTGCCACACACCCATTGTGGAGCAGGGGCTGAACCCGAATGCGTTCCAGGATCGCACAATATAGTATCTGGTGTTAACTCCAGACAGGTTGGCTGTGCTGTCCTCCCATGTATGCACGGAGGTGGACAACATAGCCCGGTAATCCGATGGGTCGGTGCTGAATACGAAACCATCCCTGGTATCGGAGCTGAACACGTAGTACCATTCCCTGTCCCCGGTACCGTGGTCCCAGTTCAAGACTGCAGAGCCTGGTGCTATCTCAAGGTTTTGTGGCTCGCCAGGCGGTTCGGTCGGTCCAGAGAACACTTCAGGCGGGTACCCGAAGTACAGCAATATTCCATTGTAAATACCCTGTGCCGCGGATTCCCTGAAGGCATCGGTACTGAGCAGGTCGAACTCTGTCTGGTTGGACATAAAGGCCACCTCAGCCAGGGATGCGGGCATAGCAGTGTGCTGCAGTACATAGAGATGATAGCCAAGCCAGCTCTCGTCCGCATGTATGCCCCTGTTAGGTCTGGATGTGGAATTCACAAGCTCGTCCTGTAAGTATCCTGCAAGTCTCTTGCCGTTCTCCGACCATACTCCGGATGTTGTATTGCCCCAGTAGAACGTCTCTGTACCCATGGTCGTGGGGGAGCCTATAGAATTGCAGTGAACGCTCACAAAGATATCGGTGTTGTTCTCGTTTGCCACGTCGCACCTGTCCTGAAGACTTACGGTGGAATCATCTGTCCTAGTCATGTAAACGGTGATATTGAAAGCCTCCAGCAGTGTCTGCAGTTTTAATGACATGTCCAGGTTGAAGTCCTTCTCATCAGGGTAACCTGCACCATCGACTCCCAAGGCTCCAGGCTCGGTCCCTCCATGGCCTGGGTCAACGCAAACAGATATTGACTCCTTTGTAACATTCACAGTGGAGGAGTATCCAATATTGCCATGCTCGTCCTCTGCTTGAGCATCCAGTGTGTGGGAGCCATCTGTTTCAGGCATAGTGTCCCAGTATGCAACCCATTTCCTCAAGAAAGAGTTATAGCTTGCTGGTAGCACGGTGCTCTTGTCCACTGATACACTTGCTGCGGAGATGTTGTTCACGTCGCCTATGGAGAGCTCTATCCTTACCCTCCCTTTCACCGTGTTTCCCTCAGATGGGTAGGAGATATCCACCGTTGGGTCCGTGATGTCAAGAGGTGTGGCAACCACTGTCTTGCTTATAGTGGTGTTCTCGTTATCAGATTTATCTATGGCTGTAACAGCGAAATGATATGTCGTACCTGTTTCCAGCCCTACAACAGTGCACTCTATTGCTAATGGGTCGCCGATGGGGGAAGCAGGATAGTAGATTGCAGTGCCGGCATCCGTGAATGAAGCCGTTTCATAATACACCTTGTAACCTGCCAGGTCCTTCTCCGGATTTGGATCCCATCTGACCAGGACCCTGTCACCGATACCCAGGTCATGGGCGCTCACATTTAGAGCTGGTCCAGGAGGCATGAGGTCGGTCATGGTCACAACGGCCTCCAATGACTGCAGGCCTTCGTTACCCGCAAGGTCGAAGGCACTGACCACGTAATAGTAATCATAATCCGTGGTCAGTCCCGTATCATGGTAGGAATTGGTACTGGAATTCTCAATAAATGTGTAGGGGCCTCCGGTACCTGTACCCCTGTACACCTTGTACCCATCAAGGTCTGGAGCCATGGAGGAGTTCCAGTGCAAGTAGGCATCGGTGCCTGAACCACCAGCCTCGGCTGTGAGGTTCACAACCTGCTCAGGTGGTGTGAGGTCCGCGGTACCGTATACCAGTACATCATCTATGAAGAAACCGATATCGGTACCAGTTTTATTGGAGTAAAAATCGAAAGTTATCTGGATCTCATTCGGTATATAGCTCGACAGGGACAGGTCTGGTGGTGAGTACCACCCGTCGCTCCAATCCCCTCCTATCTGGTAGAAGTAATCCCAGCTCTGGCCCTCATCCGCGGAAACAGCAACATACAAGTAATCCTCATCCAGGGCCGCCCCTGTGAACGCGAACCTCAATGCTGCTTTCTCAGCTGTTGAAAGGTCCACGGTGTGAGTCAAGTACTCGTCCATGGAATCGCCGTACATACTCGTCCCATCACTACCGCACCACCAGCTCGTGGTGGAGGAGAAGTACACGTCAGTTACCTGGTGCCAGTTCGGCTCAGTGGGACTTGTTGTAGTCCAACCATTTATTCCGGATTCCATGTCATCAAAGAACAGGATTGATGATACCTCCACGTCATCTATGTACAAGCCCTCTCTGACGGTGGCCGAATCGGAGTAGAACCAGAACCTTATCTGCACGGCATCGTTGCCGCAGAAGGAATCCAAGGATAGCTGGCCGCTCCACCACCACTGCCTCGCATAGATATCTGGGTCAGCACCGTCGAACTGGTTCTCATCAGAGGCATCATTGACCTCGAATACCTTGGTCCAGACAGTATCGGTGGTGTTCTTTACCGATACATTGAATGTATCGTAATAATCCTCAGCATCGAGCCAGTACAAAAACTCCAAATGTGCGTTGTTATAACCCTGAAGGTTCACGGTTACCTCTGCATAGCTGTCCATGTAATCATCATAGGACTTGCCATTACCGGTGATCTTGATGTTGTCCACATACCAACCCTCCCTGTTGCACACACTGGTGTCAGATGTGAAATAGAACATGAGATAGCAGGTTGTGTTGTCGAAAGCGGAGATATCTATGTTTCCGGAGGACTGCCAAGTGCTGTCCAGGGTATCGGAAACGTCCTGGGAATCATAGCCATCTGAATAGCTCACCAGCTCGGTCCAGTTTGTGTCCTCCGGGTCAAGGGAATCAGTGGCCGCCATCCTCACAGATGCGATGTCATAGATATCCTCGACATCGAGCCAGTAATCGAAGGAAAGCTGGCAGTTCGTATGGCCTGTAAGGTCAACTTTCCGCTTCAGATAGCTCTTCATGTAGTCATCGTAATGTGTGTTGTCATTGGTGTAATGGACCTTGATCCACCACTGGTCTATGAAGCCAGTATCCCCACTGGCCCCGTCATAGGCCCATAGTGTCCATCTCTGGTTCACTGCCATGCCATCAAAGGTATGGATCTCCGTGGCATCGGTGGTGTAGTTGTAGAGCTCGACATCAGCGTCATTTTCCGCATCATCATCCTCGCCATTGTCTGTAGCCGCACCGTCCCTGTTCCATAGTCTCTCGTAGATGCCGTCCCCAAGGTCCTGGTTCTCAAGGTCAATATAGATATCGCTGACATAGGAATGGTCCACTTTACAGTATATCTCCACAGCGGTCACAATGGAACCTGCAGGTGCGGTGGTGATATTGATAGCTGAAGCCACCCAGGTCCCGGTGGAGCCATCGTAGTCTGGTATTGATACATCCGTCAAGTTCTGTACTGCCTCCAGGTCTCCTTCTGGTACAACAACTCCACCGTCTATGCATGAATAGCTGTAACTTCCAGAGCTGGACCTGTTTGCAGATATGCCCCAGTAATCCCTACCATTGGTATCATCTGTGTCATAGGTCACCCATTCCCCATATTGGGTTGTGTACTCAGCAGTGTCATAGACGATTACATGGTTAGAGGTGGTGCCTCCAACCCCTGCACAGTACAGGCTGAAGTTCTCGGACCTTGCCCTGTCCTTTGTGACATCCCAGTAATCCAATCCATTGTTGGCGTTCTGGTCCTGTATTGTCCAACTGGACGTGCCTGATTCAAAATCATCGCTGAAGATGAACGCATCACCAGCCCTGGACTGGGGACGGCCCTGGAGTTGTGATGATGCTGGAGAGATGGTGCAACCTGCTTCATGTGCACTGCCTGAGAACAAGGGGATTGGACCGTCCTTGAGCTGGTCCTCACCTACAATTAGCTGGCCGCCTGGTTGGAGTGTTGGGCCATTCTGACCAAGGGTTATCTGCCCTTCCGCCTCTGAGGATGTTGGGACGATGAGGAAAAAAGCCTGTAGAACCATAAACACCGCTACTAGGATTGATATGGCCGCTATCGAGCATCTTGTCCTACATTTCATCCATATCCCTGCCCGCTGTTTAAACCATGAAGGAGCCGGGATAATTGTCCTCTTCCTCTGGGTGCATGTCGTAATGGTCGCCATTGGCCTTGGGATAGGCTGCAGCATAGCAGCTCTCGAAGCTCGTGTAGCCCTGGGTCTTCAGACCCCAATCAAGGAACCAGTAGGTCCAGCATCCGTTGTAATAGGATGGTGCATCATAACCGTATTCATCCCACTCGCAGGTCTGGGACACGTACCTGTTGGTGATGGCGACCTCGTCCATACCTCCTGACCTGCAGGAGTCGAAGAATATCAGGACATGGTCGCTGGCCAATGATGAAAGATGATATGCCAATACATTGTCCAGGATGCAGCCGTCCCCATAGCTGTCAGCATCCCAGGCAAAGAACTGGGATGGGTGGCCGTCGGTCTGGCCGCCGTAGGTGTTTCCGGCTGAGGAGCTGTATCCGCCCTCTGACTGGAAACCACCGTGGCCTGAGAATGTGATGGCAACCTCGGTGTCGGCATCAGCATTGGCAACGATATTGTCAATTGCACTGTAGATAGCAGCTTCCGTTGCCTGGCTGTCAATAAGAGTAGTGACAGAGTATCCCTTGCCCTGCAGGTAGTTAGTCCAGTCCTCCGCATCCTCGTCGCAGTAGCTCAGGTCGTTTATGCTCCTGTAATCAGATATTCCAATGCAGAGAGCGATCTTGTCTCCGCCTCCACCGCCACCGGATTCGGTGCTGGTGGCTTTTACCTTGTACGAACCGCTGCCGGAATATGAATACACCATGATGTAGTATGTTCCTGCAGTGGGATTATTGATGGTGCATGTCTCGGATGATGATGAGGTGTATCCCCTGGAATCGTATGTGGATGTGGTTGGGTTGGCACCGTACCTAACATACAGGTCGAAATCATAGCCGCTGCTAGTATCATAGGTCTGGACCGTCAAGGTTGCTTTTCCAGTTGGGACAGATACCGTATAGTATTCCTTCTGCCCGGTGGCTGAAAGGCTGTCTGATACCCCCGAACCGTCAAGTGTCAATGCCGTTGGGCCGCTGGGGTTCGCGGTGGTGGTGAAGGTCTTGTCCGAGCTTGTTGCGGTGTTGCTGCTGTCATCTGTGGACTTGACCCTGTAATGATAGGTGGTGCCTGCAGCCAGGCTGCTCAGTGTGACACTGTGGGATGTAACGCTGCTGGAGCCTGTCGCAGTTGCACCGTATCCAGTAGTTGTGCCGTACTCAACAACACTTGAGCTGGCTTCGTCCGTGCTCCATGTGATGGTAGCTCCGCTGGTGGTTATTCCAGAAGCCCCTATGGATGAAAGCACCGGGGGAGTGGTGTCACCCTGGGGTGCGGAATACGTGGACTTAACCTTGTAGGAGCCGCTGCCTGAATAGGAGTTCACCATGACATAATACCATCCAGTGCTGGGGTTGTTGATGGTCACGGTCTCTGTTGCCGAGTTGGTGTAACCCCTACCATCGTAGCTTGATGTGGTGGGGAGGTCCCCGAACTTGACATACAGGTCGAAATCGTATCCGGTAGTGGTGTCATATGTGATGGTCTCGAGGCTGTCATAACTTTCTGCCAGGTAGATCTTGTAGTATTTCTTGTCGCCCTGGCCGGAGAGACTCGCGCTCTGGTAGACACCTGACTGGAGCTCCGTTATCCCAGTGGAACTGGATTGGGTGGCGAAGGTCTTATCTGAACTTGTCGCGGTGTTGCTTGCACTGTCTGTTGATTTTACCCGATAGTGGTAGGTGGTGCTGCTGTCAAGTCCTGAGAGTGCTACGGAATGGGAGGTTCCGCTGCTGCCGCTTGCGGTGTAGCCATAGCTGGTCGTCTTTCCATATTCCACCACGGAGGTGCTGTACTCGTTGGTGCTCCAGGTCACCGTGGCTCCGGAGGAGCTTATCGACGAGGTGGATATGGACGATATCACTGGCGGCGTGGTGTCGCCAACTGGCTCTGTGCTGAATGACCTGTCAGAGCTGGTTGCGAGATTTGTAGATGAATCCTGGGATTTTACCCTGTAGTGGTATGTGGTATCACTGGATAATCCTGACAGTGTCACGCTGTGGGATGTAACACCATTCGAGCCCGTGGCTGTCGAGCCGTATCCAGTGGTGGTCCCGTACTCCACCAGGGTGCTTGATGGCTCGTCAGTGACCCATGATATGGTAGCGCCTGAAGGCGTAATGGATGTTGCAGAAATGGATGATATCACCGGTGGAGTGGTGTCACCTCCGCCTGTTGCACTGGCCTTCACAGAGAATCCTCCGCCTCCGGAATAGGAATGCACCATGATGTAGTAGGTTCCAGTGCTTGGACTGGATATTGTGCATGTCTCTGAGGAAGATGAGGTGTATCCTCTCACATCATAGTTGCTTGTCGTGGGCACGGAATTGTACTTCACGTACAGGTCGAAATCGTATCCGCTGGTGGTGTCGTATGTCTGGACCTTGAGAGAGTCATAGGATTGGTCCAGGTCAACGGAGTATACCTTCTCGGCTCCAGTGCCGGCAAGGGATTGGCCTGTGAGACCTGTGCCTAGGGTAAGCGTGGTAGAGCTTGAACCACCGGTCAGGGTGGCCTTGATGGAATAGGAACCTGAGCCACTGTATGAATACACCATGATACCATAGGCACCACCTGCTGGGCTGTCTATTGTGCATATCTCGTTCGAGGATGAGGTATAGCCCTTGACATCATATGTGGATGTGGTTGGGTAATACTGGTACCTGACATACAAATCAAAATCGTACCCAGTGCCAGCATTGTAGGTCTGGACCGTGAGGGAGTCATAGCCGTCTTCGATAGTAATGTAGTACTTGTCAGATGCACCTGCACCTGAAAGACTGCCGCTCTGGCCCACACCTGGCGTGAGCTGGGATTCGACACCGTCTGCGGTACCAAAGGACATGAGGTTCGTGGGAACCGCTACTAAAACAAGCATGGTCATGAGGATTATTCCTGCAATTTTCGCCTTCATATTCATACCCCTACCGGAATATTACAATTACCTAACACATTGTTATTTTGGTATATATACTTTCGGAAAATGGCATTCTAGGACATATAAAAAGGACATATCGAGATTTTTCTCATCTGGACAACAGACCCTTTTTCCATCCAAGATAGAGGATTATGCAGGCAACACCTACCAACATTATCAGTACAGGTATCAGGATGTCATCCTTCATATCATTTCCAGTATCCTCCTTGACCTTCTCGTCGTCACCATTGCCGCCTGGAGCAGTGAACTCGGATATGACCACCGATACGATATCCAGGTCTGACCCATTTGTGATGTCCGGATTTGATGAGGCCCATACCACCAGAAGCTCGTTATCGTGGACCATGGCAGAGAAGCCCCTTCTGCTTATTCCAGACTCATCAGAAGCATCCTTGACAGGTGTTAACTCCAGAGCCTGGTCTCCACAGCTATTGGACCAAAATACTAGGTCCCAATCATTGCCAGAACTTGTGCCAGGGTCATTGCTCTCCCACAGGAATACCAGCTCTTCATTGAACTCCAGCGCCATCGGATAGGCATCAGAGCCGGAATCAATGGCAGGGGTGACCTCCCATGGCCCAACCCAGCCATTGGAATCGGAATAATTGCTTACGACGACATCCTGGTCAGAGCCCCCTGTTATACCCTTCTCCGAGGTATGCCATACTGCTATCGGCCCATTTTGTGAGCACAACAGATACGGGCTCATGCTGTCCTCTGTCCCATTTGGAGGTGAGAGTTCATACAGGGGGCCAAGCTGGACAAGGCTCGTGTTATAGGTCCTTGCCAGTATGTCCCTGTCATTCCCATGGGTGTGGAGAGGGTCGCTGCTGGACCAGGCAAGCCAGATATCGCTGCCATGCCCTAGTGCACTTGGCTGGACATCTGCACCGTTATGACCCTTGGTGACCTCGTATGAATCCCCAAGTTCCATGGTGCCGTTTTCTAGTCTCAGCTCAGCAAGCACGATATCGAAGTCGCTGCCCTTGGAATCGGTTGTGTCATCTGTCTGCCAGACCACGAATGTTTTTCCTCCGGCAGAGATCAGCTCAGGACCATAATCACTACCGATATTGCCAGGTGAGGTGAGCTCGAATGGCCCTTCCCAGGAATTATTATTGCTTTCATTTAGCCAAGAGCCTACAATGTCCCAATCCGAGCCAGTCGTGATCACAGGATCATCCGAGATCCATACTGCCAACAGCAAACCGTCATGGCTCAGTACCGATAGGTCCTGCTGGTAGTAGCCATCCGTCTTGGAGAGAAGCCCTGGTGCGGACCAGCTATCCTCCTCAAGCATGCTGTACCTGAACCTCGTGGCATTACCGCTGTAAGGGGCACTCTCCCAGAACATGTATGCCGCAGAGCCATGCTCCACCAGGAGTGGATAGGTATCGGCAGCACCATCCTCTGCTTGGGTGACCTCCGATATTTTCCCAATTGATAGCTCCCCAAATACGGATCCAGGGATACTTATAATGAACATGATACCGCAAATTATCGAAACACACTTTCCAGGACTCAAGCCTCTCCATCCTCCTTGCTTTCTGCACCTGGCTGTACCTTCGGCCTCTTGACAACGCGCTTCTTGGTCGATCCTTTCTTTGGGATCGAAGATTGCTGGGCAGCAACAACCCCTTTCATCGTACCAGGCGGGAGAGAGGTCCTGGGCGGGGGCTTGCTTATCCCAGTATTATTCGGTGCGGGCCTCGATGCCTCTGCATTCCCAATCCCAGATGGGGCTGGGGTCTCTGCTTCTTCCTCGATCTCCTTCTCGATCTCCAATTCCTGGGTCAAGCGCTGGTATTCATTATCAACCTCAGAGCTAGGCTCCTTCAAAGTCCCAGTGGGTCCGGTTCTTGTTTTTCGAATTGGTGCATGTACTTGGTCCAACCCGATGTCCTGCGAGGCACTAACCTCTTCAACATCTTCTTCAATGTACTGTTCCTGCAATCCAGCAGGTGTCTGGCCAGGTCTGGACCTGAACATCATCAATGCCAATAACACAAGGCATACACCGATCAGAACATAAGAAATGATTATCATGAGCTTGAGGTCCCCTGTTCCATCTTCCTCCTCTTCCTCTGGCACCTCCAGCTCCTTTACGGCCCTGTTGTTCACTACCTCCTGCTCCAGAACTGAAGAGGAGGCAATGGCGGTCAATGTGTACCTGCCTGGAGCAGGGTCCCAAGAGTAATTGAAGGAATGCCATTGTCCAGGTTTGATGCTATTCTCCATGGTGCCAAGCAATGAATCCTCAGAGGGCATGCCCAGGTAAAGCTTCACCGTGCTGGTGGTGGCCTTTTCTCCAATATTATAAACTAGGACATACACCTCTAGCTCGTCATCCTCATTATCCGGCCATTGGACTGTAATAGAGTTCACTGAAAGGAACAGATCTGGCCATAGTTCGTATGCCAGCACTTCAAAGTACGTGCTGTTCCTGAGCTCCAGCTGGCCATGATAACATGCTACCTTCACCTTGACCTCATGCACTCCTGGTTCCACCGCAGGGTCCATGAACAGGCTGAATTCCCCATCCATGATATCATCTGCCCATTCCTGGCCATTCATTTCCACGGTGAGCACGCCGTCATCGGGTTTCCCTCCCTCGCACCATTGGACCGAACCGTTCACCCACATCCCGCCGCCTATCTCGAAGCTAGGGACCTGGGATGCAGCAAGGAGCACCTCGGAGGGAAACACCTCTAGCGAGAAGTTCGTGTAACCCGCATTGCCAGTGGAATCATAGGCAGCTATTGATATGTTAACAAGTGAGATATTGAAAGGCCCTATCTCAAGGTAATACATCGTCCCTCTGGCCGTACCAGAGAGCTGCATTGGGGACTCATATTCTGTCCCAAGATAGATGTAGGACAGCATGACTGGGTCATTCTTTCGCAGTCCAAAATCGTCATTCACATCTATTGTAACGTTCACCCTCTCGCCAGCGGTTGGGAATTCTGGAGTAATCAGGCCACCGAACTCCGGCGAGATGGTATCATTGACATAGAAACTCACATAGGCTTGATTGTTTGTGAGGTCATGGTCCAATGGAAGAACATGATCTGCTACGATATAGATGTCATGGGGGCCGCTGGTGGCATTGAACACTATTGAGATCACGGTCATGCCCCAAGCTGATACAGTTGTGTTCATTGTACCAAAGAGATATCCAGAGGATGGGGGGCCGTCAAAGAACTTGAGAGTGCAAGGGCCTCCGCTCCTTCCCTTGTTGGAAAGATTGAATGTGATCTGGACCTTCTCACCAGTGTTGGGTTGCTTGGGTGAGTATGAAATGTTTGAGGATGACAACTCGATGTCTGGTGTGATAAGGTAGGTCTCCAGCTCGGCTTCTGTGTGGAAGAACCTGCCCTCGTAGATGACAGATGCCTGGACCTCGAAAACACCAGCATCAAGGGGTGCAGATATTAGAACATCATATTGGCCATTCTCGTTTGAGGTACCATTGGCAGCGATCTGAGTGTCGGTCTTGTCCACACTGACATTCACCACCAAGCCCTCCAGCTCCACAATGTCAGAGAGAGTGACGGTGCCAAGGGCATTGAACTCCGTACCCACGGCGGTTTCCAGCGGGTCTATAGTCAATGAGATGTGTACATCATAGACCCATATCGAGAAGTTCAGATACCCGTTATTCCCGCCCAGGTCCTTTGCTTGGATGCTGATATTCACCAAACCCTCCGAGAAGGGACCTATGTCCGCTGAGAACATCTCGGTACCAACATGCTTCATCGAGAGAGAACCATTGCCCTCGAACTGCGAGAAGGTGATGTTCACAGGCCATGTCTTGTCCAGACCCCAATCATCCCTTGCGTAGCAGGACAAGTTGATGATATCCCCGACCATGTTAAAATGGGGTTCCGCTTCTGGTAGCCATATCACGGGTAGCTCGGTGTCGTTCACGAACAGGTTGATTGAGGCTTGGTTGTTAGTGAGGTTCCTGTCTGCAGGTGATACATGGTCCAGGACCACGAACACCTCGACTGGTCCGCTCATTGCAGTCCATGGGACAGTCACAAGCTCCGAGCCTCCAATATCCAATGTGATGTTCTCTTCATGGAGGAAAATGCCCTGGGCCGGAGGTCCAAGGAAGAACCTTGCCCTGCATGTACCGCTTCCCCTGCCCATATTATGCACCGAGGCATTGAGCAGCATGTCATCCCCAGTTCCAGGCCATTTGGGGTTGTGGCTCATTTCTGAGGATAAAACCAGCATATCAGGATATGGGAAATATGCCTCCATGTCCACCTGTGCAACATAGTGTTTCCCGCCGTACATCACAGTAGCTGTGACCTGGAAGAACGCCTCATCCAATGGAGCCGTGAGGGTGCTGGCATATGCACCGTTCATACCTGTTATTGATACTGCGTACTCCAATGGGTTGGATTTATCAATAGTGATGTTGACCTCGTAACCCTCGATAGCGATCAGACTGGAATATGTCAACTCTCCGGAAGCGGTTACCTGGTTCCCCACAGGAACCGAATAGCTGTCCAGCTCCAAAGTGAGCTCTATGATGTATATGGTGAGCGTGAAGTTGCTGTACTGGATATTGCCTGGATAGTCCCTAGCAACCAGTGATACCTGGAAGCTGGTCTCGTCAAAGGGCCCGATAACGGCCTGGTACCCTCCACCCTTGATCTGGGTCATGACAATCGTATCCTCCTTTCCATTGTACTCGTATGTCAGGTTCACTGGGAAGTCCTTGTCCATGCCCCAATCATCTGTTGCGTTGCAGGTGATCGTGACCTGCTCTCCTGCAACTGGATACTGCGGCTCCTGGACCACGTTGGTGATGCTCGGAAGCGTGGTATCGTTCACGAACAATGAAATATTGGCTTGGTTGTTGGTGAGGTTCAGGTCCGAGGGCAGGACATGGTCCACAACAACAAAGAGCTGCATTGGACCCGATAACGCAGTCCAGGTGAAGATAGAGTTGTTCATACCATTGACCGGGGCCATCAGCTCATGTGAATGCAGCAGGAGCCCATCCGCAGGAGGGCCTCTGAAGTAACGCACCCTGCAGGTACCATTGACCCTCCCGTGGTTGAATACCGTGGTGTTGAACTCGATAGGATCCCCGGTACTCGGCCAATCTGGTGTGAAAGAAATATTGCTCTGATAAATGGCCATATCCGGATATGGGAGATACACCTCAAGCCATGCACTGGCTGAATAGGGTTTACCATCGTAGTCTATGGTAGCTACCACCTCATAGTCACCTGCATCCAAGGGAGTTGTGAGGTTCATCCTATAGCTGCCATTTACCAGTGTCTGGGTGATATTATATGATATTGGATTTGATTTTACAATGGTGATATTGACCTCGGTGCCAGATACTGGAATGATGCCAGAAAGCGTCAGGTTTCCTGAGACATTGAGCTCCGTACCAGAGGGCACGGATAATTGATGAAGTCTAAGGGTCAGGTTCACGGAATGGATGGTCATGGTGTAATTCCTGTAGTTCTTATTCCCAGAGAAATCCGTTGCAGCAATGGAGATGCTCAGTGTACCGACATCGAAAGGGCCAATCTCCAACCAATATCCGGACTTACCAACAGCATGCATGGGTGTTGAGTTCACCGTACCATTAAAGGTGGTCTTGAGCACCACTGCATCCTTTGTTGCCAGTATCCAATCGTCAGTGGCATTGCAGGAAATATTGAACTTCTGCCCGCTGATAGGCTCCGGAGGAGTACTGGTCTCGTTGGTGATCATCGGTGCTTGGGTATCGTTCACAAAGATGATCTCATAGGCCTGGTTGTTTGTGAGGTTGGAATCCAAGGGCTCCACATGGTCCACTACCACATAGATGTCTATGTACCCGCTCTTGGCTGTCCATTGTGCCACTGTCCAGTTGCTGGAAGTTGCATTGATGGACATGTTCTCTACCGTATGAAGGATATTCCCCAGTGCAGGGCTGCCTTCATAGAACCTTACCCTGCAAGTGGCATTCCTTTCCCCGATATTGAAAATGGTTGCATTGACATCGATGATATCCCCAGTGAGTGGTTCAGTAGGGTCGAAACTGATACTGGATTCATTGACCATGAGATCAGGTGATGGTACATACACATCAAGGTACTGGGTGGTAGGAGTTGGCAGGCCTCCGAACCATCCAGTTGCAGTAATTTCCCAGGAACCTGGCTCAGAAGGTGCTTTGAGCATGACGCTGTACTCTCCCTCATGGCCAGCAGCCCCGTTGGAAAATGTTTCATTGTAGATGAGAGGGAATGTCTTCTCAATGGTAATGTTCACGTTCTCGTTCTTGATGCCACTACTGCCGTCGAAGGTGAACACGCCGTATGCCTCAAAAGTACCGTTTACTGGTACAGACACAGGGTCTAGAGTGAGTGTGATCTCCTCGGCTTCAACATCCTCCAAGAGCCAAAGCATGCCGATAACCGCGACTATGAGCGCAACTACCAACCAGTACCTCATGACCCTTTTACATAGGAATAGGACCTATAAAAGCTTTACAGCTTCGTAGCTCTTATATGTCAGAGTAATGGCTTTCGGGCCTCGGAGATGTCACCAGCTTTGTGTCCCATGTGAAGGAGTTGGTGTTTCCAGAGAGAACAAGGTTGATTCCGTCACCTGGGATGATATCGAAGTTGGTGCCAACCCAGCCTGGTACTGGGAACGCGCTGTAGTAGTAATTGTCCGTTCCCTGGGTTGCGGGGTTCCACTTGCCGACAACCGTGAGCTTGGTATTTGTGCCGCCGCCAGTTCCGCCCTCGATTTCCGTTACGATATCTGAGGCTGTAGCCAGGTCCGTGCTCCATGCACAACCAATATAGTTATTGTTCTTCAGTCCGGAGTTGTATTGGAATGCCTGGGTTGTATTG
>Ga0272444_10003453_pt1 | contig 14170 bp, 13 predicted proteins | sample SSMForm13_FD_201033 | JGI IMG/M metagenome (GOLD analysis project Ga0272444, IMG submission 201033) | Marine sediment archaeal communities from Little Sippewissett salt marsh, Falmouth, MA, United States - SSM-Form-13 | ecosystem: Environmental > Aquatic > Marine > Wetlands > Sediment ...
CCCTTTAGTAAAGGGGGACTTGAAATAAGAATTCCTTACGTTAATGACATTATGTTTACAAACAGATGGCGGTTCTTTGTCATTTGAAATCTTTTTAAAACTGGTGAAAAACACAATAGGCATCGTTGAAACTTGTGCCATTTTCGGCAAAATAATCAACCAGGAGGTGTTGATATGGCATTGAAAGCAGCATTCATTTTCTTGGCACCCAATGTGGACCCGGCAAAGCATCGCGCTACAGTGGTGACACCTGACGTTGAATTGACGGCTGTCGCGGCCTGTGATTATGCCGAAGCGGAGAAAGTAGCCCAGACACTGGTGGCTGAAGGCGTGCAGGCGATCGAGCTGTGCGGCGGATTCGGCAATGCGGGAACGGCCCGGATCGTCAAGGCGGTCGCAGGCAAGGCCGCTGTCGGGGCTGTGCGCTTCGATGGACACCCCGGACTGGGAGGTAAGAGTGGTGATGAGATATTTGGAGGTTAAATAACATGACAACTGTCGGTATCATCGCTAACCCGGCTTCCGGTAAGGACATCCGCCGTCTGGTGTCCCATGCGTCAGTGTTTAATAACAATGAAAAGGTCAACATCCTGCAGCGGGTGCTTTTGGCCCTTGACGCCGTCGGCATTGATCAGGTGAGCATCATGCCCGACTATTACAGTATCGGAGAACGAGCGCTGGATGGGCTGAAACTGTCATTGCTCCATGTCGACATTCTGGATATACCGATGACATCAACCGATAAGGACTCGACGGTGGCTGCACGGCGACTGTGCGAGTTGAACGTTGGCAGCATTGTGGTCCTTGGCGGCGACGGTACAAATCGAGTCGTTGGAAAAGGTTGCAGCCACGTCCCCATCGTCCCGATATCGACGGGCACCAACAACGTCTTTCCCGTGATGGTAGAAGGAACCGTCGCAGGGATGGCCGCCGGATTGGTCGCGATGGGCGCGGTGGATGCAGAGTCAGTAACGTATCAGGCCAAGCGGCTGGAAGTTTTTATGACTGGCGAACTGGTGGACATTGCTTTGGTGGATGTGGTGGCAAGTTGTGATCTGTGGATCGGTACGCGAGCCCTCTGGGATCCCAGCCACATAACGGAAATTGTCCTGGCGCGGGCTATGCCGGGCTGCATCGGCTTGTCATCGATCGGCAGTTGCTTTCAGACACTGGACGCCCATGATGGTAATGGGATGTACCTGGCGCTCGGCCCCGGCGGTACACAGGTACTCGCCCCGACAGGACCGGGCCTGGTAACGCACGTACCCGTTCGAGAACACCGCCTGTTTTCTGTGGGAGACGAGGTGACATTAAGTTCCGATCCCTCCACCATAGCCCTCGACGGCGAGCGTTACATCGAGGTGTACGGCACACGTACGATCACAGTCCGGCTGACGAATGATGGTCCTCGCGTTGTGGACATTGTTCGCTGTATGGAAGAAGCCACCCGCCGCGGAGTTTTTCAGCGGCTTTGAAAATCAAATGAAAGGGATTGATTCGTGGCAATAAAGATAATAATGCCCAAGCTGGGAATGGCGATGACCGAAGGAATCGTCGCCAAATGGAACAAGAACGACGGCGACTTGGTGGAAAAGGATGAAGAGATCGCCGTCGTGATGACTAAAAAAATTACATACACGCTCAAAGCACCTGATTCGGGTGTGCTTCGCATCATTGTCAGAGAGAAAGAGACGCGACCAGTCAATGCTGTCCTCGCTTTCATCACCGAGCCCGGCGAGGCGATCCCGGAAGTTGATGATACAGCTCCGGCGGCACCGGTTAAACCTGTGATGGCTGACGCTGTCGCACCCGAACCCGAACCGGCCGCTTCACCCCCGGCAAAGCCCGGTTTTGTGTTGGCCTCCCCGGCTGCCCGCCGACTGGCAAAGGAAAAGAACATTGATCTGACCCAGGTGAAAGGTACCGGGGCCGATGGTATGGTGACGGAAGGCGACGTAACACGCTTTGTCGAGGAACCCGCTCAAGCCACTTTACCAGACGAGGTACTGGCAACCTCGGCAGCCCGTAAACTCGCCGGACAACTCGAACTGAAATTAGCCGACATTCCCGGTACCGGTATCGGCGGACGGATCACCGAACAGGATGTGTTGGCCTTTGAAGCACAGGTCTCGGCAGGAGCCGTGCCGACGGAAGCGGCCGAACTCACAGCCCGGATTATCCCGTTCGCCGGGATGCGGCAGGCTATCGCCGATCACATGGTCGAAAGCCTGCACAACATGGCTCAACTGACCATGATGATGGAAGTTGACATGACCGAACTGGTCACGTTGCGTGAGCAGGTCAAGGCCGACTTTGATGTAACATACACCGATTTTCTTGTCAGGGCCGTCGCCGGGACACTTAAACGTCACCCGATAATGAACGCGACGCTCATCGGCAATGAGATTCACCAGCTCGAATCCGTTCACATCGGCGTCGCCGTTGCGCTGCAGGATGGGCTGATTGTTCCCGTTGTGCGTGATGCCGACAAAAAGACAGTTCGGGAAATCGCCGGGGAAGTTCGTCGGCTGGCGGAGGGAGCGCGGGACGGCACCTTGTCGGTTGACGAAGTGACGGGCGGCACTTTTACCATTACCAACATGGGCAATTATAGCATTGACGGTTTTACGCCCGTCATTAATTCACCGGAGGCCGCCATCCTGGGTGTGGGCCGCATCGCTGAGCGAGTGGTTATCCATGACGACCAGATCGCGCGGCGGAAGATGATGGTGCTCAGCCTGACAATAGATCATCGCCTGATCGATGGCGCCGCCGGCGCCGAGTTCATGCAGTCGCTCAAAGAGCTGCTTGAGAATCCCTACCGATTGTTTGTGTGAGGATTGCCATGCGTAAGCGATTTATCGTCGAAATCGGAATGGGAGCAGACCTGCACGGGCAGGATGTGACCAAAGCCGGCTGCCGTGCCGTCAAGAACGCCATTTCCAGCAGTTGCCTGTGCGGTCTGCAGGAAATCCTGGCTCTCCCGCGCCTGGACGATATGGTCGTCGAGGTCACGATTGCCACACCCCTGCCTGAGCAGGTTAATCACGAAACCGTCCTGGCCGAAATTCCTTTCGGTCAGAAGACTATACAAGTCGTCGAGGGTGGGCTCTCCGTTCCGACGCTTTTTGACGAACAGCAAGGAGACATTAATGAGAACACGGTGGTGTCACTGGCAGCTGTCACCGTGTGGGTGGATGTGCAACCGTAGCGTCAATGTCACTAACGTAAGAAATTCTTCCGTCCGCCCCCCTTTTTTAAGGGGATTTGGGAAGTTATCTACTGTGTAAGTCAATGACATTGACGGTAGAGTCTAAACTATGGACGTTATTCGCTTGCTTGACCTGGGGTTTGTCTCATCGATTCGGTCGCAGACGATTTATCACGCCGTTGCCTATGCGCTTGATGAGGATACGCCCGACACGATTATTATCGTCGCGCCGAGCAAACCCTACGTCTGCATTGGTTTTCATCAAGAACTCGAAAAAGAAGTCGATGTCGAATACTGCCGTACGCACCGCTTGCCCATTGTTCGTCGCGAGGTGGGTGGCGGAGCGGTGTATCTCGACAAGAACCAGGTATTTATGCAGTGGATCTTTCACCGGGATACATTGCCGCATGATATTTATGAGCGTTTTGCACTGTATGTCAAGCCGCTCGTCGAAACGTATCATGAGCTTGGCATCCCCGCGAACTATCGTCCCATCAACGACGTTCACGTAGGAGGCAAAAAAATCGGCGGTACCGGTGCGGCTCAGATGGGCATGGCTGAGGTCGTCGTCGGCTCGCTGATGTTTGATTTCAACTTCGATGAGATGCCGCATGTGCTCAACGTATCATCGGAGAAGATGCGCGACAAGATTTCTCAGTCGCTCAATGAGTATATGACGACGATAACACGTCAGCTTGGCTCTATGCCCGACCGTGGTATCACCATCAAGATTTACCTTGAAAAGGCGCAAGCCACACTGGGACGCCGCCTCGTGTACGACAAGCCGACCGCCGGAGAGCTTGCCCTTGCGGAAAAGCTTGACAAAAAATTTGCAACGGATGAGTGGCTATACCAGAAAGGCAGTTTGCAGCAATCGGGAGTGAAGATTCACCAGGATGTCAACGTGCGGGAGGTGGCCTTGAAAACGTCGGGCGGTCTTGTCCGCGTGACCGCTCGTGTGTATGACGGACGGATTGACGATGTAACCCTTTCCGGTGATTTCACGATGCTGCCCACGTTCGCAACGGGCATGCTCGAACGAACTTTGCGCGGGACGGCGTTGGAAGTAACCGCCATTCGAAAACTCATCGAAGATACGTATCGCAACAACTCCATTCAATCACCGGGACTGACAACCGGCGATTTAACAAACGCCATCATGCTTCTCTCACAGCAGTGAGCCTTTGAAAAATTGTTCTTGGAGGTTATCATGCCGGATATTATCGTTATCGGAGGAGGATCGGGCGGGACGGCCGCCGCCACTCGTGCTGCACAGCTTGGTGCGCAGGTGACAGTGATTGAGCGAGCACACCTGGGCGGCATGTGCGTCAACAATAACTGTATTCCCATGTCCAGTCTCTTGGCGAGTGTCGAGTTGTACCGAAATATCTGTCAGGCCGCTGACCTGGGCATCCAGGCTGGACCACCATCATTCAATGTGCCCGGAATGGTTGCTCACAGAGATCGCGTCGTTCAAGATTTACGCGAGGGGATAGCGGGTCTTTTACCGACCTTCGGCATCGAGATCATAGAGGGCCAAGCCCGTCTCGTTGATGCCAAAACAGTCGAAGTGGATGGACAGCGTCTGCAAGCGACACGTGCCATCATCCTGGCGACCGGGGCGCAGTGGGCACCATTGCCGACCGGCGTTGAGGATGTCATGCGACCGGACGAGGCAATCCAGATTGACTCGGTGCCAGACCAACTGCTCATCTGGGGCGGGGGCGTCCCTGATATCGAGTTTGCCACCCTGTATGCCGCCCTCGGCAGCCAGGTAACACTTGCCGTGGATGGACCATACCCTTTGCCCCTGGAAGATTACGAAATCGGCCAGCGGCTCCAGGGTATCTTACAGAGACAAGGCATCCAAGTGATAAACAATGCCAGTCTCAAATCAGTAACACGTAATGGCGGGTTGGACGTCACACTGACCGGTTTGAAGGGAGACACTCTCGTCACGGTTGACAAATTCCTATGGGCGGGTCGTGTCCCGGCAATCGACGGGCTGGAACTCGAGCAGGCAGGCATCAAACTCAACGACGGTGCCGTTGTAGCCGATGACCGCATGCAGACAAACATGCCGGGTGTTTATGCCCTGGGCGACCTGACAGGCGGTACAATGTACTCCTCGCTGGCGACGGTCGGTGGTTTGGTGGCCGCTGAGAATGCAATGGGATTCAATCGCATCCTGGATCAGCGTGCGGTGCCACGCTATGCGTTCTCGCTTCCCGAAGTTGCCACCGTCGGCCTGAGTGAAGACGATGCAATAGATCAGGGTTATGATGTTGAGATCGCCAATATCGTTTACGGGTCAAACCCACGGGCGATGAGCATGGGTGAGGTCGAAGGCGGCATTAAGTTCGTGGCAGACCGCAAACTGGGCAAGGTCCTGGGCGTTCATATCGTTGGCTACCGGGCAACTGAGCTGATCGCAGAAGCAACACTGGGAATCCAGCTCGAAGCACTGGCAGAAGATTTTGCGTGGGCTATCCGGATTCATCCGACGCTCAGCGAGAGTATGGTGGAAGCCGGGCGAGCGATTTTTGGGCAGGCGTTGTATATACCTAAGTTCTAGTGTTTTACAAGAAGTTAGTTAGCCTTGGAGACCTTTGCAGAATGTTTAATTTTGTTCAATTTCAAGGAAGACGACAATTTGAACCACAGGAATATATTGGATATTTCGAGGATTAGAATTTGAGTCTGACGCAGAAATTGGGCTAAAGAGAACGTTATGCAGAGGTCTCCTTTAGAGGGTACGGAGCTAGAATATGTCTTCAGATGAACCGATCTATCTCACTCGAATGGGGCGGGTTTCGTATCGACATGCGCTGCATCTCATGCAACGTATGCGTGACGCGCGCCGTCGAGGTGACATGGGCGATGCTCTGCTTCTCGTCGAACACCCGCCGGTCCTTACGCTGGGCTGTGCAGGCGGAAGTGAAGATGTACGTGCTTCTTCCGACTATCTCCGACAACACGGCATTGAAGTCGTCCCGACCGACCGTGGTGGCCGCGTGACGTATCACGGCCCGGGGCAACTGGTTGTTTACCCAATCTTGAAATTGCCGAATGGTGACCTGCATGATTATCTGTGGCGATTGGAGCAGGTTGCGCTGGAGGTTCTGAACGAATGGGATATCACCGCCGGCCGTGTCGAGCAGTACCCAGGCGTGTGGATTGGACAAAACAAGATTGTGGCGATAGGAGTGGCGGTGCAGGATGGGGTAACAACTCATGGGCTGGCACTCAATGTTGATCCCGACATGGAGCACTTTCAGATGATCGTTCCCTGTGGCTTGAACAGCCTGGGTGTCACATCCATGGAGGCAGTCCTGGGACAGCCGGTGTCGATGGATGCGGTCGAACACAGTTTGACCGCTGCATTTGGCCGCGTGTTCATACGGCAGGTTGTACCACGTCATATGCCCGAGCCATGGCTGGTAGCTCCAGCTCCCCAGGAAGAAACGGCGATCATTGAGCAAATGGTCGCCGATTTAAGCTTACATACTGTTTGCCAAGAAGCCGCCTGTCCGAACATCGGTGAATGCTGGGCACGGGGAACGGCCACGTTCATGCTGCTCGGCGATGTGTGTACTCGACACTGTCGTTTTTGCAACGTAACATCCGGACAGCCCCTTCCTCCCGATCCACAAGAACCAGCCCACGTCGCTGAGGCTGCTGCAAGAATGGGTCTTCATCATGTCGTCGTCACCTCGGTCACGCGCGACGATCTGCCCGATGGTGGTGCCGGCCAGTTTGCCTTAACCATTCAGGCCATTCGTAACCGCTTGCCAGGTACTACAGTAGAGGTACTGGTTCCCGATTTCCGTGGATCGCTCTCGGCACTTGATACTGTGGCCACCGCTGGACCCGACGTGTTCAATCACAACGTTGAGACCGTCAAGCGCCTGTCAAACAAGATACGAGCCAAGGCAGATTACAGGCGCTCTCTTGCCGTGCTGGCCTGGGCCAAACAACGAGGGCTAACGATAAAATCGGGGTTGATGGTCGGCTTGGGAGAAACCTGTGGTGAAGTACTTGATACAATGCGCGACCTGCGACGTGCCGGTTGCGATATTCTGACCATCGGCCAGTATCTGCAGCCGACAAGCCTCCAGCTTCCTGTAAGCGATCACATCCATCCGGTCGTGTTTGCATGGTATCGTGAGGTTGGCCGGTCAATGGGTTTTCAAACGGTCCTGGCCGACCCGCTGGTACGCAGCTCATACCACGCCGAAGAGGTGTGGAGCAAACACCTTCCCCACAATGCGTCCTTCCTAAAGAGGAGTATCAATCCGTAAAGTAAAGACTATGTCATTAAAAAAATTAACCACCATATCAGCTGACCGTGTAACCGAGGATGACATTGAGCGTAAGTTGTATTCGCGAGACCTGGCCTTCGTTCCACCCATAATGGTCAAACCATTTTTCCAAACCCTTCCCGATGCCATTATTCGGCCTGGCAATGCCGAACAGGTAGCCGACGTACTGCGCCAGGCCACGAATGAAAACATTCCGGTAACACCGCGAGCCGCCGCCAGCACCAGTTACTATAATTCCGTACCGGTTCACGGGGGGTGGGTGCTTGACATGAATGACCTGCGCGACGGAATTGAAGTGGACACTGTGCAACAGACCGTCCGTGTACTGCCGGCCACGACCTGGTTTGACCTGGATGATGCCTTGCAGCAGAAAGGTTTTGCCGCCAAGTCATACCCGTCGAGCGCCATCTCGGCAACTGTCGGCGGCTGGGTGAGTATGCAGGGGCAAGGGATCGGCAGCCTCAGGTACGGCGGTGTCGGCGATCAACTGGTCAATTTGCAGGTGTCGATGCCTCTGGTGCGTGGCGAATTGCGCACGATAACACGTCGAAGCGATCCACCGCTCGATTGGTTTGTTGCCACCGAAGGTACCCTGGGTGTCATCACCCGGGTTGAACTCAGTATTCGCCCGCGTCCGGCTGCAGAATCTCATCATCTTTTCGCTTTCGATGATCTGAACATACTCAGCCAAAATGTCGCTTCGCTGGCATGCGCTGAACCACGACCTTTCACCATTTTTTTCGCCGACAGCGGTTACCTGCGACTGATGGAGCGCGCCGGTTTTGATATACCGCTTGAGCTGCCACAGCCGGCCTTTCCTGTCAGTAATAAAGGGGTGCTCCTGGTGAGTTTTCAGGGCGAGTCGTCCGAAGTCACCAACGGCAGAGAAAAGCTGCTTCATACAGCGGGAAAAGAACTGTCCTCCGATCTCGCACTGGATGAATGGAATCAGCGCTTGCATCACCTGCGGACCAAGCGGGCCGGGCCTTCACTCCTGGCTGCCGAAGTATGGTTGCCGCTGAAAGAACTGTCCCACTATCTCACATCAGTCAAGAACCTGGCCGAACGCAGCCGGTTACTGATCGGCACCTATGGCTTTGTCGTTGCACCGGATACGACCCTGGTCATGTCTCTCTATCCGACCGATGAACGTCGCACGGTAAAATACCTGGCAGCAATTGGATTCACCAAGCGATTGCACGACTTGGCCGCTCGCTATGGGGGACGGCCTTATGGTGTCGGTCTGTGGAATACGGCCTACCTGCCCCGGCTTTTCAGCCGGTCTCAACTGGCCGAACTCAAGCGGCGCAAGGCGCTGCTCGATCCGTCAGGTATCATGAATCCGGGTAAGGTTTATCAGGCGCCGTTCCCACTGTGGCCCATCACCTTTGGTCCCGGAGCCACCATGCTTGGTGCACTTCACCTCTCACTGGGAAAGGACCGGTCATGAAGGATAACGTCTTTTTCAAAGGACTCATGGCCGAAGCGACTATCTGTTCATACTGTGGCTATTGCCGTTCGGTCTGTCCGACTTACGAGGGCGTCGGCTGGGAATCATGTTCGCCCCGCGGCCGTCTTCATCTTATTCGGATGCTGCTGGAAGGAACAACGCTGACCGCCGATCAGATGAAACGGCTCTACCAATGTACGCTGTGCGGGCACTGCACCCAGGTCTGCTCGACCCGCATCGATCTGCGTCAGTTCTGGCTGGAAGCTCGCAAACAAACAGTCTTACGCAAACTGTCACCTCCTGAGTTTTCGACGACCCTCGATAACATTACGAAAACCGGCAATATCTACAATTACCAGAACGACGAACGGGCCGGCTGGGTCGAATATATGGATGACCCCCCTGATGATCTCTACCAAAGAGATCGGGCTGAAGTCGTTTACTTTGTCGGGTGTTTATCATCCTTTTCACCACGGACCCAGCGTATCGCCGAATCGTTCGTCCATGTTCTCAATGCTGCCGGTGTGGATTTCACTATCCTGGGCGAAGGTGAAGTCTGCTGCGGCTATCCGCTTCTTGCCGCAGGAATGCATGACGAAGCGCAAAAGGTAATTGAGCAAAACCTGGAGCGTGTCCGTGCTACCGGCGCTACAACCATCGTCTTTAACTGTCCTGCCTGCCGGGTAATGTGGCTTGAAGAATACGCTCGTCATTTACCGGGCGTGCGGATGCTTCACTCGACAGAAATGCTGGCCAATTTAACGGCAGATCAAAAGTTACCAATGAAGGAAGTAAATCGAATCGTCACGTATCACGATCCGTGCGACCTGGGACGTAATGGAGGTGTATACAATGCGCCACGCGAGGCGCTAGCAGCAATCCCCGGTCTTCAGTTTGTCGAGGTTCACGAGCGGCGCGAGCGCGCGCTGTGTTGCGGCGGCGGCGGCGACCTGGAAATGATAGACACGGCGTTGTGTGGACACGTGGCAGCGCAAACGGTCAAGAAACTGGCTGCCACCGGTGCACAAACCATCGTGACTGCCTGCCCACAGTGCGTGCGGATGTTAACACGCGGAAAAGAGCAAACCGCTCCCGATGTATCGGTGAAAGACATACTGGAATTAGTGGCTGAGATTATGGACAGGCCGTTGAAAAAGTCTCAAGATGAGGCTGTTCAAAAATGTCCAGATGCAAGGCACCCGAAATTCTGAGGAATGAGTCGTACTTATGGGTACGTCATAGTGACGAAGAATGGGGGTAACGCCGCAGATGGGCGTTTTTCAACAGTCTCTGGACATCTGAGATCAATCCTTGCGTAGGTCTTGACCCTGGCCAAAGGATACAAATAAGGAGGTTAAAATGGCTCACGTCGAAGGAATTAATTTACCTGATGAACTCTACTACCAACAGGATGACCATCTGTGGGTTCGCATGGAAGACACACAATCAAGCGTCGGACTTGATGATCTGGCCCAGCTATCGGCCGGAACGGTGAGTGCCGTCCGGCTCAAGCCGCCGGGCAGGTCCATCTCCAAGGGCAGGCCGTTCGGAACAATGGAAGCGGGCAAGTATGTCGGGCCGCTCCGAGCGCCCATCTCAGGACAGGTAGTTGAAATCAACTCGGAGGTCATGAGTCAGCCGGGCTTGTTGAACTCTGACCCATACGGCAAAGGATGGCTGATTATCATCGAGCCGGAGAACGCAGAGCGCGATTTGCCAGACCTGGTACATGGCGATGCAATTCAGGCATGGCTAGAGAAGACTATCGCCGATTGGCGCAAACGAGGATTACTGAAGGATTAAGGAACATCAATTGTTAAACAGGCCACATTACTGTATGTGCGGCGTAGAATTGTCATGGAAATCTGAGAACCAGTGCATATCGGCGAAAAAGTAGGTGATGAAGTTCGACGATAGTTTATTAACCTGCATCCTGGTGATTCCAGGTTGAAAGGAGGATTAAAATGGATCTCGGATTGAAAGGAAAGGTTGCGCTGATCACAGGCGCCTCACGGGGTATCGGCAAGGCCTGTGCCCTGGCTTTGGCTGAAGAAGGCTGTAACGTGGCCATCTGCGCCAGAAACAAGGGGGCACTTGATAGTGCAGCCGAAGAGATCAGGACAAAGGGGACAGAGGTCCTTACTGTCCAGGCCGATGTAACCAAGTCAGATGATAATAAGAACTTTGTGTCAAAGGCACTGGAAAAATTCGGGCGGATTGACATCCTGGTAAACAATGCCGGCACCGGCCGGCTGAGCGACCCGATGGAACTCCCCGAGGAAGAGTTCAGGTATAACATGGATCTCATGTTATTCGGTCCGATTCAGTGTTCCAAAGAGGTTATCCCTCACATGCGGAAGCAGGGCCGGGGGCGGATCATCAACATATCTTCCGTATTTGGAAAACAGCCGGGTGGACTGATGGACTATGACGCCATCAAGGCCGCAGTAATCATGTTCACAAAGGACCTGAGCAACTACGCGGCCAAGGATAGTATTCTGGTGAATGCCGTCTGCCCGGGACCCACGCGGACACCCCTCTGGGAAGGCCCCGGTCAGTTGGGTGAACAACTGGGCCAGATGCTCGGCACGTCAGGCCCGGAGGCCATCACGTGGTTCGCCGAGCAGAACATCCCCCTGGGACACCACGGTGACCCGGATGATATCGCCAATATGGTGGCCTTCCTGGCATCGGAGAAAGCAAAATTTATCACAGGCCAAGCAATCAATGTCGATGGAGGAATGGTAAAGACATCGATCTAACACACTTTTCAAAAAAGCCGCTTTCCTCTCGAGGCAAGCGGCTTTTTTTGTGCGGCGCCCAGACGTCACCTTCCATAGTATGGACATCGCAAATCTGACTGAACGAAGCGGTGATACACCGGTAAGAATTGCGCGATAATACTTTCATCTTGCTGAAAATTTGCAGAAAACGCCTTCGTTCTCCCCAAGATGGATCGGAAAGTTGGCAAACGATAAAAAAAGAGGCTGTGGACAAACTCATAGCCTCTTGATATTCATGGTCGGGGCGGCAGGATTTGAACCTGCGACATCCTGCTCCCAAAGCAGGCGCGCTGCCAGGCTGCGCTACGCCCCGACAAAAGTGCATCTATGTTATTTGCTGTCGTGTTGCAAGCTTTTTTTCAGTTTGTTGAATGCCTTCGCACGATGGCTGATCCTGTTTTTCGTATCCGGTGTAAGTTCGGCAACAGTCCTGCCATATTCTTCAACACAAAAAACCGGATCGTAGCCGAAGCCTTCTTTTCCGGCGGGATCGAAGGTTATCGTTCCCTGTAACGTTCCTTCAAACGATGTAGAGGTTCCATCCGTTTTGTACAGAACAAGAACACATTTGAAGGCGGCCCCTCGTTCATTCTCAGGGATACCCCGTAATTCTTCTAACAGTTTCTGATTGTTCTTGTCATCATCGGCACCGAGCCCTGCATATCTCGCTGAATGGACACCCGGCTTTCCCCCCAGGGCGTCAACCTCCAACCCCGAATCGTCGGCAATAACGACCTCCCCCGTGTAATCCGATACCGCCCGGGCTTTCTTCAGGGCATTTTCAGAAAAGGTTGTCCCGTCTTCTTCAATCTCCGGGATATCGGGATAATCATCAAGAGAGAGAACCGTTATATCGATCCCTGTAAGGAGGGCCTTGAGCTCTCTCAGTTTTCCCCTGTTCTTCGTGGCAAATACGATTTTTTTCAGTTAATTTCACCTATAAGTTCTCTCTGCTTCTCAGTCAGTCCTCTTATCCCTTTCGTTGCAACATCTATCATTGCATTGAGCTGGTCCCGGCTGAACGGAATTTGTTCCGCAGTTCCCTGGATTTCAATCAATTTTTCTCCCCGTGTCATGACGATGTTCATATCGACCTCTGCCGACGAATCTTCCGCATAATCGAGATCAAGGAGAACGGTGCCGTTAACCACACCGATGCTGATAGCTGAAATAAAGTCTTTCACGGGAATTGTGTCTATATCGCCTTTTTCTTTCAACGCGCGAAACGCATCGACTACGGCAATAAAACTTCCCGTGATTGATGCCGTCCTTGTTCCCCCGTCAGCCTGAATAACATCACAATCAATGTACATGGTCCGCTCACCAAATGCTGTTAAATCGGTTACAGCTCGAAGGGATCGTCCGATTAATCGCTGGATTTCATGTGTCCTTCCTCCCGTCCTTCCCCGTGTTGATTCTCTGGTGTTTCTCGTCTGTGTCGACATGGGAAGCATGGAGTATTCGGCGGTGAGCCAACCCTGACCTGAGTTTCTTAAAAATGGCGGAACACCGTCTTCAAGTGCAGCGGTACAGATAACCTTTGTGTTTCCCAGTTCTATCAGGACAGAACCCTGCGGATATTTCAGATAATTTCCGGTAATTGTTACGGTTCTCATTTCATCCCACTGTCGGCCGCCGGCTCTCATCATTGCACTCCTGGTGTCGTTAGATATTCTTTTATACTTTTGCCCACAGCAGCGGCAATTGACTTCTGAACTTTTTTGTTCATTAACTTTTTTCTATCCTGGATATTAGTGGCAAAGCCCAACTCTATTACTACGGCGGGGATAGTCAATCCTTCAAGAATGAAAATCGGCGCAGTTCTCAGGCCTCGATTCTTACGCGGGAATATTTTCTCGATATTCTTCATGACGATGTGAGCAAAGCGAACACTATTGTTGAGATATTCGTTTCGTACCATGTCGCTCACAATTTTTTCCTTTGAATTGCCCTTTGATGAAACTGTCTTTCCGAATCCGGGAAAATAGACCTCATACCCGGATGCCTCTTTCCCAAAACCCGCATTAATATTAAGACTGACCAAAAGATTCGCATGTAACCTTGTTGCCATCTGCTTTCTTTCCGATATGCTCAGATCCTTATCCGTCGATCTCGTAAGATAAATCTTTATTGTTTTTGTTTTACTGAAATAACTCTTTATTTCTTTGGCAATTGCAAGCGTTACAGCCTTTTCATACACACTCTTCGACAAGGCTACCCCTTTATCGGCGCCACCATGAGCCGGATCGATAAGGATCGCAGATTTCCCTCCTGAACCTTCGGCCATTACCGCTGATAATGGAAAGATAAACAATACCGATAAAATGATTACAATGAATTTTAACAACCTGGCACTCATCATTCGAATTTCCTCATTTCTATAACTATCATCAGGAAGACTTCA
>Ga0272444_10003454_pt1 | contig 14168 bp, 15 predicted proteins | sample SSMForm13_FD_201033 | JGI IMG/M metagenome (GOLD analysis project Ga0272444, IMG submission 201033) | Marine sediment archaeal communities from Little Sippewissett salt marsh, Falmouth, MA, United States - SSM-Form-13 | ecosystem: Environmental > Aquatic > Marine > Wetlands > Sediment ...
AACACAATTGTATCATATAAACAGTTTCGACCTGATAGATTCTATAAATTAACTCGTAATATTAATATATTACAAATTATTTTTCTTTTGGTATGGTTATTGCTACATTTAAAATAGTTTTTTTTAACACAAGTTATCATAATTCATTAATCCAACAAATTTAAGAGGAGGTTATCATGGAAGTAAAAGATTATTGTTCAAACGTGGATATGGAACTTACGCTATGGAAAGCAAAAATTTTTGACGTAATACGTAAAGCCGATCAACTGGGATCTGCTGATTTGGAAAAAATTCTTCCAAACATTCAAGATCTCAAGATGGTCGTTACTGAAATGGAGGAAAGAACTCATCAGCTCCGGACGGAATGTCCTCTGGAGTGGAAACCGATGAGGGATGAAATCGAAGGTGTAAAGGGCAATTTAACCAATACGTATGACGAAGTCATCGATTACATCGGCGGAAGAGCCGCGCCTGTAGACGTACCGGGCTAAACCAAAAGAACCGATGCGCATCTTTTTTTAATCAATTGAATTGTTTCTAACTGTCCGACAATCTGAATCTACCGGGTTGTCGGACTCTTTATTTAACCACCATTTTGACACTTGGGATTAACCTCCATAGATGTTACTCATAAACGATGCAAGTGATTATGTCCCTTTTTGACTTTGTCTTTTGATGGATATAGGTTATAGTAATGTTTTAACTCCATCACAAATAGTTTTTTGCGCTTCACTCGGCGTTTCGGAAAACTTGTGAATATAGGAGGTGTTTCAATGAAAACATGTAATTTGACTGATTTTATGCAAGCGCTCACACCCTGGCTTGACGATGATTATATTCGTAAAGCCTACTTGGACGACAACGGCCATTTTGTATTGCTGTTCATGGATGGCGTAAAAAATGTCTACCATATTGAAGATTGTGAAAAATCCCAATTAAAGGCGATACTTGAAGATCTGAAAAACAAAGGGGTTCCCGTCGAATTGTCCGGATAAGTATTCTCGTAAAATTTTGATTCAAATCGCATTCAAATGCCCAAACATACGCATCGGAAAATTGTAACCGTTCACAGGTTCAGGGTTCAACGTTCAGGGTTAAGGACAAAGAAGGGCATTGAAGATCCGAAGTCCTCGTTACAAATGTTCATTTTCCCAAGTAATTGCCAATTTATCTTCAAATGTTGGATTAGGCCTGACGAAACTGACGCTTTTATCGTAAATACGCATTCCAAATTCAGTCCGGGGATAAGAATGGAACCTTGAACACCTGAACCTTTGAACCCGTGAACGCCTACGGAAAATTAAACCCATATTCATCGTAAACAAAAGGAAAGTGAAAATGACCGTAGCAGAAACATATGAGAAAGCAGTGGATGTGCAGGTGACGTTTTCCGACGGCACAGACCACCGTCTCAGCGAGTTATGGAAGAAACGTCCCCTGCTTCTTGTTTTTCTTAGACACTTTGGCTGACCCTTTTGCCGCGAGCAAGCGATGCAGTTGCATCGCTCCAAAGCACAGTTTGAGGAGATTGGGTTTCAGGTGGTTCTTGTGGGTTTGGGATCTCCCGATCGGGCGGAAGCGTTTAAAAAGCAATTTTCTCTATCATTCCCCATCATCTGCGATCCCGAAAAAAAGCTATATCAGACATACGGTCTTAAGAGAGGTTCTGTCGCCCGTATGGCATCACCGGTGTTTTTGTTGAAAGGGTTGAAAACCCTTTCACGGGGACACCTGCCGGGTGTACCACGGGATGATGTCATGCAGATGCCCGGTGTGTTTTTGATAGACACTTCCGGGAATATTCGTTATGCACACTATTCAAAAGACCCTTCTGATAATCCGTCGATTGAAACCTTGCTGGCATTAAAGGATATGTTTTAGGAAAAAGTGTCGTAGATAAAGATTACCGGCAGAGTAAGATGAAACTGCATCGAATCCATCGAAGACAAGTGATTCCGATTTCAATGACCGAGGCATGGGCATTTTTCTCAAACCCTGTGAACCTCTCAAAGATTACACCCCCATGGCTCAATTTAACGGTTATTTCCGACATCCCGAGAAGCATGCATTCGGGGATGATCATCTCTTATCGCATTACACCCTTGCCCTGCATGTCAACTCCCTGGGTTTCTGAAATCACCCATGTCGAGGCCCCGATCTATTTTGTCGATGAACAGCGATTGGGTCCCTTTCGATTTTGGCACCATCAACATTTGTTCAAAGAAGTGGGCCGGGATGTCGAAATTCAGGATATCGTTCATTACGCCATGCCTTTGGGACCAATCGGTGAAATGGTACATGTGATCTCGGTGCGCAAAAAAGTCGAAGCTATTTTTGATTTTCGCCAAAAAGCGCTGGAACGGATTCTATTCTAGACGTTGACCTTTAAATAAAGTATTACCCAAAAGAACACCCAATGCCCCGGCCAAAACGTACAAAAAAAATTTTGAATGATCTCTAATATATAGAAACACCAGAAATGAATCAAAAATTCATGGCGGAAAAACAACCTATTCAGGTATCCGCTGGAACGAGAGTTAAAAAAAGGAGGAAACAAAATGGCCATCGTGTTTAACGCAGATGAGATTTTTGAAATGGCAATCCGCATTGAAAACAATGCGGGCGCCTTTTACCGTAAGGCGGCAAGTTTGCAATCCGATACCGAAAATAAAAAGTTTCTGGAGGGCCTTGCCCACATGGAAGATCAGCATAAGAAGATATTTACCGACATGCGAATGACCCTCAAACAAAAGGAAAAAGAACCGAAGGTGTTTGATCCTCATGACGAGGCATCTCAGTATCTTGCCGCAATGACGGACACCATGGGCGGAGAAGGGAGCCCTTCTGTTGCGGATTCCCTCACCGGTGATGAAACCCTCGAGGAAATTCTCCGAACAGCCGTGGGACTTGAAAAGGACACGATTTTATTTTATCTAGGGATTAAAGATTTGATACCCGTTCAGTCTGGACAAAATCGGATCGATGAGATCATCAGGGAAGAGCGCAGACATGTGATTCAACTTTCGAACGTGCTGAAAAAACTGAAGACAGAATAAATCCCTTAACAAATAGTTTTGAATCGCATTTAAAGAGGAAAAAAAACCATGCGAATTGCAGTCATCGGGTCCGGCATATCTGGCATGGTATCCGCATATTTGCTCAGTCAAGACCACGATATTGTTCTCTACGAGGCAAATAACACTATCGGCGGACATACCCACACCATCGATGTATCCATAGAGGGTACATCCTATCCGGTGGATACCGGTTTCATCGTATTCAATGAAAAGACATACCCGAATTTTATCCGATTGATGCGATCCCTCGGGGTGGCCTGGCAACCGTCGAACATGAGTTTCAGCGTTCAATGCGATCAAACGGGGCTGGTTTTTTCCCCCAGCAGCTTGAACGCTTTATTTGTTCAGCGAAAAAATCTTTTCCGCCCCTCATTTTACCGGATGCTTTGGGATACGTTCCGGTTCCGGCGTGAAGCGCCGGAACTCATTCAGTCGGATGATTACGCCATCACTCTTCAGTCCTATTTGGAACAAAAGAATTACAGTTACTCCTTCATCGAACATTTTATTATTCCCATGGGCGGAGCCATATGGTCGGCGGATCCGGTTCGGTTCAGAAAGTTTCCGGCACGATATCTGGTAGAATTTTTTAACAACCATGGGTTTTTGAACATCCGTCATCAGCCGCAATGGCTGGTCATCAAAGGGGGGTCGAGGCAGTATATCGGTCCCTTAACCCGGCCCTATAAAGACCGGATTCGCCTGAACTCGCCGGTGGCATCGGTCAAGCGATTCCCGGAAAACGTCAAAATTACCACTAAGCAAGGAGACACGGCGTCTTTTGATCAGGTGGTCATCGCCACTCACAGCGACCAGGCGCTCCGGATGCTGATGGATCCTTCGGACCTGGAAAGAGAAGTTTTAGGCGCCATTCCCTACCAAGAAAACCTGGCCGTTTTGCACACCGATACATCTCTCCTCCCTCCCAAGAGGACAGCCTGGGCCAGTTGGAACTATCACATCCCCAAACAAGAAAAAGGGCGGGTTGCGCTGACCTACAATATGAATATCTTGCAAAGCCTGGAGGCGACGGAAACGTTTTGCGTCACCTTAAACATGCCGGAGAAGATCCGCCCGGACCGTGTGATTCAGCGCATCATTTATCATCACCCGATCTACGATCCGAATAGTTTGATTGCCCGTCGAAAACAGGATGAAGTCAACGGAAAAAATCGGACCTATTTCTGTGGCGCCTACTGGGGTTATGGATTTCATGAGGACGGCGTGAACAGCGCCTTGTCGGTTTGCAAACATTTCGGAAAAACATTGTCATGATAAATAGTGCCATATATGAGGGTTCTGTAAGACATCGGCGCTTCAAGCCCCGGCCGAACCTGTTTGAATACCGGATCTTTTTTATGTTTCTCGATCTGGAGGAGTTGCCCACACTTTTCGATGTTCACCCGTTGTGGTCCTACCAACGATTCAATGTCGCTTATTTTCGCCGGAAAGATCATTTTGGCAATCCTTCGGTGCCCATGGATACCGCTGTTCGGGATCTTGTTCAAACGACTCTCGGAAACCGGCCGGCCGGGCCGATTCGTCTGCTAACCCACTTGAGATATTTTGGATATTGCTTCAATCCGGCCAGTTTTTATTACTGCTATGACGCGTCCGGTGTCACGGTTGAAACTATTGTTGTCGAAATTCACAATACCCCCTGGGGGGATAACCATTGCTATGTACTCGGTGATATGCACAATGAACATCCCGTTACGCAGTGGCGTCGTTTTCGTTTCAAAAAGATTTTTCATGTTTCGCCGTTTATTGATATGGATGTCCATTACGACTGGCGATTTCGCGTGCCCGGTGACATGATTCGCGTTCATATGATGGATATGGAAAACGGTAAAAAGCTGTTCGATGCCAGCCTCATGCTGAAAAGGCGACTCATCAGCCATAGAGAACTCACCCGCGTGCTGATGAAATACCCGTTTATGACCATGAAAGTGACGACAATGATCTATTTTCAGGCACTGCGTCTGCTGCTGAAAAACACTCCGTTTTTTACGCATCCCAAAAAAAGATCACTGCCCGATAAAGGAGATAACCCATGACGGAAACATTCATGCCATATAAAGAATCTGCCGTGGAATGTCTTCGACAAACGGTTATCCACAGGCTGGCCCGAAGACTTTTTTTCTTGCTGATGAAAGATTTTAAGATCGGAATACTAAACCTGATTGAAAAAAATCAACAGTACCTGTTTGGTCACTCAACAAAAGGGACTTCTTTGCAAGCGACCATTCGTGTGCATCATCCAAGATTTTATACGAGCACCGTGTTCGGCGGCAGCCTGGGTGCTGCCGAAGCCTATATGGCCGGACTATGGTCAACATCCCATCTAACCCGCGTCATACGCCTGGTGATTTTGAATCGGAAATTCATGGATAGAATGGACAAAGGATGGTCTTGGCTCTCCGATCCCGTTCATAAATTGTATCACTACTTCCGGCGCAATACCTTGAGAGGCAGCAAAGAAAATATCGTTGCCCACTACGACCTGGGAAACGATTTTTACAGGCTTTTTCTGGATGAAACATTGACTTACTCCTGCGGCATCTTTGAACACGAAAACAGTACACTGGAAGCGGCTTCCATAGCAAAATACCATCGAATCTGCCGCAAACTTCAGCTTCATCCCCAAGACCATGTCATTGAAATCGGCGGTGGATGGGGCGGTTTTTCCATACATGCTGTAAAAAATTACGGATGTCGGGTGACCACCACCACCATTTCCGATGAACAATATGCTCTGGCCAAAAAACGCATTGCGGCATCGGGTTTGTCCCATAGAATCAGATTGCTTCGCACGGATTATCGACATCTTGGCGGCAAATTTGACAAACTGGTTTCCATTGAGATGATTGAAGCGGTGGGCCATCAGTATCTGAATACTTTTTTTAAAATTTGCAGCCAGTTGCTTAAGGAGAACGGCATGATGCTGCTTCAGGCCATCACCATTGTGGATCAGGCGTTTGACTCTCATAAACGATCGGTGGATTTCATCAAGCGGTATATTTTCCCGGGCAGCTGTATTCCTTCGATCCATGCCATTATGAGCTCCATCGCCCGCAAGACCGATCTGAAGCTGTTTCATCTCGAGGATATCACGCCCCACTATGTCCGAACGCTCGCCCAATGGCGGAAACGATTTTTCGATCATATTGATGACCTTCGTGTCATGGAATTTTCGGATGCGTTTATTCGAATGTGGGAATTTTATTTTTGCTATTGTGAAGGGGGCTTTGCGGAACGGTATATCGGAGATGTTCAAATGCTTTTGACCAAACCCATGTGTTGCCGGGAGCCGTTGCTTCCTCCTCTGGCCTGATCAACGTAACCGTCCTGAAACCAAGTTAACTTTTGCCAATTCAATTGGTTGTCAAGCCCATTAAGGACCTTGATTTTTCTTTGCTTTTGGAAACCAGGGAATAAACGCATGGGTGCGCTGAATATATTCCTTGTAACCCGGTCGATGGGTGACTATGGTTTTTTCGGTTAATGGAATTCCTGTCATTTTCAGCAGGACCGCGGTGATGATCAGCGGGCTCAAAACCGTCCACCAGCTGTTTGGTGCTGAAAATGAAATGAGAAAAATCCCCCACCACATGAGACATTCACCAAAATAATTGGGATGCCGGGTATAGGCCCACAACCCCCGATCCATGACTTTTCCTTTGTTGGCAGGGTTGGATTTAAATGCCGCCAACTGCCAATCCCCAACAGCTTCAAATATAAAACCCACCATCCAAAGGATGAATCCGCACACATCCAGCCAGGTGATCATTTCCGGTGTCTTAGAGGCCACGCCGTACTGAAGTGAAAGGGAAATCGCCCACAAAAATACAGACTGGAGCAGAAACACCTTAAAAAGGCTCACGATCCAGAAATGTTTGCCGCTTTTTTCACGCCATGAGCCATATCTGGGATCCTCTCCCTTACCCCAGTTGCGCCGAGTCAGATAAATGCTCAGTCTCAAACCCCAGAGGGTTACCAGTAATACAATCAAGAGTTTTCGTCCAAAGAATCCATCCGTTAAAAAAAATGTTAGCCAGGCAATCAGGATAAACCCCAATCCCCACAAACTGTCCACTATGGTTACATTCTTAAGAACGAGGCTAAGCAACCATCCAAGCATCATCATTGCGATAACGGAAGCCAAATTCAGGCTGAATGAAAATATTAACTGATCCATGTATTTTCTCCACTTAACAGGCAGTCTTTTTTATGAGTTTATTCCTTAACCTATGGGTTGTCAAAAAAAGAATTGTAAAATTAAAAGCATACCGTATAATTATAAATTAGTCACGGTAAGTAGGTATTCAATGCGGGAAATCTGGGAGTATGATAATAGGTAATACCGTTAATCTGTTAATAATGCCCGCTGAATACATCCACTGATTAATGATGTAAGATTAATCCCACTCCGGGGAGCCACAAAGGTGACGGAATGAATATTGTATCCTACTTAAAACTATATGCATTGACGGTACCGGTATTTTTTGCCGTAGATATGATTTGGCTGGGTTTTGTTGCAAAAACGTTTTATCGAAATAATCTTGGATTTATACTCAGCCCGGAGGTAAACTGGCCGGCGGCAGTCAGTTTTTATCTTATTTATATTGTCGGTATTCTTGTTTTTGCTGTTGTGCCGGCACTGGAAAAAGAATCATTGGGTAAGGCACTTTTGTGGGGGGGATTGTACGGCTTTTTTACTTATGCAACATACGATTTAACAAATATGGCTACCATAAAGAATTGGCCGCTAAAGGTTGTGATGGTTGATATTTTGTGGGGTGTTTTTCTCTGTTCCACAGTTGCTTCCATAAGTTTTTTGATTGGAAAATGGCTTTCATAAAAGGTGATGGCAAAAAAATGAAAAAAATGCTAAAGGTCATTATTGGATCTTTCGTTTTTGTTACGATCTTCTGGGGATGTTCCGGAAACAAAACGGAACACCACAACAGGGAATCATCAGGGGCTTTGGATTGCCCGAATTCACCCAATTGTGTGTCGTCATTAGCAAAAGATCCAAAACATCGAATTGAACCCTTTAAATTAAAGAAAGAACATAAAACAGGCTGGAATATTGTTCAAAAAATCGTTGGCTCACTGCCCCGAACAAAGATAGTTTCGTCAGACAACCATGATATTCATGCGGAATGCAGGAGCATGGTTTTTCGATTTGTTGATGACCTCATGCTCCATTTAAATCCTTCAAATGGGATTATTCACATTCGTTCGGCCTCCAGAACCGGCTATTCGGACTTCGGCGTTAATCGTCGTCGGGTTGAAAGCCTCAGAAAAAAACTCCGGAATATAGACATTATCGAATGACTTCATGATCCACTTTACAATGACCTGTACTTTAGGGTAATATGAAACATACTCAAAAGACTATGTAATTGGGTCGGGGAGTTTTTCTTCTAAAGCTCCAAATTAAGCGGAATGAATGATCCGCAACGAAAGCGTACATTGTTTGAATGCATTAGGGATCGTTGCGAAAAAACAGCGCTTTTATGAATTCATAATGAAAAGATAAAAGATGTTATATTCCGAAGGTATTTATTTAAATATTGAAACACTGTTTTTTCGTTACGAACCCTTTTGCATGAGTTTGTACGGTGTAGTTGCGGATTATTCATGAAGCGGTTAATTAAAAAAACTTCCCGACCCTTCATATCATTTGATTGCTCGAACCAGGGAACACACTTATGAAAAACCAACCCGAGAAAGCGAAGCGTGGTATTGAACCGCTGAGTTTTTCCGAAGAACTGGCCCGGGCGGTCATTAACTCGCTTTCTGCGCACATCGCCATTCTGGACAAAGACGGCGTTATCCTCGAAACCAATCGCGCATGGAATACCTATTCGTTTAAAAACGGCATGCCGGAAGACTTTGACTACAGGGGAATCAACTACCTAAAAGTCTGCAATTCCGCCACAGGAGAGGATGCGTCAGATGCTCATAATATCGCAGAAGGGATTCGGAGGGTTATTCAAGGCCATTCCAGAGAGTTTTTATTTGATTATCCCTGCCATTTTCAGGACAGCCGGCACTGGTATTACATGCGGGCCATCCGGATGTCTGACACCAAACCTGTCCGGGTGATCATCAGTCATGAAGATATAACGGCCTTGAAACTTGTCGAAGAGGCGTTAATAGAAAGCCGTGAACAACTCAAAGAACAGAAGCAAAGCCTTGAAGAAGCCAATATTGCGCTGAAAGTACTGATCAAACAACGGGAAAACGACAAGCTGGAGCTTGAAAAAAATGTATTGACCAATGTCAAGGAGTTGGTTTTGCCGTATGTTGAAAAGCTAAAAGAAGTTCCATTAAAACCCGGAAATAAGACACTGGTTGAACTCATTGAAAATAACCTGAAGGATATTATTTCGCCACTTCTTCAAAAATTTTCAAATGCCCAAATTATTCTAACCCCTCAGGAAATAAAAGTGGTGACATTGATCAAAGACGGAAAGAGCAGCAAGGAAATTGCAGATATTTTGAGCATATCCGAAACCACTGTCAATTTTCACCGAAAAAATCTTCGTAAGAAGTTCGGTCTGAAAAATAGGCAGATGAATTTGAGATCGTACTTAATGTCAATGGGGTGAAAATCAAAGCCGTTGGTGAACTAAGGTTTCAGGTGTCAGGTTTCAGGTGTCAGGGGAAATCCAGTCTGAGGGAACGATTCATCATCTACACCATACCCTGCTGTTTCCTCAGCTAACTGCCAGCGGCGTTCTCGCTCTGGGACTTTCCGTCCCCATGTTTCTAAAATCCATTCAATATACGAATGCATTCTTTGTAACCACCCCGAATTTCTAAATACACCTTTTCCGTGATCTACCATTTAAGTTCCGCCATGAACAGATGGTGAATAGTTTCAGCGGCTTCCCCCTTAACCTGAAACCTGGCACCTGACACCAAATATTCTTAGCAAAAAACAGTTTTGAATTACACCCAGCTGACCCTAACCGGTGTCATCCCGGAGCAGAGAGAGCGGGCAAAAAAACGGGATGGAGTTTCAAACTCCATCCCGTTAGAATGAACTGGGTAATCAAGCGTTTTTGTCAAAGGGCCGGAATCCGGTCCCTTTTCCAGTTAGCCGTGTTTGAGAACGAAGGATTAAAACTTATACCTGATTCTCATGTCTGCTCGCCAAATATCCTCATCAGCGTCGCCGTCTTTAATATTTACACCAGGTTGGTCACTATCGAATTCAGCATAATCCATGGCGTCACCGGAAAACAGATAACCGGCGTTAACCGCCCACTCAACATTTTTGAACAGTTTGTATTTGAAATAGACGTCAATTTCAATGCCAATTTCATCTTCTTTTACAGCGGCGCCGTTCATATCCGTGTACTCGATATCCTCAGCCGTCATCATGTACAATGCTGCTGCGCCCAGCTTGAGCTTTTCCGTGGCCTGATAGTCGTAGGCCAGCTTGTTCATGATGAACCCTTTGTCCGCAAGGTACGGACGTTCGGTGAAGTAATCGTCATCTGCAAACCCACCTTCAAAAATGATGATTCCGTCCATGATGTCGACATCCGTGGATATAAAGGCTTCGAAATCGTCATCATTGGGATTATCGTCTCCGGAGGCGTACCAGAAGGTGTAGGTCAGGGTGCTCTTGCCCATTTTCATACCCAGATCGGCGTGAAGAAAATAAGCGTCGAGATCATAATCATCCACTGGATTACCATCGTATTCAACATTGTCCATACTTCCGGTCTGGTACATGAGGTCCCATTTTGCAAAAAAATCACCTGATTTCCAGCCGCCGTCAATACCCAGGGTGGTTATACTGAAGTCGATGTCCTTGGGTAAATTTTTTACTTCCCAATTTATGGGGTCTAAGGCGTAATCCCCTCCAGCCTTATATTTATCGACGCCGTTCCACTCATACAGACCAAATAGACCCAGATCCAGTCCATCTCCGGGTTTTAAGTTCATTCGGGCAAAGAGGGCGTCTTGGTCGTTCTCAAAATCATCAGCATCTTTAGTTCTGTTATAAACCTCATAGCCCCGCATCCATGCCAACTGGTAGTCGACACAGCCGGCGCTGCCATAAAGACTGACTCCGGCTGCGGTTTCACTCCACTTAAATTTATTCACTTTAAATGGTTGCAGACCAATGCGTACCCGGGACTTCTGCTCGGCAAAGGGAAGCTGAAAGTCAAAATAGCCCCAACGAACTTCCATCTTGATGTCGTCGCCGGAGTAATCCGCCTCACCCGTTTTACCAAAGTTCAGACCTCCGATCTCAGTGGCAAACACGCCTTTATAGGCGCTGTCGTCGCTTGCCGCTTCGAACCAGAACCGATACTTGATCTCGGCAAGATTGTCGTTCACGTCGCCATCGTCTAATGTGCCTTTAGTATCAGCATGAAACCAATCAAAGTGGTTGGTTCCCAGAATGAAGCGGTGGTTCATGTCCCCGTTGAACTTGAATTGTGTTGCAGTCGCCGGAACAGCGAAAGCCATCACAAGCAGGGCCACGGCGGCTAGTGCAAGAATCATCTTTTTATGGGTCATCATTGTTTTCCTCCTTTTGTTCGCATACAAAAAAACGTTATAATTTAATGATTTTACATTTTGATTTAAAACCGCTATTCTAATAATTTTCTAATCTCCGGTTTTGCTTTTTCCTTTAATTCACCCCCTTCCCAGCGGAGCAGAATCCTATGCAATAAAGAATCGGTCTCCGGTACGCTGATAAAAAGTTAAAAAACACTGTCTTCACAAGGTGCAGACAGCAGGTTGCCACATCCTGTAACAGCCTTGTGGCAAAATATTAAGCATTGTTTAAAATTTTAAACAGGTTCTTGTATTTTTCCTGACTCTTATAGAAGACAACATGTTATCAAATAGTTAGCTTTGTGTTAGAATTTTGTTATGAAGACCATTTTAAACAGGTTCTTGTACTTTTTTTGAATATCTTTTAATTTTGTTGAATTAGGATCTTTGTATATTACTAAAACAAATTACCATATATTGTGCTCTATCAAATAAGACAGTCTCGCAAGAAAAAAGACGGTCTCAAAAAAGTCCAACTTTTGCGTTGAGCTGCATTTCGCAATCATTCAACGTACAATCAGTACGCTCCCTACGGGACCGGCGGATAGCCGATGATTACAAAATTTGCACGCTTTGAATTTGAATTTTTTACGAGACCGTCTAAAACGGACTTTTTACGTGTTCATCAAATAAAAATATTATGTAAAATCGAGTTATTCCATAACCACTCCTGCTTAAGTACCTCCGAGGGAATTTCCAAGGACTCATCGCTGGAGATCAAAAAAGAGCAGGGAGCTTTTTCCTCCGTGTTTGAAGATTGGGCTGGATTTGGACACCACCATCAGGACACGGTCCGCTTCGATGTCCAGCCCCTGGATATGGCCCTCAACCTGCTCGCCAAGTGTGCCGTTGACAAAGCGGTTCTGTTTGTGTTTGAACACGGACAGCCCGCTCTGCCCCCCGCCCCCAATCCCCGGCGAGACTTTTCCCACAAATCCCCTGTTGGTAGACGCGACTATCAGTTCATTCCTGCCGTCCCCGTCAACATCCCGGACCTGCGGCCTGATTTCAAAGACCACGCTGTTGCTCATGGTCGTCTGTCGAGAGGCACTGGCCAGGTCATAAACAAGCACGGAGTCGCTTCCCCCCACTGAGATAGAGGACTTGAAAAGGGGCTGTAGCCCGGAATAGATGAAGAGTTTTTCATTGTGGATAAAAGCGGTTTCAGGGTGCCCGTCTCCGGTCAGGTCCCCCAGGCAGCTTCCAATCACGTTGAATTGTCTGGGTAAGTCCAGAGAAGGATCGGACCAAGTGATTTCATTTCCTGCAATACGCCCTTGCCACTTTCGGCTGCCGAAGATCTCGTCACCGTCGAACTCCTGGGCCAGCAGGGTTTCGGGTTTCCCGTCCGTGTCCTTGTCGAACGTGCCCAATATCCGGGTAACTCTTTCCAGAAAAACGGTCATCCGGTTTCCTTTTCGCTTATAAATGTACCCCCAGACCCTATCATCATAATAAGTGTTAACCGCAAGATAAAGAGGGCCGTCTTCATTGGGCTGCCACCATCCCAGGGCCAGGATCTGCCCGGGATGATTGAGCTTTAGCGTGCTCAGCCGTTTGGATCTATCTGTAATCAGATACAGAGTTACCTGCACTCCGTCTGTCACCGCCAAGAGCTTCCCCTCTTTTGTGGGTATGAAATCAGCCATTACCGTAGCCCGTGAAAAGCTCGCCAGGGTTTGAAGTTCCGGAAAAGACTCTTCAAACCGGACCGTCTGTTTGGAACTATGATTTAATACCGGTTCCGTGTCGGGTTTTGGCATTTTCAGGGCTAATACCGGAGTGGTTTTAGCGGGTTGTGCGGTCTGTATTGCTTTTATGGGAGCGGGTTCGGTTCCATAAGCATGAAGAATTCCGAAATCCGGGCCTCGGACCTCCAGACGATCTTTTTGAAGTATAAAGATCAGGGAGTTGGCGTGGTCTTTTGCCGGTGAAGACGGTGTTGCAGGGCGAATCGCCTGGGACGGGTCGTAATCCACCCACTCCAACTGGCGAGTGGCGGACTGCAATCGGGTGAACATATCACGCCCCTGCCCCGTGTAATCCCAGAACAGGGCCGGGACCTTGTCATAACGGCTGATCACATCGCCCCTTTCGGGTTTTTTGGAGTGGGGAAGCAACCGGGCAAAGGAATAACCGGACGCGGTCCGGGTTACGGCAAGCAATGCCTTTACTTTTCCGAGGTACCCGATAACTTTTCCGCTTACCGGATGAATAATCTCATTATCCTTGGAGGAGATACTGAAGACATCCCCGGGCGAGATCCCGTTGGATGCGTCCAGGTCAATGATATACTCTTCTCCGGCCTGCCTCACCAAATAACCGGAAATAGAGCTGAAATCCCGGGCGATTTTGTCAATATTTATGGCATCGGTTTGAGCGCTGCCGGACACAGGAATCGCGGCCAGAACCATAGCAGACAAAAGAAAACCAATATAACGGATGTATCGTAACTTTAGCATATTTCCCTCACATAGAAAAAAGGATTTGTGTTCATGA
>Ga0272444_10003455_pt1 | contig 14165 bp, 10 predicted proteins | sample SSMForm13_FD_201033 | JGI IMG/M metagenome (GOLD analysis project Ga0272444, IMG submission 201033) | Marine sediment archaeal communities from Little Sippewissett salt marsh, Falmouth, MA, United States - SSM-Form-13 | ecosystem: Environmental > Aquatic > Marine > Wetlands > Sediment ...
TTCTCAAGCAGTGCAAGATCAACGATATCAGTACACCCGTCATAATGATTTCGGGTTTCGTTTCGACCGAAAGCGCCATGCAGGCTATGCGGGAAGGCGCTTATGAGTACCTGACCAAACCCTTCGAGATACAGCGGCTGATCGATACCGTCAACAAGGCCTGCGGCTTCAGGAAGTCGAAGGCCCGGATGCATGCAACCGAACCCGAGACCGAACCGGGTGAGGTCGATGAGATCATCGGTCGTTCACCGGAGATCGTCGAGATCGCCAAGCTGGTCGGACAGGTGGCCAAATCGGATGCTTCCGTCCTCATTTTCGGCGAATCCGGGACCGGCAAGGAACTGGTGGCGCGGGCCATCCACAGAAATTCGCACCGTCGCCAGAAGCCGTTCCTGTCGGTCAACTGCGCGGCCCTGGCCGAAACCCTTCTCGAATCCGAGCTCTTTGGCCATGAAAAAGGTGCCTTCACCGGAGCCTATTTCAAACGCCTGGGGAAATTCGAACAGGCCCATCAGGGAACGATCTTCCTCGATGAAATCGCCGACATGTCGCTTTTGACGCAGTCCAAACTGCTGCGTGTTCTCCAGGAGAAGAAATTCGAGCGGGTCGGCGGCAATGATACCATCGAGGCCGATGTCAGGGTTATCGCCGCCACCAATAAGTCTCTAGTGCAGAGCATGAAGGAGGGCTCCTTCCGGGTCGACCTGTTCTATCGGCTGAAAGTCGTTTCCATATTCATGCCACCCCTCCGCGAGCGCCGGGAAGATATTCCGCTCCTGGCCGACCACTTCATCCGACGTTTCTCCAAACAACTGGTCAAGGATATCAAGGGCATCTCGCAGAAGGCCCTCAATATGCTCGTCAAGTATCCCTGGCCGGGCAATGTCCGCGAACTCGAAAACAATGTTCATACCGCCGCCGTCATGACCAAGTCGGACAGCCTGCAACCCGAAGATTTCCCAATCCATTCCGAGCTGGACACCAAAGTCGAAATCGATCTGGATAACCTCCAGGAGGATTACACGGAATTGTTCCGACGAATAATCGATCCGGTTCTTCCGCGTCTGATCAACAACTCCCCCGGCAAAATCTATTATTTCCTGGAATCGGCCCTGGAACGAGCCCTGATATCCTCATGCCTTAAGCAGTTCGGATCAAATCAGGTGAAAACCTCGGAAATGCTCGGTATCTCGCGCAATACGCTGCGCGATCGGATGTCAAAATATAGTATCTTCTAAAGGCCGCCTCAGTCGATTTCGTGGCCTTCGTAATGATACTCTGGTATTGCTTCATCGCCTTTCAGCACTCGTGAATAACAGAATATCAGCAGGCTGAAAATCACGCCCCAGGCCAAAATTATCAGTATCCAGCCGCCTGTCGTCATTTCACTACCTCACGCTCTTCTTTCATGTCATGTTTTTTCCAGGCCTTCCAGATCAGGACACCAAGCAGGATTAGGACTCCCAGAAGCACCAGCCGCATCCCCAGAATATACGGTACATTCGCCTTCGGAACGCCTTTCATGGTTATGGTTGAGACCCATTCGGTGGCAAAATACCAGCCGAGAATAAAAATAAGGATCACCGGCGTTACGAATTTGATAATGAACTTGAATATTCGTGGCACGCGCAGTTTGGCTCCCTTATGAAGCTCATCCCAGGTTTTACTGATGCCGAACACCCAGGCGACCAGAATTATCTCGATCGTCGCCCCGATAACAATAAAGAAATTGGCACCCCAGAAATCCAGATCATCGAGAACTCCACGGTGCAGGAAGACCACCGCCGGGAGGCAGAGAATAAAGGCCGCGATGCCGAAAATCCTGACCGCCTTCGGCCGTGACATCCTGAATTCATCCTCGAAAAAGGCCACCGACGGCTGGGCAATCGATATCGATGAGGTAATCCCGGCCAGAAAAAGCATAAAAAACCATAAAAATCCGAAAATCGCCCCGGCCGGCAGACTGCAGAATATCTGCGGCATGGTCACGAAACCCAGATTGAACGCCCCGGAACTGGCCACCTCGACGATATCCTGCGGCCCGAAAAAGATAAAGGCCGCCGGGATGACAATCGTCCCGCCCAGTACCACCTCGGCGAATTCGTTGGTCGATCCGGCCGCCAGACCCGACAGAGCCACGTCATCTTTTCTCTTCAGATAACTGGAATAGGTCAGGATAACGCCCATACCGACCGAAAGTGTGAAAAATATCTGTCCCGCCGCGGCCAGCCAAACCTTGACCGATTTCAAAGCCGAAAAATCGGGGTTCCATAAGAAACCCAGGCCGTTGATCGAGCTCCAATCCGGGTGGAGCGGGTCCGGCGCGAAAAGAGTTACGACCCTGATGGCCAGGACGACCCCGAAGAAGAGCAGAAGCGGCATGGCGATATTGCACAGTTTTTCGATACCGCCCCTGATGCCGAAATAGATGACGCTTATATTAAGACAAAAGGTAATCAGGAAAAAGATCAGCCCCGGTGCCGTTCCGGAAAATATACCGCTCGTGGCCGCCCCCTGGTAATTGGTCAGGAAATCGACGAAGGCCGGGCCGGTTTCCATCCCGGAAAACTGCCCCGTGATCGAATAATAGGCATAAGCCAGGCACCATGATTCGATGTAGACATAGTACATATAGATGAGAAAGGGGCCGAAGATGCCACCGATCCCGAAATACTTGACCAGTCGGCTTTTTTTCCAGAGCGCCTGAAAAATCCCCGGCGCGGTCGAGTGTCCGTAGCCGCCGCCGTGCCGTCCGGCTGTCCACTCCACCCACACCAGCGGTATGCCCACCAGGGCCAGCATGATCAAATATGGTATAATAAAGGCGCCGCCGCCATTTTGCGCCGCCTGGACCGGAAAACGCAGAAAGTTGCCCAGGCCGACCGCGGAACCGGCGACAGCTAGAATCACCCCGATTTTAGTTCCCCAACGCTGTCTTTCTTTCGACATTTGATCTCTCTCCAGATTGCTGAATTTGCGACTCGGGCCACCTGGCCTGCCTGCTAAAAACACCCGCACCTGCAATATATAAGGCTATAGATAAGACTTGAGAAATTTCCTTGTCAAGTTAAAACAGTTCTCGCACCATTCGAGGTTTGTTGAAAATGCCAGGAAGTCCACAAACTAAGAATACAGCTGCTATCAATCAGGGTGCAAATGATTGAAAGGCGGCAGGTGGTTTATCAACCAAGCCCTTAGAGGCGAGAAATCCGAATTTTAGTTGACACCATCGCTTGTGGCCGATATTATTCACAGAATACTACACACAAAATGACGGAGGAGGAAAGTGAGATTACGAATTATTTTTGGCACGGTGATACTGGTCCTTATGTTTTCCATCGTGTCTGCCGATGATGGAGGATCATTCGGGCTTTTGACGGGCAATCTGACGTCGGCCGATGTTTGCGGCTACGGCGTCGGATACATCGGAGGTTCCATCGGTATCGGTGATGAGGCGACCACCTTTTTTGGCAGTATCACTTATGGTTTTTCCCAATATACCGAGGGTCGTTTCAAGCTCGGCCTGGTTGATCCTGATTATAAGGGATCCGAACCCGGCCTGCTTCTGGGCTTTGATTTCAAATACGAATTTCTGGATTATTACGATACCATGAGGAAAAACCCCTTTGATATGGCCTTCGGGGCTTTTCTCGAATACGGCGACTTCGAGAATGGTTCCGTCCTCGAGCTCGGCGGCAATATTATCGGCTCGATTCCCTATAAGCTGGAATCGGGGGCGGCCATTGTTCCCTATGCCCGATTGAATTTACGCATGGAGAACTTTTCCGCCGGCGAATTCGATGACACGGATATCCAGGTTGGTCTCAATCTGGGAGGCAAATTCGAAGTCTCTTCCGAGGTTAACATATACGGTGAAGTACAGGTCGATGGCAACACGGCGCTTTTTCTGGGCGCTGAAATGAGGGCTTTTTAGTCATCATCGCTTTAACCGGCAAAGCTTAAGCTCCGGTTTATCCGGAGCTTTTACTTATGGACTATCTCGACGCCATTTTTCTGGGTTTGATTCAGGGATTGACCGAATTTCTGCCGATCTCATCCTCCGGCCATCTGGTCATCGCCGAATATGTTCTCAAGGCCAAAATGCCCGGTGTCATGTTCGAACTCCTGGTGCATCTGGGGACGTTGTTTTCGGTCGTGATTTATTTCCGGAGGCGCCTAGGCGAACTCATTGTTTCCCTTTTCAGGCCGGCCATGACAGCCGAACGGCGCGAGATCATCTATCTTGTTCTGGCAGTTCTTCCGGCCGTCCTGGTAGCCGTCTTATTTCAGGAAACAATCGAGAACGCCTTTCATTCACCCCGTCTGACCTCGCTTATGCTTCTGGTAACCGGTCTTTTTCTTCTGGCGACCGGCCTGGTCCGAAAGACCGATCGGCCTCTTGGGCCTTTCCGGGCCATTATTATCGGAGTCGGCCAGGCGCTGGCTATCCTGCCCGGCATTTCCCGCTCGGGAGCCACCATCTCGGCCGGAATCTTTGCCGGGGTCAATCCGACCCGGGCGGCCGAGTTCTCGTTCCTGCTGTCGATCCCGACCATCGCGGGAGCCATAGTTTTCAAGTTCGGTGATATCCTCTCGGTCGATACCGGTCTCCTGGGGCCGTACCTGGTCGGCCTGATAGCGGCGTTTTTCTCCGGACTTCTGGCCGTTTACATCCTTCTGGCCATAGTTCGCCGGGGTAAATTCGCCTGGTTCGGTATATATTGCTTGATCATCGGTTTTCTGGGTATATTTTACTTCGGGTGATTTTATGAAGAAAACTCTGGTTATCAGGATGGGCGCCATCGGCGATGTCATTCTGGCCTCGCCGGCCGTATTGAATCTGAAAATATCTTATCCCGAGAGCCGTCTCTTCTTTTTGACCCGGCATAACCTGGTGCCCCTGGTCGGTCGCATGGCCGGAGTCGACGAAGTCCTCGAATTTCCCACTCGAGCCTCGGCCCACGATCTTTTCCGCATGGGTGAATACCTCGACACTCTCGGCCTCGATTCGATCATCGATCTGCACGGCAATATCCGTTCCAAGTATCTCCTGAAACATGTCGCCGCCGGCACCAAAGTACAATACCACAAGCGCCGCCTGCAGAGATTTTTCAGCGTCAGGCTCAAAAAAATATACCCCGACATTCCGCATACTATCGATCTTTATAACGGTGCCGTCGAAAAGGTCGGCGGCCGCGTCTACGCCCGCCGTCCCGTCATCAGACCGACCCGGGAAAATCGGGCGACCCTTAAATTCGCCGCCGCCGAGCCCGTGGTTGCCATCGCCCCCGGAGCCTCGTATCCGACCAAGCAATGGTTCCCGGACAGGTTCGGTAAACTGGCCGTGGAGCTGTTTAAACAATTGTCGGCCAGTATCGTCATGATAATACCGGACCGTGACATGGAATACGAAAAGCTCGGACAGCAAATTCCGCATGAGAAACTGGAAACCATGATAAATACCGACCTGCCGAGCCTGGCTGACATTATCGAACAGTGCGATCTTATGATCTGTAATGATTCGGGCCTGTCGCATCTGGCCGGAGCCGTCGGAACGCCGGTCATCGCCCTGTTCGGCCCCACCCATCCGGTTCTCGGTTTCGGTCCCCGCGGACTGCGCGATACCGTTATCGATGTCGATGAGCCCTGCCGGCCCTGTTCGCTTCATGGTAAACGTGCCTGTTATCGGGACGAACGGTATTGCTTTTCACGAATCGAGGTCGGCGACGTATTCACGGTCGCAACAGAAAAGCTCGATGCCGGCGTCAAAGGAACCGCCGCCATCTTTGTCGACCGCGACGGTACCCTCATAAAGGAAAAGGGCTATATTTCCAGCCCCGATGATGTCGAACCGGAACGGAATTCCACCGTCGCCGTGAAAAAGGCCGCCGCCGCCGGATTCAAGGTGATCGGACTTTCCAATCAATCGGGCATCGCCCGCGGATATTTCGACACGGCCACGGCCGAAAAGGTCAATGCCCGTACCATCGAGTTATTCGCCGCCCGGGGCGCTCCGATCGAGGAAATCCTCTTCTGCCCGCATCATCCCCGGGGAAATATCCCCGAGTTCGGTGTTGAATGCGACTGCCGCAAGCCGCATGCCGGTCTGGTCGAGACGGCCGCCCTGAAATACGATATCAATCCTTTTCGGTCCTGGGTTATCGGCGACAAACTGACCGATGTCCAGCTTGCCTATACTACCGGCGGACGGGGCATTCTCGTTCGCACCGGCTTCGGCCGCGCTGAAGAGGACCGCCTCCATACCGAGCCCGGTCTGGCGCCGGAAACCGTTGCCGATAATCTCCATGCCGCCGTAGAATATATAACACGCCAGTCATCGGGAGAGTGAATGATCGTCAATGCGACCCACTGGGAAAGACTTGATAACAAGCGCCTCCGCTGTCATCTCTGTCCCGCCGAATGCCTGCTTACCGAGGGCAAAGTCGGTATCTGCGGTTCACGCTTCAATCGCGAGGGTGAGTTGATGGTCGACAACTTCGGCGAACTGGTTACCGTCAACTACGATCCCATTGAAAAGAAGCCTCTTTATCATTTTTATCCCGGCCGCATGATCTTCTCGACCGGCGCCAACGGCTGCAATTTTCACTGCGATAACTGCCAGAACTGGGAAATCTCTCAGAAAAAGGTCCCCACCCGTTATGTCAGTCCCGAAGATCTTGCCGAATACGCCGGTAACCATCACTCTATTGGCGTCGCCTACACTTACACCGAACCGCTCATGTGGTTCGAATACATTCTCCAGGCCGGCCACCTGGTCCACCGGCGCGGTCTGAAAAACGTTCTGGTTACCAATGGCTACCTCAATCCGGAGCCGCTGGCCGAGCTTCTGCCGCTGATCGATGCCGCCAATGTCGACCTGAAAAGCATGAAACCTGATTTCTACAAGAAAATCTGCAAAGGCCGTCTGGAACCGGTGCTGGAAAATATCAGGGCCTTCCATGCCGCCGGTATAAAGCTTGAAATCACCAACCTGGTCATAACCGACCTCAATGATACGGCCGAGGATTTTGAAACCCTGGCCGATTTTGTCAGGGAGCTTTCACCCCGCATCCCCCTCCATTTTTCCGCTTATTACCCGACCTACCGGATGGACAATCCTCCGACGCCTCCGGAGCGGCTTCTGGAGGCCTATACTGTCGCCCGGCGTCAGCTGGATTACGTCTATCTGGGGAATACCCGCCTGCCCGATAAATCCGATACTTTTTGTCCCGCCTGTGGCGCCAGGCTGATCCGTCGATCCGGCTATGAGACCGAAATGGTCGGCCTCGATGACGATCGCTGCCGGAAATGTGGGCACCGGACTGGAATTTTGATAAACGACTAGACTGGAGGTCAATACCGGTGCCGATAACGCCGATATAATGTTAATGGCTTGAAGAGATGACGATAATCCCTGAATTGAGCGCAAAGGAACCGGTTCCCCCTGTTAGTTGTTTGTATAATAGACAGGCCTCCTGAGGGCTGACATGAATATGACAGGCAAAACGAAAAAATATCTCGGTCTCTTTATCTTCCTCCTGACCCTGGTAATTCCGTCTCTGCTGTACGGGCAGTTTTACTTCGGCAAGAACAAGGTCCAGTATACCAATTTCGACTGGCATGTCATGGAGACCGATCATTTTCGCCTGTTTTTCTATCTTGAGGAAAAGGACATTGCCCAGATGGCCGCCCGGATCGCCGAGGATGGTTATTACGATCTGGCCGCCGAATTCAACCTGGAAATCCACCGAAAAATTCCTCTGATCGTCTATTCCTCGCCCAACCTGTTCTCGCAAACCAATGTCATCCCGCAACTGCTGCCGGAATCGGTCGGGGGGTTCACCGAATTTCTTAAAGGCCGGGTGGTCGTCCCGTATTATGGTTCATACAAAGCCTTTCATCATGTTATTCGTCATGAATTGGTTCATGTTTTCCAGATCGCCAAGCTGGAATCGATCATGTCCCGTCAGCGCCTGGTGCGCATGGCCTCGCCGCCGCTCTGGTTCATCGAGGGCCAGGCGGAATTCTGGTCGACCGACTGGGACAGCGACGCCGATATGATCATCAAGGACATGGTCCTCTCCGGCAACCTGTTCTCGATCGACCGGCTCTATGTCATCTCGGGAACGTATTTCATGTACAAAATCGGTCAATCCATATGCCGGTTCATCAATGATCACTACGGCTCGGATAAACTCGTTCTGATCTACGAAAACTGGTGGAAAGGGGAGGACTTCGGCGAAGTCGTCGAAATCACCCTGGGTGAATCGCTCGATGAAATCTCGAAAAAGTGGGAATACCATCTGAAGAAGAAGTACTTCCCCGAAATCGCCGAGGGCGGCCTGGCCAAAAGAGAAAGTCGGCAGTTGACCTCCTCCGGGTATGCCCTCAAAGGCGTGCCCATCTCATTGCCGGCCGATTCCGCGACCGAGGAGTGGATCGTATACAAGGCCAATAAAATGGGCTACTCCGGGCTTTACATGATGCCCCCGGCGGGCGAAAAGAAAGAAATGCAGACACTCCTGAAAGGCGAACGCTCCTCCAATTTCGAATCGCTTCATCTTCTTCGCAGCGGCATCGACGCCAATAATGACGGCCTGGTTCTTTTTTCCTCGAAATCGAAACAATCCGATGTTTTGTATCTTTATGATCTCGAGAAAAGAGATGTGGTCGAGAAATACCAGCCGGATTCGGTTATCTCCATAGCCTCGCCGCGTTTTTCACCCGACGGCGGCCGGGCCGTTTTCAGCGGGGCTAAAATGGACGGCCAGGTGGATATATACGTCCTGGATCTGACCGATTGGAAGCTGACCCGAATCACCGATGATATCTACTACGACATCGAGCCGGTTTTCGATACCGATGGTAGTTCCGTTATTTTCGCCTCCGATCGCTGCGCCGGTGGCGACGAGGGCGCCCTCAATCTGTATCGTTACCATCCCGGCAAAAAAACAACCGAACCGCTGACCCGGGGACCGTGGCGTGATGTTTCGCCGGAGCCGACCGGGGAGGGGCTTTATTTTTCGTCCGACCGCGACGGCTCATCGAATATCTATCGCCTTAATAATGACGGCACCATCAACAAGATAACCTCGCTTTTGACCGGGGCCTACGATCCGCGGATTTCTCCCGACGGCGAACACCTGGTTTTTACCGGCTACCAGGATTTCGGTTATCACATCTATCGCACCCCTTTGCAGGACACGATCGTCCTGGCCGCCGATTCGCCGTCCGACGGTCAGGCCATGTGGCGGCCGGGCCGTCTCGCCCAGCGCCATGTCAAATCATCGGTCCGTTACAAAACCGAATACTCTTTCGATATCGCCCAGTCGGTCATTGCCCTCGATCCCGTCTATGGTTCGCTGGGCGGCCTGCAGGTGGCCCTTTCCGATATGCTCGGCGACAACGCTTTTTATTTCCTGCTGACCAATACCGCCGAAACCAAGGATGAATTCCTGACCAGTTTCAACGCCGCCGTCACCTATATCAATAAGAAACGCCGCCTGAACTGGGGCGTCGGACTGTATCATTTCTACGACGAGTACTATAATGACTACGAGGGTTATTTCAATGAGCGTCAGGTCGGCGGGCTGGTCTATGTCAACTATCCCATATCCAAGTTCAGTCGCATTGAGACCATTAACTACTTTCGCTATTCCAATAAAGACCGCTGGCTCTTTCAATACCGTCGGCGCGCCGCCCTCATGTCGAATTTCGTATCTTTCGTCGTCGACAATTCCATCTGGGACGTTTCGGGACCGATCGAGGGCCGCCGCTACAATTTCACTCTTGGATTGACGACCCGTCTCGACGAGGGCCGACAGTACAATCGCATCGGCCTGGCCGATCTTCGGCATTACTGGCGACTCGGCAAGTACTCCGCTTTCGCCTCGCGTTTATTTGCCTACAGCTCGACCGGCATCGAGCCGCAGCGGATATATTTCGGCGGCAGCTGGTCTTTCCGGGGGTACGACCGTCGCGCTTTCTACAAGCGGAATATTCTCTTCGCTTCTCATGAGCTGCGTTTCCCTCTGATCGAGCAGCTATTGATCGGTTTTCCCTTCGGCGGCATCGGTTTCCAGGCTATCCGCGGCGCTCTCTTTTTCGATGCCGGCTATATAACCGATGCGAAGTTTCATCTTTTCGACGATGTTTTCTTCGATAACCTGCGCGGTTCTTTCGGGGCCGGCTTTCGGGTCGCCCTGGCCCGTTTTGTCGTTCTCCGGTTTGATTTCGCCCGCCTGACCGACTTCAAAAAAATAAGTCCCGACACCGAATTCGAATTCTTCTTCGGCTGGAATTTCTGATGTCACGGATGCGCCCTGTCATATTTGGGGTTCTGGCCGCGATCATCCTGACCGGCTGCGGCAGGAATTTCCGGCTCGGGCAGTATGATGCTGGTTCGGCCTCGACCTGGCCATATCCCCGGGGCAACCTCGCCTCGACCGCCGCCGCCGAGGCCGAATTTTCAGGACGGCTCAATATCAAATGGGAAGCCGAGATTCCGGGCAGCCCGGCGGCTCCGATGACGCTCGGGGTAGGCCGGCTGATCGTCCCCGGCTCCGGCAAAAAAATACACTTCTTCGATATCGATAACGGTAAGTACAACGGCAAACTGAAAGTCCGTCAGGTCGCCCAGACGGGAGTCGTCACGGCTGATTCTCTGGCTTATTTCGCCATTGCCCACCATAAAAACGAACTGGCCTGTGTCAACCTGAAAAACCGTGAAACCCTCTGGTCGGCCGGTATCCTCGATGCCACCGGGACGCCGGTTATTCTGGACAGCCTCCTGTTTATCGCCTCGGCTTCCGGCCATATCCATTGTTTCAATCGATACGATGGTCGGCCGGTCTGGCATGATTCGGTCGGTGCCCGTTCGCCGGCCGGTCCCAGTGCCGCGGATGAAACCGTCTATTTTCCTCTCGATGACGGCCGGCTCCGGGCCTACTCGGCCGAAAACGGAAAGCTGATCTTCGAAACCGACCTGGAACAACCGCTCATGGCGAAAGCCGTCATTGGCCTGAATATTTACCTCACCGGTCTGGAGGGCGGTCTTTTTGCCGTGGATATAGAAGACGGGCGAATAATATGGAAGAAGCAGTACCCGGCGAAAATCTGGACCGCCCCGGCTCTGGACGATGATATCCTCTATTTCGGCGATAACGGCGGCCACCTCAGGGCTGTCAGCGCCGCAGATGGTTCCGATATCTGGGATTTCACCGAAAAAACCCTGATTTTATCTTCGCCGATTATCATTGGCGACCATGTCATCTTCGGAACCATGGACAAGATGATTTATTCCCTCAATAAACGCGACGGGCAAATAACCGCCAAAAGACAAACGGCTCAATCGATCAGTCAGGCGCCGGTTAGCGACGGTGAGAGAGTATTCATAGTCGATAATGGCGGCAATATTGTCTGTCTCGGCGACTGAAATATCTTCCTGAAAAATGACTGCCATTGAATCTGCCAACCGGGCAGGGTAATGCTGTAATGGCAGCCAATATCTGCCAATAAGACATAATATATTCTCGGGAAAATTGACTCAAAAATGTATTATATTGTCATTCATGCGCTTATGGGATTTGGCACGAATCTTGATACAATATCAGGCAGAAAGAATAAAGATTAAAGGAGGACAAAATGACTGTTTTAAGACCTGTTTTTAACCGACTTCGTCTCAATGATGATGACGAAATGAATTCGGTCCTGGAATCGATTTTCAATGCTCCCCGGATGCGTTCGAGGCTGTATACGCCTGAAAATCCCAACGTCGATATTATAGAGGATGATAACGGCGCCACTATCTATATGGAATTGCCGGGCGTCGAGAAGGGTGATGTAAAGGTCAAAATCGAGAATGAAACGCTCTCGATTACGGCCACAAGAAAGCCGATTTTTGATGAAAACAAGGCAAAACTGATAAGAAACGAAATCTATTCCGGGGGAATTTCCCGGAATTTCAGTATCGCCAAAAATATTGACGCGCATAAAATCAGTGCCGAATTTAAAAACGGCCTTTTGATTATCACTCTGCCGAAGGCGGAAAAGGCCAAACCGAAGGAAATTGATATTAATATTTCCTGATCCTGATGGGATTCGGTTGATGGGGGTTTTTTAGGCGGGCGGACTAATACTTCCGCCCGCTTTTTCGCCCAATAAAATTTAGAAAGGAGACAATAAAATGGGAAAAATAATAGGCATAGACCTGGGGACAACCAACTCTGTCGTGGCTGTCGTCGAGGGTAAAGATCCGGTTGTTATCACCAATTCCGAAGGCAGTCGGACGACGCCATCGGTGGTGGCCATCGACAAAAACGGCGAGCGGCTGATCGGCCAGGTTGCCAAGCGGCAGGCCGTGGCCAATCCCATGAACACCATCTTTTCCATAAAGAGATTCATGGGCCGTAAATTCAGCGAGGTTCGCTCTGAGACGGAGAATTTTCCGTTCAAGGTATCCGGCGACGAAAAAGACAATGCTGTCGTGGAAATGAACGGAAAAAAGTTCGTCCCGCCCGAGATTTCGGCCATGGTTCTGGGCAAAATGAAAAAGACGGCCGAGGATTTTCTGGGCCAGAAGGTGACCGATGCGGTCATAACCGTCCCGGCCTATTTCAACGATAACCAGCGCCAGGCGACCAAGGATGCCGGTCGTATCGCGGGGCTGAATGTCAAACGAATTATCAACGAGCCGACCGCGGCGGCGCTCGCATACGGCATGGACAAAAAGAATACCGGCCGGATCGCCATCTACGATCTGGGCGGCGGCACCTTCGATATTTCCATCCTGGAATTATCCGAGGGCGTTTTCGAGGTTCTCTCGACCAACGGCGACACGCATCTCGGCGGTGATGATTTCGATAAGCGCATCATCGACTGGATCGTGGCCGAATACAAGAAGGCCGAGGGGGTCGACCTGTCGAAGGATTCGATGGCGTTGCAGCGGCTGAAGGAAGCCGCCGAAAAAGCCAAGATCGAGCTTTCCTCAACTATGGAAACCAGCATCAATCTGCCGTTTATCACCGCCGATGCCGGCGGCCCGAAACATCTTAATTTGACTCTCAGCCGGGCCAAATTCGAACAGCTCGTCGACGATCTCCTGGAGAGATCGATGGAGCCGTGCCGCAAGGCGGTGGCCGATGCCAAGATCGGCTTTAATGACATCGATGATATCATTCTGGTCGGCGGGATGACGCGTATGCCGAAGGTTGTCGAGCTGGTCAAAAAGCTGTTTGGCAGGGAGCCCAATCGGAGCGTTAACCCGGACGAGGTGGTGGCGGTCGGAGCCGCTATCCAGGGCGGCGTTCTGGGCGGAGATGTCGACGATGTCCTGTTGCTCGATGTGACACCGCTGTCGCTGGGTATCGAGACTCTCGGCGGCGTGACGACCAAACTGATCGAACGGAACACGACCGTGCCGACCAGGAAATCGCAGGTTTTCAGCACCGCCGCGGATAATCAGACGGCGGTCGATATTCATGTCCTGCAGGGCGAGCGCGAAATGGCCGCCGACAATAAGACGATCGGGAAGTTCATTCTCGATGGTATTCCGCCGGCGCCGCGCGGGGTTCCGCAGGTCGAGGTGACCTTCGATATCGACGCCAACGGTATCCTCAATGTCACGGCTAAGGATATGGCCACCGGTAAATCGCAGAATGTCAGAATCGAGGCTTCTTCCGGATTGAACGAAAGCGAAATCGAGAAAATGGTCAACCAGGCCAAAGCTCACGAAGAGGAAGACAAGGAAAAGAGGCGCCGGGTCGACGTGCGCAATACGGCCGATGCCACCATTTTCCAGACGGAGAAAAACCTCAGGGAATATGGTGACAAACTCGATGCCGAGACCAGGACGAAGCTGGAAACGGCCACCGAGCGTGTCCGCGAGGCCATGAAGGGGGACAACACCGATGAGATACAGTCGGCCGTGGAGGCCCTGAATCAGCTCTGGAATCAGGCCGCCTCGACCATGTATCAGGGCACCGCTTCCGATGCCGGGCAGGGTGCTCAACCGGGTGGAGCCGCCGGGCAGCCCGGTGCCGGCCGGGCTGAGTCCTCGGCCGGGAAGAAATCGGGCCCCGATGACGATAAGACCGTGGATGCCGATTTCGAGGTGGTTAATGACTGAACTAAAGGGGCCTTCGGGCCCCTTTTTTGTTAGAGTCTCC
>Ga0272444_10003456_pt1 | contig 14165 bp, 10 predicted proteins | sample SSMForm13_FD_201033 | JGI IMG/M metagenome (GOLD analysis project Ga0272444, IMG submission 201033) | Marine sediment archaeal communities from Little Sippewissett salt marsh, Falmouth, MA, United States - SSM-Form-13 | ecosystem: Environmental > Aquatic > Marine > Wetlands > Sediment ...
CGTCGAAGAGTTTGAAGTCTGCCTCGGTTTCCGGCAGGGCCTTGAGCGAGGCGGCGCCCTGGCCGCCCTGCGCCCAGAAACGGTTGCCGGATATTCGCACCAGGCTCAGGAAGCGAATGTTCGGGTCGCTCATCAGCAGTCGTTTGAGGTACTTGTACTCTGGCCTGATTGAGCCTTCGACGTACAGCACGCCAAGGCGGGGCTCGGTCAGCAGGATGTGGACTTCGCCCGCGTTGTCGTCAGGCGTCGCCTCGGCCGGGTTTGCGGGGATTACTACGCGCAGGTTGCGGATCTGGCTTGCATTGGGGTCTGGGTCTTGGCGGGGCGTCCATTTGAGCTCTGCCTTGACGGTGGCGACGTTCTGGTCCGTCCAGAGACGCTGGGTATCGATGGGCGTGTCGCTGCCTTCGGCGAAGAGCTGGACCTCCAGCGGCACCGTGGCGAACCCGGCCAGGCGGGCCTGGACTTTGATGGTGGTCACATTGTTGACGACGGCTTCGAGGGGCGCATCGACGGAGGTAAGCTCGACGTTCCGCCTGGCCGAGAGATGGTCCCCATCCGAGCCGACGGCCACGGGGAAGATCGGTACGCGGGCTTCGACGCCTGCGTCGAGGACGCTGTCGCCTGAATTGTGAATGCCGTCGGTGAGTACTACGAGTCCCGCCATGGGCCTGCCGTCGCCGGCCTCGGCTGCGGCGCGGATGGCAGCGGCGAGGTCCGTTCCGTCGGTGCCATCGCCTGCGGGGGCGAGTTGGGCGAGGTCGTCGATGGATTCCGCCGGCTTGGCCGAGCGGGCGAATTGGTACCACAGCGGCGTGAAGTTCCGCCGGATGCGCTTCTGCTGGGCCTCGAGCATTCGCACGCACTGCCGGTAGCGGGTTGGAAGGTTCACCTCGTCGGTCGTCGCCATCGATCCCGACCGGTCCACCAAGATGGGCAGGTAAGGCTTGTCGCCCGCCGTCGCCGCCGATACGGACAGGGCGGGCTTGAACAGCAGCAGCATCAGCGCCAGTATTGCCGCGCACCGAAGCGCCATCAGCCCCGCCAGCCTTGCCCGGCCGAGGTAGCCGTAAACCATGGAGTAAAATGCCCCGATCGCCAGGGCTATCTCCATCGCCAGCAGGGCCATCCAAAGGCTGCCGCTTCCGGCCAGGGCGATTCCCCCGGCCGCGAGCGATCCCAGGACAGCGGCGACAGCGGCGAGTAGGGAGGCAAAGGCCGCCTTGGAGTTCCCTCGGGAGAACCTGACGGAGGCGTCGATGCCCATGAATCCCACGAACGTGACCGGTCCGGCCGCCGCGGCCAGGCATATCAGCCCGTAGCGTGTGCGCCGCCGGATAAGTTGCCATATGCCCCATCCGACGAGTACGGTGGCAATGGCAGCCAGCAGCACGATAGCCAGTGCCGGGTCTTGCCCGGCCTGAAATTGTAAAGAAACGCTTGCCATGTGAGATCAGTCTAACCTATCGTGTCGGGCTGCGACATACCAAGATTCGTCGGGAGAGAAGCCCTCGGATATTGAGGATGTTTTGGCCATGTGGTAATCTTGCAGGTGGTCTTGAGGATTCTTCCATGTACCGATCCGGGTTCAAAATCTTACCAGGTCGCGAAGGGGCCACACACGAAGACCTCTTGAGAATGCTGGTTCAAGGCCTGGAAAAGGCCCGTGCCCGGAGTGTGATAATCGAAGAGAGCACTGTAAGTTTCAAAGGGGGAATGTTTCGTTTTGTGACAGGCGGGAACCTGCTCGTTGCGATCACCAGCGGTCGAATCGAATTTAAACCAGAAGCCAGCCGAATCACATACAGTTTGTGCTTTAAGCAATTAGTTGTTGTGGGGACTGTGATGGTGGGCGTTTTCGCCGCACTCATGGCGGCACGCGGATTCTCTTACGGCTTCTTCCGCTTCGGCTTGCCGGTGATGTGGTTATGGCTGGTCGGCATGAACTATCTGATTGCCCTCGCTCGTTTTGATGGTTTCATGAAGCGAGGCATTCGGGCTGCGGGGTTTGTCATCGATCGGAGCTAGTAAGGCTCAGGTCTGCGGTGAGGGAGCCCAGGGGCGTAAGGAGCTTCGTGGCTGGTTGGCGGGGAAAGCATTGACCCGGCGGGTCGGTATCAACTAAGATGTCCGTCTGCTTAGGAAACGAAATCATGCAGTCAGAATCCGTTGAACAAGCCATTGTGCTGGCGCCTGTTGAGGATGCCCGGGCTGTGGCCGGGCGCAGGATCCGCGGCGCGCTCATCATGGGTCCGTGTCTGACGATCATTATCGTGGCGGCCTGGCTTGCGCCGAAATCTGCGGGCTACGGTACGCATAAGGAACTTGGCCTGCCTCCGTGCGGGTTTCTTGCCCAGACGGGCTATCCGTGCCCGAGTTGCGGGATGACTACCGCTTTCGCCGCCATGGCTCACGGACATCCGGTGGATTCCTTCCTGGCTCAGCCTTGCGGAATGCTGCTTTTCCTGTTTGTGGTTGTGCTGGCGGTGGTGGGCTTCGGCGAGCTTACGACTGGGCGGGATGTGATCCAATACCTCCACCTTGGGCCTTGGTGGGCGGTGGGGGCGGTGTTGGCAATGCTGCTGGGATGGGGTTTCAAGATCGCTTACGGCCTGGCGACGGGCATCCTGCCGGTTCAGTAGGGCTTTCTCCGGCCAATATCGGGCGAGGACGATAAATGAAGATACGTATTCGGAAATGGGTATGCATATGCGGACTTCTGGCGGCGATGGGTATGTCCGCCGGTTGTTCGACCGAGATGGCCAGGTACACTGCATACATCTTCGCGGGAGGCCGGGGCAAGAAGGTAAAGGCCAAGTTCAAGGGCCTTGCCGGCAAGACCGTCGCGGTGGTTGTCTACACCGATCGACGTACCCAGTATGAGTTTCCAGACCTGAACCTGACGCTCTCGTCGGCGATCGCCTCGCGACTCGATAAGAACGTCAGCAAGATCAAGGTAGTCCCGCCGGCCCGGGTTGTCCGATACCAGGATGAGAATATCTACTGGGAGGAAATGGACAAGACCGATTTCGGCAAGGCCTTGGGGGCCGACTACGTGCTCTACGTGCCAGTGGAGGAGTTTGGTACGCGATTGCCCGATAGTTCATACCTATATCAAGGTCGGGCCACGTGCGAACCCGCAGTCTACGACGTGACCAAGCTCCCGCAAAATTCCCGCGTCTACAAGGGCGAGAAAATCAGGATACTCTACCCCGAACACGAACCGGCCGGGGCTCTCAACGAAAACGACCGCCAGATTCGCGTCACCACCGAGGCCATGTTCGCAGACAAGCTCTCCAAGCTCTTCTACGACCACAAGGAGGAAGTGCCCAGATGAGCAAATCAGCCCGAACGCTTTTGGCCGCAACGCTCGTGTCGATGGCGATCTGCTCGCCTGGCTGCGCCATCCCCGCGTGGGTCGCCTCGCAGTTTGGCCCGAAACAGAAGATAACCGCCAAGTTCGAGCCTCCCAAGGGCAAGGTCATCCTCGTGCTCGTTGACGACATGCTCAGCCCGGTCGACTACGAGCCGATCAAGATTCATCTCACCGAGATGCTCAACGAGCAACTGACCGCCAACAAGGTCGCCGCAAAAACCATCCCTTACGTTCGAATCGCGGAGTTTGTCGGCGCCACGCCGGAGTTCAATGCCCTTGCTGTCAGCGAGGTCGGTGATAAGCTCGGCGCGGACATTGTTCTCTACGTGCAGATCGACGAGTTCGGCCTGCGCGACCCTGCCGCGTCGCAAGAGTTGTGGAAGGGCAGGCTCCAGACAACCGTCCGGCTAGTGGACGTGAGGGAAGGGCGGCTCTGGCCGACCGACAGGCCCGATGGGCACATGGTACTCCCCATGGCGAAAACGCGTACGGTATCCGACAGCTCCCAGACCCGGGCCGAAACTATCAGCAAGGCCCTTGCCGCCGAAACCGCCAATCGTATCGCCAGGTACTTCTATGGCCACTCCACCCCCTACGAAGGCGCCTACGGCGACAAGAAGAAAGACATAATAACCGATTGACAGGCCCCTTGGGTCAGACCAAAACTGGGACGCCGGATCAAGGCCCTGAGATAGAGGGCCATTAGATGCGATTCCACGAGCCCGGCTGGCCGTCAGGGCCAAAGCTTCATCTCAATGTCATTGTCTGAAGTGCTCAAAGGCCCAGGTAAGTTTTCGCCTTCTCGTTTTTCGAGCCCAACAACTCACACTTGCCTACCGCAGGGAGCCTGGCCCGGGACAGAGCGTAGCGCCGCCCCGGGCGGAAAGCTTGTTTTTAATGCGAATCGCCTTCATGGTTGGTCTGGTTGTGTTAGTGGACATGGCCAGTGGCTTCCGGCTCTAAGAAATCGACATCGCCCCGGCGGCCACCGGCAAGCTCAAAGGCAAACTGCGGCAACTGACCACGCCGCCGGCCAACGAGGCGAAGTTGCAGGAGCTGTACATCTGGAAACGTAACCCCCTCTAATCGTTGGGGTCGATGGTCACATGGTAGCGGCGTCTCTTGACGGCTCGAACGTGTTTGCCCTTTTCGATTACCTCGAACGTGTACAAGTAGCGGACCTTCTGCCGGCCTTTCACGTCGCCGATTCGCGTTTCTCGACGGTCCTTATCGATCCCGTAGGTTCCGAATGTGTAGACGGTGTTCGGCGGCTGCGTGCCGTTCCGCTGACCAATCTCCAGGATCTGGCTCTTCTGGTCCTTGCTGAACTCGACTTCGTCCTTGTCCAAACGGATGTAGTCGTCCTTTCTCTTGAGGCCGTGGTATTCCATGTGTCCGATGGAATTCCCATTCGGGTTCCACACCGCGCCGGGGCCGTTCTTGAACAGCAGCCTGTCCCACGTATCGGTCTCTACGATCAGCCTGTCGGTAAAGAGAAACGTGCCTTCCTTATCGGTCGGCAGAGTGATGGTCAGCGGAAGCTTCAGCCGCAGCCGACTGTCTTCCGGGAGACGACCGACCTCAAGCCGGTCAATCGTCTTCGGTTCCGGCAGGGGCAGCTTCCTGTTGCCCAATATCTTGCCGACCAGCGGCTCGATTCCTTCGGCCCAGATTCGATAGCCCTCTTCCGACTCCGGGTGCAGCAGGTCCGGCATGATGTCGCGCGAGAGCGTGCCCTTCTCGTCGAGGAAGTCGTCGTTGATGTTCAGGTAGAACACGCGTTGTCCGTCGTGGAGCTTTCTGATCAACTCATTCGTATTCTCGCAGATCTGGCGGCGCGGATCGTGCGGCGTCTCGCCGCGCGGGAAGATTCCCAGCAGCACAACCTTGGATTGCGGTTGGCGCTTGAACCATTCGATAAGGATCGCGCGGATGCCCGCGGCGATCTCGGCCGGGCCATCCCGACGACTGTTGTTTGTGCCGATCATCAGCACCATCACCTTCGCCTGGTAGCCGTCGGCAAAGCCGTTCCGCATCTGCCAGAGGATGTTCTCGGTCCTCGCGCCGCCGATGCCCAGGTTCAGCGCCTTGCGGTGGGCGTAATACTCCTTCCACACGACCTGGCCCGGCGGGGTTCGCCAGCACCAGGTAATCGAGTCGCCGAAGAACACCAGATCCGCCTGGCCTAGCTCTTGCTGTTCCTTCCGAACCGTGGCGTACCCTCGCTGGTGCCTCTCCGCCGGCTGAGTCACAGGCGTGACCGAGTTGGCGTTGGCGGGCTGCGCATCCAGAGCCGGCGGGTCGTAAGGCCCAAGCCGCGCCTGTTGCGCGTCGCCGCAGCCGATCAGCAGCGACATGCTTGCACAGAACAGGACCACAATCATTGTGTTGGTTTGTTTCGCCATGGTTCGGGATTTCCTGGATAGTTTCATGCCAACGAATACCATCGGCGTTTGTCGCGATTCTACCGATGAACTGGGGAGTGGCAAGCGCTGTTCTTGACCGATTGAAGGCAGAGCCGGACGTTCCCGGTGCATGATGTCGCCCAGGATACCTTGTCTGACGACCTGCATTGGCGATCCGCGCAAATCTCTACCGGTGCTTTTTCTGTCCCCGGCCATCTTCACCGCTCGCGAAGTCATCGTGGCAGCGTCTCGGGCAGGGGCGGTTGCCTTTCCTGGCGTTTCGGCAGGTATTCTCGTACCGCGCTTACGAACAAAGCGCGGGGTAGACGCTCTTGAGGTCCAGCTTGTCGCCGGTTTCCCTCTGCAACTCCAACAGCTTGGCGAAGAGCTTGCGAACCGTCGCTTTGTGGGCGGGTTCATCGGCCAGGTTTCTTACCTCGGTGGGGTCTTTGGCCAGGTCGAACAGCAGTACCTTCTTGCAGGCCGGGTACAGCAGCAGCTTCTTGCCGTCCTGGGTCACCATCCGCTGGACGCCCATGTATGCGCCGTAGACGGCGTCATAGTTTCGCTCGCGCCGGCCTCGAATTATCGGCATGAGGGAGCGGAACTGCACGTGGGCGGGCTTTTTGATGCCCGCCAGATCGAGCGTCGAGGGCATGATATCCTGGAGGTACACGGGCGTGTCGAACTTCTTGCCCTTGGGCACGCCCGGCCCGGCCACCATCAGGGGCACTCGTACGCTGTGGTCGAAGAGGTTCTGCTTGCCGATGAGCCCATGGTGCCCGACGGCCAGGCCGTGATCGGCGCTGAAGAATATGTACGTGTTATCCGCCTTGCCGGAGGCCTCCAGCGCGTCGAGAATCCGCCCGACCTGGGCGTCCATGTGGGTGATGATGGCGTAGTATTCCTGGCGGTTGACCTTCACGGCATATTTGGTTCGCGGGAACGGGGCGAGCCGCTCGTCGCGCAGACGTTTGCTGCAGCCGATGCTGTCCTTGTAGGGGTACTCGGCCAGGAAGTTGCTCGGGACCTTCACTTTATCGAGCGGGTATTTGTCCACGTATTTTTTGGGCGACTGGCGTGGGTCGTGCGGGGCGTTGAACGCAAGGTACATGAAGAACGGCTTGTCGCTGCCGGATGCCTGCTTGATGAACCCGACGGAGTTGTCGCCGACGACCTCACTCCAATGTTTGCCGCCTTTCCAGTAGCCGCCCAGACTCTTGTCGTACGGCGACCAGGGATCCTTCTGGCCCTCGATGGGGCGGTTGTAGCCCTGGGGAGTCTGTCTCGGCATGCCGCTGCGGACGTCCTTGGCTACATCGAAGGCTTTGTCCGCTGGGGCCTTGACGTGCCACTTGCCCGTCATGTACGTCTGATACCCAGCCGCCTTGAGATGCTCCGACCAGAACCGGCCGGCCACTCGCTCCTTCTCGGCGGAGTTGTACACACTATGGGCGTTCCAGAGGAATCGCCCGGTATTGAGCATGCACCTGCTGGCGACGCAGACGGCCCCGCCCCAGGCGCCCTGGTTGTAGGCATGCGTGAACGTCGTCCCGCCGCGAACGAGGCGGTCGAGATTGGGCGTTTCCACCTCGTCATAGCCAAGCGCGCAGATGGATTCGTACGTCTGGTCGTCGGCGAAAATGAAAAGGAAGTTGGGCTTGTCCTTATCCGAGGCCGCCATCAGACGGTGTGCTCCCAGTGCAACTCCCGCAGCCGCCAGGCCAATACGTTTGAGAAGATCGCGTCGGTTCATCATTTTCCTTCCATGCCAAGTAACACCAAGTCTGCGCCTCTGGCTCAAGCAAGCCCAGTATAACCCATACCCATACAACAAATCCAAACCGCCTCAAGTCTCGCCGGACCGCCCTGGGGTTTTCGATGTTTCCAGCAACAGCGCGACCTGGTAAACAACCGAGCGAGGTAACCCAGGACGGACCAAATTGTCTATGGCGTCTCCAGAGAACCGTCAGTCTGCCGGTTGAGTCATGTAGTTTCTCATGCCCTTTGCCGCTTCTTTCATGCTGCTGTCGGCATCGGGCATCTGTGCGGCGTGCTCGTAGGCGACAAGCGCGGCACCATTTTTTCCAAGGCGGTCATAGGCGATTCCGAGATTGTACCATGCCCGGGCAGGCGCATGTTTCATGCTCGTGACGGTTTCCAGAAGCTTTGCCGCCCGCGTTGGATTGTCCTGATCCAGGGCTTTCCATCCCAGATGCTCGATCTCGAGTCCGGCATACGTCGAAAGATTAACCTGGGGCCAAAGCGCGGTCGATCCAACCAAGCCCAGAATCACGACGGCAACCAGTCCGGCGATGCACTTGCTCCGCAAGGCGCCCCGACTGCTCAAGGCTAGTCCCAGAAGCGCACCCATGCCTGCTCCCACGCCATGGGCGACGTTCGCCACCGGCATTATTTCGGTAATGGTCAGCACAATGCAGAGCAGGAACCAGATCGCAAATAGCTGCGATGTCTGATAATCCACCGAGGTGGAAAACCGCGAGTCACGCTTGGCCAGCACCCACAACATCGCCCACAAGCCATAGCCCACGCCGGACAAGCCTACCCCGCCGGAAAGAACCGCAAACTCGGCCAGTGATGACCCGAACGCCAGCAGCAGGAAGATTCCCGCGCAGTTCAACCGTCCGTATACCCGCTCCACCACGGTCCCAAACGCCCACAACCAATACAGGTTGAACGCCAGATGGAAGACGTTGACATGTGGCAGCGCGGAAGTCAGGGCACGCCATAATTCGAAGCCCGCCCAGACCCGGCCGTTCATGACGACCGGATCGATGCTTTGCCCCGACCACCACATCCCCGTCACAACAAGTGCCATCGTCGCCACGCCGGCCGTTACCGGATAACGCGGGATATGTTCCAGAGATGGCGGTTTCAACATGGCTTACACCTCACAAATGAACCAGACCGCAGTGTCGCTCGGTACTCTCCATGCCGGCGGATTGGAATTGTTGTCGTCATTTTCAGCCCTTTGTTGAGAGGTCCCGGCAGGGCAACGGTCGCCCCCGACCAGAGCAGACATTGTACAGCCTTTCTCAACAGCAACAAGTGTCCCAAAGCCATGGAGACAGCATGGCTGCATGCGCATTTCCCGTCGCGGCGTGCATTTTTCGGGTTTAAGGCATCAAGCACATGGCAATTTCCTTTTGTTCGCCACCTGAGGGCTTGCCTTTTTTCCGGAATCGTATACACTGATGACCTAAGCAGTTTTACCGAGCCGGAGTGGCGGAATTGGCAGACGCGCGGGATTCAAAATCCCGTTCTGGCAACAGAGTGTGGGTTCGATTCCCACCTCCGGCAGTATGGGTGCAACAGGGGAAGAATTTGCTGTCTACGTTTTGCGCAGCCTGAGCAACGGCTGGCTCTACATCGGAATGACCAACAACGTTGACCGGCACCCAACGAGAACGATTACACCGGCAGTTCGCTTGAAGGGGTCCAAGTTTGAAGATTCTCGTCCGGTCCGCCCGCCCCTGCCTCCCGGATCCAAGTGCGTCAATTCGCCACTGGCGGCGGCACGAAGCGTCCGGTCCCGAATACCGCGTGTGCGCCATACGATGCGCCAAAGATGCGAGAAGGCATGGGAAATATGTCGGATCGCCTGGCGGCAAATCCTATGCGGCAAAGCCTCCCGGTTTTACCTTGGCTCAGGCAGGCCAGTCCGACGGCGCAAGGTACTCCACTTATCGAACGAGTGTTGATCTTTACGCATTCAAAAACCATGGTATAATTACTAGTTACAGTGTTCGTATATGGACTCGGTCTGTTTTTCCGAGATGATGGCACCGCCAGTAGAATGCACACGCAAGTGGGAGTTTACAGCTTACTGGTTCGGGCCGGCTGAAACCGGTCCGGCAGAAGTGTGAAAGGGAGCTGAAAAATGGTGGGGTTGCATTCCGCTTCTTCCGTGCCCTCCGCCGCCCGCCAGACGCCCATGCCGGCTGGAGGGCTCTGCGCAAGGCCCGGTTTCCTGTCTGTCCTGAAGGCGGTAGCGATAGTTTTGGCCTGGTCCGGCCAGGCACACGCGGCCGGGACCATCAAGCTTACCGACGGTGTCGAACTGGGTGGCCCGGTGGTGCGGCAGGTGGAAATCTCTCCCGACGGCACGCGGGTGGTATTCGCGGCCGATACCGAGGCTGGGGACATTGCGGCCGTGTTCAGCGTGCCAATTGGCGGCGGACTCGTGACGCAACTTGCCGGCGGGACGATCGTGATGGACAACTACACCATCGGCGACCTGAACATACAGGGCATGGGCAAAAAGGTCTTTCAGATCGCCCCGGACGGCCAGTCCGTCATTTACAGTTCGGAGCCCTCGGCCGGCCACGTGGACCTGCACAGCATCGCGATTACCGGCGGGTCGGCGACTCACCTGGCCTCGCTCGACGGCAACACTATCGGCTCGCTGCGGTTCGCGGTCACGCCGGATTCTGGCCGCGTGCTGTACAACGTGTGGCCGGACAGGACCCTGGCCGATCCGCACATCGCGCTGTACTCCGTGGCGGCTTCCGGCGGGCAGGCGCCCCTGGCGCTATTCGATTTTCCGTCTCCAGAGTACGCGACGGTCTCTGGCGCGTATGTCGGTCCAAGCGACAGCATGCTCTCCCCGGACGGCACGAAGGCCCTCGCCAGTGACACCAACACGCTGTACATCCGCTGCGTCGACGGCGGGCCGACGACCACACTGGCCAGCACTGATCTTCCGTATACGGTTGAGGATCGGCACTTCACGGCTGACGGGTCGCGGATTGTCTACACTGCCCGGAACAGCGAAGTGTATCCGTCTGCGTATTACGTATACTCCGTCGGCGCCGACGGCGGCACGCCGTTGCTCGTCTACACAGGCGAGAATTCATCAAATTCGAGGCCCAAGGGTATCAAACCGGACAAGGTGACTGAGACGCCCGACGGCAAGCAACTCATCGCGGCCGAGACGGGGGCCCTCGGCCAGACGCGGTTCGTCAGCATCGACTTGGCCAACGGGGCATCGACCGAGTTGGGCACGGTGACCACGGGCACGGCCCGATACTTCGAACGATACGCCATCCGACACGACGCCGCCGGGGCCGTGTACCTGGCCAGCGACGACGCCGGCGCAAGGTCCTGGTGGCATGTGTCGTTTGCCGGCGGCGAGGCGCTGCGACTGAGCGACGACCTGGCCCCGGCTGCGGATTATCCCAGCGTGATGCTCGGTTTGATGACATGCCAGATCACGCCGGACGACCTGACGGTGGTGTATGACTTCGCCACGGCCGACGGGCGGGAGATCTACAGCGTGCCGATCGACGGCGGGGCGTCGATCCGCCTGGACGCCGGACCCGGCGAGGCGTCGTACGTGCTGGACTTTGACCTGACGCCCGACGGGCAGTACGTCATCTACACCGTCGGCGAGGCGTCGGACTGGTTCTTCTTCAACGGAGGGACGCCGGTAACCGGCCTGTATGCCGTTAACGTGCATGGCGGGACGCCCTGGCTGCTGAACGATCCGCTGGCAGAGGGTGACTGCATCGGCGGCTACACGATCGGGCCTGACGGCAGGGCGGTCTTCTGGGCCGGAAACGCCGCCGATGGCTACGAACTGTATTCCGCTGCTGTACCAGAGCCGGCGACGCTCGCTTTGCTCGCTACCGGAGCGATGGGCGCGCTGTATTGCCGACGATCGACCACGCGCCGCCGCTCATAGCCGGAATCCCTGAGACCTCGGAGGCTTCGATTTGCCGGCCGCCCAAGTATTCACCTCCGGCAGGGCCATCCGGTAAGGCCCCTGGGGCTTTGCGAAATCAGATGTCCTATCCTTGATTCCAGGATTCCGGGAGGAGTACAAGACGATCGATCATTGTTCATCGCTGTCCATCGCCATTGTGGTTCGTCGCCCGGCCGGCAGGTTCCGCCAGACATGAAGGATCAGCGGTACGAAGTTGGCCAGCGGACCGACCGGGATGAACGCCACGAACGCTGTCCCGAAATGATAGAACTTGCCGGCCGTACGTCCCCCAACGCCTCCGAGTCGCAACGCTTCCCAAGCGAGGATTCCCACGATGCTCGCTAAGTACGTCAGCCAGATCAGCGCCATGACGACCATTGGCACCAGCGACATCCCGCTACGGTAGAGTCGCCTCGGCCTGCGGAGCAGCACCACCAGCCAGATGCCCATCGCCAGATACGCCGTCAGCATGAACAGCGTGCCCGCGAGGGTGAAGGTTTTCAGCGCCCCAGCTGCGGCGCTGCGTTCGACCGCCCCGGCGAAAGCCACCGGGATCATACCGATCCACGGCAGGATGATCAGGTAGAAGATGCAGGCTTGTATCAGCTTGACCGACAGCAGTCTTCCCTGCTGTCGAACGAGCCGCCACAGTCGAAACTGCATGCTGACCTGGCCATATATGTAAACGACCGCGAAAAAACGGCACGATGCAGCATGGTAAGATCCCGATCATTACGACATCTCCTCCCGTTCTGTAGCCGCCCGGGCCTTCCACGTTTCTGTGGACATGCTGTTATATCTCTTTGGGCATCCTTGGTCGACAGCGGAATTGCGTGGAGTCTTGCCGAATCACATGGCGGTAATGCTGGTGGTCGACCGTACTCCGCTTTCTTGGGACTCCCTGTGCCGGAGCCATCGAAATCCACGCGAACTGTGGCTTATCAAATCGTCTGCCGCTACCAGCTTGCGTTGGATCGGTTATAATCGATAGCGGATGGTTGCGGTTTTGGCTGGGATGATTGGGCGCGCGGCGTCGATGGTTCCAGGCCGGGCTGGCGTTGTTGGGAGACTCACATGGATCGAATTGCGAGAGTGGCTTTTTGGATGTCGGTGTCGGTGCTGCTGGTGGCGGCGGGGGTTTGTCGTGCCCAGGCCAGGCCGGCTCGGCGCCCGGGTTCGACGGGCCGACCTGTCACCACCAAGATCCCAGGTGGGCACAAGGACCAGGGGCCTGACGTTGCGATGCTGATGAAGGCCTACGCACCGCTGACGTTCACCACGCTCGATGGAAAGTCCATGCAGTACCGCCTGCTCAAGCCTGCCGGTTATACCGAGGGCAAGGCTTATCCGATGGTGGTCTGCCTGCACGGGATTCCGGGCGAGGGCAGGGGCAACAGCCTGCAGCTTCGGGCGACGTACCCAGCCGGCGTCCTGGCCAGGCCGGAGATGCGGCGGCGATATCCCAGCTTCGTTCTGGTTCCGCAAAGTCCCAATTGGTGGGGCGATGAGCCGTACGGCAACACCAAGCCGAAACGCGGCCGCAAGCACTTTCCGTCGATGACGGTTCTATTGGAGATGGTGGATAATCTTGGCAGGGAGTTCGGGCTGGATCCCAACCGTATTTATGTGACGGGCCATGCGATGGGGGGGTTCGGCGCGTTCAACGCGTTGAAGGCGGACCCAAACATGTGGGGCGGTGCGGTGGTGGTAAGCGGCGGGGGCGACCCGAATTCGGCTGCGAGTTTTTCCCACGTGCCGGTATGGGTTTTCGCTGGCGAGAGGAGCCCAATCCTGCGCTACCCGCGTGCCATGGCCGGCGCCCTCCGGGCCGCGAAGGGCAGTGTGACATTCACCATTCTGGAAGGGGCGCCGACGAAGTGTTGGCCCCAGGTTTACGACAGCCAGGCTACGTGGGACTGGCTGTTTTCCCAGCGCCGCCGGCCTCGCATTGCGGCGACCCAGCCAGGCACCCAGCCGGCGACGGGTCCGGCGGAGCCCAAGCCCGGGATCATCTACACCGACAAGGACGGCACGGTGAAGGAGTACAAGCCGGGGAAATCCAGCCGTTGAGACGAGCGGGGCCCGGTGTACAGGTTCCGTGGTTTCGGCTGGCCGGTCACTTTGCCTTGGGCGGCTGTGGCAGGATGGCCTGGCTTCCGACCATGGCGGTTGCGGCGGTTTTCATGCACTGCTCGACGGACATGTCCACATCGACGATGTGCTCCGGCGAGGCGAAGAACGTCGGTCCGCCGAACATATAGCTGTAGGGCACGTAGATGGCGACCTTGCGGTGGGGGCTGTCGATGGCCAGGCCGAAGGGGTTTTCGTTGGTCAGTATTCCCAGCAGCGACATATCCGTGCCGGGCACGTTGTACTGCACGACGCGTCCCATCTGTTGCGAGTTGCCGCCGAAGAGTTTCAGCAGGTCGCGGACGGATTCGTAGATCATCTTGATGCCCGGCAGGCGCATGAACAGGCGTTCAACCAGGCCGAACGCGCCTCGAAACACCCACAGGTGAGTCAGTAGACCTACTCCGTAGATCGCGCCGATGATGATGAGAGCCCCGATGCCGGTGGGGGGCTTGGCGTCTTTGGTGAACAGCTTTGCCCCCAGCCCGTCCAGCCAGGTGCCCATGGCCCAGACCACCCAGACTGTAAT
>Ga0272444_10003459_pt1 | contig 14152 bp, 11 predicted proteins | sample SSMForm13_FD_201033 | JGI IMG/M metagenome (GOLD analysis project Ga0272444, IMG submission 201033) | Marine sediment archaeal communities from Little Sippewissett salt marsh, Falmouth, MA, United States - SSM-Form-13 | ecosystem: Environmental > Aquatic > Marine > Wetlands > Sediment ...
ACCTCCGGTGATCCCCTCCAAACGGGCCAAGGGAGGAGGCGGCTCCGGCGCCCTGGGCATCGTGGCCCTGGTCTTCGCCCTGCTGGCCCTGGTGGTGGCGGTCTACGGCGTGTTCAGCCAGCCCGAAGAGATTCCCCTGCCGCCGGTGTCGCCCAGCGTGGTGCCCGGAGCCACGGCCGAGCGGGTGGCCAAGATGGAAAAGGATGTGCAGGACCTGATGCTCAGGATGGTCACCCTGGAAAAGGAGCTCAAGGCCGTGGCCTCCAAGGCCGGCTCGGTGACCAAGCTGACCCAGCTTTCCAACCGGGTGGCCGGCCTGCAGGACCGCATCGACGCCCTGTCCGTGGACCGCAAGATATCCAGCTTGGAGAAGAAGACCCAGCCCCAGACCAGGGGCGGCACCAAGGCCGGGCAAGCCGAGAAGACCGAGCCCGCCCCCCAAAAGAAGGCCGAGGAGAAAAAGCCGCCCGAGCGCAGCAAGCAGATCTACACCGTGCGCCGGGGCGACAACCTGTACTCCGTGGCCAAGCGTTACAATGTTTCCATGCGCAGCCTGAAGCAGTGGAACAACCTCAAGGGCAACACCCTGCTGGTGGGCCAAAAGCTGGTCATCTACAAGTAAGCGAATGCGCCTAAAAAACAAGCCCGCTCCCCGGCCGGGGGCGGGCCTTGCTTTTTTTTGATCCGCGGCCTGGAGCCCTTAGGCCTTGTCGAACACGTAGTTCAGGTTGCCATTTGGCAGCTCGTTGGCCCGGACGACCATCTCCATGCCTATCTCCAGCTCCTCAAAGGGCACGTCGCCGATGCGGCCAAAGACCTTGTAGTCGCCGTAGTCCAGCACCGCGATGGCATAGGGCAGGTCCTCGCCAAAGCCGATGGGCGCGTACATCAGCTCGCTGTAGGTCATCAGCTTGCCCGGACCCTCTACGGTGAACCACTCCATCTCGCTGTCCAGGCACTTGTAGCAATCGGCCCGGGGCGGGAAGAACACCTGGCCGCACTGGGTGCACCGGGTTCCCGCCACCTTGCCATCCTCCAAATAGCCGATGAAGTCATTGACCTTGGTCACGGCGGTGAAGCTGACCGTGCCGAATTTGGTAAAGCGGGTGTCCATCTCAGGCTTAGCCATGTATCACCTCCCGAAGATGGTGACGTTGCCGTAGAGGCCCACGCCGCCGATGTTGTGCACCAGGCCGAACTGCGGGTCCTTGACTTGCATGTCCCCGGCCTCGCCGCGTAGCTGCAACACAATGGTGCGCACCTGACTGCCGCCGGTGGCGCCGATGGGGTGGCCCTTGGACAACAGCCCGCCGTCCACGTTCACCGGGATGGAGCCCTCCTTGTAGGTCTCCTTGGCCCGGATCAGCTCCTTGCCCTGGCCCGGCTCGGCAAAGCCCAGGTTCTCGTAAGCCATCATCTCGGCGATGGTGAAGCAGTCGTGCACCTCGGCCACGTCGATGTCCTTGGGCCCGATGCCGGCCATGGCGTAAGCCTGCTTGGCCGCCTGCTCGGCCACCACCAGGCCGTTGAATTTCTCTCGCAGGGACATGTTCACCGGCGCGCTGGCCGCGCCCACGCCCAGAATCCACACCGGCTTTTTGATGCCCAGGGCCTTGGCCTTTTCCTCGCTGGCCACCAGCACCGCCGAGCTGCCGTCGGCGTTGGCGCAGCAGTCAAAGACCTTGAGCGGGCTGGAGACCGGATCCGCGTTCAGGCACTGCTCCAGCTCCACCCCCTTGCGGTAAACCGCCTTTTGGTTGATCTGCCCGTAGGTCGCCGCCTTGACCCGGATCAGGGCCAGGTCCTCGTGGGTCACGCCAAAGGTGTGCAGATAGTTTTTGGCGTGCATGGCGTAATAGGCGGGCATCATGGTGCCAAAGGGGCTCTCCCACTGGATGTCCGCCCCGCGGCCCATGCGCTCCTGGCTCTCGGCGCTGGTGATCTCGCTCATCTTCTGGAAGCCCAGGACCAGCACCGAGTCGTGCAGCCCGCTGGCCACCAGGGAGTAGGCCAGCTTGAGCCCGGTGGACGAGGAGGAGCACAGGGTCTCCACGTAAAAGGTGGGCTGGGGGTTCAGGCCGCAGTACTCGGCAATGACCCCGGCCGGAGAACGCTGCTTGTCATACTCCGGCGACGAGCAGATCACCGTGGCGTCCACGTCGCCGGCCGTGCAGCCAGTGTCCTTCATCACCTCGGCATAGGCCTCAAAGGCCAGCTCGCGAATGGAGCCGGGATAGCCGCGCACAAAGGCCGACTGACCTACCCCAATAACAGCGACTTTGGGCATGCTTGTCTCCTTGTAATGATTTGATTCAGCGGACGAGCGTGTCCGCCAGCCTCAATATAGCTGCATTATAGCGGTGAGCATAAAGCAAATCCGCCCATTGCACAAGCAAAACCAGCCAGCAAACCATTACAAAGAGAAAAGCATTATCTGTTATTCGCGGGCCTATGCTATGATCTGTCATTCTGCACCGGCCCATCTGCCCGATAACCACCCCCGCAGCCGTGCGCAAGCCCATACCCGGTCCGCTCCGAGGATTGCATGTCCTTCACTTCGGCCCCCGCCAGCCTGGTTCGCAACCTTATCCTATGGTCCCTGGTCACTATGGGCCTGCACCTCTGCGGACTGTACTCCTACAATCTATTCCACAGCCTGGCCGAGGTCTTCGCGGTGTTGGTGGCCGGCGGCATCTTCATGGTGGCCTGGAACACCCGCCGCATCGCCCAGACGCCCTATCTGCTCTTGCTGGGCGTGGCCTTTTTGTTCGTGGGCGGATTGGACCTGTTGCACGCCCTGGCCTACAAAGGCATGGGGGTTTTCCCTGGCCGGGGGGCTGAGTTGGCCACCCAGCTTTGGATCGCGGCCCGCTCTCTGGAGGCCGCGTCCCTGCTGGCCGCGCCCCTGGTGGTGGGCCGCCGGCTGAACCCCTGGGGCCTGCTGTTTACCTACGGGGCCCTGACCGCGGTCCTTGTGTTAGCCATCTTCACCGGCCACTTTCCCGCCTGTTATGTGGAGGGCAGCGGCCTGACACCCTTCAAGAAGCTCAGCGAGTACCTCGTCTGCCTGGTGCTGCTGGGGGCGGGGGTGGCCTTCTGGCTGCGCCGCCGGCTGGTGGACCGGGAGGTGCTGCGTCTGGTGCTGTGGTCCATTGCCTGCACCATAGCCGCCGAGCTATGCTTCACCCTCTACATCAGCGTCTACGGCCTGGCCAATGAGGTGGGTCACATACTCAAGGTCATCTCATTTTACCTGATTTACCGGGCCACCATCGCCGCCAGCCTGACCCGTCCCTATGAGGTGCTTTTCCGCGACCTCCAGGCCCGGGAACATAACCTGATCGAGAGCGAGGCCAGGGTGCGGGCCCTGCTGGCCAGCACCGCCTCGCCCATCATCCTGCTCTCCACGGACATGAAGGTGCACCAGTTCAACCAGGAGGCCGAACAGGTGTTCGGCTGGAAGCGGGAGGACATACTGCTCCAGGACTTTTTGGAGGCCCTGGTGCCGCCCCCCGAAGTGGGCCGGGTGATGGGGGCCTTGGAGCAGACCCTGGGTGGAGAGGTGGTGCGCGACTTGGAGAGCCCCATGTTGGCCCGGGACGGCCGCCGCCTCACCCTGCATTGGAACTGCGCCCCCTTGGAGGACGCCTCTGGCCAGGCCCTGGGCATCATCATAAGCGGCCAGGACATCAGCGAGCGCAAGCTGGCCGAAACCGAGCGCGAGCGCCTCATCGCCGAGCTCACCGCCGCCCTGGCCCAGATCAAGACCCTTAGCGGCCTGCTGCCCATCTGCGCCCACTGCAAAAAGATCCGCGACGACTCGGGTTACTGGCGCCAGATCGAGACCTATGTGGAGCAGCACTCCCTGGCCGAGTTCAGCCACGGCCTGTGCCCGGACTGCGCCCAAAAGCACTATCCTAGTGTGTTCTCCGAGCGGCTCGGCCAAGACGGGCCGGCCTCTGGCCGCGAAAATAGTGGTAATTAACTGAATAAGCGTTAGATTTAGGGCTGTCCCCGAGTCAGACCAGCCCTTGGGGACCGGTGTTAAGGTTTTTTGACATACCCTATGTTGTTGTGTTAAATTGACATAGCCCATTATGTTGGGTGCCATAAAGGGGTTAGGCCAGCTCCCCGGCCGTGGGCGGGCCGGAGGCCGGGCTGGTGCCCGCCAGGAGGTCCCTCCTTGCTTGATCTTAAATTCCTCCGTGAAAACCTGGAGTTGATAAAAAATGCCTGCGCCGAGCGCCAGACCGAGGTGGACTTGGCCGGCTTCGAGTCTCTGGACGCCCAGCGGCGGGCGGTCCTGCCCGAGCTGGAGAGCCTCCGAGCCCGGCGCAACGAGGTCAGCCAAGAGGTGGGCCGCGTCAAGCGCGAGGGTGGCGACCCCTCGGGCGTTTACGCCGAGATGAAGCAGGTGGGTGGACGCATCAAGGAGTTGGAGGGCCAGCTCACCGGGGTGGAGCAGGCCATCAAGGAGCTCTTGTACACCATCCCCAACCCGCCCCATGAGTCGGTGCCCGTGGGCGCGGGCGAGGAGGACAATCCGGTGGTGGCCACCTGGGGCGAGCCTCCCAGCTTTGGCTTCGAGCCCTTGAACCACTGGGACATCGGCGAGGCCCTGGGCATCCTGGACTTCGAGGCCGCCGCCCGCATGACCGGGGCCCGCTTCGCGGTGCTCAAGGGCGCGGGCGCCCGCATGGAGCGCGCCCTGATCAACTTCATGCTGGACCTGCACACCACCGAGCACGGCTACCAGGAAATCCTGCCGCCGTTCATGGTCAACTCCCAGGCCATGACCGGCACCGGCCAGCTTCCCAAGTTCGCCGAGGACTCCTTCAAGCTGGAGAACACCGACTACTGGCTCATCCCCACCGCCGAGGTGCCGGTGACCAACCTGCACATGGGCGAGGTGCTCGACGCCGATAGCCTGCCCCGTCTCTACACCGCCTACACCCCGTGCTTCCGGGCCGAGGCGGGCTCCCACGGCAAGGACGTGCGCGGGCTCATCCGCATGCACCAGTTCGACAAGGTGGAGCTGGTGCGCCTGGTCAGGCCCGAGGAAAGCTACCAGCACTTGGAGGAGCTCACCGCCCACGCGGAGCAGGTGCTCCAGCTGTTGGGCCTGCCTTACCAAAAGGTGGTGCTGTGCACCTCTGACCTGGGCTTTTCCGCGGCCAAGACCTATGACCTGGAGGTGTGGCTGCCCGGACAGCAGCGCTATAGGGAGATAAGCTCCTGCTCCAACTTCGAGGACTTCCAGGCCCGCAGGGCCGGCCTGCGTTTCAAGGAAAAGGGGCAAAAGGGCACCAGCCTGGTGCACACCCTCAACGGCTCGGGCCTGGCCGTGGGCCGCACCCTGGTGGCCATCCTGGAAAACTACCAGCAGGCCGACGGCACGGTGAAGGTCCCGCCCGCCTTGGTGCCCTACATGGGCGGACGCGAGTTGCTAACCCCGGAGGAGCGCTGATCACGGTGAAGGCGTCTATGAGGCCTCGCAAGGCTCTGGGTTCCCGTCTCTCATGGGCGGCCGCGGTCCTGTTGGCCACGGCCATGTTGCTCTCGGCCGCGCCGGCCCTGGCCAAAAGCAACCTGCTGGACAAGGAGGACCTGGCTCCCTTGCTGGGCGGCTGGGCTCCCCGCCTGACCGCGGGCTACACCCTCCGGGCCGACCATCCCAAGCTGGGCAGGCTGCGCCTGGAGCCCACCATAAGCCCCTTTTTGCAGACCATGGCCGAGGGATGGCTCAAGCCGCTCAAGAGCCGCCGGGCGGCCATCGTGGTGCTGGAGCCCGCCACCGGGCGGGTGCTGGTCATGGCCGGGGTGCGCAACCGCCGCCTGGACCCGGGCGTGGCCCTGGACTCCAGCGCGCCGGCGGCCAGCCTGTTCAAGATCATCACCGCCGCCGCCGCCCTGGAGGAGGCCGGCCTGGAGGCCGAGAGCCGTCTGGGTTACGTGGGCCGTCCCCACACCCTGTACCGCTTCCAGCTCCGGAAAAAACCGCGCTACCGGCCCCGACTGGTCACCTTGACCAAGAGCTTCGCCTCGTCCAACAACCCGGTGTTCGCCCGCCTGGGCATCTATCAGCTGGGCAGCGCCATGCTGACCAACTACGCCCGCGCCCTGGGTTTTGAAAAGAACCTGCCCTTTGAGCTGCCGCTCAAGCCCAGCCGCCTGGTCCACCCCTCCACCAGCTTCGCGGTGGGCGAGATGGCCAGCGGCTACAACCGGGTCACCAGCATGAGCCCCCTGCACGCGGCGGTGATGGTGGCCGCGTTCCTCAACGGCGGCCGCCTGCCCCAGCCCTGCATTCTCAAACGGGTGGCGCGCCTCGACGGCAAGGTCTTTTACCAGAGCCGGCCCAACCTGGGCCCGGCGGTGATTAGCCCGGAGACCTGCCTGCAGATGCAGCGCCTGTTCGAGGCCACGGTGGAAAAGGGCACCGCCCGGCGGGCCTTCCGCCGCTTGAGCCGGGACAAGGTGCTCAAGTACCTGGACCTGGGCGGCAAGACCGGCACCATCCGGGGGCCGGACCGTAGCGAGCTTTTTCAGTGGTTCGCCGGCTATGGCCGCGACCCGGGAACCGGGCGCACCCTGGCGGTGAGCGCCCTGGTGGTGCACGGCAAGGTGCGCTACGCCAATCCCAAGAAGCTGGCCCGCAGCATGCTAAAGGAGGCCTTCCGCTCCACCCTCTACGCCAAGAAAAGACCCAGCCCCATTAACTAGCCCGGATATTTCATGAGGACTGGTTGGCGGCGAGAAGCGCATCTTTTCGCTGGATATTCTGCTTGTTGGCTACGTGGTGGCGGGGTTTATTCCCGCCATTTTCCTGTTGCCTTGCCGCGCCCGGCAATCCCGACAGCCAAATACAGCAATAGCCGTCGATGGCTCAGCGCGGCCCTGCCAGCCGCAAACGGCCTTTCTCTTTTCACAACTGCTTTGAGCGGCGGGCCTGGCCATGACCTTGCTGGCGTAGAAATGCAAGCGAGGAGACAAGAAGTAATGGTTTTTTACTCTTTCCCAACCTTTTCCGGGTAGGGTGAAGCCGACAACTCTTTACCGACGTGACAAAAAACCCGGCGCCCCTGGGAAGGACGCCGGGCCATTGCTTGCTTCAAGCGGGCGGCTGGGATCAGAGCCCCTTGTTCACCGGGGTCTTTTTCTTTTTCACGCTGGGCTTGAGGGTGAAGGCCACCACGTTGCTCACCCCCTTGTCGATCATGCCGCTGAACACCTTTTGGGTGAAGCTGAGCACCAGGGCCGGGCGGCCCACGTTGCCCACGTCGCCGAGGGCGTAGTCGGTCACGTCGCCGCTGATGCGCGGGGTGCGCCAATCCTCGACCATGGACAGGCCGTTCCAGGACATGCCGTAGATGGTGCCCTGGTAGATCATGCGGGTGTGGTCCATGACCATGCCCATGCGGCCCTTGACCTGCAGGCACAGAATCTCATGCCGCCCGTCCTTGTTCATGTCGGTCAGGTACAGCCGGCTGAGCAGATACCACCACGAGGAATCGTAGTCCGTGCCCTGGGGCTCCATGTAGCGCAGGAACTTGCTGGAGGCGTTGTAGGTCTCCCCGCTGATCCACATCTGCTGGTTGCGGTCGTTGTACACCCGCATGTGCATGGTGGGACCGATGAGCACGGTGAACAGGCGGCCCGAATCGTTCAGGTCGGCCAGCACGAAGTTGTACAGCCAGGCGGTCTTGGGCAGGTTGAGCTCCCGCTCGGTGGCCACCTTGCCCCCCTTGTAGTGCATCTTGTAAACCGGTCCCCAAAAGGGGCTGTCTATGGCCGACTGCTGGCCCATGAGCCAGTGCCCCTCGCCCAGGGGGTTCTTTTGCACCCGGAAGTAGTAGGGCACATCCTTTTCCTTGATGCGGGCCCCTCCCTGGTCGTTCCATTCCAACACAAAGCTCAGCACGCTCTCGAACTGGCGGTTGGTGACGTAGATCTCCGGCCGGCCGTTGCCGTCGATGTCGGCCGCGTCCACGAACAGATACTCCCCGTTGGGGCCGTTCTTGAACTCGTAAATCAGGCGGAAGGCGTCGCCGGTGAGGCGGTAGAAGCGCAGGCGGTCCTTGAACAGCACCATCAACTCGTTCTTGCCGTCGTTGTCTATGTCGGCCACGGTGATCGACTGGATGATGCCCTTCATGCGGGGGCTGCGCCAGTAGCGGTCGCTCTCCACCCCGGATAGCTGCTTGAGGAACAGAGGGTTCAAGGGGCTGATGTTGGGAGGCAGGTTGTCCAATCCGCCGGAGCCGCCCACCGATGACTTCTTGGCCGAGGCCGTGGCCTGCTTGCGGGCGGCGATGGCGTCGGGGCGCTTGAACATCTCGGCGTTGATGCGCTGGGCAAAGCTGTTGATCTGGGGGATCACCGCGTCCAGGTCCTTGGCGTGCACATAGGCGGTCAGGGCCGGGCCCGGCTGGTCCACCTTTACCACCCGGGCGTCCACGCTCACGCTCTTACCTAGCTTGGTTATGGAGCCGTAGACCACCACGTTGGCGCTGAGGTCCTTGCCGAGCTGGCGCGCCTTGGCGTCGTTATAGGGAGGCTTGATTTTCTTGAGCAGGGGAGCCACCAGGTCCGGCTCCACCACCGTGACCTTGTCCTGCCAAGGCAGGCGCGAGGCCAGCATGTCTCTCATGCCCTTGACCACAAAGGAGATGTCCTCCTTGCTGTTGGCGGTGAATGGCAACACCACCACCCGGGTGGGACCGGCAGCCAAGGCCGGGGCGGCGGCCAGCAATAAACACGCCGCCATCAGGACGGCAAGAATGCTGGTAAATCGGCGGGTCTGCATGTATCTCCTCCACCAGTAGCCCACTCAACCCCACGGCGCAACGCCCACTTTGGACGCCTGCCAAGCTCTAACACGGCGCCCGCGGCATAGTCAAGGAACCGCCCCGCCCTCCGGCGCTTGACACGAGGCGGCCGGGGCACCATTATTCTTCTATGACTTTGCCGCGCCTTGCGGCGCGCATGTTGGTCCATATTCTACCATTCAAAAGGGAGCCCGCCATGGAGTGCCCCCACTGTTCTCAGGAACTGCCCGCCCTGCCCTGCGCCCACTGCGGCCAAAAGGCCCTGGCCGGCGCCGCTTTCTGCCACCACTGCGGCTTTGAACTGCCCGCCCCGGAGGGCGAGGAGCCCAAACTGCTGACCTGCGCCAGCTGCGGGCAAAAGGCCCTTCCCACGGCCAACTACTGCCCCCAGTGCGGCGAGGCCCTCGGCGAAGAGGAGGCCGAGCTTGGCGAGGGCTTTGACGCCGGCGAGCGAGTGGCTTGCAGCGACGGCAGTTGCATCGGCATCATCGGGCCGGACGGCAAGTGCACCGAGTGCGGCAAGGCCTACACCGGCCCGGCCGAGTAGACACGCCATGTACCGCCTCAAGGTGATCGGCCGCTTTGCCGCGGCCCACAGCCTGCGCAACTTCAAGGGGCGCTGCGAGGCCCTGCACGGCCACAACTGGAAGGTGGAGGTGGTGGTTGAGGGCGAAAAGCTGGACCAGGCCGACCTGCTCATGGACTTCGGCGAACTCAAGAAGCTGATGAACGCCGCCCTGGACCGGCTGGACCACCACCACCTCAACGAGGTGCCGCCCTTTGACCGGGTGAACCCCTCCAGCGAGCAGATCGCCAAGCACCTGTTCGAGACCATCGGCCAGGACCTGCCCGGGCATGTGTCCATGCACTCGGTCTCGGCCTGGGAGTCGGACGACAGCCGGGCCACCTACCTGGGCGGCTAGCCCTTCCCCTGGCAAGCCTTGTCCAGGGGCGAAGCTTTACAGGCCCCCGCGCTTTGGGCCCCGGCCCGTCACTCGCCCAGCGGGGTGCTCCGGGGGAGCCAGCCTCCCCGCCGCGCCTCTTCCAGATCAATGGTCTTGATGGAGGGCGAGCGCAGGGTGCGGTAATAGACGCGGCCGCCGGGGATATCGGAAACGATGGTCCATTGGGTGCGGATGTGATCGAACACCGGCGAGGTGGAGATAATCTGGACCACGGCCAGCCCGGTGTCCACCGCCTCGCGCCCCTTGGCCAGGCGGGGCACGTGGGCCAGGTAGTAGGCGCCGCGCAAAAAGCGGTCCAGGGACTTCTCGCCGCCGGGCACCGACCGCCAGGCCGACCCCGGGGCGGGCAGAGCGGCCAGGGCCTGGGCATAGGGCGTGTTGGTCAGCACCCTGACCGCGGGGTTCTCATGCACCACCAACTTGCCGTCCAGATACTCCAACACGGCCGAGTTCCCGGCGCGGTCGTGCAAAAACAAATGCAGCCTTATCTCCACCAAGTCCGTGCCCACCTTGGCCAAGCGGTAGCGGCCCGCGCGGGCGTCGCCCACGGCCTGGGCCACGGTGGCGAAGTTGTCCAGCAGGTATTGCACCCAACTGGCCACGTCCAGCACCGGGCGCGCGTCCGGCGCCGGAAAGCCGGTTTCCCACAAATAATAGGAACCCACCTTTAGCCCGGCCTGGTTCATGCCGTCCACGCCCGCCGCCACCTGTCCGCCTGTCCGGCCCTTGGCGGGGATCAGCACATTGAAGGCGACGCTGCCGTATTTGGAGGTCCAGCCCAGGGGCGAGGCTCCCTTGGCCACATAGGCCGATTCCTTCGCCTGCCCGGGCGGCGAAAAGCGAATCTCGCCCCGGCTGGTCATGAAATCAAAATTGCGGGCCGAGACCACGGGGGCTACAAGAAATACTTCAGAGCAGGCCGGGGAGAGCTGGGGGGCCAAGGCCGCGAGCACGACCAGTCCAAGGCTTGCCAGAAACTTGAGCTTGCTCATTTTGCTCGATCCTCCAGGGAAGTTCCGCATGCGGCGCAGATGATTCTTGCGCCTATTTTCCGTGGGGGTCAAGCGATCATTGAGTCCCGCCCGGCCTGTTCATACCGTGCTCAGCAGATGCGCGGCAGGGGCTCGCCCGAGAGCATGTCCAGGATGCGGCGGCCGCCGGCCGTGGTGTTCATCCACACCTTGCCCGGCTTGTCCTGGCCGCAGCGGCCTATGATGGCCGCCCTGGCGCCCAGGGGATGGGCTTGCAGGGCCTGGAGAGCGGCCTGGGCCTGGTCTTGCTGCACGATGCAGATGAGCTTGCCCTCGTTGGCCAGGTACAGGGGGTCCAGGCCCAGCAGCTCGCAGACCCCGGCCACGGCCGGATCGATGGGTATGGCCGGCTCGTCCAGCTCCATGTCCACCTGACTGGAGGCGGCGATCTCGTTCAGGGCGGTGGCCAGGCCACCCCGGGTGGGGTCGCGCAGGGTTTTCAGGCCCGGGCAGGCGGCGATGACCTCGGCGGCCAGATCGTTGAGCGCGGCCGAGTCCGAGCGAAGCGGCGCGTCCAGGCCCAGGCCTTCGCGGGCGGCCATGATGGTCACCCCGTGGTCGCCCATGGCGCCCGAGACCAGCACCGCGTCGCCGGGCCGGGCTAGGTGGGCCCCCAGCTCCAGGCCCTGGGGAATCACCCCGATGCCCGTGGTGTTGATGAACAGCTTGTCCGCCTGGCCCCGGCCCACCACCTTGGTGTCGCCGGCGATGATCTGGACCCCGGCCTCCGAGGCGGCCCGGGCCATGGAGGCCACCACCCGCTCCAGGTCCGCGATGGGCAGGCCCTCCTCCAGCACGAAGCCGGCGGTGAGGTAGAGCGGCTTGCCGCCGCGCATGGTCACGTCATTGACCGTGCCGTGCACCGCCAGGGAACCGATGTCCCCACCCGGGAAAAAGATGGGGTCCACGGTGAAGGTGTCGGTGCTCACGGCCAAGCGGCCGGGGGGCAGATCGATCACCGCCGCGTCGTCCATCTGGCCCAGCACCTCGTTGCCCAGGTGCTTGGCGAACAGGCCCGCCACCAGCTCGGCGCTGGCCCTGCCGCCGGCCCCGTGATCCAGAAGGATGGTTTCCTGCTTGCTCATCGCCTCTCCATGTTCCCTACAGCACCGCCCCCACCTGCCAGGGCACGAACTCCTGATCGCCGAATCCCAGGGCCTCGCTCTTGGTTCGCCGTCCCGAGGCGGTGGCCAGGATGGCCTCGAATATGGCCTGGCCCATCTGGTCCACCGTGGCCGCGCCCTCGGCGATGACTCCGCAGTTGATATCCATGTCCTCGGCCATGCGCCCATACATGGCGCTGTTGGTGGCCAGCTTGAGGCTGGGGGCCGGCCGCGAGCCGCACACCGTTCCCCGGCCGGTGGTGAAGCAGACCAGGTTGGCCCCGCCGGCCACCATGCCGGTGATGGAGACCATGTCATAGCCCGGCGTGTCCATGAACACCAGGCCCGGGGCCTCCACCGCCTGGGCATACTCATAGACCTGCATCAAGTTGGTTGCGCCGCCCTTGGCCACCGCGCCCAGGGACTTCTCCAGTATGGTGGTGAGACCACCGGCCTGGTTGCCGGGCGTGGGGTTATTGTTCAGGCTGGCCCCCTCCCGGGCGGCGTAATCCTCCCACCACTTGATGCGCGCGGCCAACTTCTCGCCCACCTCCTGGCTCATCGCCCGCCGGGTGAGCAGATGCTCGGCCCCGTAGATCTCGGGCGTCTCGGCCAGGATGGCCGTGCCGCCCTGGGCTACCAGCCGGTCCATGGCCACGCCCAGGGCCGGGTTGGCGGTGAGGCCGGAGTAGGCATCCGATCCGCCGCACTCCAGGCCCACCTTGAGCAGGCTGGCCGGCAGGGCCTGGCGCGATGCCTTGGCCGCCTCGGGCAGCATCTCGCCCAGCATCTCCACGCCCCATTGCACTGTCTTGGCCGTGCCCCCGGCCTGCTGGATGTTCATGGCCCTGAGCAGCGGCCCCTCATTCAGGTCCATATTCTCCATGAGCACATCGAGCTGATTCACCTCGCAGCCCAGGCCCACCAGGAGGACCCCGGCGAAGTTGGGATGCCGGGCGTAGCCGGCCAGGGCGCGCTGCAGATAGGCGTATCCCAGGGAGTCCATGGGCTGGCCGCAGCCCGAGCCGTGTCCCAGGGGCACCACCCCGTCCACCCCGGGGTGGTTGGCCAGGAGCTCGCGGGCCGCCGAGGCGATGAAGTGGCAAACCGAGGCCGAGCAGTTCACCGTGGCCAGCACCCCCAGATAGTTGCGGGTGCCTGCCCGGCCGTCGGCCCGCAAATAGCCCTGAAAGGTGGCCCGCTCCTCTGGAGCTACGTATTGGGTGGGCTTGGCCTCCGCGCCGATGGCCAGTTCGCGCGCGAACTGGCCAAAGGACAGGTTGGAGATGTGCACGTGAGCCCCGGCCGGGATGGCTTGGGAAGCCGAGCCTATGACCTGGCCGTACTTGCGCACCTCATGGCCCGGGGCCAGATCGCGCAGGGCCAGCTTATGCCCGGCCGGGATGTCATCACGGCAGGTCAGGCCATACTCCGCCAACTCGCTACCCGCGGGCAGCCCGGCCAGGGCCACCAGCACGTCGTCGTCTGGATGCAGCAGCAGGACCGGGGATTGGCGCTCACTCATGTTGTCTCTCCAGGTTGGGCAAGGGGGCTCAGTCCTCCCGGCGGTAGCGGTGCCAGGCCGCGCAGGTGCCCTCGGCCGAGACCATGCAGGGCCCCACCGGCGTGGAGGGCGCGCACACCGTATTAAACAGCTTGCACTCCGGCGGGGTGATGAGCCCGCGCAGCACGTCGCCGCAGCGGCAGCCCGGGTGGTCCTGGGCCGGTGGCACGCTCACGTCGAAGCGCTTGGCCGCGTCCAAATGCGCGAACTCGGGCCTGATGGCCAGGCCCGAGGCCGGGATGATTCCCAGGCCCCGCCAGGGCGCGTCCACGGGCTCAAAGAAGCGGTTCATCAGGGCCACGGCCGCGGGGTTGCCCTCGGGCTTGACCGCCCGCTGGTAGGCTATCTCCACCTTGCTCTCGCCGGCCTCCACCTGCTTGACCAGCATGAGGATGGCCCCCAGCACATCGGCCGGCTCAAACCCGGCCACCACGCAGGGCAGGCCATAATCGCTAGCCACGGGCTCGTAGCAGGCCGTGCCGATCACCGTGGTCACGTGGCCCGGGCACAGGAAACCGCTCAGGCCCAGGTCCGGCCCGGCCAGCAGGGCGCCCAGGGCCGGAGGCAGCAGCTTGTGGGCGGAGAGCACGCTGAAATTCTTTAGCCCCTGCTTTTCGGCGGTCATGAGGGCCGCGGCCACCGTGGGCGCGGCCCTCATGAC
>Ga0272444_10003460_pt1 | contig 14152 bp, 5 predicted proteins | sample SSMForm13_FD_201033 | JGI IMG/M metagenome (GOLD analysis project Ga0272444, IMG submission 201033) | Marine sediment archaeal communities from Little Sippewissett salt marsh, Falmouth, MA, United States - SSM-Form-13 | ecosystem: Environmental > Aquatic > Marine > Wetlands > Sediment ...
GCGATGTCGTCGGTGATGCCCGAAGCCAGGTCCGCGTACCACCGCAGGTAGCGTTTGCCCCCGATCTCCTTGCCGTACACGGAGTAGCCGAATCTCTGGTTGGGCCCCGGACTGATGAGCGCGAACCCGTAGGGGCAGGCCTCAAGCGTCCTGGCCAGATGGTCATTGCCCGAGTAGTTCTTCTTGCCGCGATTCGCGGCCTCATCCCGGCCGCAGTTCTCATAGTATACCCAGGTGAGCGCGTCGTTGGTGTTTCCGCGGCTGTCCTTTCGCCACTTGGTCTCGCCCGTGGCGCGCGGATTGGCGGCGATGTACCCGATGAGGCCGCCTCCCGTGCCGCGGGCGCCGAAGGTGTCGAGGAAGCAGGGCGTCTTCATGGCGACGCTGCCCGCCGCGGCACGGTCGCCCCGGACGCCACCCGGGCTGGTGTCGAGGAACTCGCTCAGCCCCGCTGGGACGTCCCACTCGGCGGTGATGAAGCGGTTGCGGTAGTTCGGGTCGGCGGTGTTCCTCGGGTTGTCGGGCCGGTGCCAGCCGTTGGCGTTGGGCCCCATGAGGAAGTAAGCCAGGAACTTGCCGCCGAACGGGTGCGCGAGATTGTAGCCGTGCGCGAACACGTAGTCGGCCTCCGTGCCGTCGGGGTAGACGTACGGCGGGTAACTGTTCTGATCGGTGGCCTTCATCTTGGAGTTCGGACTGGTGCTGGGCGGGTAGGCGCTGTAGGCGCGGTAGTAGTCCTCGACGGTCTGGTGAAGGACCGAGATCCTGCGCTCGGTGTCCTTGATCCTGACGGCCCTGATGACGCTGCCCACCTGGGGCACGAGGATGGCCATCAACAGAACGATGATGGACATCACGATGAGGACCTCAATGAGGGTGAATCCCTTGGGTGCGTGTCTCATGGCGTCACCTCACTCCGCGTTCCGTCGCGCCGTCATCGCTGGGCCGGGAACGTGTGAACGCCGGGGCGTTCTTCCGCAATCAGTTGCCTGCCGCCGACGGTCAGCCGGCGCCCGCGACTGACCGCCGCGAACAGGGCGTTGCCCTGGCCGTCCAGTTTCACCCACGCCAGTTGGCCGTCGGCCTCCACGCTGGCGGCCGACATCGGCCCGGAGTCCAGCCGGGCCAGGATGATCCACTTGCCATCGCCGTCATCCACCGTTGCGGCGGTGCAGCCTGCCGCCTCGATGGGCGTGATCGCTGCTGGCTTCGCCCCTTTGTCCGTCGGATAGAGCACCGTCATGTACAGGAGGTCCTTGCCGCGCGCCGTGGCGACCGCCGCGGGCTCGGCCGTCTGGCCGGTCTCCTGGATCTTGCGCGTCTCTTTCAGAAACTCAACCGGCGGCCCGACCACGCGCGCGGTCAGCGAGACGCCGCTCGCCTTGGTCCAGCGGACCGTGTCGGCCGTCTCGTCGACGTCGAACCGCCCGGGCTCACTGCTGCCGTCGCTGGAGCCTTGGAGCACCAGGCCGTAGACGGTCTCCGGGGCCTCGCCCGCGCGGACCTGGTCGGCGAGAACGAAGAACCTCTTGTCGAGGAACAACACGTGCCTGTCCCACTGGCGGCCCTGGTGCGACAGGTCGCGCCGGCTCGATGCGCAGGCGTAGTCGCACAGCACGCCCTGGAACTTCTCGGTCAGCGTGCTGACGCCGTAGCGCTGGTGGTTGGCCGTGTAGGCCACCGAGAAGCGGTCCGCGCCCTTGGCCCGGTCGGCGTTCGTCAGAATGCCGTTGAGCGCGTCACACGGTCGCGTGTGCCGGTCCGCTCCGGCCTGGTTCACCAGCAGGTACTCGCCGTAGGCGTCGATGTCCAGCCGCATGTTGTCCGCGAAGGCCTCCGTCTTGTCCATGTCGTGGTGGAACGGACCCCGGGGCCGGTTGTACGGCCGCCCACCAGGGACCTCGGCCGCCTGGACGGTCAGCCTGCCGCTTACGGTCCTGGGGTCGGCGATGTCGCCGGCGAAGAAGGCGTACCACTTGCCGAATCGCGACCCCTGCCGCGGCGCCTGGGCCTCAATCTGGGGATGATAGGCGACCGCGTGCACCGGCCAGTATTGCGTGCCGCCAATCTTGCTCAGCGGGTTCTCCAGTGACCATGCATAGGTTGCCGCGTCCTCGAACCGGGGGTTGACCAGCGTGCGGATCGCCCCGGTCAGGCGGCCCATGCTGATCTGGCCGCCCTGGAAGCCGTAGGAGTGCCCGCTGTTGGGGTGGCGCGTGTACACCAGTTGGTCGAAGTAGTCCTTCATGTACTTGTAGAGGTGCCCGTCGAAGTTCAGCCGCACGTGAAGCATCAACGCCAGGTCCCAGGTGTGCATCTCGTGGTAGGTCTTGGCGTCGGCCTTCCACGTGCCGTCCTCCTGGTCGTAGGTCAGGAAGTTCATGCTGATGTGGGCCAGGTCGGGGTAGCCCGGGGTCTTGATCCGGGGATTCGTGTGATAGTCCCACCAGGTGATCTTCTGGTTGGGAAACGGCGCGTCGAGGTGCGTGGCTTTCGTCTGGCCGTCGGCCCCGCTGGTGCCCAGGTAGGGCGTGTCGTAGGCCGGCATGGCCATGGCCATGGCTGCGATGGTGCAGTCCTGCCAATGCCCGCCGTGCAGCCCGCCGCCAATCGCGTTGGCATTGAGCTGGCTGATGGCCTCCCGGGCCAGGTGGTCGCGGATGAGCAGCTCCTCGATCGGCGTCATGCCATGGGTGTAGCCGTTGGCCACCGTGTAGTGGCCGGCCAGCAGGTCGTACGCGGCCGCGGCGAACGGCCCGTAGCGAAGCCCGCCCACGTACGCCCACCACTCCGGCACCGGGGTGCCCTGACCATGACAGCCGACCGGATCCAGGCTATACGAATCCATCAGGCCGATCTTGGCGTAGCGCGCATACGCCTCGCTTTCTTCACCGTAGCCTTCGAGGGTCGCCACGAACGCGGCATCCAGCACCCTCGGCCACGACCAGTGCGAGTGGTCGTGCCGCAGGCCGTCGCCGTAGTCGATGCCCGACTGAAGCTCCCCCGCCAGACCCTTGGAATAGTGCTGGTACAGGATGTCGCTGCGGACGCGCTCGCGCTGCGCCGCCAGGTCCTCGCTGCTGCTGAACATCATGCGCGGATGCTTCTCGGCCGCACTCGGATAGGCCGGGTTCCGCACCAGGGTGCGCCGGCGGACCGGCCCGTCGCCCGCGCGGCACTCGAGCAGCACCGGCGAGTTCGCGGCAGCGACGATCTCGCTGGCCACCAGCGGCTTCTCGTATGGCCGCCACGCGCCCCGGGCGCCCACGCGGTACTGCAGCGGCTCGCCGAGCCCCATGGCGAACAGGCGGAGGGTCACGCCGTCGGTCAGGTAGGTGGTCCGCTGGTGGATCTTCGAGACGCCATACGCCTTGGGCGGCGTGGTGTAGAACTGCTCGCCCTCGGGAGCGTACACCAGGAGGGCCGGGGCCTTGGGATTGACGACCAGGGCGGCCACCTTGCCGTCGGACGAGTGGCTGTGGCCCCGGTCCGCCTTTGGGTCGAGGTCCCAGTAGAGCAGGGCGTGCCACTCGTCGCCGTCGGGCCCTTTGAGCCCCCGCCAGTAGTGCTTGAGCTTGGTCGGCACGCCAATGGCCATGGCTTCGTCGGGCAACTCCTCCCCGGCAGGGCCGAAGCCACCGACCACCGGCAGCCCCGGTTCGTACTCCAGGCCCTTGAGCGCAAACGGCTTGTCGTAGTTGAACACGCCGGGGAAGTCGACTCTCTGCTGATAGAAGCTCCGATCAAACGTGGTCGCCCCGTCGAGTTGGTAGTGGATAGCACCGCCGTCGAACGGCACCTTCTTGCTGCAATACTGCCGCGTGTTCGTCGCGTTGTGGGCCATCGAGAACGCGACGGCGTCCGTCAGGTAGATGACCACGTGCGCGTCGAACCGCGGGTCGCTGTAGATCGGTTCGACGACATAGTCCTTGCCGAACTCGCCGGACAGCGCCAGGTCGATGCCCGTCTTGCCGTTCATCGCCTTCAGGGCGAACGCCTGGGCCGGGTCCTCGGCGCGTGCGGCGGGCCCGGATGCGCCGGCCAGCGTCAGGGATATGGCCACCACCTGCAGCACGGTTGACAACATCTTGCTCATGGACAACGCTCCCTATGTCAGTCGTCGGTGCCGGCCCCGGGTCGGCGACCGGCACGAACAGCGCCGGCATGTCACCCAGGACGCCATGGCGTGGCGTGGCGAGCCATCCGTCTGAAACCTGCATACCATTGTGACGGTCAGAGGCGGCACAATCAAGGCCGCAGTGCGGCGTGGGTCCCCCGGCGAGAGAACGCCGGCGGTCAGCGCACGTCCTTGGCGGGCAAGGACTTACGTCTGTCGGAGCGGATGTCTCTCACTGCCCGGAGGTAGGTGTAACGGCACCGGGCAGCCGGTCCGGGGCAGATTGCGAGGCGTTGTTGAACCAGAGTGGCGCGTCACGAAAGATGCGCATGAGTGACACTGCTGTGGTGTGCCCCCGCCCTGCCGTGGCCGGGGGCCCCGGCGGCGCCCCGATGGGCCTCGGGCATCATACGCGTGGTGGTGGGCCGATACTGCCGGTCAGGTGGATCTGCAGCGGCACCCGGATGCTGGGGGGATACAGATTGCCCCCGAGCATCCTGTCGACGGTTTCGACGAGACACTGGGCCATACGGCCCAGGTCGCTCGCGATGGTCGTCAGAGGCTGGTGAGAGACCGTGTGGGGCATCCGGGCGCCTGAGCCGAAGGTCGCGACGCTCAGCGAGTCGGGGATCCTGAGCCCCTCGGCCTCTGCGGCGGCGCACACCACGTCGGTCACCGAACCGGACCCCATGATCAGCGCGGTGGTCTGCGCGGGGCTCCGGAGGATGCGACGCACGAAGCGGACGGGATCACCCGCCGGGGGAACATAGCACACCGGCAGGTCGCCGACGTCCAGCAGGCCTTTCTCATCCACGTACCGGATCCAGTTGGTGATCCAGTTCATCTGGCTCCGCATGACGGTCGGGTCGTGAGGGGTGACCAGTCGGATTCGCCGGTGCCCGAAGCCGATGAGGTGGTCCGTAATGCGGCGCATCGCGCCGTCGTCGTCGTGTCGAACGGTAGGCAGGTGCAGGTCGGGGAACCGGCGGTTGAACAACACGACCGGAAACCGCTGCTCGTACAGCACGGTGAGTGGGACCAGGTAGGCCTCCGTCACGCCGACACACAGGGCCGCACCGTAGTCGTGGTGGACGAAGGACTGCACGGCAGGCACCTGGTCGCGCAGGGGCCACGGGACGACCGCGCATTCGATGTCTTTGCGATCAGCCGCCGGCATGACCAGGTCGATCAGTTGGCCGTAGGTCGAGACCGGCGGCAGGGGGAGAAACCGGTCCGGCACCAGGATCGCCAGGCGGCGCGATGCGGGGCGCGTCGCAAGCTCTGCCAGCAGTGCGCGGGCACGTTCCACGGCGTCCGGGCAGACCAGCGTCGGGCGACGCTGGCGGATCTGAAGCATGCCCTTGTCCGCCACTTCACGCAGTGCGGCCTGCATGGTCCCCAGGGCCACGGCGAACTCCTTGGCCAATGTCCGGGTCGCGGGGAGTGCCTGGCCGGCTTGCCACGACCCCGAGGCCAGACGGCGCATGAAGCGCTCGGCGATGCGGCTGATCAGTCGCGGTCGACCCACAGATTCCTCCTGACGCGGCAGGCCCATCGGGCGGCGAAGACAAATGGGCATGCATTGTGGCGGGCGTTGCTGATCTGATAACACCATAGCTTCACCCGGCGGAGGTGTCAAGCACTTTTGTGCGGCCCGCCGACGGAGAACCGAAAGCGAGGGGCTGGGAGGACACAACACATTATATAGAAAGTACTTAGGAATTAAGGCGGGACTACCCCAAGGCGGCTGTGCCCAACCGGGAGGTGAGTTGCATCTGGGGGCTTCGGGGCGCATAATGTCAGTGTGTCATTCCACTTGCGTGAGGCAGGCAGGAGTCGGTCGCGCAGGTGACGTGAATCGAGGCGACGCGGCGCCGGTCGGGCCGGTGCTTGGTGCGGCCAGTAGCGCGGTGGGCACTTGGTGCGCTGCCCCGGTGCGGGGTGTGCGACTCTCGCACAAGGGCGTCGTCGGTTCCCCAGTTGAGTCTGTGGCATCGCGACGTTCGTGTGTCAGACCGGGTAGGACAAGTGAAGAAGCGAAACGCAAAACCAAGCGGAATCTCTTTGAGGAGGAGACGGGCATGAGAGCGATGACTGTAGTTTCGGTGGTGGTGATCGCGCTGGTGGGCGCTACGGCCCAGGCCCAGGTGGCCGAACTGAGCTACGGCGGGGCCGACCTCTCGGCCGGTAACGGCACCATGACCATCACCTGTAGCAGCACGACGCCCGGCACGGACGTCTGGCAGCTCACGCTGGTCCGCAACGACGGCAACGGCCAGGAAGGCGGGAAGATTACCGCGTTCGATGACCTCACCGACACGGGCGGCTTCACCTACTGCACGGACCGCGGCCTCTTCCACTGCAACAACATCCGCGCCGACAACGTGGGGACCACGCTCTTGTTCGAGGAGGTCACCAAGACCGCCGCCATGTACCAGTGGCGGATCACCTGCGTGAAAGGCTATGATGACGGCGAGGGCGGGATCTATCCCAGCGCCCTGACCTCGACGCACCTGTTCACGATCAACCCCGCCACCGAGACGGGCACGGTCTTCACCTGCGAGCGGACGCTCACCAACACCAGCGGCGTGGAACTGCCGAGTTCGGTGGCCAACGACCGCATGCCCACCGAGATGTACCTGGCCCACGGGAACTACGACGGCGACTACCTGACGGCCTACGAGGATGTGGGCGGCGTCTACACGCGCATCCACAAGCTGGTCGACGACAGCGACGCCATCTGGAAGGTGACCGACAACATCATCAACACCGACGCCAACCCGTTCTGGGGCCAGGGTGAGGTGCTCGACAGCGACGCCGCCTCGGCCCTGGGGCTGACCGCGGGCCGGACCATCAAGCTGTCGTCCGACATCACCAGCGCGAGCAGCCGCATCGTGCAGCTGTTCGACAGCGCATCGCTGGGAATGCTCTGGCGGATCGCCTACGCGAACGGTTTCGGCCAGCCCAGTCCCATTCCAGTGGCTTGGACCCAGGACTACGACGTCACGATGGACATCAACATCACCAACGGGGCCGTCGTGGTCGGCGAACCCGACGGGGGCACCAGCCTCGTCGACGCGTCGCCCGACATCCTGACCGCCAACGGGTTCAACGCGACGGTGGTCACCACCACGCTGAAGGACGCGAGCGGTTACTTGGTGGGCGGCAAGGCCGCCGACCTCACGGTCGAGGCCACCGATACCGGCGCCGACAACGTCTACGGCACGGTGGCCGAGACGACCGAGGGCGTCTACACCTGCACCATCGTCAGCAGCACGCCGGAGGTCAAGACGGTCGTTGTCACCTACAAGAAGGGCGATCCCGGGGACCAGGTCATCGTGGCCCAGCAGCCGACGGTGACCTTCACCGACCTGCCGGACGCCCAACTCAGCTACACCGGCGACATCGCCACCGAGGACGGTGTCCTGACCATCACCTCCAGCGACAGAACGCTGGGCGGCAACGTGTGGACCATCGAGCTGACGCGCCAGACCGGCAACGCACGCCGCGGGGCTATCATCACCGGCTTCGACGACCTGACCGACAGCGGCGACTTCGACTACTGCGGCGGTGGCAGCTACGGGATGCTCAACCTCAACAACATCCGCAATGACGGGGCCGGCCACACCCTGGCCTTCGAGGAACTCTACCGGGGAACCGACCAGTACACCTACAAGGTCACCTGCATGAAGCCCGTCGGCGTGTACTCCTCGATCACCACGGAGCACATCTACACGTTCTGCCCGGCCACGCCGACGGGAACCCAAATCAGATGCGACCGCACGCTGACCATCAGCGGCGACGAGGTCACCTCGGCCAGCTACGCCGACCGGTTGCCCACCGAGATGTACCTCAACGACAACGGCTACGACGAGGAAGGCCAGGAGGACTACCTGAGCGCCTACCAGAACGTTCTGGGCGTCTGGACCTGCTGGCAACTGCTTTGGGACGACAGCGACGCCATCTGGCAGGTCACCGACAACATCGAGAACCGCGACGGGCAGGCCTGCTGGGGCCAGGGCGAGGTCATGGACAGCGACGAGACGGCAGCCCTGGGCCTGGTGGTGGGCCGGACGTTCAAGATGACCACTGACATCACCAGCGCCGGCGGACAAATGGTCATCCTGCATCCCACGAGCGGCGTCGGGCTGGACTTCCGCGCTGCCTACCAGAACGGTTTCGGCGCCCTCCGGCCGGCGTACCCGGTGACCATGGACGTCAACATCACCGACGAGCCGGTGGGTGTGCCGCCGGTCCTTGAAGTCACTGCAGCCCTGGCTGCCGGTGAGGACTGGGTCTACCAGAACACCGAGACGACCACCGCCGACCGCCACACCAGCCTGGCGACCATCACTCTGGTGAGTGAGGCCAGCCCTGGTGAGGATTACACCGTGTCGATCGAGGACAACGGCCCGGGCACCAACGTCACCCTCGGCGCCATCACCGACAACCGTCCCGGCCAGCAGACGCTGACCGTGCCCATCGTCGGCGGACGCGTTGGGCTGAGCACGCCCGGCGCGGGCGGCGCGGCCTACACCGTGACCCTCACCGTGGAGGGTGAGACGAGCCTCCAGAGCGACACGGCCGACGTCACGCTGGCCCTGCGTTACATCGGCGACGTGGACGGCAGCGGGGCTCCGGGCGCCCAGGACAAGCAGTTCTTCAACCAGCGGCTGAACAACGTGGCGACCGCCTACCCGGACAGGTGCTACGACCTGAACGGCTCGGGCGGGGCGCCCAACGCCGAGGACAAGCAGGTGATGAACCAGGTCCTGAACGGCGTCGCGTTGCCGTAAGCTGAAGTGGTGCCACGGTCTGGCCCAAGGCCAGGCCGTGAGACACGCAGGATGTTGCAGTGAAGGCAGTCAAGCAGCCGGCCTCCCCTTCTCCTCTCTGGGAGGTCGGCTGACTTCTTTGCGCGGGGGCCTGGGCATTGTCGGGCATGGCTGCCGGCCGGGTCGGCCGGAAGGTGCTCGCGCCAGGTGTCGAACGCCTATGACGACGTGTTGACGGAACGGGCAAAACGTGCGATGATGCGGAGAATGCCGGGCAACACGGAACGCGGTTCGGCGTTTAACGTGGTGCAGGCGTGTGCCCGGCGGGCAGGGCGATGACCCAGAGGAAGGAGTTGAGCCGTGCAGGGGCTCTTATTCACCACGCGGGGCCGCAAACGCAAACCCTCGCGCAGACGGAGGCACCCTTTCATCTGGCCGGTGGTGGCGATTGTGCTGGTGGCCGGCGGCGTGGTGCTGGCGTGGCCGCTGATCTTCGGCCGGGACAACGACGCCAACGGGGCCGGGACCGGCCCGATGTTGCCGGGCGACCCCGTGGGCATCCGCACGCCGGAGCCCGGCGCGGCCCACATGAGTTTCATGCCTCCGTCGAATTCCGGCGACGGCTCGGGGGATTCGGAGGCGGGGGACGATGAGGCCCCGGAGACGGCCGACGCCTCCGGTGTGCCCCCGGAGCCGACGGGCGCCAACGCCGAGACGGTTGTGGCGCCGGCGGTCGTCGATACCACCCCGCCCTCGACCGCGGTGGCGACGCTGGCGGCCGAGGCCGAACTCAAGGAGCGGCGCGGTGAAATCATCGCGGCCCGGTCGCTCTACTGCCGGGCCCTGGCCGGCAAGCCCAGTGCGGCGCAGCGGGCGGCCATTGTGAAGCAGGTCACGGCCATCTGCGGCAGGACCGTCCTTGGCCCGCGCGTTGTGGAAGGTGACCCGGAGGTCGAGCTGTACGCGGTCCAGAGCGGCGACGTGCTGTCGAACATCGGCCGGCGATACGACATCCCCTACGAACTCATCAAGCGCCTCAACGGCCTGTCGTCCGACATGATCCAGATTGACCAGAAACTGAAGGTCGTCAAAGGACCGTTCCGCGTGCGGATCGTTAAGAGCACCTTCACGCTCGAGCTCTGGCTGCGCGGCATCCTGGTCAAGACGTACCCCGTGGCCGTCGGCATGAAGGACACGACGCCCATCGGGACGTTCAAGGTGACCGACAAGGTGCCGGCCCCGACGTTCTATCCGCCGGAAAGCCTGCGCGGAAAAATGCCGGTCATACCCGGGGGCGACCCGAAGAACCCGCTGGGGTCGCGATGGATCCGGTTCGGCGGGCGGTCGCTGTCGCTGGGCATTCACGGCACCAACGAGCCGCAGAGCATCGGCAAGAAGGTCTCCCTGGGGTGCATCCGGATGCTGAACGCCGACGCCGAGTTCGTCTATGACTGCCTGAGTCGCGGTGCCGGCGTGGAAATCGTCGAGTAGGTTTTCGCTGACGCATGCGCTGCCGTTGCAGGGTGGGTGCCATGGTCTGGCCGCCGTTCGACGTCGCTCACGACAAGCAGGCCAGGCCATGACGGGCTTGCGGAGGCGTGTCCCATGGCTACCGTCAAACAGTACAAGGCCTATGACGAGGTGCTCAACCGCGTGAACGACGTGCGGATGCGGGCCACCCTATGCCGCGTTCTGGACGGCGTGCTCGGCGCGGTGGCCATCGTGGGCCTGGTGCTGCTGGCCGTGACCGCTACCCAGGCCGCCGGCCGGTTCGGCGCGTCGGGCCGCGAGGCCCTGCGCGTGGTCCTGGTGGCCGGGGCCCTGGTTGCCGCCGGACGGCTGGCGCTGCGGGTCTTCCGCCGCCAGTGGACCGACGAGCAGGCGGCACGGTTCATCGAGACGCATGTCCCCGAGGCGGGCAATAGCCTGATCAACGTCGTGCAACTCGTCCGCGAGGGCGATCGGTGGTCGCCGTTGCTGCTGGACAGGGCGATGACCGAGGCCTCCGCGTCGGTCCGCCACGCCGACCTCCTGAGGGCCGTCTCCTGGCGGCGCGCCGCCTGGCTCGCGGTCGCGGCCGCGGTCGGCGCGGCGATGCTGGTCGGCTTCTCGTGCGGTTTGCCCGGCGAATTCTCCAGCGCCCTGGGGCAGATCCTCCACCCGTACACCTACGTGCCGACGCGCACCGGCGTGGTCCTGTCGGTATCGCCCGGGAACGTGGAGCTGGTGCGCGGCGATCCGCTGCGCGTCGAGGCCCGGTTCGACAACCCCGGCGCCGGGCAGGTCAGTGTGAGCCTGTTCGTCGCGGGCAACGGCGACGGCCGGGAGCGGCGGCTCAGCATGTCGCCCACCGACGGGTCGCGCGCCGCGTACGCCTGCGAACTGCCCGAAGTCAACCGGCCGCTGGTGTACCGCGTGGAGGCCGGTCGTAGCCAGAGCGAGTCGTTCGAGGTCACCATTCGCGAAAAGCCGGTGGTTGCCGAGTTGACGGTCAGCTACGACTACCCGGCGTACACCGGACTTGAACCGCGCATCGAGGCCGGCGCCACGGGCCGCATCCGTGTGCCGGTCGGCACGAACGTCGGCCTGACGGTCGCGACCAGCGGACCCGTGGACGGATGCACGCTGCACTTCGCGACGCGCCGCGACCTGGTGTGCCGCCTGGAGGGGCCGGAGCGCAGGGCCTGGCACGCCGCCTGGCAGGTGCTCCAGGACGATTCGTACCAGATCGAGATGGCGACGGCCGTCTCGCCGCCCGCCGGCAACGAGGTCGAGTACACCGTCGAGGCCATCGCGGACCAGCCGCCGACCGTCGCCTTCCCGCTGCCGGGCCGCGAGGTCCGCGCCCCGCCCGGCGGGAAGGTCAAGGTCCTCATCAAGGCCACGGACGACTATGGGTTCCGGAGCGTCCGGCTCTTTGTCCATCCGGAGCAGGCCCCGACGTCCGCGCCGGTTCGCTCGTGGCAGGGCACGGCCGTTGCCGGGCGGAAGAGCCTGACCCTGGACGCCGAGATTGCCGTGCCCGCCGACGCGGCCCTGGGCTCGGTTCTGGAGTACGTCGCCGAGGCCACCGACAACCTGGTCTACCAGGGCGGCGACTCGCCGCGCGAACCTCACGTGGTGCGCAGCGACGCCTGGCGCATCGTCGTCGAGGACACCCGCGCGGTGGCCCAGGCGCGGCTGAAGGAAGCCCAGGACCTCTACAGCCGTCTCCAGAAACTGCTCGACAGCCAGAAGGAGGCCCGCGCGTGGCTGGGTTCGCTGGCCGGCCTGGCTCAGCAGGACGCCGCGGGGCGCGTCCGCGACGTGTCGTACCGCCAGAAGGAGATTCGCGCCGGGGCGATCCGCATCACCATCGAGGTCGCGTTCGACCGCGAGACCGCCGACATCAAGGGCACGCTCGAACTGCTGATCCGTAACCAGATGCGGCTGGCGGAGCAGGCGGCCGGGAAGCTGGCCGAGGTGGCCGAGACGCGGCCCGACCGCGAGCTTCAGCACAGCCTGGCCGGGACGCAGAACGAGATCATCGTCGTTCTGGAGCGGCTGCTCGAAGTGGCCCACGGCCGCATCAAGGTGGCCGAGGCGGCGCTCGGAGGGGAGGGGACCGACCTGCCGGCGGACGTCGCGGAGCAGCTCACGCAACTGGTCGACAAGCTCAAGGAGTTCGTGGACCAGCAGAAGAAGGTCATCGAGGAAACCGAGAAGCTCGCCAAGAAGCCCGTGGACGACTTCACGCAGGCCGACCGCGAGAAGCTGGCGGAACTCGCCGCGACCGAGGACAAGTGGGAGAAGTTCCTGGCCAACGCGATCAGCGAGCTGTCGAACCTGCCGGTGCTCGACGCCAGTAACGTCTCGCTGCTGAAGGAACTCATCGAGGTGAAGTACGACCTGGAGATGGCCAAGGACGCCCTGAAGAAAGACGCCGTCGAGATTGCCGTGCCGCTCGAAGCCGCCGGGGCCGAGCTGGCTGAGGAAATCGTCGAGAACCTCGAACGCTGGCTGCCCGACACGCCCGACCGCATCAAGTGGTCCATGGAAGAGCCCCCCGAGCCGATGGAGATTCCGCACTCGGAGTTGCCCGAGCAACTGGAGGACATGGTCGGCGAGTTGCTGGAACAGGAGGAGGACCTGTTCGACGAGATGGAGGACGCCACGAGCGGCTGGGCCGACTCCCTCGACAAGGGCGCCGGATGGGACGCCATGGACGGGCCCATCAGCAACTATTCCGCCAAGGGCGTCACCGGCAACCAGCTCCCCAACACCAGCGAGATCGGCGGACGCAGCGGCGAGGGCCGAACCGGAAAGGCCTCCGGCGAAATGGTCGAGGACACCGCCACGGGCAAGGGCGGCCGCCGCACGCCCACCCGAGTGACGTCCGACCCGTTCCAGACCGGCGAGATCACCGACACCTCCAAGGACCCGCCGGGCGGGGCCACCGGCGGCGGCAAGGTCTCCGGCAGCGGCAACGAAGGTCTCGAAGGGCCCGTCCCGCGCGAGACCCAGCGCAAGATGCAGCGGCTGGCCGGCCGTCAGGCCGACGTGCGCAGCCGAGCCGAGAAGATCAACATCGACCTGAAGGTGTCTGGCTACGAGAACTTCAACCTCGACGAGGCCATCCGCAGCATGCGCCGCGTGGAGCGCGAGTTGCTCGTCGGCCGGTACCGAAACGCCATGCGCGAACGGCACGTCCTGCTGAACCAACTGAAGAGCACCGGCGCGCTGCTCCGGGGCGACATCCACGTCCGCACCGACGTGCGCAGCAACCTGCCGGACGAGTACCGCAAGGAGATCGAGGAAGCCTCCCAGGCCCCCATGCCCGAGGGCTACGAGGCCTTGGTCAAGCAGTACTACGAGCGCCTCAGCCGCGGTGAGTGACCGGGGGTGGCACTTCACCGTAAGGGTGGGTGCCATCTGTCCGCCCGTTCGCCTTCAGTTGAAAAGGCAAGAGCGATGTTCAGGATCGACGTGGTATCAGACCCTCGCAGGTTGAAAGGCGTGTGGGAACAGGTCTTTGCAAGCAACGACCCATTTGGCTGGCCATTTGTCCCGAGCGTCGAGGCAGGGCTATTGTTTTGCGAAACGGAGATGTACAGTTTGTCTGAAGCCCAGTACCAGGGCGTGGTTACAGCCGCCAAGCGCCTAGGGAAAGAAGGATTCTTCATCTCGGTGATCGAGCGGGACGGAGATCCGTTTGCGCCGGACCCAGACCCGGATTGGGATTGGCATTGGCGGTGCGAGTTCCCTTCGTTCGGGGATTACT
>Ga0272444_10003461_pt1 | contig 14151 bp, 16 predicted proteins | sample SSMForm13_FD_201033 | JGI IMG/M metagenome (GOLD analysis project Ga0272444, IMG submission 201033) | Marine sediment archaeal communities from Little Sippewissett salt marsh, Falmouth, MA, United States - SSM-Form-13 | ecosystem: Environmental > Aquatic > Marine > Wetlands > Sediment ...
TCTAAGAGACTCTCTAAACCAGGATCGGACAAGGTGACTCTCTCAATGACTAATAAATAATTTTATAAAAAAGTATTGACTAAAATAAACCAGGTCTCACGCAGTGCACGGATGAGATTGCCGCGCTCCCTTTGGTCGCTCGCAATGACAAAAGAGTGTGTCGTTGCGAGGAACACAGCGACGAAGCAATCTCATAGGTTGCAACGAGTATGCAGCAGGAAAATGAGATTGCCGCGTTCCCTGCGGTCGCACTGACAGGTGCATGCGACGACGATAAAAGATAACGCTCTTAATAGATCACGCCCTTGAGGGTGGTTTTTTTACTGTAAATGGAAAAAGAGGGGGACGATGACATTGAAACGGGTATGGATAGTGGCGGCGGTTGTGTGGTGCCTGGCGGGTATGTGTGCGACGCCGGTGTGGGCGGAGGATACGGATGTGAGCCGGGCGACGCTGGCAGGCCTGCAGGGAGTGCACGTGATTGTCGAAGAGATGCAGGACAATGTGCGTAAGTATGCAAAGCGGTTCGGGCTGACGCAGGCGCAGGTGCAGAAAGATGTGGAGGAGCGGCTCCGCAGGGGGGGCATTCGTACGGTAACCGGCGATGAATGGCTTGCCGTGCCGGGGCGGCCGATTCTGTATGTGAATATCAATACCCACGAGACGGAGAAGTACTGGTACGCCTATGATGTAAAGGTGGAGCTGCGGCAGGTGGTGACGCTGGTGTCCGATCCGCAGGTAAAGACCATGGCGGTGACCTGGTCGCTGAATATGACGGGCCAGGCCAATATCGGCACCCTCGATGTGATTCGTCAGGATACCAATATACTGGTGGAGCGCTTTGTGGAGGCCTGGAAGAAAGCAGGAAGAGATCAAAAGTAGGAACAGTGGGAAAAGTTGAAAAGTAGGGAATAAATCCCTCCTTTTCGGTCTATGTGGTCCTTCTTGTCTGTCTGGTCTATTTGGTTTGGAGGTGCAGGGTACGGGGTACGGGGTACGGTCTAATAAGGAAGGTTTTCTCTGCGCCTCAGTGACGAAGCAATCTGATAGAATAAATGCAGTGCAGGGATGAGATTGCCGCGCTCCCTTCGGTCGCTCGCAATGACAGGTCGGCAGTTGTGACAGGGTGTATTCCCCTCTCCGCTGGGAGGGGATGAAGGGGAGGGGGAGATATTCGGACTTTTTATGGGATTATCAATATTTTGTTGTTGAATTACTCTGTGTATAAATGTAGAGAAGCGGATGGATTTGGAAGTGTTGCCGTGTGTAAAAGGCAGGGAAGTGCAGGGGGGTAAAAGTTAATTGACTTCGATTATTGTTTATGTTACAAGCCGCGCAATTAATGGATAAGAATAAGAAGAGACGATTTTATGAGATGGCCTATGCCAGCAGTTTGGGCATCGCGATGGCCATTTCAATTTTTGGATGTCTCCTGTTGGGGGCATACCTGGATCGTAAATTTAATACCGGCAATAATATATTCACGTCGCTGTTCCTGGTGGTGGGAATACTCGCGGGCTTTCGGAACTTCTATGTCTTTATAAAGCGGTTTTTCGACGAAGAGGCGAGGGAGAAGAAGCGCGCTAAGGAAGCAGGGGATGTCAGCCGAAAGAAAAGATCCCTTAATAAAAAAGATTGAGATCAGAAACTGGTGTGTGCTGGCGGTGTTCGTCTGTGCCAGTCTGGTCTTCTGGTCCTATCCTGTCACGCTGGGCGTTCTGCTGGGCGGTTTTGTCTGTATTCTAAATTTTCACTGGATTTGTCGCGATTTGAGGGTTGCCTTTCAGGGACCTGTTGACCGGGCGCGGCAACGGGTACTGATACGCTATTATCTGCGGCTGTTTGTTACCGCCGTGGTCCTCTTTTTTGTGATCACCAAGACTGAAGTGAATGTGATCGGCCTTGTGGTCGGTCTTTCGAGTGTGGTGGTCAATATTATCGCTACTGTGGTGCTGGAGAACGTAAAAAAAAATCCCCCAAGGAGGTTGAATAGGGAAGATGCATCCGTTGCTGTTTTTAGACAATAAGTTTTTTCCGCCTCATGTGACCTATACATGGTTTATTATGCTGCTTTTGGTGCTGTTGTCGTTTCTTGCCACGCGCCGGCTCGATATGTTTCCGAACCGGGTGCAAAACGTGATGGAAGTGTTCCTGGGCGGCCTGGATAATCTTCTTGTGGATACGATGGGAGAAGAAGGGCGCAAGTTCTTTCCCCTGATCGCGACGCTGGCGATTTTCATTATGGTCGCAAATCTGCTCGGCATTATTCCCGGTTTTGAATCGCCCACCTCGAATTTGAATACGACGGCCTCGATGGCGCTGATTGTGTTCGTGATGACCCATGTGGTCGGTATCAAGGAGCACGGTCTAAAGTATGTTAAGCATTTTCTGGGGCCCGTGTGGTGGATGGCGCCCCTTATGCTGCCTATAGAAATCGTCAGCCATCTCTCACGACCGCTGTCGCTGTCCGTGCGACTCTTCGGGAACATCATGGGCGAGGACCTGGTCATGGCGATTCTGCTGCTGCTGGTTCCCTTCCTGGTGCCGCTGCCCATGTTCGTCCTGATGATCTTTACCTCGCTCATTCAGACGCTGGTCTTTGTCCTGCTGGCGATGATGTACATCACGGCTTCCATGGAGGAGGCGCACTGAGAGTAAGGAAAGTAGGAAGAGTTGAAAAGTAGGAAAAGTAAGAAAGAAAAATTCCCTCTCCCTTGAGGGGAGAGGGTTAGGGTGAGGGTGATGCATCCCCCCTCCCGCGAGGGGAGGGGAAGGTGACTTTTTGTGAAGTCATCAGAGTTGAGACGTAGGAAAATAAGGGCGCCGTTTGGAAGAACGGGCCCTTTTTTTGATGTTGAAGAGTCGGGTATGGTATGGTAGGTACAAAGCAATCAGCAGTGTGTGGGACCTTTGAAGGATGTCGCGCACCTGTTCCGTTTGATGAGTGTGTAAAACGGTGAAGAGAGAAGCAACGTGGATACAGAGGACCGTAAAGGTGTGACCTTTGAGGATTTGCCCTTTGGCGATGAAGGCGAAGGGGCCTTGTCCGATCAGGATGATGATATTATTGATCTTGTCGATGTGGTCGACGAGGATGCGCTGTCTGAGCGAAGTTATATAGACGAGGCGCTGGAACGAAAGATTATTGAAGCGGCGGAGCGGATTGCGCGGGAGATGTTTCCTGCGATCGCCGAGCGGATTATCAGGGAAGAGATTGAGAAGTTGAAAGAGTAGGAAGAGCGGAAATAGTAGGGCGCGGCAATCTCTTTCTTGCAGTGCCTTTCATATGATGAGATTGCTTCGTCGCTGCGCTCCTCGCAAAGACAGCGGGGGGGCAAGCGTCCTTCGCCCCTACGCGCCTCGCAAGGACGAAAAGGGGGGAGAGGTTGCTTCGTCGTGGCGCTCCTTCAAAGACAAAGGGTTAACGGAGTCTGTTTTTGAGTAAACCGGGTATATCTTTCTTTTTGTTCTGCATGCTGTCTGTCTGTCTTTTCGCCTTTCAGGTTGAGGCGGCGCAGGGGGATGCAACGGCGGTGGTGCAGGCTGAAGGGGTGGCGGTGATTGCGGAAAGGGACGTCGCGTCAGCGAGGACTCTGGCCATTGAAACGGCGTTGCGCGGCGCCGTGCGAGACGTGGTGGAGGCATCCCTTTCGGACTATCAGGCATCGGCCCGTCGCGACCGGATCGAGGGTGAACTCTATGAGAAGTGGCGGGACTATATTCAGGACTTCCGGCTTCTGGAAGAAGGCGTTCTTGATAACCGGTATCAGGTGACGCTGTCGGCAACGGTGTTAACCGGGAAAATAAAGGATTTTTTCAAGGGGCTGGACTCTTCACGCATCGCTGTGGTGGTGGTCGATGGCGGGATGCAGCGATACGCGGCCGTGCACGGCAAGGTTTCTGTGGTGTCGGCCTGCGAAGCGGCCCTTCGTTCCTTCGTGGAGGCGGAAGGGTTTGTCGCTGTTGGTCCCCCGGAGTATGTGCAGGCGTCTGAGGGTCCCGATATCAGTCCGGAAAGGGCTGCCTATCTGGGACGGATCGCCGATGCGAAGATGGTGATTGCCGGGAGTCTTCAGGTGCTGCCGAGAGCACCTACTGATGAAAACCGGGAAATGTTTCGCCTCTTTCTTGTGCTGGAGGCGGTCAGGGTGCGTGATGAAATGCCCATTGCCACATCGGCTGCCGAAATTTTGGTGGCGGGGGACGCCGAACCGGCGGCGCTGAATGAGAAGATCAGCGCCGTGGCGACAGAGGCGGCGGGGCCCCTTGTCGGTGAAATAGGGCGGGCACTTGCGCAACCGGCGACGGGCGATGCCGCATTCCTGCTTACGGTTCGAGGCGTGGGCAGTTGCGCGGAGTATGTGGCCCTGAGGAATTATTTAAAGAACGCCAAGTCTCATATTGCCTGGGCCGTTGAACGGGTTTTTGAGAGGGGCGTGGTGCGCTTTGAAGTAAAGCCGGTTGGTTCAATGGACGCGCTGGCGCAGGCGCTGGAGGCCGCTCGGGTGGGCAAGCTGCGCCTGATCGTGCGGGATCTGTCCGTTGACGGCATAGTGACGGAAGTACTGAGATACTAAAGGTGGGTATAGTGCATATACAAAAAAAATTAGGAGTTCTCCTTTGGGGGATACTGTTGCTGCTGCTGACGGCGGGATGCGCCTCCAGTCCGGTCCATACGGTGGTGCCCGATTATGATGAGCGCGGCATACGTTTGATTGCCTTGATGCCCGTCGATAATAAATCGGATGATCCGAATGCGGCCTCCGTGCTCCGTCGGGAGATCCTTGAAAGCCTCTATTTTAAGGGGTACCCGAAGATTCCTCTGACGGTGGTGGATGAACGCATCGCCCTGCTGGACGATGAGGCGCCGTCGAAGAGTGAGAAGACCGCGACCCCTCAGGCCATGGGACGCGTTCTCGGGGTCGATGCGGCGTTATACTGTACCCTCACCGAGTGGGACACCGATGCGGTTTTGATCTACGGGTCCACCTCCGTCGCCGCTTCCTTCGAGCTGCGGAGCGCGAAAACGGGCGAGATGCTGTGGAGCGCGTCGGAAGGGCACGTCGATCGGCATTACGACGTGGGTAATACGCGGCTCAGGGCAAAATCCCTGATCACCATTGAATCGGTGGCGCGGGAGATGGTCGACAAGGCAATGGCGACCTTCCCCGATGGTCCGGAAGCGATAAAGAGGGCGCCGCCCATCAGTAAAAAGTCAAAAATGCTGAGGTGGTTTCGAAAATGGTGGTGATGTGCCGTCCGGTTTGAATATTCCCAACCTCCTTACGCTGCTGCGCATTATTCTTGTGCCTGTCGTGGTTATTCTGCTGATGCAGGAGTTGTTTCTCGACGCCCTTATCGTGTGCGTGATTGCGGGGATTACCGACGGTCTTGACGGGTTTCTTGCCAGAAAACTGAATCAGATGACCCCGCTGGGGGCCTATCTCGACCCTCTGGCCGACAAGGCGCTTCTCACCACGTCCTTTGTCACGCTCGCAATTCTGGGCGCGATCCCGGGATGGCTGGCGGTAGTGGTGCTGAGCAGGGATTTTATTATTCTCTTCGGCGTGTCCATAATGTTTCTCATGTCGATTCCCTTCGTAGTGGCGCCGTCCTTTGTCAGCAAGATTACCACCTGCTGTCAGTTTGCGCTGGTCTGCGTGGTGCTCGTGTATCTCAGCTTCGCCGGGGCGAACGAGTGGCGAGTTCTTTCTTTTTTGTGCTGGCTCACCGCTGCGGCGACAATTGTCTCGGGGCTCCATTATATTTATAAAGGGGTGTGCTACATCAACAGTGCGGAAAAGTAGATTCAGAGGCGCGGCAAGAATCCACTGGTCCGCGTGGTCCGCTTTGTCTGTCTGGCCCCGGTGAAATGGGCTTCGCATTTCACGGGGTAAATCTGTTTGGTCATTGCGAGCGACGGAAGGGAGCGCGGCAACCCACACACCCGTCATTGCGAGCAACCGAAGGGAGCGCGGCAATCTCGTCATGACGATGTACGATGAGATTGCTTCGTCGCTGCGCTCCTCGCAAAGACAGCGGGGGTGATTGCTCTGGCGTTGCGCTTCTCGTAACGACAAAGGGGGGGCGAGGCGGTCAAAAAACGCCTGAAGAATCATAATAATTCTTGACATAGGGGCGTTTTGTTGTTAGTGGAGTTAGTCGCTTTAGGGCACCATGTAGGCACGTAGCTCAGGGGGAGAGCATCACCTTGACGCGGTGGGGGTCCAGGGTTCAAATCCCTGCGTGCCTACCATTTTTATTGTAAAAATAGAGGGGCATCAGCAGGGGTGGTATTGATGATGCCCTTTATTTAGTTAAGAAAAGTAAGAAGAGTAGGGTCTGTTTGGTCCATTTGGTCTCTTTGGTATGGGGTGTAGGGTTTTCTCAGTGCCTCTGCGGGAGGCTTGGGATGTGCATTAAGGGAATTTTTGAGAATGAGCGATATTATTATACACTTGCCTGACGGTACGGAGGCGCGGCATCCCGCGGGGGTGCCGGTACGGGAGGTGATTGCCGCGTGGGATGCGTCGATGCTGGATGCTGCGGTTGCCGCGCGGGTCGACGGCCGCATCGTCGATATGGGCCATACCATCGATGCCGATACGTCGGTTGCGCCGATCGTCTATACGTCAAAAGAAGGGCTCGACATACTGCGGCACAGCATTTCCCACGTCATGGCCCAGGCCGTGCAGGATCTGTTCGAGAATGTGAAGGTGACCATCGGTCCTTCGATAGAAGACGGCTTCTACTACGATTTCGAGTATGAAAATACCTTTACTCCCGACGACCTCGAGAAGATTGAAGCGCGGATGAGGGAGATCGTCGCCGCCGATCATGCCTTCAGCAGGCAGACGGTGTCGCGCGAGGAGGCCATTTCTCTTTTTGAGGAGAAGGGCGAAAATTACAAGGTTGAACTGATCCGGGATCTGCCCGAGGATGTCACGGAGGTGTCGCTCTACCGACAGGGTGAGTTTGTCGACCTCTGCCGCGGACCCCACATCCCCTCGACGGGAATGATCAAGGCCTTCAAGTTGCTCAATGTGGCCGGCGCCTATTGGCGCGGGGACGAACGAAACGCCATGCTTCAGCGGATCTACGGCACGGGGTTCGCGAGCGAAAAAGAGCTGGATGACTATCTGACCCTCATCGAAGAGGCGAAAAAACGAGATCATCGGAGGCTGGGAAAAGAGCTGGATCTCTTCCAGGTGAACGATGAAGTCGGTCCCGGATTGATTATTTTTCATCCCCGGGGCGCCCTGTTGCGGACGATCATCGAAGACTGGGAAAAGAAGGAGCACCTGAAGCGGGGCTACGGGATCGTCATGGGTCCCCAGATCCTGAAGGGGGATCTCTGGAAAAAATCGGGCCATTTCGATCACTACCGGGAAAACATGTACTATACCGAGGTGGATGATCAGATCTACGGCATCAAGCCGATGAACTGTCTCTCCCACATGCTCATTTATAAATCGAAGATACGGAGCTACCGGGATCTTCCCCTCCGATATTTCGAGCTCGGCACCGTGCATCGGCACGAGAAGACCGGCGTGCTGCACGGGCTGCTTCGGGCGCGCCAGTTTACCCAGGACGATGCCCATATTCTCTGTACGCCCGATCAGTTGAACGACGAAATCGGCGCGATTGTCCAGTTTGTGGACGACGCCATGGGCGTCTTCGGATTCAAGTACGAGGTAGAACTGAGCACGCGGCCGGAAAAATCGATCGGGTCCGACGAAGATTGGGAGTTGGCCACCACCGCCCTGACGGCGGCATTGGACGGGCGCCATATGGACTACGACATCAATGAGGGGGACGGCGCTTTTTACGGCCCCAAGATCGATTTCAAGCTGAACGATGCACTGGGAAGAAAGTGGCAGTGCGCCACCATCCAGTGCGATTTTACCTTGCCCGAACGGTTTGACTTAAGTTATGTTGGTCCCGACGGCGAGAAACACCGGCCGGTGATGCTTCACCGGGTGATACTGGGCGCAATCGAGCGTTTCATGGGGGTATTGATCGAGCACTATGCCGGCGCCTTCCCCCTGTGGCTGTCGCCCGTCCAGGCACTGGTGCTCACCGTAACCGACAGGCATATTCCCTACGGCGAGAAGGTGCTCAGAGAGCTGATCGATGCCGGGGTCCGGGCTGAAGGTGACTTTCGCAACGAAAAGCTGGGCTACAAAATTAGAGAGGGGCAGGTGCAGAAAATTCCCTTTATGCTTGTCATCGGAGACAGAGAGGTCGAATCGGAAACCCTGGCGGCGCGGCAGCGCAGCGGCGAAAAGCTCGATGCCATGACGGCGGCCGATTTTGTCGCTCTTGTGGAGGATAGATGTCGCAGGCACGAGTAGTGACGGCACTATCTCAGGTATTTGGACTGAAAAGAGCAGCGCGGGAGGTGGCACATAGCTAAGAATTTAAGAATCAATGAGGAAATTGCCGAAGATCAGGTCCGTGTGGTCAGCGGCAGCGGGGAGCAATTAGGAGTGATGAACCTTTCCGACGCCCTGAAGAGGGCTGAAGAGGAGGGGCTGGATCTTGTGGAGGTGGCGCCGGGCGCCGCGCCGCCCGTGTGCCGTATCATGGATTACGGCAAATATAAGTATCAGCAAAGCAAGAAGCTCCATGTGGCGAAGAAGAGTCAGAGCACCGTGCAGGTTAAGGAAATACGTATGCGACCCAAGACGGAAGCGCACGATCTTGATGTCAAATTTCGCCACATACAGCGTTTCCTCGAACAGGGCAACAAGGTAAAGGTAAGCGTTCTCTTTCGGGGACGGGAAATAGTCTATGCCGATTTAGGAAAGAAAATGGTGCTCGATATCGTCGCCAAACTCGGCGATCTCTGTGTGGTCGATCAGGAGCCCAAGGTGGAAGGACGGCGGATGATCGCGATCATCTCTCCGAAGAAGTAGGGAAGTAGGGAAAGTAAGAAGAGTAGGAAGAGTAAGAAGAGTAAGAAAAGTAAGAAAAGTAAGAAAAGTAGGGGTAAGCTTATGCCTAAGATTAAGACCCATCGAGGGGCGGCAAAGAGATTCGGGGTGACCGGGACTGGCAAGATAAAAAGAAACAAGGCCTACGCCAGTCACATTTTGACGAAAAAGACCCGAAAGAGGAAAAGGAATTTAAGAAAGGCCACGATTCTTGACAGTCGTGACGCCGGGGGAATCAGGAAGCTTATTCCCTATCTGTAACGGCGCCTTACGCGGCGCAATTGCGGCGAGACGGATCGCACGCACGCCCTGCAGCGGATGCCGTGGGGTTTTTCAATGAGTAAACGGAGATATGTGATATGGCGAGAGTAAAACGAGGCGTACATGCCAAAAAGAAGAGACGGAAAATCCTGAAGCTTGCCAAGGGATACTTCGGTGCACGAAGCCGGTTGTACCGGACCGCTACCGAAGCCGTAAACCGTGCCATGGCTTTTTCCTATCGGGACCGGAAGGTAAAGAAACGGGAATTCAGGAAGCTGTGGATTGCACGCATTAATGCGGCGACCAGGATGAACGGTGTCTCATACAGCACGTTTATCAGCGGAATCAAAAAAGCGGGAATCGAACTGGACAGGAAGGTGCTTGCCGACATCGCCGTTCATGATGCACAGGCCTTCGAAAAGATCGTTCTCCTGGCTCGGGGAGAATAGGCTTCATGAAACAGGCTCTTGAAAATCTTCAGAAAGAGGCGCACGCCGAGATTGAAAGGGCCGGGAACAAAGAAGAATTTATCGCAATTCGGACCAAGTATCTCGGCCGAAAGGGTCTTCTTACCGATCTTCTGCGAAAACTGAAAGATGTGTCCCCCGATGAGCGTCCCGCCCTGGGGCAGCTTTCCAACGAGATCAAAGTGCGTGTTTCGCAGGAAATAGATGCCGCACTCGAGCGGATCGCCTCGGCGGATAAAGTGGGGGCGCTTCAGAGGGAATCGGTCGACGTCACGCTGCCCGGCAGAGCCCTTCCCTACGGCAGGCGTCATCCCGTGTCTCAGGTTATGAACGAAATCTGTTCGATTTTTTCCATTCTGGGGTTTTCCGTGGTTGAGGGTCCCGAGGTTGAGCTGGATTACTACAACTTTGAAGCCCTCAATATTCCGAAAGACCACCCCGCGAGAGACATGCAGGACACCTTCTATGTGGCGGGCGATACGGTGCTGCGGACGCATACCTCGCCGGTGCAGGTGCGCATCATGGAACAGCAGCGTCCCCCCGTGCGCATTCTATCGCCGGGGAAGGTCTACCGTCCCGATTCCGACGTGTCACACACCCCCATGTTTCATCAGGTCGAAGGGCTGCTTGTCGACAGACATATAACCTTCGGCGATCTCAAGGGCGTGCTGCAGTTTTTTTTGCACAAGATCTTCGGCAGCGATACAAAGCTGCGCTTCCGCCCCAGCTTCTTCCCCTTCACCGAACCCAGCGCGGAGGTCGATATCCAGTGCGTCATGTGCGGGGGCCGGGGATGCCGGGTCTGCGGACAGAGCGGATGGCTAGAGATTCTGGGGTCGGGCATGGTTGATCCCGAGGTCTTTCGCATCGTGGGCTATGATGCGGAAGAGGTATCCGGTTTCGCCTTCGGTCTTGGAGTCGAGCGCATCGCCATGCTGAAGTACGGCATATCGGACATTCGCCTTTTCTTTGAAAATGATCAGCGGTTTTTGGAGCAGTTCTGAGGGGGCGTCTGTCTGGTCTGTCTGGCCCCGGTGAAATGGGTTTGGGGTTCAGGGTTCAAGGTTCGAGGTGTGGGGTGCGAGGGTATTTTTTTTACCCTAAACCTCGTACCTTATACCTTGCACCCTAATAAAAAGTTTTTTCTGCGCCTCTGCGGGAGAATAAATATTTTAAAGGATTTTACGATGCTTGCCGGTTTTACATGGTTGAAGGATTATATTGATATTACGGAGTCTCCCGGGGAAATTGCCGAAAGGCTCACGATGGCCGGTCTTGAGGTTGATTCCGTTACGGAGAGTGCCCCCGGGTTTTCCGGTGTCGTGGTCGGAAAAATTACGGCGCTTTCACGCCACCCTAATGCCGATAAGCTGTCGCTCTGCGATGTGTCCACCGGCGATAGAATCCACAAGGTGGTCTGCGGGGCAGCAAACATTCACGTGGGCGATGTGGTGCCGCTCGCTACGGTGGGTGCGACGATTCCCGGCGGGTATACGATCAAGCATTCAAAGATCCGTGGCGAGGCCTCGGAGGGGATGCTCTGTTCCGAGGAGGAACTGGGCATCGGCGACGATGCGACGGGGATCATGATCCTGGACGGCGCCCTTCCTCTCGGTGAAGACCTGGCCAGGGCGCTCCATCTGAACGATAGGGTCTTCGACGTGGCCATCACCCCGAACCGCCCCGACTGTCTCAGTATGCTGGGCGTGGCGCGGGAGATCGCGGCACTGACGCATACAAAGGTGCGGTACCCCGACAGCCGCTGCGAGGAGGCGGGCGAGGATGTGCATGACATCGCGTCCGTGGAAATTCTGAGTCCCCATCTCTGTCCCCGTTACACGGCGAGGATGATCAGGAATGTTGAAATCAAACCGTCGCCTTCATGGCTGAGGATGCGGCTCGAGGCGGTGGGGCTGCGGGCCATCAACAACGTGGTCGATGTGACGAACTTCGTGATGATGGAATACGGCCAGCCGCTGCACGCCTTCGATTTCCGCTTTCTGGAAGGGGGAAAAATCATTGTCCGCGGGGCGGCGGAAGGCGAAGAATTCATTTCCCTTGACGAAAAGACCAGGACGCTCAAGGAAGACACCCTTATGATATGCGACGGCGCCAAGCCCGTGGCCATTGCCGGCATTATGGGGGGGTTGAACTCGGAGGTGCGGGACGATACGGACACGGTGCTGCTCGAAAGCGCCTACTTCAACCCGTCGTCCATACGAAAGACCTCCCGCCTGCTGGGAATGAGCACCGATGCGGCCTTCCGTTTCGAACGGGGCGTCGATCCGGAGGGGGTGACAAGGGCGCTCGACCGGGCTGCCTCCCTGATCGCACAGCTCTCCGGCGGGACCGTCTGCAGAGGATACATCGACCAGTATCCGCAGAAAGTTCCCTCGGCGCGGGATATTCCCCTTCGTCCCGACAGGGTCAACGAAATTCTGGGCACGGACATTGCCCCTTCGCGCATGGTGGAAATCCTCGAAAACATCGAGATGGAGTGCCGCGCCGAGGAAGGCGGCGCCTATGCGGTCACGCCCCCCACGTTCAGACGAGACATCTACCGGGAGATTGATCTCATCGAGGAGATTGCGCGCCTGAACGGGTATGAGGACATTCCCATTACGATTCCCGCACTTTCGCCGCGGGAGAAGGCGGACAACGAGAAGGAGCAGTTTGAAGACCGGGTAAAGTCCGCACTCAACGGCCAGGGGTACTCTGAGGTCATCAACTACAGTTTCACCACCCCCCAGTCGGCCTCCATGCTGGGCTTTGGAGAGGACCACGAGTGCAGGCGCTTTGTCAGGATTGCAAATCCTCTGACCGAAGACACCTCCGTGATGAGAACGACGATCGTCTACGGGCTCCTCGACACGATGCGGAGGAATATCCACGTGGGGACCACCGATCTGAAACTGTTTGAGATCGGCAAGATCTTTATTGAGACCACCGAGGGCGCGCTGCCCCTCGAAAAGGAGAGGATCGGGGGACTGCTTACCGGCGCCCGTTACGGCGAGACCTGGCATTTCAAAGAGGCGCCGGCCGACTTTTATGATCTGAAAGGCTGTGTAGACACCCTATTCCAGGTCCTTGGTGTTGAGGGTGTCCGTTTTACCGCCGATGCGCGCATATCGTTTCTGCATCCCGGAAAGGCGGCGGTGATCCATATCGGCGAAGATTTTGCAGGCGTGATGGGCGAAGCGCACCCCGATGTATGTGAAAAAATGGACATTTCCCAAAGGGCCTTCCTGTTTGAACTTGACCTTTCGGTGCTGCGCGCCGCTTCGTCCCGGAAAAAGTCTTTCAAGGAGCTGCCGCGATACCCCGCGGTGACCCGAGATGTGGCCTTTTTGGTGAACGGCGATGTCACCGGCGAACGCATGATTGCCCTCGCCTCCGGGCAAGAGGAAGAATTGCTTGAAAGTGTTAGCATATTTGATGTATATACAGGAAAAGGCATCCCCGAAGGGATGAAGAGTCTGGCCTTGAGGTTTACCTATCGCGCGTGGTCGAGGACGTTGGCCGATAGTGAAGTGACCGAAGTTCACCGCACGATAGTGGAACAGGTCCTGAAGCATTCAGGAGCAAAGATTCGAGGCGTCGAGTAACCCGGCGTATCCGCAACAAGGAGAGAAAAATGACAAAAGCCGATATTATCCAAAACCTTTACAACAAGCTTGGTTTTTCGAAAAAAGATTCTGCCAGAATAGTCGAGTCTGTTTTTGATATTATGAAGGAGAATCTGGCGCAGGGTGAAAAGATAAAAATCTCCGGGTTCGGCAATTTTGCCGTCAACAGGAAGCGGCCGCGCAAAGGGAGAAATCCTCAGACAGGCGACAGCATCACGATTTCCGAGCGGAAGGTGTTGACCTTCAAGGCAAGCCAGGTGCTGAGGAATGTCATCAATAAGGGATAACCGCCTCTAATCTTTACAGGGAAAGAATGCCGGTGAGCGTCGTGGAACCCATGGACGAAACGATTCCCGACAAGGCCTATTTTCGTATCGGGGAAGTGAGCAGGATACTGAGCGTCGAACCCTATGTGGTCAGATACTGGGAATCGGAGTTCAAAAGCGTCAGACCCATCCGCACCAAATCATATCAGCGCCTCTATCGCAGAAAAGACGTCCAGGAGCTTTTAAGAATAAAGGCCCTCCTCTACAAAGAAAAATACACCATTGCCGGGGCGAAGAAAAAACTCGCACAGGACAGGCACGTCAGTGCCGCCACCCCCACGCCGGATGCGTATCAGCAAATCCTCAGCGATATCAAAAAAGAGCTTGAAGAGATACGGGGGATTGTGGACTGAGGTCTGTTTGGTCTGTTTGGTCTATCTTGTCTGTTTGGTCTGTTTGGCCCCGGTGAAATAGGGTTTACTGAAAAAGTCATAATTCAACAATTCACCATCCCTGTGCCGGTGAGAGGTCTATACCGCGCAATAAGAACCACTCCACGGACCAGCTCTAAATGCCGCCGGATGGTGAGACGACG
>Ga0272444_10003462_pt1 | contig 14151 bp, 10 predicted proteins | sample SSMForm13_FD_201033 | JGI IMG/M metagenome (GOLD analysis project Ga0272444, IMG submission 201033) | Marine sediment archaeal communities from Little Sippewissett salt marsh, Falmouth, MA, United States - SSM-Form-13 | ecosystem: Environmental > Aquatic > Marine > Wetlands > Sediment ...
CACCAGCGACGTGCGCCCGTGTCCGCCCGTATACCCGCGGGATTCCATGGCCACCACCAATTCCTCGGATCGGCGTAGGGCAGCGACAAAGAGGGGCACGAGCAGCGGCAGGGTGCGGCGGATGCGTAGGACGAGGCCGCCCCGCCCCCGCCCGAAATCAGCTCCCCGTGCGGCCTGGGCTTTCATCAGCCGTTCCAGCTCTCGACCCAACAACGGCACAAAGCGCAGGGCTACCACCAGGACCAAGGCGAACTCGTGCGCGGGAAACCCCAGCCGCTGGAACGGCCGGAGGAGGCCCTCGATCCCGTGGGTGACGTCGCTGACGTCGGCAGTGGCGGTGAGCAGGGTCAGCAGCAGGACGATGTCCACCATGGTCAGGAGCATCGCGCCCAGGGCGACGATGCTGGCCCCGCTGACCACGACCGGACCCCAGGCCAACAGGGTCAGACTGCCTTCGGCGATGGCCTCCCGGTGCGGGTAGAAGAGCGTTTGCAGTACTAGGGCGATCAAGAAGAGGGGCAGCAGTGGCCGCAGCCCGCGCAGGGCGTGGGCAAGTGGGATGTGGGCCACGGCCAGGAGCGCGATCGCTAGCCCCATCCCGACCAGGGCCAGCGTGGGGCTGGCCCGCAGCATGAGCCCCAGGGAGAGCAGCATGATGACGGTCAGCTTCACCCGCGGGTCCAGGCGGTGCAGGACCGAACCGGTGGGCAGGTACTGACCGATGGCCAGAAAACGGAGAACCTCGAACTCGCTCATAACAGTTTTTCCAGTACCGGTACGGCTTCCTCAATCGTCAGCACGTCGCTTGGCGGCAGGAGGCCAGCCTGAACCAGTTCATCCACCACCTGGCGCACGGCAGGGACCTCTAGGTCAAGCGCGGCCAGTGTTTCTCCCTGGCCAAAGACCTGGCGCACCGTGCCCTCCAGGGCCACTCGGCCCGCATCTAAAACGACGATGCGGTCGGCCAGGAGCGTGATTTCCTCCATAGCGTGGGAAGCCCAAATGATGGCCCGTTGACCCTGGCAGCACCACTGTTGAAGCAGCGCGATCAGCGTACGCCGGCCGCGCGGGTCCAGTCCGACCGTTGGTTCGTCGAGGACGAGCACTTCGGGCTCCAGCGCCAGGACCCCGGCCAGGGCGGCTCGGCGGCGCTCGCCGCCGCTGAGCCCCTGCGTGAGACGATCCCCATATACTTCTGCCGGCAGGCCAACCGCGGCCATCGCGCGGCGCACCCGCGCGCGCACCTCGTCCCGAGGCAGGCCCATCTGCAGAGGGCCGTAGGCCACGTCGTCGGCCACATACTGCTCAAACAACTGGTCTTCGGGGTTTTGAAAGAGGAGCGCGACCCGCATCCGTACGGCACGGAGGTCGGTGTGGCGGTCGGCCAGATCCAGCGTGCCCACGCATACAGTGCCGGCCTGGGGGCGCAGGAGCCCGTTGAGGTGCTGCAAGAGGGTCGACTTGCCCGAACCCGTTGGTCCGATCAGCCCGACGACCTCACCGGGGCGGACGGCGAAAGAGATGCCGCACAGCGCTTTGGTCTCCAGCGGCGTGCCACGCATATAGGTGTACTCGAGGTCGCGCACCTCGATCAGCGGGGCGGTCAAGGGGCACCTCCTCGTAGGGCGGCGATCATCTCGGTGGGGGTGAGCCGGTCGGGGGGAAAGGCCGGCCGGCGGGCGTGGAGCTGGCGCGCCAGTCGGACCATCGGGGGGAGGTCCAGGCCCAGTTCGTGCAGCAGCGCCTCGTCGGTCAGGAGTTTGCGGGGTGGACCCTGGCGGACGACCTGCCCCGCCGCCAGGGCGACGATGCGTTCAGCCTGGGCGGCCTCGGCCATGTTCTGGGTGATGGTGACGACGGCCATGCCCTGCTGGTGCAGTTGGGCGATGATTTCGTGCACCGCCCGCCGGCCGGCAGCGTCGAGCATCGCTGTAGCTTCGTCGAGCACCAGACAGGCCGGCTGCATCGCCAGGGCCCCGGCCAGGGCCAGGCGCTGCTTCTGCCCGCCGGAGAGGTTATGGGGTGAGCGCCGCCGCAGTTCGGAGAGCCTCACGACCTCCAGTGCCCAATCGACGCGGGCTCGCAGTTCCGCGTGGGGCAACCCCAGGTTTTCCGGCCCAAAGGCGGTATCTTCCTCCACGACGGTGGAGATAATTTGGGTATCCGGATTTTGAAAGACCATGGCCACGGTGTGGTGGATGGTGCGGGTGTGGGCGGGGTCGCGGGTATTCAATCCCTGAACCCAGACATCGCCTGTGGTCGGCACGAGGAGGCCGTTCAGGTGGCGGGCCAAGGTGGACTTGCCGGAGCCGTTGGCGCCGACGATGGCGATGTGCTCTCCGGTCGCAATCTCCAGGTCGATGCCGCCGAGGGCTGGGATGGCCTGGTCGGTGTTGACGCTGTAGGTGTAGTAAACGCCTTGCAACCGAATCAACGCCGCGGCATTTGCCGGAGCTGGTTCGCCGGCGGGCGGATTCGCGGATTCGTGGATGAGCGGATCTGCCATCTCGGCCCCTCAAAACAAAAGCGCCTGCCGGTGATACCGGAAGGCAGCAATAGCGGTTCGCCTATTCCGCCGTCTCGGTCGCACCGCGATCCCAGCGACGCTCCTGGTTCTCAATAACCGTGCTCACCGTCCTCCTGGATCGGTGGCGGGGGTATTATAGCATAGCTGGTGCCTGGCCGCAACCAGTCTTCACTTGACAGCCCCCCGCTAAGGTGGTACACTACCGCCGGCAGAATATTGTGGAGGTCAATAGATGGACGAACCGAATGCGACCAAGTTCAACTGGGGAGGCAAGTTGTGGCTGTTGGCGGTCATTGCCGTCGTGCTGACCATCCTGGTAGTCGCAGTACTTATTCCCCGCCCCCTAGCCTACATCTCACCACCTCCGACTGCGCCTCCCTGGACCGCCGCGCCGGATCTCTATGTGATCCCCACCGTCGTGCCGCCCGCGCCGGTGGCACCGACGCCCGCACCATAATTGCTGTACCCTTGGTCAGCATGTTAGTAAACGCCGAGCTTTAAAGAGCTCGGCGTCGTTTATGAGTGCTTTTTCATGTTCGCTCACTCAGGTCCCTGCTACTGCTCCCCGCGCCGTCCCTTTGACTTTGCTCAGTCCTGAGCATAGCTCAGGGCAGGCTCCCGGCGCGGGAGCGGTGGAGGTACTTGCGCTGTACCGCCGGGTTGTGGAGCTATGGTTCTCGCTCAAAGGCTTGCCGGAGCTCATCGCCCTCCAGCCCCGCCCCCAGGGCCACCATCAGTTTGATCCGCGCCTTTTGGCCGTTCAGTCCCCGGGCAAAGAGGGCGCCCGCCGCGGCCTGATCGCGATGTGCGCCGGTATAGCCATAGTGGTCGCCCACGCGGCCGGCCGGGCAGCGTGAGGTGATGACCACGGCGATGCCCTGTTCCACTGCCTCGCCGATTGTCGGCATCCACCAGTGCGGCACGCGCCCCCCGCCCAGCGTTTCCAGTACGACCCCACGCATCCCCCACTCGACGGCGTAGCGCAGCAGGGCGTCATCCATGCCCACCGTCATTTTGAGCAGCAGGACGTGCGCTTCGAGCTTTTCAGTGGAGAGGATGTGGCGGACCGGCGGCCGGCCGAGCCAGGTGATCCGGTCTTCTTCCACCCGTCCCAGGGGCCCCCAGAAGGGCGACTGAAAGGTATGGGGGCTCGTGGTGTGCATTTTGGTCACCGCCCGCGCGGTGTGAACCTCGTCGCCCATCACGACGACCGCGCCGATGCCCCGTGCGGCGGGGTCGGCGGCGACGTGCAGCGCGGCCAGCAGGTTAGCCTGACCTTCGTAACCGGGGTCGGAGGCGGTACGCATCGCCCCGGTCAGGACCATGGGGATCTCGCCTTTCACCGTCAGGTCGAGGAGATAGGCTGTCTCCTCCAGCACATCGGTGCCGTGGGTGATGACGATACCGTTGATGTCAGGTTGTCGGACGATCTCCTGCACGCGCTGGCGCAGCCCCCACAGCGTCTCCAGGGTAAAGTGGGCACTGGGCAAGTGGCAGTGCTCGACGACCTCGAGGGAACCGGACCAGCCGGCCGGCCCTGCTTTGTGGGCGGATGCCTCGGATGGTAGTGAGGTGGGGGCCGGTGTTTGGCTTGAGAGAGGCTGTTTGCGAAGGAGGTCAGCACCGTGCAGGGCCGGCACAGCGCCGCCAGCCGCGGCGTCGTCGGCCATGGCAATTGTGCCGCCGGTGCTGATCAGGACAATGTGGGGGTCCATATCAAGAGGCCTGGGCAGGGGTCGGGACGACCACGGTGCGGTGTTCCCCGCCCGGGGCCTGAGCCTTGCGTAGCGCCCACTCCACCTGCTCTACCAACGCTACTTTGTCGCCGACATTTTCTCCTGAGGTTGTGGTCAGACCGATATGCACCGTGTGCATCGTGTGATGCTGCGGCAACATTTTTTCCACGACAATCTGGTGGATGCGTTCGGCTAAGCGCACGGCGCCCTGCTCGTCTGTGCAGGGCAGGAGGATGGCCAACGTGTCCTCACTGTAGCGGGCCAAGATGTCGGCGGCGCGGGTGTGTTGTTTCAAGAGCCCAGCCAGCTCCGGGAGCTCTTCTACCTCTGGTTTGGCGTCGCGGTTTCGCAAGGTGATCAACATCAGCGAGAAAGGGTAGTGGTAACGCTGCGCCCGGGCAACTTCCTCTGCCAACCGGGACCACATGGTCCGGCGGTCGTAGAGGCCCGTCGCCAGGTCTACGTATACTTCGTAGGAATGGTCCGCTTGCTGGATCATGTTGACCTCCCGCAGGGCTGTGAGGATAGTGTGGTACGATACACTGTAGCATATTCGGGATGAATTGTCAATGCTTTCACTGCTTCTCACGCCGCCTTTGGAACTTGCGACGCGACTTGCCACGCCTCGGCAGCTCCCCCCCCGCGCGCAGCCGGCGATAGCATTCTTCGCAATAGACGGGGCGATTCTCGCTGGGAACGAAGGAAACCGTGCTCTCTTTTCCACAAGCTGCACAGATGATGGGGTACTCGACTCCCTGCTCACGCTCCTGTCGCCGGCGGTCCCGGCACTCGGGGCAGCGCCGGGGCTCGTTCAAAAGCCCCTTGTCAGCATAAAACATCTGCTCACCTGCGGTAAAGACGAAATCTTTTCCACAATCTATGCAGTGAAGGGTGAGGTCTTTAAAAATCACTGAAAAAAACTCCCGGGCCAGACTGAAAACTGAAAACTGACAACTGTAAACTGACTAAAACGCCGTTAAATCTCGATACACACCAAACACTTTGCGAAACACGTCGCAGATCTCGCCCAGCGTGGCATAGGCCCGCACGGCGTCAAGAATAAGGGGCATGGTGTTGGCCATGCCGCGCGCGGCCTGCTCCAATGCGGCCAGCGTTTCTTTGACGCGGTCGTTGTCGCGCTCGCGGCGGACCCGCTTCAGCCGGTCCAGGTGTCGCCTTTCGCTCTCCTCGTTGACCCGCAGCAGCGGAATCTCGAGTTGCTCTGGCATCACGTAGTCGTTGACCCCAACGATGACCCGTTCCTGCTCCTCGATCTCTTTTTGGTAACGAAAGGCGCTGTCGGCAATCTCGCGCTGGAAGAAGCCGGCCTTGATCCCGGCCACGACCCCGCCGATCTCTTCGATGCGCCGGAAGTAGGCGTAGCAGTCGTCCTCCATCTTTTTGGTCAGCCATTCGACATAGTAGGAGCCGGCCAGCGGGTCGATCGTGTTGGCGACGCCGCTCTCGTGGGCCAGGATCTGCTGCGTGCGCAGGGCGATCGTCACCGCCTTTTCCGAGGGCAGCGCCCATGCCTCGTCCAGTGAGTTGGTGTGGAGGGACTGCGTCCCGCCGAGGACGGCGGCCAGGGCCTGGATCGCCACTCGGACGACATTGTTCTCCGGTTGCTGCGCGGTGAGGGAACAGCCGGCCGTCTGGGTGTGAAAACGGAGCAGCCATGAGCGCGGGTTCTTGGCCCCGAAGCGCTCTCGCATCTCGCGCGCCCAGATGCGCCGCGCCGCTCGATACTTGGCGATTTCTTCAAAGAAATCGTTGTGGGCGTTGAAAAAGTAGGACAGGCGCGGGGCAAAGTTGTCGATCTGTAGGCCCCGCTCCAGGGCCGCCTCGACATAGGTCAGGCCGTCGGCCAGGGTAAAGGCGAGCTCCTGCAATGCGGTCGAGCCGGCCTCGCGGATGTGATAGCCCGAGATCGAGATGGTGTTCCACTTGGGCAAGTGTTGGCTGCCGTATTCAAAGGTATCCACAACCAGGCGGATGGAAGGCTCGGGGGGAAAGATGTATTCGTTCTGGGCGATAAACTCTTTGAGGATGTCGTTCTGGATGGTGCCGCCCAGCTTTTGCATAGGAATGCCGCGTCTTTCTGCGGCGGCGATGTACATCGCCCACACGACGGCGGCGGGAGAGTTGATGGTCATGCTCGTGGTGACCTGATCGACGGGGATGCCGTCAAAGAGGATCTCCATATCGGCCAGAGAGGTGATGGCCACGCCGCACTTGCCAAACTCGCCGGCGCACATCGGGTCGTCGGTGTCGCGGCCATAAAGGGTGGGGGTGTCAAAGGCAACCGAGAGCCCGGTCTGCCCCTGCTCGAGGAGGTACTTGTAGCGGGCATTGGTCTCCTCGGCGTTGCCAAAACCAGAGAACTGGCGCATGGTCCAAAGCCGGCCCCGGTACATGGTGGGGTGAATGCCCCGGATGTAGGGATACTCGCCTGGTAAGCCGATGTCGCGGAGATAGTCGATGTCGGCCACGTCCTCAGGGCCGTAGAGCCGGTCTACCTCGGCGCTTGAGGTAGTCAGGAAGCGCGGGCGGCGCTCCGGAAAGCGGTCCATGGCGGGGCCGAGCGTCTCCTCCTCCCATTTTTCACGGGCTTGGCGGATGCGATCGAGCTCTTCAGGGTCGAACATAAGTTCCTCCACAAGAAAATTCGTCAGTTAAGGGTATTATACCACAAGAAGACGGTAAAGCGAAAAGGCGACAAGGCGAAAAAAACCTTCTTCCCAGGTATGGGTTTTCGCCTTATCGCTTTATCGCCTTATCGCTTCCCCACCCCATCACTACCCTTACCCCATAGGCCATATCCGCTACGCTCACGGGTCGTTCACCTTCGGCCCGGCAGCGCGCGGCGAGGCGGGCTGTGAGGGTCTCGCAGACATCGGCCACCTGCTCCGGCGTGCCGCCCGGGAGGCCGTAGGCCAGGACGGCGCAGGAATCGTCGGGATGCAGCCCGCCGTGGATGCCCTGGTAGGGGGGCAGGGAAAAGTGATAGCCCTGCTCATAGTTTGTAAAGAGCAGGAGGTCACCGGTGTAGGGGCTGGCCATATGGTGCAGCCGGTTGGCGGCGTCCACCATGACGATCTCGGGATGGGCGGCGAGGAACTCGTCGATCGGCAGCAGGCCGTCCGGCGTGTAGGCCAGGTAATCGGCATACCAGCCCTCGTGCTCGACGTCGCGCACCATCACCATGCTCATCGAGCCCTGCAGGTCGGGGCAATAGGCCCCGGTGGCATTCGCGTCCCACAGAGCCTGGGCGTGGCGCAGCACCTCGTGGTCAAAGGCAGGGGCATCGCCCCATGGCCGACCCTGGGGTCGCAGGTAGACATGGGCCATTGCGCCGCAAGGGCTGACGATGGCCTCGCAGTTGCGGCCTTCGAGCGGATGGTCTTGGACGTCGGTGCCCAGCGATTGGAAGACGTGGCCTAGTTCGCGGTCCCACATAAAGCCGACCTTTAAATTGTGCCGGTCGTCGGGGACGACTTTTCTTTGCCCGTGGTCGGAAAAGATGACAAAGAGGGTGTCGGGCAGCAGGCCCAGGGCCTCATAGGCCTTGAGAAATGTGCCCATCTGGCGGTCCACAATCCCGGTGAGGTAGGGTTGCTGGTGGGCCGGCCCTTCCAGGTGGGATTCGTGGTCCAGCCCAAAAAAGTAGAGGGTGAGCAGGTCGGGGCGGTGGCCTTGCTGCAGGTGGCGGATGGCGTCGGCGACCATGGCGTTGTCGTACCGTTCGCCCAGGCCGGCGTGGCTGACGGCGGCAAAGGCCTCCCAGTCGTCTAGGCCGGGTTTGATCCAGTGCTGGGCGCCGCGGGCATACATGTGGTAGACGACTGTGGAGGAGCGGCCGTACTGGGCGGCGGTCTCGTAGAGGGTGTGGGCGTTGGGGTTGAGGAACTTGCCGGCCAATCCTTTTAGAAAGACGGCAGGGGCATCGACGAAATCGAACTCGAACTTGCGCGGCACACCGTCGGTGAGGCGGCCGAAGCGGTCGAAAAAGTGATTGCCGGGGACCCAATGGTCGCGCGGATGCACGCCGGTGATGCTAGATGCCTGGCAGCAGTAGGTCATCGACGGGGCCGTGGACACGGCGATCCAGTTCGTGCCGCACGCTGTGCGCGGGCCGCCGAGCAGCCGGCCCAGATGGGTCAACTCGCCGGCCTCAAGGGCGTGCTGAAAGACGTCGGCGCGGAGGGCGTCGATGTCGATCAGGACAATGCGCTGGGGGGTGTAGGTTGGCTTGGGCATAGGAAACCTCAAAACAGTTGACAGTTGTCAGTTTTCAGTTCACAGTTGCCAGTTTGCAGTTCACAGTTTTCGGTAATCCTATTATACCATACTTGGGGGAAGGATCCATTTTGTCCAAGGCTGAACTATAGCCTCCTGAAATAAATTGTCAGGCTACAACGACCCAAGCCCGTTGATGACTTGAAAAATTATTCCGGTCACCTCCCGCTCGGCCCCGTCCTTGGCACCCTCAGCCCGGGGGTAAACGATGCTGTTCTCTTATTCCATAAGCGCCCATGTCTGGACGGACGCCTGGAGGACGGAAATGTCTGCGTAGGGGCGGCCCGCAGGGCCGCCCCTACAAATGTCCGATCCGGGCGGGGTGGCCACATAGGGCTGCCCCTACAAAAACGGTGCCACGGGCGATCCCCTTAGGCAATAGGGCAACAGTATCGTGAATCGCCGGGCGCCCTAGCGCGAGAGATGGCCTGCACGGGAAAGGCAGCGTTATCGGGATCAATTCTTAATCTTCATAAGCGGGCTCTCCGAGGCGGCTTTAGCCGACTTGGGTGGATTAGCCTGCGGCTTTAGCCGTAGGCGATTGCCGTGGCCCAATCACGGCGCCTGGGCAAAGAGGCACTTGAGATAGGCTCCCTCCGGAAAGGTGATCGGGTGGTCTACGGGGTGGCCGGTGCGCTCCAACTCGTGCAGCGGCCGGCCGGCCCGCTTGGCGGCGCGGTGGACGGTGGCGAAGAACGCCTCCGCCTCCACCTGGCGGGAGCACGAGGCCTGGACCAGGATGCCGCCGGGCTGCAGCACCACCAGGCCCAGCTCGGTCAGCCGCTCGTAGGCTGCCAGGGCCGGGCCCACCTGGGCTCGATTTTGGGCGAAGGATGGGGGATCGAGAAGGACCAAGTCAAAGCGCCGGCTGGCCGCCGCCAACTGGGCCAGTGCCTCGAACGCGTCCGCTAACACGACCTCGTGGGCCACCGCGGCCACGGCCGGCAGATGGCCATTGTGGGCCAGGTTGCGGGCCGCGGCCTGCAAGGCCGGCGCGCTGACGTCGACGCTGACGATACGCCGCGCGCCGCCCCGCGCCGCATAAACGGCAAAGGCCCCGGTGTAGGCAAAGACGTTCAGCACGGACCGGCCACCGGCCAGCTGCTCCACACGAGCTCGGTTGTCCCGCTGGTCAAGGTAGAACCCGGTCTTGTGCCCCTGCACTGGGTCAACCTCAAAGCGCAGGCCGTTCTCCTGAAAGCGCACCGGGCCGTCCAGTGCGGGGCCGGCCAGGACCATCCCGTCGCGCAGCCCGTGCAGGTGCTCGGGCTGCTCCCCCAGTGCCCGGCTGAGGCGCAGGACCAGTCGCTCGGTCGGGTTGACCACGGTCAGGGCGGCCACGACCGCCCCCAGATGGGGTATCCAGGCTGCTGTGTATAATTTGCAGACCACCGTCCCGGCGTAGCGGTCCAGGACCAGCCCCGGCAAGCCGTCGTTTTCGCCGTGGACCAGCCGGTAGCCTGTGGTTGCGGCCTCGGGAGGCTGCGCCAGCAAGGGTGCGCGCCGCTGGATGGCGGCCTCCAACCGGGTATGGAACCACTCGCCGTCGATGGGGGCCGGCCGGCCGTGTTGTAGGATGCGCACGCGGATCGGCGAGAGGGGATCGTACAGGCCCACGGCCAGGAAGCGGCGCCGGCGGTCAAAGACGACAGCCAGGTCGCCCGGCCGGCCTTGCGAGGAAATCTGGAGGATCGATCCCTCGTACAGCCAGGGATGCCCGCGCCGCAGCGCCCGCTCGGCCGCGGGAGTGACGTGTAGCGCCAGTCGCCGGGCCGCGGGACCCGGAACGTTTGCCAAAGACTCGGGGACGAGCTGTGCCGGCAGCAAGCGGATACCTCCAGATCGTTGTCATTCTCCAAACTACTATATCATGGCGGCCTTGAGCCGTCAACAATTCTCTTTTCCTCTGAAAAAAAACTATACCGTGATAGTTTTACCGCCGAGAACGCCGAGATCGCAGCGTATTCTCTTTGCTCGCGCCGCCGTCCCCTGCGGCGCCCTTCTGGCCGGGCGACACGGCCGCCGGGGATGGCGGCCTGAGCGTTGGAGGAAGCCGGCCCCCACTTTTCCGAAATGCACCCCTTGCATCTTGTTTCTTGTCTCCCGCCTCTTCTGTGCTATAATGGTTCCTAGTGGACAACCATCCAGGCACAAAGCCAGCAAAGTGGGGGAACTACCAAGGCACAAAGGCACCAAGTTGGGGAACCACAAAGGCACGGAGACACGAATGAAGCGATCCCGCTTTCTTGCCAATCTACATTGGACCGACATCCTGTCCTGGCTCCTACTGGCCATTCTGGTGGTGCGAGCGGGTTTCTTTTTGGTCTATTCCGTCCGTACGATCCTCTTCCCGTTCCCAGTGGACTATGATGAAGGAGTTGCCCTCCACTCCGCGTTGCTGCTGGTCCGGGGTGAGGCTGTCTACCGTCCGCTGCAGGCCGGCGAGTTTGTCTCATCGCAATATACGCCGCTCTACTATCTGCTTATGGCACCGGCCCTTTGGCTGATCGGCCCCAGCCTGGTTCCCGGTCGGCTGATCGCCTTTCTGGCCACGCTGGGCAGCGGTGCCCTGCTGGCCGGGCTGGCTTTGCAGCTCGGGGCAAGCCGCCGGGGCGCATTCACCGCTGCACTGATGCCCCTGGCCGTTGGCACGACCTTTATCTGGTCCACGCTGGCCAAACCGGACACGCTGGCCCTTTTTCTCTCCCTGCTGGTGCTGTACTGGGTCGTGCGCTTTGGTGAGAGCCGCTGGGTCTACTTAGTTACGGTGTGGTTCGCGCTGGGCTTTTTTGTCAAGCAGAACGCGATCGTGGTTGCCGGGCCTGCGCTGTTTTACTATTTTCTCCGCCGACCGCGCCGGGGATTGGTGATAGGGTCGCTCGCGCTGCTTCTGGCGGCCGGTCCCTTCTTTCTGCTGAACGCCCTGACGGATGGGGCCCTATACCTCCACACCCTGGGTTTTCACACGCTGCCTTGGGAGCTGACTCACCTGTGGAGCACGCTCGAACCGCTGGTCGTCTTCACGCCGGGCCTGATGCTGTTGACGCTGTTTGCGGCCTGGCACCAGGCGCGGAACCGTGCCTGGCCGGCCCTGGTCCTGCTCGCCGGAGGGTGCCTCTTCCTCCTCACCGGTGGACGGATGGGCACAAGCTGGAGCTTTCAACTGCCACTCATCTTTGCCATGGCCCTTTCCTCCAGTTTGCTCCTCTTTCCACGCCCCGCTCAGACAAAGCCCTATATCATCAAGGGATTTCCCGCCCGCTGGCGTGCCCTCTTGCTGATACTCGCCGTGCTGCAATTTGCCCTGATCCCCAACCCATTGCGCTGGTACCGGACCGACCTGTTGGCCTCCCCCGAGCGAGAGCAGGAGCTGGCAGCGGTCTGCGAAATCGTGCGCCAGGCACCGGCCCCGATTCTCTCCGAAGATGTCGGCTTGCTCTTACTCTGCGGAAAGGAACCGCGCTACAACGACCCCTTTATGATGGCGCAGTTGAGCCGGGCCGACCGCTGGGATGAAACGGAGCTGGTGCGCCAGATCGAGGAGGAGCAATTCTCCCTGGTTATTCTCGCCTATGACATCGCCTCCTTCCCAGTGGAGAAAACTGAGGTGCTCCGCTGGACTACGGCCACGCTGGCGGCACTGCGTAAGCACTATGCCCTGTGGCAGGAGGCAGGACAGGTCTTTGTCTATCGTCCTCAGGGAATTGCGCCCCTCCTGGGGGCCGACGTGGGCCACTTGTGGGGGGGCGTATGCTGGGCCCCTGCAGGGACGAAGGATCCTGGCGACAATGGTATACACCCCGCTAAGGAGCTGGAGGCCCGACCATGAAGCGACGTTGGCTCCCGCTGCTCGGACTGGGTGGCGCCTATCTTTTGCTCTCCCTGGTTATGCTATGGCCCCTGCCGCGTGAACTGGGGCGCGCTGTTCCCGGGGAGGGTTTTGATATCTGGCAGAACACCTGGAACTTGTGGTGGATCCGCTACTGTCTCTGGGAGGGCCACGGCGGTCTCTTTTTCACTCCCCTGCTCTACCATCCGGGCGGGGCCAGCCTGCTTTTTCACACCCTCTCCTTGACCAACACCATCCTGGCTTTGCCGGTGACGATCCTCTGGGGGCCAGTGGCGGCGTACGGCTTCGCCGCGCTCCTGTCCTATGTGCTCGGGGGCCTCGGGGCGGCCCTGCTGGTGACCGAGGTGCTGGAGGAACGTCTTGGCCTGGCCTCCGTGGTGCGTTGGGGGGCGGCCCTGCTGGGGGGCGCGGCCTTTGCCTTTAGCTCCTATCATTTGGCGCACACCCGTGCTCACCTGCATATGCTCTCATTCCAATGGCTGGCGTTCTATGTTTGGGCGCTGCTGCGGGCATGGAAAAAGCCGGGGCTGGGCCGCATGCTCGTGGCTTTTCTCTTTCTCCTGTTGACTTCCTGGACCGATTGGTACTATGCTTTCTACGCCCTCTTCTTTACCGGCCTCTTCTTATTGGTGCAAATTGTCCGCTATCGCTTCCGCGGGCGGGCGACGTGGCGTGCGGTGGGACGGGTGGTGGCGGTCGTGCTGGCGGCGCTGGCTGTTCTGGCTGTGCAGTGGGTGCCGATGCTGCGCGGTCAGGCGAGTAACCCGGATGTGCGCATGTCGGTGGCCTACACTGTCCAGTTGGGAGCCGACCCGCTGGCCTATATCACGCCCGGTCCGCAGCATCCTTTGTGGGGGCGATGGACGATGCTCCTCTACCAGCGCTACAGCGTGGGCAACCTGGAGGAAGGTGTCCTCTACTTGGGCATCATCCCGCTGGCCCTGGCGCTGTATGGTGCACGGCGGCGGTGGGCTGGTCGCGGCCTCTGGTTGACCACGGGGCTGGTCTGCGCGATCCTGTCGCTGGGGCCGGTCCTGCACTGGGCGGGGGAAATCGTCACCATCAACGGCAGCCGCGTCTTTATGCCTTACGCCCTGCTGCATCTCTTGCCGCTTGTGGACATTACTCGGGTGCCGGCCCGGTTCGGGTTGCTGGTCACGTTGGCGGTGGCCGTCCTGGCCGGTGTAGGGCTGACTGACCTCTTGCAGGCGCGCCGTTGGCGGGGGCGTTGGCGGCTCCTGTTGGCCGGGGGACTCGTCTTGCTGCTGTGCGCTGAGCTGGCCTGGCTGCCCTACCCGGTGACGCCGGCGCACGTGCCGCCTGTCTACGAACAGCTGGCGGGCGAGACCAGCGGCGGGGCGCTTCTGCAAGTGCCCATCGTTCACTACCCCGAGGAGCACACCGAGCGGCTGCTCTATCAGACGGTGCACGAGACCCCCATCTTTGGGGGCTACATCTCCCGGGGCGATCCCCATCTGCCTTACGAGGAGATTCCCGGATTCCGCGCCTTCCAGTCGCTGACTGTGCGGCGTGAGATCACCGAGCCGACGTTGGAAGCGTGGCAGAAGCAGGCGTTGGCGGCGTTGAGCTACTATGGCGCGGGCTATGTTGTTGTCCAGCAGCCGGCCTTATCACCAGGGCGGCTGCGCGCGGCTGAGGGGCTGACCCGTGCGCTGCTGGGCGCGCCGGCCTATCAGGATGCTGAGACGAACGCCTATCGTGTCCCCTCGGTGGCCGCGCCG
>Ga0272444_10003463_pt1 | contig 14145 bp, 14 predicted proteins | sample SSMForm13_FD_201033 | JGI IMG/M metagenome (GOLD analysis project Ga0272444, IMG submission 201033) | Marine sediment archaeal communities from Little Sippewissett salt marsh, Falmouth, MA, United States - SSM-Form-13 | ecosystem: Environmental > Aquatic > Marine > Wetlands > Sediment ...
ATATATTTCTAAACATAGTTCATATAACGTTTGCCAGACCTTCAAATCTTTGTAATTCTGCAGCATTTCACTTGAACCCCTGGCCCAGACCGTTCACCATAAGGATAAATTACGGTCTAAATTCAAAGATTCCTTCTGTTCGTCTTTTCAACAACCATTTCAGTCGCGCCAGGGCAGGCCCTGAATCCTTGACCCCTTGTACCCTCTGGAAGGAATCATACCTGCTAAATTTGATACTTTGCCATAATTAATTGCAACTAATCGGGAGATGACGCTTATCTTAAACTTTTGAATCCGTTAATAGGATCCTTACCCATTTTTTCTCTGTGCTCTCTGTGTCCTCTGTGGTGAGATTTTTAACGTCATATTATTTATGACGACAGGTACTAAGGGCTAAGGGCGAAAGGCGAAGAATTAAAGGTTCAAGGAATAAGGTGTACGGTACCAGGTAGCCGGTTTCCGATTTACGGTATCCGAATTCACATTTTCTAACCGACCAACGCTGAAAAATATAATTGCTTTGAATGTCTATGCGTATTATAATAACTAATTGATTGATTGAACTATCAGGCACAAACTAAACAAACGGAGTGTGACGATGCCAATATATTTGTACGGGTGTGAAAAATGTAATCACGAATTTGAAGTCTACCACAAGATCGATGAAAAGATCGACATTGAATGTCCCGAATGCAAGGGGAAGAAGGTGACAAAGCTGGCGGCTCCCTTCAAGACCAAATTCTGGTCTCAGTTCCTCGACGATATGGAACAGAAAGTCAGCCCGCATAAGTTTAAATGAGGCGAAGGGCTAAAGGCTCATGGCGATAGGTGAGACGTAGGGCTCAGGGCTAAAGGCTCATGGCGATAGGTGAGACGTAGGGCTCAGGGCTAAAGGCTTCGGGCAAGAGGCGAGCACGCGGTATTTCTGTCATTCCCGTGGAAACGGGAATCTATTTAATTCAGTAATGAGCTCATATTTTGTCTATATAATCTCAAATCATACACGATCCACTTTGTATATCGGTGTGACGAACAATCTAAAGCGCCGGATGTTCGAGCATAAAAACGGTTTTTTTGAAGGGTTTTCAAAAAAGTATCGACTGTATTATTTAGTCTATTTCGAAGATACGGAAGATATTAACTCGGCCATTCTCAGAGAAAAGCAACTTAAAAAGTGGAATAGAGAATGGAAAAATGAATTGATCGAGAGAGATAATCCTGAGTGGATTGATCTCAGTGCCGGGTGGTTCGAGTAATAGATTCCCAATCAAGTTGGGAATGACGAACACTTTTTAACATGTAATCAGCCGGCACATAGAAGGAATGGGAAGGTATTAAAAAATAAACAAAGTTTATGGCAATGTGTCCGGTTTAAAATCGGAAGATATCAAGAAGATTCAACGACTCTATCGAAGGAAAATCCCGCCTGATCGTATCGTAACCCACGAATTTGCACGGACCCTTACGGAGCTATCGTATGGTATCAACCGGCAGATCGGTGTCCTCATCAGCCGGAGAGGTGAGGTTTCCTGTGTTATCGTGGGCAATCATAAGGAAATCGTTATTCCCAGCCTTGACGGCTTCAGGGCCGCGTCGAGCCGCCTGAAGGGACTGCGATTGGTCCATACCCACCTGAACGGGGAGGCCCTCACCAGGGACGACCTCACCGATCTGGCGCTCCTTCGTCTCGATCTGGTATCGGCACTGGAGATTGACGGGAACGGTCTTCCCGGAACGGTCCATACGGCACACCTCATCCCTGAAAACCCGGAAGGTAAATACTGGCTCCTGCTTGAGCCGGGCCGTCCCGCCATCCCGGATATGGATTTCCTGGATTTTATCCAGGCGCTTGAGGAGGAATTTGCCCGGAAGCAACAGACACGGAGGGTGGAACGGACCGACCGGGCCATCCTGGTCAGGGTTGAAACAGACCCGGTTTTTGACGGCGAGGCGTCCCTCGATGAACTGAAAGAGCTTGCGAAAACGTGCGGTGTCGAGGTCTTCGATTCGGTCCTCCAGTATCGCCGTCAGGTCGACCCGAAGTTCCTCATCGGGAGGGGAAAACTCTCCGACATCGTTATACGGGCACTTCAGATCGGTGCGAACCTCCTGATTTTTGACCATGAATTGACGCCTGCCCAGATCAGGTCCGTTACCGATTTTACGGAGTTGAAAGTGATCGACCGGACACAGCTGATTCTCGATATTTTCGCTCAGCGGGCTCACAGCAGGGAGGGTAAGATACAGGTAGAACTGGCGCAGCTGCAATATCGGTTGCCCCGCCTCGTAAAGAGAGATTCGGCGCTGTCGAGGCTTGCCGGCGGTATCGGCGGGAGGGGACCGGGTGAGATGAAACTTGAAATCGACCGCCGGAGGGTACGGGAGCGGATCGGTCGGCTCGAGAAGGAACTGACCCGCATCAGGAAGGGACGGAGCCAGCGCCGGTGGAAGAGAAAACGAATGCAGCTTCCCGTCATCTCAATCATCGGGTATACCAATGCGGGGAAATCAACGCTCCTCAATGCCCTCACGCACAGTGACGTTCTGACGGAAAATCTTCTGTTTGCGACCCTCGATCCCAAGAGTTCGAGGCTCCGGTTTCCGAGGGATACGGAGGCCATTATCACCGACACGGTCGGATTTATCAGGCATCTTCCGAAGGAACTCTTTGCCGCATTTCGGGCGACCCTCGAGGAGCTGCATGAAGCCGATCTCCTGCTGCATGTTATTGATGTGAGCAACCCCCGGTTTGAGGAACATATCCGGGCGGTGGAAACTATTCTGGAAGACCTCGATCTCTCCCACAAAAAAACCATCCGTGTTTTCAATAAAGAGGACCGCTTTCCCGATAAAACCGTTTTGCAGAACCTGAGCACCCGCTTTCACGCGACGCCCCTCTCGGCGCTGAAACCCGAGACATTCCCTCCCCTGATGGAAGCAATGGAAGCGATAATTGGGACAGGAGGCACGGCAATGAAAATTCGCAAAACGAATATCGAATAACGTTTTTCCGTTTCCGAAATCCGATGTACGTTTTACGATTTACGATATGCGTTATCCGAAAGCCCTTTTCTCCTTGAGCCATGAGCCTTTGCCTTGATCCTTTCGTTAGCCCTTAGCCCTTGACCTTTCGCCTGTACTACATCACCCCTTTGTACCATCCGCCGTCAATCTGGATGGCGGCGCCGGTTATATACCCCGACCGATTTGAGGCGAGAAAGGTTACCAGGGCTGCAAACTCCTCCGGCGTGCCGAGTCGTCCCATCGGTATGGTCGATTCCCATCCCTTGATGATAGCTTCGGGCGTGGTGTTTTCCCGCTCGGCAACAACCTTTGAAAGATTCCGGACTCTGTCGGTGAGTGTATATCCCGGACACACACTGTTAACGGTGACGTTGTAGGGTGCCAGTTCCGTCGAGAGCGTTTTGGCAAACCCGATTACCCCGGAACGGATCGTATTGGACAGGATGAGACCATCGATCGGTTGTTTCACCGAGATGGATGTCATGTTGATAATGCGCCCCCATTTCTTTTCCTTCATGATCGGCACAACCTCGGTCGTCATGGCAATCGTACTCATCAGGTTGAGCTTGAATCCGAGGTGCCAGAGATCGTCGTCGATATCAAGGAGGGGAACCGATGGCGGACCGCCGGCGTTATTGATGAGGATGTCGACAGTGCCGTACTGTTCAACCGAGGTGCGAACAAATCCCCGCGCGTCGTCCATATTCGTTAAATCGGCGGGAACGGTCATCACCTCTCCGCCCGTCTCTCTTTCTATATCCTCTTTTGCTTTCGGAAGATTGGGATCGTCAAGTGCACATATGGAAACCCTTGCCCCTTCGCGGGACAGTTCGGTTGCCACGGCCTTTCCCAGTCCCATACTCCCGCCTGCAACGAGAACAACTTTTCCCTGTAATCCAAAATCCATTTTTTCCTCCTCTAATTATTGCCGCATATGGTTAGTGAACTTGTAAAAAGTCGAAAAATTACCACGTTGTCATTCCCTCAATAGTGGGAATCTCGTTATTACAATTAGTTATAGATTCCCGACTTCGGCGTGAGCTCCGTCGAACGATCAGGTCGGGAAGGACAAAACAAAAGAAATTCGCTCTTTTACGAAACTGCCTACGTGCTCTCTATCATAAATCCGGTGACACAGTATTGGTTCGGTTACAGACGAACCACAGAGAGAACAGAGGACGCAGAGCATTCATATTGTAACCCTTTGAATTACGTCCTTGAGTCTTTCAACATTGAATTTGATCAACAGGCCAGTATCACATACATATCCAAATTTTCCTTAAAAAGGCTTCTTTCCCATTTTTTCTCTGTGTTCTCTGTGGCCTCTGTTGTGATATTTTTATCATCATATTATTTATGACGATATGTACTATTGTAAGCTATCGTACTGTTTCATGCGGCGAAGCTGTAAAGGTAAAAGGATAAAGGTACCAGGTTCCCGGATTCCGAGTTTCGATTTCCGATTTACGAAAGCCCTTTTCGTCTTTAGCCCTTAGCCTTATGCCGTTAGCCCTGTTTTTGTTTATTCCTCGGCACGCCGCAGGTATTCATCCCATCGTTTATCCACCCAGACCTGGAGCGTGTTTAACTGCTCGATACTCATCTTTTTGAAACGACCCTGTCGTTCCACATAGTTGATGACGGGAAGCTTCTTTCCTTTTTTTGAGAGGGTTTTGCTCCGGCCGGTAAAGCGGAATTTTCCGTTCTCTATTTCACAGAGGACGACCATACCCGTTTCAACTGCCAGTTTTCCGATCCTGATCGTATCCTTTGTCGGGTACCCCCAGCCCGGGGGACAGGGTGTGTAGATATGCATATATCGTGTGCCCTTGATCCGTTTCGCTTTGACGAATTTGTCGTAAAGATCGATGGGATATGATGGAGACGTTGTTGCCAGATAGGGCAGGTCGTGCGCTTCCATAATCTTTATAAAGTCTTTTTTGTTGTCCTGTTTCGGCACGATGGGGGTTGTCGTCGTGGTCGCACCCAGCGGGGTGGCACTGGAACGCTGGGTTCCCGTATTCATATACCCTTCATTATCGTAACAGACGTACATGAAGTCAGTATTTCGTTCCGCCGCGCCACTGAGTGACTGAACACCCATATCGTAGGTCGAACCATCACCGGCGATGGCAACAACGGTAATATCCGTCTTGTTCAGGGCAGCCAATCCAGCGGCAATACCGGAGGCCGAGGCCGCCGTACTGGCGAAGGTTGTATTGAGCGTGGGTATGGTAACGGGTGTAATCGGATATAATCCGTGGAGTACGCAGAGGCAGCTCGCCGGCAACGTTATAATGGTATCTTCCCGCAATGCCTTTAACAGATGACGATAGGCCAGAGAAAGGCCGCATCCCTGACATGCCCTAGTCCCCGGCAGGATGTATTCTTTTTCGTTGATCTTGAATATGTTGTCTTTCATGAGGTTACCCCGTATAACAATTGAGCCAGTTTATTTCATGATTCATACTTCCCGCCTCAACAGTGGCAAGCGTTGTTTTGCCCGCTTCGACAAGTTCCCGCGGTTTCACATCTCTCCCACCCAGTCCGGCGATATAATTGTGGATGGGAACCTTAACGTCGGTGCCGAAGAGGGCGGCCTTCAAATCGGAACAGAGCGCTCCTTCATAACCGTAACTGATGCCTTTTTCAAATACGACGACGGCTTTGGCGTGATCGAATGCCGAAACGACTTCATCTTTCGGGAAGGGACGAAAGACCCTGATGCCCACAACCCCTGCCTTCACGCCTTCAGCTCTCAACATGTCGGCTGCAACCGTTGCCTCCGCTGAAATTGATCCCATGCCGGTCAGGATCAGCTCGGCATCGTCCGTCATATATTCCCAAAGCATGCCGCCGTGATTTCTTCCGAAGGTGTCGGCAAATAACTCATTCGTTTTCCGGATGACGTTTCGAGACTGGTCCAGTGCTGCTTGCAGTTTATACCTCATTTCCATATAGCCGTCACAGAGGACCCCTTCCGGATTTGCTCGTCTGGCCGGTAACAGGACGGAGTTGATGGTCCGGGGATCTTCAGGTGACAGGATCGTATGGGGTTTGTACGGGGGCAGAAATTTCCGTACCGACTCGAGATCGGGGATAGTCACCGGCATCATGGTGTGAGAGAGAACGAACCCGTCATAGCAAATCATAACGGGAACATAGACCTCTTCAGCAATCCGGTATGCCTGAATCATTGTGTCGATTATTTCCTGATTATCCCGGCAATACATTTGTATCCAGCCCGTATCCCGTTGAGAAATGGAATCCTGCTGGTCATTGAATATCGACCAGGGTGCACCGACCCCTCTATTGACGCAGCACATGACGATGGGGAGCCGCGATCCTGCCGCCCAGTGGAGCTGCTCGTGCATGTACAGAAGTCCGTTGGAGCTTGTTGCCGTAAAGACCCGTGCTCCCACCGTGGATGCCGAGATGCAGACGGTAAGGGCCGAATGTTCACCTTCAACCCGAACATATTCCGCTTTCAGCTCCCCTCCCTCCACATATCTTGAAAGGGTTTCAGCCAGTGCCGACTGGGGGGTGATGGGATAGGCAGCAACGACTTTCGGCTCGCAGAGCTTCACGCCGAGAGACGCTGCCTCGTTTCCTGTTATAATTCGGACATCACTCATTGATCTCTCCCTCTCTTACCATTTTTATCGCGTTCGGCGGGCACTCTTCGGCGCAAATCCCGCAGCCCTTGCAGTATTCCAGATCGATTTCAACGGGTATGGACATCTTCACTATACCTTCCGGACAGTAAAGCCAGCAGAGAAAACAGGCGGCCTTTCCTTTTGTTGTTGGAATACATTTAGTTTCATCAATGACCGGTCGCAGATCCCGCCAGTCACCGGTCCTGCCTGCCTCTCCCGGTGCAGGAGTGCAAAGTGCCGATATATTTGTGTCTTTTTCCCCCATTGCGTCGTTCCTTCCTTTTCGTGGGTTGTTTCACGATGGTTATTCCTTATCCCGTGTTCCGGTTTTCAAATCATGCCTCGTGACGATGGTATTTTCAAAGGCTGCCCTGATGGCAGCACAATTTCCAATGGCTCTGTCGGCGGGCATTTTTTTCTTCAGACCCCGTTCGATATTTTCGAGAGAGACAAGTCCGGTAGCCTTTGCAAGAGCACCAAGCAGGGGCGTATTCACGATGGGGAAGCCCCCGACCGTAAGGCGTTGCTCCCGTGCTATTTCCGAAGCATCAACGACCGCGACGTCAAAACACCCTTCAATACCGACTTGATCGGGAGCAAGGGATGTATTGACGATGATCATTCCGCCGTCTTTTAATCTTCCGAGGATGTCGATCATCGTCAGAAGTGTTGCATCAAGGACAACGGCAACATCGGCCTTCTCAATTTGTGAAAATGTCCTGATCGGTTCGTCCGATATTCGTGTCGATGCCGCTACGGGAGCCCCTCTTCGTTCCGGTCCGAATGTCGGTGCCGATGTGACACCTTTGAATCCTTGAATATAGGCTGCTTCTCCAAGTATCTGAGCAGCAAGAACGACCCCCTGACCACCTCTTCCGTGCCATAAAACGTCTTGCATTTGTTTTTTCCTTTATTTTTATTCTGTTAGCTGTTGTATTTTTGTCATAAAAAAAGGCCATGGGATTTTTCCCATGGCCTTCAGGAACATCGTAATGTTATCAGATCATTCCCTCAATATGACGGGCCACGGGCATATGCCCAAAAGAAGAGTGAGGCTCAATAAATCCAATAAATATTTTCCGTTCATAGTTCCTCTTCTTGCGGCTCTCAGTATTGTAGGTTATTCCGTCGCCAATGAATACAAAACACAAGTAGATTATAATAAAGAAATTCAAAAGTCAAATAATATTTCACTATTCCCTGTACTTGACAGATCGATAGACGACAAACCGACGGTGATTTAATCTCCTTCGCCTCTTTTCCCCAGCCATGTGCTTATCATTTCGGCATATCTCCGGGATGCTCCCATATTTGAGGCAACGATCCGTCTTCCCGCTTCACCTCTTTCCGAAAGGCTTTCGGGATCGTCCATGACATTCCGTATTTCTTTGAAAAGGTCCTCTTCGCCGGTAACGGTGATCCCGGCCCCGGCTTCCTCCAGGAGACTCTTTTCATCGGAAAAATCTTCCATTGACGGTCCGTAGAAAATAACCTTGCCCCAGGCAGCGGGTTCGAGTATGTTCTGACCTCCTCTCGGAACCAGACTCCCGCCGCAAAAAACAATGGTGGCCAGGCTGTATATCTTAAACAGCTCGCCAATGACATCGATGATGATGACCCGTTCACCGGAGTGCCGTTTTCCCCTGTTGATTTCACTCATGGTGATGCAATCGCTCAACTCTTCTTCTTCGGCACAGGAACGGACGTCTCCCCGTCGTTCGATGTGGCGGGGAATAATAACCAGTAACAAGTCGGGATAATACTCGAGGAGCTGTTTATAGACCCTCAGAACGACCGTTTCTTCTCCGTCGTGAGTACTGCCGGCCACGAATACCCGGGAACCGGGCGCTATTGATAATCTGTCCCTCATTTCATGTTTCAACCTGTCATCGGCTCTCGCTGCGAGACTGTCATATTTTGCATTACCCGCGATAGAAACCCTGGAAGCATTGACACCAAGGGCCGTAATACGCTCTGCATCAACAGGAGAAATCATTCCCATTTCATCGACAAAGGTCAAAACGTTCCGCCAGAAGAACGTTGTCTTTGAATACCTCTTGAACGAGCGGGGCGATATCCTGCCGTTGACCATGATGATCTTCACCCCCTTTTCACTGCATATCCGAATGAAGTTCGGCCAGATCTCCGTTTCAACGGGAATAAAAATATCAGGAGCTGTCAGATTGATGACCTTTCTTACCACAAAGGGAATATCGAGGGGATAATAGATATATGAAGTAGCATCCGAAACCATTCGGCGAGCCATATCCTGGCCTGTTTCCGTACTCGTGGAAAGCATGATGCAGGCAGCGGGAAACAGCTCCCTGAGGGACGAGACGATCGGTGCTGCAGCGGTTACCTCTCCGACCGAGACGGCATGAATCCATATACGGGGGGAGCCTTTCATGGTCTCAAGAGTATCCCGGGGAATAAAACCGAATTTCGGACCGATACTTTGTCTGTATTTTCCCGTCAACAAGATTTTCACGACATAATAAGGGACCAGGAAAAAGGCTGCAACAAACAGAACAATGTTATAGAGTCGTAAATAAATCATTCATAACGCCGTACAAAAATGTTATTTTCACCTGCCCAGTGAAAATAATGGTCTTTGATCATCATGTCAAGTTTCATTTTACAAAAGAGTGTCTTTCCTTTTATATGAAGCCTATCCGTGAAAACCGGGTTTGCAGTTCCTTATTCGATTACTGCTCATCGTGCAGTTATGAATCGTTCACGGTACGTCATGAACGGTGAAAAGTATAAAGATTGACATGGATACGTTCTTCATATAATATTTTTGTACCAAATTACGTAATGAAAGGAAATACCGGCATGAGACGGAAGAGTAGAATTTACATTGTAACGATAGTATTCGTGTGTCTTATGACTGTTCTTGTTTCCTGTGCACGATACGAAAGAAAAGTAGTACCGTTCAAGATGCCTCAGGCTTATGAGAATGCTACGGATGTTGCGGGGGCAGTCATTGCGGCCAAATCGTATGATGATCCGAAAGATGCACAAGAAGCATTCGGATTTAACATCATCGATGCGGGGATTACGCCGGTACAGGTAATTTTCGATAACAAAGGAAGCCATGAGATAGAAGTTATTCCCCAGTCAACATTTCTGGTGGACGTAGACAATAATCTCTGGCCCATCATTGATGCACGGTTGGCTTACGACCGGATAGCCAAAAAAACAGACCTCGGTGCGGTTGTCCCCGGAGCGGCAAAGCCGGGATTGCTTGCAGGTACTGCCGGTGCCATTATCGGTGCGGCCATCGGCATCGTAACGGGAACGAATGTGGGCGATGCGGCCATGAAGGGAGCTGCCGTGGGAGCTGCAGCGGGCCTGACCATGGGTGGCGCGAAAGGATGGTCTGATCCGAAGGTACGCAATGAAATCAGGGAGGATCTCCAGACACGTTCTCTGGAACGGCGGGCTGTGCGCTCAAAGGAAATAGCCCACGGTTTCATTTTCTTCCCGGGAGAGTCGAAAAAGGCACAGGAGTTACGATTGTCTATCAAAGAGGTTGATACGGGGAATCTGCATTCGATTATCATGAAATTTCAACAGGGTGAAAAATGAAAATCAGAAAAATCGCTCCATCTATTCTCTCTGCCGACTTCAGTAAATTAGGAAATGAAATCAGGAAGGTCGAAGAAGCGGGGGCTGACCTGATACATGTTGACGTCATGGATGGTCACTACGTTCCGAATCTCACATTCGGTCCTCCGGTTATTGCATCTATCCGCAAGGTCACAGAACTGCCGTTCGACGTTCACCTGATGATTGAAAACCCGGAACGATCTATTCAGGCTTATGCCGATGCGGGAAGTGATTTTATCACCGTTCATGTTGAGGCGGAAATTCATCTCCACCGGGCAATCCAGTCTATTAAAGAAAAAGGGCTACAAGCGGGTGTTGCACTCAACCCGGCGACACCACTGTGTTTACTTGATGATATTATTGAAGATATTGATCTTCTCATGATAATGTCGGTGAATCCGGGATTCGGCGGTCAACAATGTATACAAAACATGCTGCCGAAGATTAAAAGAGCACGGGAATTGATTGACGAGAGATCGCCGAACGTCCTTCTTGAGGTCGATGGTGGTGTCAAGTTGGAAAATATCAGATCTTTTAAAGATGCCGGAACCGACATATTTGTTGCAGGATCAGCAATTTTCACCAGTGATAATTATGAAACAACGATCAGGGAAATGAAAACAATTCTGCATGAAACGTAAGACCGGCGGGTGAACCGCTACAGCTTCTTTCCCTGAAAATCTTTTCTTTTTATCTCCTTAAGAAATCTTGATACGAGAGTCTTAATCGTTGTGCCATGGTCGTTTCTATGGATAGAGGAATGATCGACTTTTCCCGCGGCAGCCATGTTGTGTCCTCCTGCCGATCCTATCTTCCGGACCATCTTCTGGACAATCCGATCTGCCCGTTCTCTCGTCTTTATCGTTCTGACGGAAAAATAAATATCGTCTTGAAACGTGCCGATACATAGCGACCAGTTGATTCCCTCCAGGCGAACCAGTAAATCGGCCATTTCAGCGAGACTGTCCGGATTATCAATCCGGTCAACGTCTGATACGACAACATCTTTATAAATCACCGCATTGTTAATGGCTTTTTCAAAAGTCTTAAAGTGCTCCCGTGACAGGGCGGGATGCTCAATCCTGGAGAGAGCTTTGAAATTTACCCGTGGATAGAGGTACAGAAATGCCTCAAGATCCTGAGGGTTTGTTCCGCTCCCGAGATCACGGGTGTCGGATTTAATACCGTAGAGCAACGCTGTGGCCAGATTCCGATCAATACCATGAATATTTGATTCCTTGATATACTCGGTCAGTATGGTTGATGTGCTTCCGTAATCGGTCCTGATATCAACAAACGGTGATTTTCGTGATGTGGCTCTTACCGGGTGGTGATGATCGATGATGATGCTGGGCAGGATCGATTTTGGCAGTGAGTTGTTTCCCGAATCCGGTTGCGTATCGACAAGTGCAATGATACTGAAGTTTTTCATGGAGATGTCGATGATCGGGCGAATGGCAATTTTCAGGTTTTTGATCATGGCCTTGTTTTCCGCTCTTCCCACAACGCCCCCGTATGCAATGATGGATTCGACATTACATCGGGTGCGGAGAATATATTTGAGCGCCAGTGAGGATGCGAGGGCATCGGGGTCAGGATTGTTATGGGTGAGGATGAGAACTTTCCTTTTTCTCCTGACGATTTCAAAGAGTTTTTCAAGCCGGTCCCGATTGCTTATGTTTTCTTGAAGCATACTGTTTCCGCTTTCCCTGTGCCGAAAAAAAATTTGAGAGTACTGAAAGACTGATAAAATGCTTTATCAAGACCAGTACTCCAACGAGTGCTGTCTTGAATAGTATCGAAATTTCCTTGATTTATCAATACCGACTTTGTAACTATAGAAACAGTGATGTGAAAAAAAACGGGCTCAAGAGAAGTAATGAAGATTATTATTGACGGATACAATCTTATCAGACAATCCGAGTCCCTTCGATGCTTCGAACGGTTCAGCCTTGAAGAGGGGCGCAAGGAATTAATTCGGAGGCTTTCACTGTTCAAAAGACTACGAGGGCATACGATTATTGTGGTTTTCGATGGGTGGATAAGTGGCTCTGCGAGAGAAGAGCGCCATAATGAAGGAGGTATCACCGTCATTTACTCGAAACGAGGGGAAAAAGCTGATGAAGTCATCAAACGGCTGGCAACGAAAGGTGGTTCGGCAAATACCGTCGTCACATCGGACAGGAACATAGCAGATTTTATCAGCAGGAGGGGCGGCGTGGCCATCGCGTCGCCTGAGTTTGAAAACAGGATATTACCCGTTGAAACTGACAATTCCTTTTCAGAGCGAAGGGAATACAGCGAAGAAGTGAGTGATCGTAATGGCACATCACGAAAAAAGAAGGGGCCCTCACGACGGTTGTCGAAAAAACAAAGACGGGCAGCAGCACGGCTCAGGAAGTTATAAATCAAGTCTACCGGCAAGATGAAAAAACGTTATAGTATTCACAGCTCCATGCTTGTTCCTGCACGTGATATAAATAGGTTCTTCTCCACTTTAGTTGGAGAAGAAGGGTCACGGATTCAAGGGTTTGTTGTCTAAAGACTTTATACGCGCTTTTAACATTCTTTCGATTGTTACGGTGTAATGCCACGGTTGCTTCCATGCAATTTTAACCGGAAAATGCTGAATGGGGATGAAACGTTTGCCTGCCGCAGGCAGGTATAAAATAGTGATAATTTTACTTACGATGCCGCGCCTTATCGACAGGGTGATTTACTGACACATTTCGACGATGAGTCGTTCTATGGTAAGCTTCGGATCTTTTCCCGTTGTTTTTAAGGCCAGGTCAATATCGCTTATGTATTCCAGATATCTCACCAATTCATCAAAAGAGAACCGATCTGCATTTTTTAGCGCATTAAAAATAACATAGGGATGCTGACTGTTCAACGTTCGATTTTTTTTGCCACGCTGAGTACCCATTTTTTTTATCTCAGGATATACAGCGTGCTGGAATGTCTTGAAATCCATCTGACGGTGGAAAGCGGAAAGAATCTCTGCCTGTATGATAAGTTTTCCCTGCAAAAGATTGCGTATTTCCCGGGCAATCATGGTTATTATCATGAGATAGTGAAGACCATGATCGAGAAGATCTTGAAAGGAAGAAAGGGCTCTTTCAAGGTTTTTATCAACAAGGGCTGATGTTAGATCAAAGATAGAATCTTCTTTTGTCTTTCTCGTGATACTCTCAATATCTTCTTCATCAATATGATCTTTATCGCCGGTATAGGTAATCAATTTCTCGAGCTCACCCATGGACTCTCTCAGGCTGAATCCCGTCTTTTTCCCGAGTGCTTTGAGTGCTCCCGGTGAAAGTTTTTTCCCTTCCCGTTGAAGCAGGTCCGTCGCCGTGTACAAGAGTGCGTTTCTCTGTTTTGTCGCACCCTTGTCTTTTGAAAAGTTAATGATAACACCAACATCGGCAATGATACCGACAATCTTCTTTCTTTTGTCGACAAAATCTGCCGTTAAGATAAGATAGTTGTTCTCGGGAAATCCTTTTTTCAAAACTGTTTCAAAGAGCTCCGTACCGTCATGTTTTTTTCGTGCCTCAATACGGAAGCGCTTGGATATATCGATGATTTTCGGAAGCCATGTATTACGATTTGTGCTGCCTGCTTCACCGATGAGCTTACGCCAGTCATTATCGGATATCTTTTCCCAGCCCCCCTCCTGCAGGTCTTCAAGGCTCCATCCGACCATCTGTAGCAATACACCGAAGGCCTTAGCTGCTCTCTGTGGTTCTGTGTCGATAGTTTCAAGAATTTCATTTATCACAGCAGGCAGCGATGACGTGGAGTAAAAAAGAGAGGTCTTGTTGACCACGACGACTTTGTTTCCCGGTATGAG
>Ga0272444_10003464_pt1 | contig 14143 bp, 10 predicted proteins | sample SSMForm13_FD_201033 | JGI IMG/M metagenome (GOLD analysis project Ga0272444, IMG submission 201033) | Marine sediment archaeal communities from Little Sippewissett salt marsh, Falmouth, MA, United States - SSM-Form-13 | ecosystem: Environmental > Aquatic > Marine > Wetlands > Sediment ...
TGAACAATGCCCAAGTAAAATATCCCGGAACAGAAATGCGACTGATCTTCGAACTCGGGGGATATACCGTTTCAAATTATGCTGAGGGTGTCAGATAATTTTCCCAGAGGTGCAGTGTCCTGAAATTCGTATTAATCCCGATGGTAAACACCGCCAAATCTCGGGTGTAAATCAAGACTGTTGTTTGCTAAGATTGCTATGGCTATTTGGTTTCAGGTGTCAGCTAATTCGTTTCTTACTCCTGACACCTGACACCTGACACCTGAAAAAAGCTTCGGAGCCACGGTTTGTCAATAGAAAGGCATCAGCGTTGATGAACTCGTAAAAAGTCCGATTTAGACGGTTTCGTAAAAAGTTCAAATTCAAGGCGTGCAAATTTTGTAATCATGAGGCGTACTTTTCGTACGTTGAATGATTGCGAAATGCAGCACAACGCAGAAGTTGAACTTTTTACGAAACCGTCAGCGTTTACCAACGGTCTTGATTTCCACCCGGAGGAAGAACGGTTTGTCTCCGATCTGAGTATTAGGAGTGTCAGTCGATCTACCATAGATTTGTATCAGGAAAATCCAAATTATCGACAAAATACCGGTTGAAGTCTTGATGGGTGGACAGCTCAACATGTTCTATGGATTTGGCAAGGTCGCTGGCCTTTTGCCAGTGAGGCCTGGATAAAAGGACCATCACGGCCCCTTTGCTGGCAGCGTTGCCAAGGGACTTGATTTTGTCCGGATCAACCGTAGGAAGCAGGCCGATTCTCATGGCACTGTAGGGGTTAACAAAATTACCCAGGGCACCCGCCAGACAGATCTGATCAAGATCCTGAATCCCAATACCCATTTTATCCATAAGTGTCTGGATACCGGCTGCCACAGCACCCTTTGCCAGCTGAAGTTCGCGTACGTCTTTCTGGGTCAGATATATCCGCCGGTTGCCCGATGTCTCTTTTCTATACGCCACAACAAAGTCTTGCACCCCTGATTTGGTGATGACCCTGGAACTCAGATAATCATCAGTGTTTTCCCGTGGCTGCAAAATCAATCCCTGGGAGTCGATAATGCCGCAATGCAAAAGCACGGCCACCAGGTCTACCAGTCCGCTTCCGCAAATCCCTTTGGGTAAAATGTTGCCAATCACCTGGTATCGAAGCCCCTCTTCATCAAAACTGACGCCTTCAATAGCACCGCTTTTGGCGATCATTCCCTGGGAAATTTGCGCACCTTCCAGGGCCGGCCCTGCTGCAGCAGAGCATGTCAATATTTTTTGCCGGTTACCCAAGAAAATTTCTCCATTGGTGCCAAGGTCAAGACCGAGAATCATTTTATCATCTTCTTCTGCGGCAGATGATGCGAGGATGGTGCTGATCATGTCGCCGCCGATATAGCCCGATTTGCTCGGCATTACATACAACCTGGCTTCCGGATGCAGTCTTAGGCCGGCATCTTTTGCACTGATAATCAATCCATCGGTTAAAACAGGAGAAAAGGGCGCACGCGCAATGCCGAGGGGATCCAGGTTAAGAAAAATGTGTTGCATGGTGGTATTTCCGGCGGCAACGGCGATAAATACATCGTCAGGAGTAAGCCCTTCCACTTCCAAGAGGCGTCGGGTAATCGAATTCAAATCCTTAACGATAAGGTCGGTAAGCTTGAAAAGACCCTTTGGATTATCGTTAATGTACTGCAAACGGCTAATGACATTTGATCCGTATTTGCTTTGGCTGTTGAGCCTGGAGATCGCTGCCACCTCGCTCCCGTTCAGTAGATTGACGAGTTTTCCCACCAATGTGCTGGTTCCCAGATCAAAAACAAGTCCGAAAACCCGTCCGGCTTGTTTCCGATGTTGCCATGCCATTAAATAGTTTTCGTGAAGAACGGCCGTTCCGTGGTTTTCTGTTTTTATTAACATTTGGGGCAAAAAACGGAGACAGTGAAGGGATGCTTTCAGGCTGCTGTATTCCGGGCCCATGGCGGCTTTGACTTGGTTCAGATGGGACGATCCGTCACGTCCGGATTCGTGCGGCAGGTCCACCGGTCGTTTGTTTATCAGCGGATCAATATCAACCGTTGGTCTGTGGCCGGTCTTAAGTATCTGGTGAAGGATCGGCTCATCATCCGATTCCCCGGTATGGACGACAAGGTCCTTTTTGACCTTGACCCGACAGGCAAGACGAACACCGTTTTTTAACTCCTCCGGATCAAGAAGCTCTTTTTCTTCTACCACCGGAGGTCTCACCGAAGAAATGACCCGTATTTTACATTTCCCGCACTTGCCCAGCCCCCCGCAATCACTTTCAAGCTCCACGTCAGTATTTTTCAGGGCCTCCCATATGGTGGTTCCTTTCCGCAGTTTGAGCCACAGATCATCGGGAAGCACATTTAACATAACATATTTACTTTTTTGCTTTTTGATTGGCAAAAGTCCCTTAGAACTGCGTCTCTTTTTTGAGGGTTTTTTGTTTTTTTTCGGCTTTTTCATATATTCTGATTTTAACCGGAGCCTACTCGAGGAACATGGGATGGATTTCAGTCAATACCCGACTTTATTAGATGAATGATTCTTTTGTTTAAATGCGAATAATCCACGTCTCTTATCTCTAAAGACAGGTTTAAGAATGCTGCCAGTTTACCGGCCGCGGCCTTTAAATCCGGATCAGACGGCTGTCTCACATACATCAGTTTTTTATAGTGTTTGAAAAAAGACTCTCGAATGTCACTGTCGTAAAGTTCCAGAGGTTCGAAACAATATTCCCTGAAGTTAATAATAAGCTCTTTTTCCAAAAAATAGGTACCGGCTGTTTTTGCCAGGATTTCTTCATAGAGATTGTTTCCGAGAAGCATTTCATAACAATGAAGTCCGGAAACCTTATGCGCGCAATATTGGGTACAGATCTCTTCAATACCTGGCACACAGTATCCATATAATAATACAGGCCGTTCATTTCGTTTCCGGGCGGAGACAATTTCTCCGATCAGGTTTTTTTTTAACGTATGTGGATACAGGTGCAGATTAGACGGCAAAAAAGTTACACGCAATTGCGGATATTTTTCTTCCAGCCGAAGTAACTTAATGGCAGGTTTGAAAACTCCGCAAGCGATAAGACGTATTATTGAGCAAATTATTGCCTCCTCTTTACCCCGTAATCCATGTTTTTACGAGATCATCATGTTTTAAATTTTAAATATTTTGTATTCCCGGAAAACGAACTTTTATCTCAGCAATAAGCTCAGGGTCTAAGAGCCCATCCATATCTTCTTTTAAAATTTTTTCAACCCGTTCCTTTGCCCGGCTCATCATATTGGGCCGGCCCCTTTGTTCCCAAATATCAAAGTTACAGCGCACGGCAAGATCGGGGTAAAAAAATTCGTCCATCATATGTTCCACGGTATGGTCTGCCAGGACATAATTCCCCTCAGGACCAATTTCTTCAATGACGTCGGAAGCGAGGGTCTCCTTGCTTACCCGGATACCGGATAGAATTTTGTAAATCATGCCGATAATTTCATCATCAATAACATACTGTTCATAGGAGATAGAATTGCCCGAATCCAACATACCTGCCGCCAGATGAATGAGATCCGCACCGCTCATGGCCACCATTAAGTTGGAAAAACTCTTTTCACAGCCCGCCTGAATATCGGGCCGCTTGGCCTCGGTAACACCCGCCGAGGCGTAGATGGGCAAATGAGAAAGTTTTGCCAGTTGAACCGCGGCAGCGTTCATCAATGCCATTTCCAATGACCCCATGGTATATTCCATGTTCCGCAGATCCATGGTTGAGGGTACCGCACCATAGAGCACCCTGGCGCCCGGGGTGTACACCTGAGCCATGGCAATGCCGGCCAACGCTTCGGCATGCATCTGGGAAAGGGTGCCGGCCAAGGTCACCGGGGCCGTGGCACCGGAAATGGGCGCCGGTGCGCAGGTGACAGGAATGCCGTTATTGCAGCAAAACTTAAGAATATCCAACGTGTCATACCCAAAGGTAAGAGGGCTTATGGGATTGGTTATCACGGAAACAAAGGGCTTTTGTCTAAACTTTTCTTTTCCTCCGGCTATAAATTCGGCAAGTTCCCACATCTGTTTTACGCCTTCCAAATTATCGCAGCCGCCCATTACATGTTTGGTGGTGTAGTTCAGGGCATAATAAAAATCATTTAAATGATAGTATTGCTGTTCTATATCATGGGCCTGACAGGATATGATATATAGGCGAATATTATCGAGCTGGTGCACCAGGGCAGCGGTGTTGGCCACATCTCTGAGTATGGTGAGCCGGTACCCTCCCGTCCCCATATCAAGGATTCGAAATACTCTGCCGCCGTTGGAAAAATTGACCCGGCCGGTTCCCATATGAACATCGTTGACACCGTCGCGGGAATAGAGAACGAATTGAGAGGGGGCCTGTGCCAATATGTCATTCAGCCAAGCGGTTTCAAAGCGAGCGATTTGGGCTTTATGATCAATCTGAACGCCCGATTTTTCTAACAAGTTTAGACAAACTCTGCAATGGATTTTGACCCCTACACGTTCTAAAATCCGTCGTCCCGCATGGTCTATCTGTTTGATATCTTCCGGTGAAAACAGACTGCTGAAGGGAAATTTATTTTCCATGATGAGTTCAACTCTCCAATGCTAATGATTGACATAGAAATACCATACATTGAAGTCAAAGATTTTGAAGAATCTCATTAATATTCTTGATCACTTCATCCGGTTTTGGAATCACCTGATGTTCGGACAGGATTCGTTTTGCCTCCACATTACAGCGCTTATAAAAATCCATAGCCCCGGCAGTTTTCCAGGAATCATAGCGAGAACGATCCAGAAGTCGGGGAAGAAACAACGATTGCATGAAATTTTCAAAGGTGTGATCGTCCGTGAGAAATATGGAACCCGGCCCGCCCTTGGCAACTCTTTCTATGGTCTCGAAAGCCAGAGTTTGCTCAGAAACCGGTATCCCCTCAGCGAAAAATCTGCTCATGGAAATAAGTTCGTTGGCCATACAGACCATCTCAAGACAAGACGTGCTTCCGTATTCCAGAAAACCCACATCGTGGATCAGGTTGGAACGAGACAACAGAGCGGTAATGATGGAAAACATGGCTTCCGCCCCTGCCTGGGCATCCATAACTTTTGCATCGGAAGCACCGGCAAATGCCCATATGGGCAGACCGTAAATCTCATCACGCATATCCGCAAGTGCGGCCTGAGTGAGACTCCACTCCGGGCAGCCATAGCAGACAACGCTGGATTTCATATCCAGCGCACTAACGTTGGGACCGAAGAGAAACGGTGATCCCTTACCCATCAGTTGGTGAACCACAAGCCCCACCAAATTTTCAGCGATTCCCATGGCCATAGCCCCGGCCAGGGTGACCGGCGCTCCACCGCCTGCGTTTGAACCGGAGGGAAAGCAGACGGGAATCTTTTTTTCGGCGCAGAACATCAGCCGCTCCATGACGTTTTCAGGAAAACGCAAAGGACTGATGGCCTCCGAATAATTCAAAATGAAGGGCTTTCTTTGAAGAGCATCTTCGCTTCCGGCCACCTGACAGGCAATGTCATATATTTTGGCGATGTCCTTACCGCTGTCCGCGATGAACACAATGGGTTTGTTCGTGTTCTTAACCATTTCCGCAAAAACATACACATAAATATTTTCAATGGGCACATCATCAGGATTGCCCATTGACATGGCAAAAGAGATGTTCTCAAGCCCGTCCACCAGCCGGGCAAAGTTTTCCACATCTTTCTTGACCGCGCGCCGGCGTTCACCGGTTTCCAGATCCACGGTGAACGTGGCATCAGAACCGGTTCCATAAAAAGGATTGCCATTGGTCAGCGGCATGGTTTTATTGCCTTTTTGGTCATACAGCGTTATTTGCGTCGGGGCTGATCCTAGAGCGTCTTGGACAAGGTAAGACGGCATCCGCAGCCAATTGTCGTTTAAAACCCGGCACCCCGCATCCGCAAGTATTTCCCTGGCACCGGCATGCTCCATCTTAAAGCCCGTTTTATCGAGAATCTCCAGGGCCGAAGCATGGATGGCCAGGGCCTGATCACGGTTTAATACCTTAAGCCGAGGTTGAAATGTGGGAATCTCCAGTGGTTTCATGGTTTACTCCTTGTCTGCAATATTTAGTGCCAGAACGAAAACTAGGATTTTTCGTTAAGATCAAGGAAGACGAAAATTTTAACCACAGACATACATTGAGTATTTCGAGGATTAAAATTTGAGTCTGACGCAGATATTGGCGAAAAAGACAGTTTTCGTTCAGGCACTATTTAGGGTTTCAGGTAATACCGAGAATCTTTTTTGCTTCAATCACGGCCGATCCCGCATCGGGCGCATAGGCATCCGCCTTTATTTCACTGGCGAAATTGGCCGTAACCGGTGCTCCGCCGATCATCACCATCACTTTGTCCCTGATCCCGGCTTTCTGGAGCGTCTCTATGGTTTCTCGCATCCCGGGCATGGTTGTGGACAGTAACGCCGACATGGCCAGTATATCGGGTTCAACCTCCTGCGCTTTTTGTAAAAACGTATCCGCCGAAACATCAACCCCCAGATCCGTGATGGTAAATCCTGCACCCTCCATCATCATGGCAACCAGGTTTTTCCCGATATCATGCAAATCCCCCTTTACGGTACCGATGACCACTTTTCCCTTGGACTTGAGATCCTCCTCCTGAAACTGCGGTTTGATCAGTTTCACGCATTCTTGCATGGCTTTGGCGGAACGCAACATTTGCGGCACAAACATCCCGCCGGTGGCAAATTTGTCACCCACAACATCCATTGCGGCAATGAGGCCTTGATCAAGAATTTCTTGAGCCTTTTTCCCTGCGTCCACTGCGTTCTGGGTCAGGGATAAGGCGGTCTGAATGTCTCCCTTGATTACTGCTTCATTTAATGCCTTAATGTCACTCATAGTCATTTCCCCCTTTTGATCGGTCCTTAACTGATGGTAAAAAAATGGAAAAATATTTTATGTTTTTAATTTCTCAAAACGTATTGAAAATTTACTTATTAAAAGCATGGCCTTAATCAGGGATTCATCCCATGGTTAAGCTGCCGTTTTGATATGCCTCTATAAAATTTTCGCAATATTCATCGCGACCGAGAAGCATCTCAATGGCAAGTCGTGTTGACATCAGTTCAGTATCGCAGGGGTCTAAAATGGCGGCAGACAGGCCATAAGCCATACAAAGCGCCAAAAAGTTTCGATTGATGAGGCGGCGCGACGGAAGGCCGAAGGAAACATTGGAAAGGCCACAGATGGTGTTTACCCCCGGAAAATCGTTCATGATCTTACGGATGGCTTCCAATATGGCATTGCCCATACGGATATCAACGGAAACCGGCTGTACCAGTGGGTCCACGTAAATCTTTTCCACGGGAATCCCCTGGCCGGTCAGTTTTTGTATAAGCTCTGATCCCACTTGCACTCTTTCTTCCGCGGTAGCAGGCATTGATGTTTCAGCCATACACAGGGCAACCACACGGCAGGGGTGACGGCTGACCACCGGAAGAAGAGCAGAAAAACGATCTTTTTCTAAGGAAATAGAATTAATCATGGGCTCGCCCTTGTGATGTTTTATGGCTTCGATGAGGGCATCCGGACTCGGACTGTCCAGGCAGAGTGGCAAATCCACAGCGGATTGGACGGTTTCGACCAGCCAGCACAGACAATCGGCTTCTTTTTCCAAAAAAGTTCCGGCATTGACATCAATATAATGGGCGCCTGCTTGTGCCTGGCTTTGGGCAACCTTTCCGATGAATGAAGCATCTCGTTTTTCCACCGCTTCAGCAATACGCTTCCGGCTCGTGTTGATTTGTTCTCCCACAATGAGCATTGGTTGTTCTCCCTTTCAGCCTAACTGATCGCAAATAAAAAACTTTTACATTTAAATACATTCCGAATGGTTCTTATGTCAATAAAAAGAAATCTTTCACGGCTTCTTTAATCCCGAAATTAAAATTACCATTCATCTCTTGCCACATATGCGAACGAAATTTATCAATGACTTTTGAAAAGTTTTCCTGGTGCATTCAGGGATAACTTTTGGGTAACAGATTCTTCAAGACGCATTGCTCGCTCTTTAAACAGAAAATGATAGATAAAATCACAATATCTGTCTAACTTAACTCTTCCCTTACCAGATACTGAATATCTCCAGAACCCATAAAGCTTGGTAAGATTTACCAGGCGCTTGCTGTATGATTTCCAGTTGAACTGTTTTTCAACTCTTCGGATACCGTTTTTAGAGATCATGGACCAGTAAGTTTTATCTGTAGTGCACGTTTCAAGAAAGCCTTCAAGGCTTTTGGCAATAATCTCAGGTTTACTCGTATTCAGTAGAAGTCCATTGACCCCATATTCAATAATCTCGAGGGGTCCGCCAAATTTGGGTCCGAATGTTGGCAGGCCCGAAGCCATTGCTTCAATGATAGTGAGGCCAAAAGCTTCAAAAAGGGCGGGTTGTACAAACATACCGTTATGATCTGCCATGATTCGATAAACCTCACCCGTATCAAGTTTATTGATACTGGGCAGCCAACGAAATTTTCCATGGAGATTGTAGCGTTCAATGAGATCGTAGGCTTTATGGATTTCTTCCCTTTCTTCAAGATCTCTGGATTCTTCTATATGAAAGGTTCCTGCCGCGAAAATTAGATTACAGTTTTGCTGCAGTGCTTTGCTCATAACGAATGCCTGGATAAGACCCGTGATGTTTTTTCCTTTTTCTGATTACAGGTGGTGTTGTCCGCCTGGGGTATAAGCCTTGTTAAAACGATTATCTTGGGTTCAACATCAAGACCGGTTAATTGAATAGTTTTTTTTTAAATATTTTTCAAGGGCACGGACCTGGTCAAGAATATATATCACCTGACCGCCGGTATCCGGCTTTCCGAGAACATCGGTCTGTCCGAACCATCCGTGAGGAGATATAATTGCAACTTTTGATATAAGGGGCATGGGAACGCGCGATATGAACTTTTCCAATAAATAATCCGTGGGTTCATTTACAAGGTCGATCAGAAACTGCATGGTCTCGATGATCCTGCCCACCGTGTTTCCCCAACCGGCTTCGAATCCTGTTTTTTTCATCTGGGTCATTACAGCCGAATACGGGGCTTCAGGTTTTTTGGTCTCAAGCCATTCTTTTGTTTTTTCGATTTCTACAAAAAAAGTTTTAAAATTATTTGTCACGTCGCCGTTTACCAATAATTGCTGTTCCTTAAATTTGTGCAATTTTATGAACTCAAATAGTTTTTGGTTCCACTTGTTCGGGTTGTTGAATATATTGCTGCATAAATAACGGTTAAGAAATCGTATTCCGTTACCGATTGACCGGCTGTCTTTTATTGAGGGCGAGTAATCGTAAAACGGTATGAAATCTATATGGGGGTGGGTAGCTTTTTTCAGTTCTATCAACCCATGCTGATCCTTCAAGTCCAGGTGTTTGGAACTATCGATCTCTTCTATATATTCTCCATCGTTACGAATGAGAAAAAACCGGTATTTTGCAACCGCATACCGATGCATAACCGCAACATGTTCATGAATAATAAAAGCTTCCTGAATTTTTTTTATGAAATTAAAAATGGATGATTTTTCGCGAAATCTTTTGGCCTTTTTTGTAACATCGCAGTATTGCCTAAAGATTTGAATGACGTCATTTCTCGGAAAGAATTTCTTTTCCTGGTTTGTAAGGAATGTAATATATTCTCTAAAACTTTTGCTATCATTTTTAGTAATAATTGATGGGAGTTGATTTCTCATAATTATGCGTTACCACCTCTTGCTTTCCGGATCAATTTATAACGTTCTATTGCCTCTATAATACCACCGGCACACGCTTGTTTTGCAAAATATATATTTTTGCGACCTTTCAATTTTTCTAGTTCAGGGCTGTAATTCCCCACAACTGCTCCCAAGGGCTCTCCGCGCAGCATTTCTTCGTCATTTCCAGAATCTCCGCAAACCAGGAAATTTTTCAACGGAATTTCCCATTTGTAACTCAAATAACGGATAGCCTTTCCTTTTGAGGCTCGGTAAGGTAAAATATCCAAATATTTGTCTAGGGAATATATCAAGGTATACCTGCATTTGTTCTTTAGCAGGCGTTCATGAATCATAGCCAAACGATCCTTGGCGGGTTCCATTTCGAAGCCAATCTTAAAGCGTTTTTGCGTTTCGTCATTCTGGTACTTTAAAAAGGGAAAGTCATTCAACAATACCATAATTTTTTTTCTGTTCCATTTTGCCGATATGTGGGTTTGCCAGCCTTTTCCGTAGTGTAGGTCTTTTCCGTAGTAAATTTCTGAACCTACAGACGAAATGACAACATCCGGTGGTTGAACGCCGTGTTGTGTAAGGTAATCGGTTGCTGACTCGATAGAACGCCCGGTGGCCACTCCAAATCCGATATGTTCCCGGTTTTCATTCAGCAGATCCAGAAGTTCTTTCAGATGCTCATTATTGTTGCCAATAAGGGTATTGTCAATATTAACAATAATAAAATAATTGAGCGCTGCCAGCCGCCGGCCGATGGCGTCGGACGGAACCGCAACTTTCATTTCCGTTGTTTCGAATTCGGTGGCGATTTTGTTGATCTGTTGCATGTACGTATCAGCATGACTTTCCCAAGTGTAATATTTTCGAACATTCATAATGCCGTGTTTGGAATACTGCTTCCATATGTCAGGATCAATGATAATCTGTTTGATGGCATCGGCAATTGCCTTGGTGTCCGTGGTATCGACCAGCATGCCGCATTGACAATTTTGCACGATATCCTGGGGGCCGCCGTCTTGAGGTGCGACAATCGGGAGTCCGGAAGCAGCTGCTTCGATCAAGGTGATACCAAAAGGTTCCGTGAGCGCGGAGTTGACAAAGACGCCTTTTTTTTCAGCGGCGATTCGATATAGTTCCGGTACTTCATACTCAAAGTCATGCTTTTTAGGAATGGCGATTTTTCCGTAAAGATCGTACTTGTCCATTAACAAAAGGATTTCAGTAAGAACGTCGCGCTCGTTATCTTCCATTTTGCTGATGTCCTTGCGAATACCTGCAAAAACAGCCAAATTGGCCATTGACTGGAGCTCCAGGTCTTCACCATAAGCTTTGATCAGGCCGGCAATATTTTTACGTTTATCCGGACGACACAGCGACAGTATCAAGGAGCGGTCCGGATGCATGAAAAAGCGATTCAATTCTTCCAACAGGGAAGCCTGAGCATACATTTCGACTTCTTCCCTAGTCGTCTCCGGCAGCATGTCGTGGTAGAACGGGTAAAACTTTTCTATGTCCAGCCCCGGTGGAATCACACGATACATGGGAATGTTTTTGTTGTGGTACTGTCCGTATTGCGCCTTAACTTCCTGATTTGTGCTGGCAACGATTAAATCAGCTTTTTTCAATGCTTCTTCTTCCATTTCAATACGGAAGTCTGTCTTAAACTTTTTGTTGATGTCTTTTTCTTTCATACCCTCATTTAATAGCCGATTTAATTTCGATCGGCCGAGGGAATGGCCGGTATAAACAAAAGGTATGCCAAAAATTTCAGCAAGCTGCATGGCCACATAACCGGCATCCGGATAGTGACCGTGAACAATATCGGGAATCTTTTTTTGGCGTTTGATAAATTTGATCGTTTTATCGATATATTCGTCCAGGTGTGGCCATATCAGTTCCTTACGAAAATATTTACGTCCGCCACACTGAATTCTTACGATCCGAAATTTATCGTTTACCTCTTCAATTGGCTGAGCGTAATCTTTGGAGACTCTCTTATCGACAATAAGCCGGGTAAACAAGTCCACCTGTTCGACATCTTCACGCTGACTCAGCGCTTTGGCCACTTCAATCACATACTTGATCTGTCCGCCCGTATCCGCATCGCGGCCCAGTTCCATATATTCGGATCGAAGCAGACCATGCACGCTAAACATTTGAATATAATAATTGCGCGACGTCATTTTATTCTCCTCGTTTAATCATCGGCGTGAAGGGTTCGTAAAATGATTCTGACTCGGGAATAGCGCCTTCTATCATACAAATATGGGATGCGAATGATGTGGCCCTGCGTAAAATGGTCTCCGGCTGCCACTGTCCAAGGAGTCCGGCCGCAAGCATGGCAGCATAGGCATCGCCGGCTCCCACAGAATCAATAACTTTTTCAATTCTTGTTTCTCCAACCCTAAAGAAACCCTTTGGGGTGTATATCTCACTTCCCCGGTCTCCTTTGGTTAACGATATGACTTCCAAAGGATAGGTATGCATTAAATACTGTATAAAGGTACCGGGGTCTTTTTGACGAATCTCGGGATTAGGATCACCAATAATGATAAATCAGACTAAAAACGTTTTCAAACAATTCTTTTTCACGGTCTAAGCATCCTGTTTTTCACGAACATACTTTTTGAGGTAATAGATTTCCGGTGGCCAATTGTTCGGGTCTGATTCTGTTAAGAATATCTTAAGCTGATGTGTATTGATATTTTTCAGTTCCTCCTGGGAAATAGTTCCCACCGCCATCATTCGAAAGCGGGATGGTATGGTAGCCCGTATTATTTTCTGATTTTTATTTATCATCTTGAGGTTTCAGCGAGTCCTTGTTTTCAATTTCCAATTATTCGACCTAATTTGTTTTATCTTTCCTATCTGTTTAATATTTATAAACAATAAGTTAATGAATATTGTGACCGATTTATATGGGGTAAATTATGTATTCCAAGGAAACTGAATAAGTATTTTTCGGTAGCCTTCTAAAAAGCTTTTTTACTAAAAAGTCTTTTTTACGTGCTCCATTTTTAATTGCCAAAAATCAAAGATGGATAACTAAAATGGACCAAGAAATATCACGCCAGTATTGCTGTCATTATCAAATACTGAATTAATAATTATGGCATTACGTTGCTTTTCTGATTATTGGTGGCTGAGCGGCCAAGACATTTATCAACTGCTCCAAAATTTGCTAACAACTTCAAAATATTATGAAACAATGAGCTGATTTCTTAACTGGTTTTTTGCTCATCAGCGAAATAAATAGTGCGGCTCGGGAAGGCAAAAACGATCTGCTTATCTTCAAATTTTTCGAATAATTTGATATTAATTTCCTGTTGTATATCAGCATAGGTGTTGTAATCAGGGGAAAGGACATAATAGACTGTCTCGAAATTTAGTGAAAAATCACCGTAACTCATAAAATGAGAACGGTCAAAGCGTGTGGATTGAATCGATTGTACGATGTCTTTGATCATCTGGGGGATACGTTTGACTTTGTCAGAGGCAGTGCTATACTCAACGCCGACAGTAAACACTACACGACGTTCTTGCATGCGTTTATAATTCCGAATTCGGCTGGACAGCAAATCAGCATTTGAAAAAACGAGCTGCTCACCGCCTAAACTTCGCAATCGCGTGGTCTTTAAGCCGATATTTTCAACCGATCCAAGCAGATCACCTACAATGATGAAATCGCCGACCTTAAAAGGCTTATCCAAAAGAATTGAAAGCGAGGCAAACAGATCGGCAAGGACACTTTGAGAAGCCATGGCAACAGCAATACCCCCAACACCGAGACCAGCGATAAGGGTCGTAATATTGAAGCCCAGATTGTCGAGGACGAGCAAAATGACAAATGCCCAGACGGTAACTCTTGCAATCAGTGTGGCCACTGCGACGCCTGATGGCACTTCATCTTTATCTGTCTTTCGAATCACATATTCGGATACAAGCTTGGCGACGAAAAAACTGGACCAAATACCGACCTGAATACCAACCAAAATCACAGCAATATACCGTAAAAACTTAGCCAACGTGGACGGTAACTGCAATACTGTACTCGCCGCATAGAGTATTATTAAGAACAAGATTGTGTTTTTCGTTCGGCGAAACATTTCAGCAAGGAACCGGGGGAAATCATTCGACACTCTCTTGTTCAAGGAATTAAAACCACGTGCCAGAATTTTTGTTAAAATATTTAAAATAACGGTTCCGACGATGGCGATGCCCACGGCAAGCAACCACTTTTCAAGTGAATTGCCAAATACAGTCTGTTTGAACAGATCCATAAATATCTCCTTTCAACCGTCTGACAACAGTTGAGATGGCAGGAATTCTTTTTTTTA
>Ga0272444_10003466_pt1 | contig 14139 bp, 10 predicted proteins | sample SSMForm13_FD_201033 | JGI IMG/M metagenome (GOLD analysis project Ga0272444, IMG submission 201033) | Marine sediment archaeal communities from Little Sippewissett salt marsh, Falmouth, MA, United States - SSM-Form-13 | ecosystem: Environmental > Aquatic > Marine > Wetlands > Sediment ...
ATTTTGGTGACACGGCACGAACGCCTTACGGCACAAAGAGCCCTGAGACCGTTACACAATACGCTCTCCAGGATGCAGAGTTTCTCATCCAACGGGGTGCCCAGATCTTGGTGGTGGGCTGTAACACGGCCTCCAGCGTGGCCACAGATCGTCTCAGAGAGCGCTTTGATGTCCCTATCTTTGAGGTGATATCCCCTGCGGTTCAGATGGCCGTCTCCCAACCCAGGGCCAGGCGTATGGGGATCATTGGTACGAGAGCCACGATCAACAGCGGCGTATATGAACAAAAAATCAAGGCGTTGCGCCCAGATTTGGAGGTCTACGGAGCCCCTTGCCCGCTGCTTGTGCCCTTGGTGGAGGAAGGATGGCTGAAAAAGGGAGAGACCAGAAGAATCGTCAAGAAATACCTTCACCCCCTGAAGCTAAAGCAAATTGATGTCCTGATCCTGGGGTGTACCCACTATCCCCTCCTGAAGAACATCATTCAGGCAAAAATTGGCAAGCGTGTAAAGATTATTGACTCATCAGAAGCCTTGTCTCGTTCAGTGAAAGACTTCCTCCACCACACTCCTCACATTGCGGAGGGCCTAAGGACGGAGGGGACTTGTGAATTCTATGTCTCGGATGTTACGGATCAGTTCCAGAAGCTGGCCAGAAAGATCCTCAAAAGTCTTGGAAAGCTGGAACATATCAAATTATGACGAGCCGTCTTGTTTTGCCACAGCGCGCGAACGATTGAAGATCCCTGCAGCGACTCGACTGCCATCGGCCATGAGCTCGGGCCGAATGGAGCTCGCCGAAGTCAAGCGGCGGCGTTAGCGCTCGCTTTGGCAGTTCAAGGTCCGCCCGGACAGGCCACCTGGGCCCCGATGGCGGCGGGCGTGGGTTCAGTCTTGATCTTCACGGCCATGAGGGTGTGAAAAAGAATGAAAAAGGAAAGGCAACTGTCTGTATTCTTGAGAAACGTCCCAGGCGAACTGGGTGAGTTTGCAGAATTGATGGGAAGGGCCCACATCAACATCCTGGCCATGTTCATCCAAAACGCAGCGGACTACATTCAGGAGATGTTCCAGGCCCGAGGCAAGTCCATCAAGAGAACCGCCTCTGCGGCCAGCTATGGCTCAGTAATCAAAGAAGCCAGAGAATACTCCCTTATCCGGGTGATGGTGGATGAGACCGATAAGGCCTTGGGAATCTTGAACGAAGCCCAGTACTGGGTCAACACATCGGAGGTTCTCGTCATGAAGCTTCATAACAGGCCAGGCAGACTGGCCGACATCTCAAGGAGATTCGGCAATGCCGACATCAACATCAATTACGTCTATGGCTCGGGAGCCCTCGAAGCAGAAAGGGCCATTTATGTATTTCATGTCCCGGACGTGGACCAAGCCCTCAAGGCCCTATCGGAGAGAGCGTAAATAAGGGGGGGTTGGACTTAAGGGGGGAATGAGGGCACTGGAGGACGTGATAGGCCCGAAGACTAGAGCCCTATCCCATCGATCTTGGCATGGCACTTTGGGCACCTACCATCCTGAATAGCATGTTTGGAAATACGATAACCCCACCGCTCTATTAGGGGCTCACCGCAACGGTAACAGACCGTATTCTCCCCCTCGTCTCCTGGAAGATTTCCGCTATACACATAGTGCAACCCTGCATCAAGGCCGATTCTCCGCGCCTCGTGAATACTTTGTGCAGGCGTGGGGGGACGGTCTGTCAGCCTGTAGGTCGGATGAAATCGGCTGATGTGCCAGGGGGTGTCAGACCCCAGAGAGTCGGCAACAAATGAGGCCAGTTGTTCCAATTCCTTTCTATCGTCGTTGAGCCCGGGAATGAGAAGTGTCGTCACCTCCACAAAGACACCCAGCGATTTCATCATCTGAAGGGTTTCCATCACATGTTTTCGCTTGGCACTGCATTGTTCCCGGTAAAAGTCGTCATTAAAGGCTTTGAGATCCACATTGGCCGCATCAAGGTACGGTTGGATCATGTGAAGGGCCTCAGAGGTCATATATCCGTTAGTCACAAAAACATTGAGGAGCCCCGCTTCGCGTGCCAGCCTGGCTGTATCATGGGCAAATTCGAAAAATATCGTTGGCTCTGTATACGTGTAGGCAATACTCCGACAGCCCGATCGCGTCGCAGCAGTGACCACATCTTCCGGCGTGCAAGGATCACCGAAGATGATCCCCTTTCGGTCTGACGGGAGCTGTGCAATATCGGCGTTTTGACAAAAACGACACTTGAAATTGCACCCAACTGTGGCAATGGAATAGGAAAGTGTGCCGGGCAAAACATGATAAAGCGGCTTCTTTTCAATGGGATCAACGTGCTGAGCAATCAACTTTCCATAAACGAGCGTCTTCAAGACCCCATGCTGGTTTTCACGAACGCGGCAGATGCCCCGCTTGCCTTCTTTGATGACACACCGGTGGTGACAAAGGTGGCATCGGACCTTCCTGTCGTCGTCCAATGGTTCATACAGAAAGGCCTCCATGGCTGCTAGCCTCCTTGACGAGAGTGTGTCCGCGTCTGCATTAACCCTGGAGCGGCCTTACTCGCCTGGCGGGCATATTTGATGGGGATGTTTTTCGTTTGATATGTCGGCACCAGTGTGACCGCCATTCCGATGAAGGTCCCAAAGGGATTCTTCTGGACCAGTGAGCACCGTTCAACAGACTGGGTGTATGCTCTCAAACCGGCTGGGAGGAGTTGAACGGTTCCCCACTTGAGAGGCACTCTGCCCACAGCCTCCCGGACATGTCGTTTGAGCCCCCAGACACTGAAAAACCTGGCTCGATTAAAGATGGTTTCTGAAAATATGCCCGTCAACCGTCGCTCAATCCCTTTGATGGCGTAGCGATTCAAAACACCCAAGAAGATCCGATCCTTAGCGACACGACACGCCTCTTCAAGGACCTTTTGAGTGTCATCGACAAACTCGAGGCTCGTGATCAAACTGGCAATATTGAAACTGTTGTCCTCAAAGGGGAGATCCTGAGCAAAACCCTCATGCAGCTCTGCACGGGCACTCAGCTTCTTCTTTGCTATCTCGAGCATGTGAGGTGAGGCATCAAGGCCTGTTACATCCAGACCCATTTGCTGAAACATAACAAGATGTCTGCCCGTGCCACAGCCAATATCCAACACCCGCTCCCCTCGAACGGGCTGGAGCAACCTCAACAGAATCTGGTCTTCAAGATCAGCAACAAACCGATTCTGCGGGTCCTCATACCAACTGTCGTATTGCCGGGCAGCCCGCAAGTCGAAAACATATCCCATGGCGGCCAAATCATCCCAAGCTTAACAAACCCTAATGTTGCATAAAAAACATGGCAAAAGGTCTTCAAAAACAGTAACGGCTTACCCTTGAGGTGGTTAAGAGCGATCCTGAGAAATCAACCATCTAGTGATGTCCAGGAGACATGAAAAAAAGGGCCTTACTCTTTACCCTATGGGAAAGCCGAGTATACCCCATCTTCTTTGTTGCCAAGAGTTCGGCGTAGGCTACTGCAGCCTCACCCTTGGACGCCTGAGATCTCGGGCATCCTCGACTTTTGCAACATCAAGGCAAACATGATTCCATTACATTAAAAGAAGGCGGTTGATCAAGGATAAAAGAGGCCTCAACAGGTCGCCCCGGAATCGGTCATCCGACAGGATTTGACTTGCTTTTGCGTCCCTTATCGACTATGCACTAGACGAAAAGGATAAGGGCGAGGCAAGCGCCCGTCGCCCAATCTTCACTTCGTGTCTACAGGGGGTGCCCATGGCCAGTGTCAACAAGGTGATCCTCATCGGTAACCTCGGCAGAGACCCGGAGGTGCGCTACACACCCAGTGGAACTGCCGTTGCGAATTTCAGTATTGCCACGACGGAAAATTGGACCAACAAAGAAGGCGAGCAGCAGTCTCGCACGGAATGGCATCGCGTCGAGGCATGGGGTCGACTGGGAGAAATCTGCGGAGAGTATCTTTCCAAGGGCCGCCAGGTCTATATTGAGGGATCCCTCCAGACAGACGAGTGGGAAGACCAGGAAGGCAACAAACGACAAACCACAAAGATCAAGGCCTGGAAGATGCAAATGCTGGGATCACGGGGTCCGGCAGAGCCCCGCAGAGAGGAAAGCGACAAGGCGGAAGGACCGGTCACGAAGCCCTCCGAGGACGACATCCCATTTTAGCCGCAAAGACAAAACCCGTTTTCAGGGAGGGGTTGGGGTATAACGGCGAATTGATCTGAAAATCGGCCCCGGCTTTAGGCTTCTTTTTCGTTTTCTGCTTTACTTGTCTCTGGCTCCCCTGTCCTGTCTCCTCCTTCCAGTTTTTCCGGCTCCTGGGGCTCCTCCCCCTCTTCCAACTCTCCAGAGGTGGCTTTCTTAAAGTTCTTGATCCCCTTACCAATACCGCTTCCGATCTCCGGTAGTTTTCCAGCCCCAAAGATGATCAAGATAATGACCAGAATGATGATCAACTCCGGCATGCCGATTCCGAACATATAGCATCTCCTTATCTTAGCCCTGCGGAAAAAACAGCGTGGACCATCCAAATGCCAAGTCGTTACATCTTGTTATTGATGATAACATCGAAGCCAAAGCATGTCAATCGTCACCGGCGTCAGGTCTCTTTCATACTGTCCATGATCCGAGCATGAGCTTCATTAATCTGGATCATTTTAGCCTTGGCCAGCTCCTGAATCACGGGGTCTGTATCGGTAAATCTATCAGGATGGTACTTCTGGGCAAGCCTCTTGTAGGACACTTTGATCTCCTTCGGCCCAGCATCATAGGGGAGTTCAAGCACGTCATAATAAGGCTTCAGCCCGTGTCCAAAGAGCCTTTCTTCCAGCAGATTTGGATTCTTCTCCAGCGTGTGTCCTACAAGGCAACCCACAGCAGCCCCCACGGGTCCGGCCAAAATCCAGCCAATGCCTGCTCCGAGGGCCTTGTGAAGCTTGCCGTTCCCCTTTTCATCGGCTTTATTACTCATAACATAAAATTATCAAACATTTTGTCCTTGGAGTCAAGCAAAACAGCTATGACCCGAACAACCCCGTTGCCTGACGGGCTTCATTATGCTACTTGCTTAGGGGAGCATAATGTTGTTTGCATGTCGAGGACCCGTCGGGGGACATCTTTCTTGAGTCAGGTCAAATATCATCCGGACCGTCATGGGCAAAAGGCGACAAGGCGTACGAGCCAGGCACACGGGCAGGCCACATACAAGCTGACAAGCCCCAATTGTCAGTGGGTCTGGGCGCACCGTCGAATATGGTGCCGTTGCTGGGGCTTGCACCCCACAACCCGGTGACCTGAACTCAAAAAAGATGTCCTCCGACGGCTCTTTGTTGTACCCATAAAAAGCAACCTATTTCATGCTCCCCTTAGTAACACACCTAAACGACGCGTGAGGAAAAGACCCATCATGGCCCAGTTTCAAGGAAACGCGTTAGCTGTCCTGATTGGCAGCCTTCCCATTGACAGTCATGAAGAAGCCGTCCGCATGGTCTTTGAATACACCGGAGAGATTCCCCTGTGGGTTCAGCTGCCGGCTTACCCAAAGGAGGGCATGATGGTCCAGTTCTTGCCTGGGATGCCCGGTGTTGTGCAAAATCAAGATCGCGTCTTCTTGGACACCACCAGGCCCACCTTTGAGGCCGATTTGCTCGGATTCTATGAAGACTATCTCGCAGTCACTGAGGGGGGGGCGCCGTTGGATGGCACTCGCTTTGCCATCACCGACGACGACGCCAAGGGCTTCTTTACCCTGCTAGAAATGATGAAAGCGCCCCCACGACGGCCAGTGGCCCTTAAAGGCCAGATTACCGGACCTGTAACCCTGGCCACGGGGCTAACAGATCAGGAGAAAAGAGCCGTCTTCTATGACGACCGGCTCCTTGATGTGGTGGTCAAAACCCTTGCCATGAAGGCCCGGTGGCAGGTGGAAAAACTGTCTCAATGGGGCCTGCCGACCATGGTCTTCATCGATGAACCAGGCTTGGCAGGTTTCGGCACGTCCGCCTTTATCAGTATTTCACGGGAAGATATCGGTAGAGTGCTCTCAGAGGTCATTGACGCTGTCCATCAGGCAGGCGGGCTCGCCGGGATTCACGTGTGCGCAAATACGGATTGGTCATTGATTCTCGAATCCCCGGCAGACATCCTCAGCTTTGATGCTTATGGTTTCTTTGACCGACTGGCCCTCTACCACGACCTTCTACACAGCTTTTTTGCTCGGGGTCGCATCCTCGCTTGGGGAATCGTCCCGACCTCAGACAGCCACGACATCAACCGCGAGACAGCCACCAGCCTGATAAGAAAATGGGAAGCCCAGGTCGCACACCTGCAGACCTTGGGCATTGATCGCGCGAGGGTCCTGGCCCAGTCACTGATTACGCCGAGTTGCGGCACTGGGTCCCTTTCACCCAGCGACGCGACAAAGGTCCTTCAAATGACCCGTGAGGTCTCTCAAAACCTACGCTCCCTGGGCTGACGGCCTTGAAAAAGGCCCATCTTTGATCTGTCGCTGGTCTCTGGGTCCCTTTCTCTGCCGAGTCGCGCCGACTTCGTACCCCTTTTCCCCTTTGTCGGCTGGGAACTTGCTTTCAAGGGGTATTTATTTTCACATTCGGCAATGGATTACTGTCTTCATGGATACTTGCTTACCATTATATGCCATTTGAAGCTCGGGCCTAAGCTATGCCTTTCTGGTAAATATAATATAACCATTTGGAACTGAAAGATAAATTTTTCGTTCGTACATTTTGCACACTTCTTGCTCTTGTGAGGGGTTGAGTGTTGGTCTACGCTCTTAATCCAACTGAGACCCCATGCGGGAGAAATTGATGAACAAGATCATCCTCATCCTTGCTGCTGTCGCCTCCTATCTCTTGTTAAGGCCCGGTGAATGCCAAGCAGTCGCATATGCCTATGTGGCCAATCAGGACGATGGCACGGTATCGGTCATCCAGATCTCCGACAATACCGTGACCGACACCATTGAGATGGAAACCATTGCTCCTGTTGGGATTGCTGTCACACCTGATGGGAAGTATGTCTATGTCACAAATCGGGGTGACGGGACGGTGTCTGTGATTCGGACCTCTGACAACATGGAGATCGGGGATCCCCTTGATGTGGGTAAGAAACCTTTTGGCGTGGCTGCCAACCCCAATGGGACTCGTGTTTACGTGGCAAACCGTGGCGATAATGCTGTCACTGTTATCGATACCTCCGACGACACGGCGGTCGGAAATCCCATTGATGTGGGGAAAGGGCCTGTTGGCGTAGCTGTTACGTCTGATGGGTATATTTGTGTGGCCAATCGTGCTGATGACACTGTATCCATCTTCCAGACTGCTGATGACATGGACACGATTAGTGTCGGGAATAAGCCGGCAGGCGCAGCGGCGCCCCCTGATGGGGAATACGTCTACGTGACAATGCGTGGTGACGGCACCGTCTGGATCATCCAGACGTTTCCCGACGCCGTAGTGGTCGGTGATCCCATTGAAGTGGGCGCTATGCCCTTTGGCCTCGCTTTTACCCCAGATGGCGCCTATGTATACGTAGCAAACAGCGATGACAACACGGTCTCTGTGATCCAGACCTCTGACGACACCGTCATCGATACCATTGATGTGGGCATTTCACCTTTTGGCGTGGCCATCACTCCGGACGGAGCGCGTGTTTATGTCACAAACAGCGGAGACAATACGGTTTCTGTCATTCAAACCTCGGATCATACGGTCTCTCAAATCAACGGGGTCGCGACGCCGACTAGCCTTGGCCAGTTTATCGCCAGCATATCAGTCCCGGAAGCCCCGAGCGACCTGACTTCAACAACCGAATCAGACAGCCAGATCAATCTGTCTTGGGCTGACAATTCTTTTGATGAATTAGGGTACAAAATAGAGAGAAAAGGAGAATCTGAAAAGATCTTCAGCGAGATCGATGACGTGGATGCCAATGGAACCAGCTACAGCGACTCAGGCCTGGAACCCTACACGACTTATAGCTATCGCATCAGGGCTTACAACAACCACGGCAATTCAGACTATTCTGATGAAGCAGAGGCCACCACAGCCATCATACTTGATCCCCCAACCAACCTCACAGCAAGCGGTGCATCCCACAGCCGAATCAGGCTTTCTTGGACTGACAACTCCGTTGGTGAATCGGGCGTGGAGATAGAGCGTATGCAGATCTCCGAAGATACTGATACCGAAACAGATACCAGCGACTCTGATGAGACTAACAGTGAAACAGCCGTCGTAGGATCTTTCACCAAAATAGCCAAGGTGGGAGCCAACGTGACCAGTTACAGCGACGGAGACTTGGAGCCCTACACCACCTATCGTTATCGCGTGCAGGCCTATGACGACGCCGGCAATGCTTCAGGATATTCGAATGAGGTCGAGAAAAGAACCAAGGACGACTGCTTCATTGCCACAGCAGCCTTCGGCTCCATCATGGAGCCTCACGTGGTCACGCTCAGGCATTTCAGGGACGCTTATCTTCTTCCCCACACCCTGGGGCGTGTCTTTGTGAACACCTATTATCAATACTCACCACCGATCGCGAATTTCATTGCCGAGCACGAAAACCTGCGAGCTGCGGTTCGGTTGGGCCTTTTGCCCTTGGTGGCTTTCAGCTATTCAATGCTGCATCTTGGGCTGACACTGACCTTGACCATCCTTGTCTTTGTTGTAGTGTATCCTATGAGTCTGCATTGGCTTTTCCACAGGGAAAAGGCCACCCACAAAACGGGTGTCTGACCAGCGGCTTCGAGCTGGTATTGCCCAACAAACCACCCTCCCTCCCACTCACGAGACGGTCTGCCACTGGTACAATTGATAGTAAAGCCCCTCGCGAGCCATGAGTTCGTCGTGTGAGCCAACCTCTTTGATGCGCCCCCTATGGAGCACCATGATCCGGTGGGCATGGCGAATGGTAGACAAACGATGAGCAACCACGATAGCCGTGCGATTTTCCATCAACCTCAAGGTGGCATCCTGGATGAGTCGTTCCGTCTCCGTATCGACGCTCGATGTTGCCTCATCCAGGATCAAAATCTCTGGGTCCCGTGCCAGGGCCCGGGCAAAGGCCACCAACTGCCGCTCACCGCTTGACAAGGTTCGGCCGCCTTCAGTCAAAACCGTGTCAAGCCCCTCAGGAAGTCCTTGAATCAATCGGTTGAGATTGCAGCCGGTCACGATTTCTTCTAGGCGTTCAGGACTGACATGGGGGTTTCCGGCTGTGATGTTTTCTCTAATGGTGTCCGCAAAGAGAAACACGTCCTGGGTAATTAAGGCCATTCCAGCCCGAAGCTGGGCCTTAGGAATCTGCCGTATATCCGCCCCGCTCATGCAGATCCTTCCTTGGGTGGGGTCGTAAAACCGTTCAAGAAGATGAATCAGCGTGGATTTGCCCGCCCCGGTGGGCCCCACAATGGCCACCGTCTCTCCTCGCCGCGCCGTAAATGACAAATCCTTCAGCACCCAGTCGGTTCCTGTATAGGAAAACCAGACCTTATCGAAAGAAACAGCGATAGCATCGGCGTTGTCAGGCAACGCACGTGGCACTTCGGGCTCCGGGATTTGCTCCCGGCTGTCAAGAAGGAGGAAAATCCGCTCAGACGAGGCCATGGCTGACTGCATGATGTTATACTTTTCTGCAATCTCGCGGATGGGTCGAAAAAACATTTTCATGTAGGCGATGAACGCCACCAGCGCTCCGAGACTAAGCGTTTCGCCAAGGACACGCTCGCCGCCATACCAGACAACCAGGGCGGTCGACACGGAGCTCAGGACTTCGATAGCAGGCATGAACACGCCAAATATGTTTATCTGACGAATCTCCAGTCGGTAATTTTCGTGGTTCAGCTTGCGAAATCGCTCATAACTCTTGGCTTCCTTCAAAAATAGTTGAATGATTCGAATACCATCAATGCTCTCCTGAAGGCGCGTGTTGATCTCTGCGATCTTTACCCGAAGTGCCCGAAACACGTCCCTGGCCAAATGCCTGAAGTAGGCGGTGGTGAGGAAAATGATGGGCAGGATCAAGAAACAGATCAGGGCGAGTTTCCAGTTCATGACAAGGAGTACGACTGCAATGCCGAGCAGAAGGAAGACGTCCTTGAAAAACACCGTGATGATAGAGGTGAAAAAGTCGTGCAGATTCTGAACATCGCTGGTCACCCGCGTCACCAGCCGTCCCACCGGATTCTTGGCAAAAAATGCCACGGAGAGTTGCTGGATGTGGCTGAAGAGTTTTAGCCGGAGGTCGTGCATGACGGATTGCCCTGCATATTCCATGACAAGGACATTGCCGAAGCTCAGGACAAAATGGCATAGAATAACAACGAGAAAGGCCAGGGCCACCCGCGCTACCCCGGCATAGTCCCGCTTTCGAAGTGCCGCCAGGTCAGGCTTGCTGAGCCGCGGGAGATCCTCATAAAGGATCTTCGCATAAGGCCACTTCACCTCAAAAAACGAGGTATACCGATGGACGACATCTTGAACGCCCGGCATTCGAAGGTCGGCCGTATAGAGCCGCTGTGGTTGGGAGACAGTGGGCTGGTCATTCACCACATCCTGAACGATGTAGCGGTCAATGGCCACCTTTGTCAGATAAGGAAGGGCCAGGTCCAAGACCGTCATGGCAGTGACGAGCCCAATGGAGAGCAAAAGCAAGAATCCATAGGGGCGAACCTGTGGGAAAAGCCTTCTGAGTAACCTTAGATCGTAAGGTTTGCCCAGTTGATCTTCTTCAAAATATCCGTAGTCGCTTCGCATAGACTTCGTTAGTCACGTCGGAGGTTCTCAGGGGCCTAACACCCATCCCATGCGGGATGGGTCGCCAAGACGAAATGCTCTATGAAGCACGATTGATGGCATCCAATCCTGCCTCCACCTCCTGCCACCGATACATCCTGCGGTAAAACCCTTCCTGGGCCATGAGTTCCTCATGGGTGCCTGCTGCGCTGATGTATCCTCTTTCCAGGACGATGATGAAGTCGGCATGTCTTACCTGACTGATTCTGTGAGAAACCATCACGGTCGTACGCCCGGCGCAACACCCTCGGGCGCTTGTCAGTATGGCTGCTGCCGTCTCTGTGTCCACCTGACTCAGGGGGTCATCTAGGATAAGAATGGGTGCTGAAATCAGAAGAGCCCTTGCAAGACCCAGCCGTTGCTTCTGTCCCCCCGAGAGGGTGATTCCCTTTTCCCCAATGAGCGTGTCGAATTGATTGGGAAATCCTAAAATGGCATCATACAAATGGGCAGATTGAGCCGCCATGATCGTCTCTTCCTCTGACGCGTCCTGCTTGCCAAAAGAAAGGTTTTCTCGAATGCTGCCCGAGAAAAGGAAGGCGTCCTGGGGGACCACTGCCATGTGGGCCCTCAGGGTGGCAAGGGGGATCTTGCGAACATCTACGCCATCAAGTAAGAGCCGCCCTTTTCTGGCATCTAGCAGCCTTGGGATTAGATGGCACAAGGTGGTCTTGCCAGAGCCTGTGGGTCCCACCACACCCAGAGTTTGCCCTGATGCTAAGGCAAACGAGACATTTGAAAGGGCGGGCACCTGCCCTCCAGGATAGGTGAAAGCCACGTCCTCGAATACCATATGTCCTGAAAGCTCTGTTACCGGCATGGGATGCTTTGGCGTGACAATCAAAGGCCGGGTTTCCAGGATCACGTTGATTCTATCCAAAGAAGCAGCCCCTCGTTGGATCAAGTTCATGACCCATCCCATGGCCATCATGGGCCACGTGAGAAGGCCGAGGTAGCTGATAAAGGCTACAAAATCACCTGGCGTGATGGTAAAATCAATAGTCTGTCGCCCACCTAGATAAAGCACCACGGCTACACTCAGATTGGAAAAAAAGAGCATCCCCGGAAAAAAGACCCCCGTAATTCGAACCAGTTGAAGATTCTTGCCCAAGTAGTCTCTTGAGCGTTCTGATAGTCGTTGGGCTTCCCCGGCCTCCCGACCATACGCCTTCACCACCCGAATTCCAGCAAAACGTTCCCGGACGGCCTCGGTCAAATCGGCAAAGGAGGCCTGAACGCCTCTGTAAAGACGGTGCATCCGACGCGTTGCAAAACGAGCCAACGCGACAATAATGGGCATGGGTAGTAAGGCGAAGAGGGTCAGCCTCACATTGATGTAGAGCATAAACCCGATGGCAGCCAAACCGAGCACCACCGCATCGGTGAGGGCCACCATCCCCATGCCCACCGCCATCCGGACGTGTTGAACATCATTGGTGGCGTGGGCCATTAAGTCCCCGGTTTTTGTCTTATCAAAGTAGGCCGAAGAGAGGGTCTGGATATGGCAAAAGATTTGGTTGCGTAAACCTTCCTCGACCCGTCTGGATGTTCCTATCAGGCATCTGCGCCAGACAAAACGAAATGCCCCGATCAACACAGCCACGCCAACGATGTAGAGGCCATAACGCATAAGCCTACTGGCTGTCGCGGTGCAACAGATGGTCAGATCATCCACGGCCCACTTGATGATTCGGGGAATGAATAATTGAAGGGTGTCGACCACCAAGAGAGAAAAAAGGCCCAGTATAATCACAGCCCTTTTCTCTACGACGTATGGTCTGATCAGGTGGAATGATTTTATCGGCCCAGGCCTCCGTGCTGCTCCTTGTTCCCAAGGGCTTTCACTGTGAAGGAATCTGCAAGCAATAACTATTAATGCTAACAAACAGAGCTTGCAGAGTCAAAACCATTTCCGTTCAACCCTGCGGGACAGGGGCAGTGATGATTGACTTTTCCCAGAGCCGTTGTTATAGGTTTTACCATGGAACCGGGTACGATCGTGGAATACATCGACCGAAAGAAGATTGTTTGCGCCGTTGTATTAGAACATAAAAACCAAAGACTCCGGATGCTCACTGAACACAATCGTGAGCTGACCCATGGAGAAAATCGCCTGGCCCACGCCGCCAATCAGGTTCTCGACCTCAGCATGAGCAGAGATGCTCTGGTGGAGCGTCTCCAAGCGGTGGCGGAAATTAGAAGGAAGCTTCAGAAGCAGATTGATATTCAAGAACTCTGGGAAGTCGTGCATACCGAAGCCACGTGGATCGACCTGCAAAGCATGGCGGAATTATGCTTCGGCTGCGAGATTTCCGGCGACCATACCTCGGCACTGGTTAGGGCGCTCCTCGAAGACCGCCTCTACTTCAAATTCGATACGGATCGGTTTTTTCCAAATAGGCCGGAACAAGTGGCTCGAATTGCAGCACAAGCTGCCCAGGAGGCGAAGAAAGCCCATACCATTTCCGAAGGAAGCCGCTGGGTACGGCAGGTAATGGAAAGTGAGCACGCCCCCGCCTCTGCGGACCAGGAAAAGATTGTCGAGATACTGAGGTCTTTCTATCTTTTCAGAAAGAATAGCCCCTATTACAAGATCGGCAAGGAGATCGTTTCATCCTCGGGCTTGGATCCAAAGGAAGGACCTTTTGATCTCCTGGTTAAACTGGGCGTCTGGTCCGAGGACGAGAATCTGAACCTCCATCGGTTCGGCGTATCTCATTCATTTCCCTCAGCCGTCCTGAAAACCTCAGAACGCCTAATTCGCGAGGGAACAAAGGCAAGGCCGGACGCGGGTCGGAGAGACTTGACTCATCTTTCCATGCTCACTATTGACGGCCAGGGAACGCTGGATTTTGACGACGCAATCAGTATTGAGGCCAAAGGGGACGGGTACCGGTTGGGAATTCACATCACCGATGTCAGCCACTTTGTGGAAAAAGGAGGCCTGGTGGATCAAGAGGCGTTCAGCCGTGCCAGCTCCATATATATGCCCGATGATCGCATCCCCATGCTCCCACCGGCCTTGGCAGAAGATCTCTTCAGCCTGAAACAAGGACAGGACCGCTTTGCCATCAGCATTATGGCTGACCTCGACGTCTCGGCAAACGTGGTCGCCTATGAAATCGTCCCCAGTATTATTCGGGTGAAACAGCAGCTCACCTACTACAATGCCAACTTGTTGGTAAAAGAAGATCCAGAGCTGGGAGCCATCTACGAGCTAGCCCAGAAATTTCGCGGCATCCGTCTCAAAAACGGTGCCCTTCAGCTCATCCTACCAGAAATCAATGTTTGGGTGGACCGGGATGG
>Ga0272444_10003467_pt1 | contig 14138 bp, 11 predicted proteins | sample SSMForm13_FD_201033 | JGI IMG/M metagenome (GOLD analysis project Ga0272444, IMG submission 201033) | Marine sediment archaeal communities from Little Sippewissett salt marsh, Falmouth, MA, United States - SSM-Form-13 | ecosystem: Environmental > Aquatic > Marine > Wetlands > Sediment ...
ATGCCGCCATGATCGCCGGTCTGGGCTATCACTACCTCCAGGCCGGTCAGGTTGCCGATTTGTCGCTTACCGCGCACCCGACGGTACGGCGGTGACGCCAACTTCCGGGACAGGGATTGGAATCCTCACGTGTTACCGACGGGGGAAGGCGGTATAATCAACCATCATGAACGAAAAGACTTTACGAGAGCTTTTCGAGGACGTTCGCCAAGGCCGATGCGACACTGACGACGCGGTCAGTCGGATGCGCAGGCTTCCATTCGAATCCGTCGGGTTCGCAACCGTGGACCATCATCGCTCGCTGCGCTGCGGGTTCCCCGAGGTTATTTTCTGCCCGGGCAAGACCAACGACCAAGTGCGCGAGATATTTATCCGCCTCGCAGCCACGGGCGCCAACGTTCTTGCTACCCGGGCCGACGCGGAGGTCTATCGGACCGTTGCAGCCGAATTGCCCTCGGCTGAGTATCACGAGCTTGCGCGGGCGATTACGCTGCGACAGGGCGAACACGTGGACTCCTGCGGGCACATCGCGCTGGTTTCCGCCGGGACGAGCGACCTGCCCGTAGCGGAGGAAGCCCGAGTTACGGCGGAGATACTCGACCAGCATGTCACCTGCCATTACGATGTCGGCGTGGCGGGCATTCATCGGCTTCTGGCCCATGGCGAGCAACTCCAGGCTGCCAATGTGATCATCGTCGTGGCGGGCATGGAGGGAGCCCTGGCCAGCGTGGTTGGCGGGTTGGTTGCGGCGCCTGTCCTGGCCGTGCCGACCTCGGTTGGTTACGGCGCGAGTTTCGGCGGCCTGGCTGCGCTGCTGGCGATGCTCAACAGTTGCGCCTCCAACGTAAGCGTGGTCAACATCGACAACGGTTTCTCAGCCGGCTACATAGCCTCGCTGATAAATCGCCAGACGGGGTCGAAATGACGGATGGGATTGAACAAATCGAACATTTGCCCGTGCTTGAGCCCAGACGCTCAAACGGGCACAAGGGCAAGTACGGGCACGTTCTGGTGGTCGGCGGGTCGCGCGGGATGATCGGCGCGCCGGCCCTTGCGGCAAACGCGGCCCTGCGGGGCGGGGCGGGGCTTGTGACCATGGCCCTGCCGGAGATCATCCAACTCTTCGCTGCCACGCTGTGTCCGTGCGCCACGTCAGTACCTTTTTCGTGTGGTTCGGACGGGCAATTATCCGACCAGGCCGGGCGGGAACTTGCCGATGCCGCCAAGGCTGCCACCGTCCTTGCCGTTGGGCCGGGAATGGCGGTGGGCAGGCGCCAGCAGGACCTCGTCCATGCGGCGATCGAGCAGGAAAAACCGCTCGTACTCGACGCCGATGGACTCAATAACCTCGCCAGGATCAACGACTGGCCCAAGCGCCGCCGCTGTGCGATAGTCCTCACGCCGCACCCGGGCGAGTTTTCCCGGCTGACGCGCAAGTCGATCCCTGAAATCCAGTCGAATCGCCAGCCCCTCGCCGTTGCCGCCTGTCGCGAATGGGCCTCTGCCTGCGAAGTCGCCGCGCCGCTCGTGCTGCTGCTCAAGGGCGAAGGCACGGTTATCACCGACGGGCGGCGGGTGCGGATAAACGCCACGGGCAACCCCGGCATGGCCACCGGCGGCGCCGGCGACGTCCTGACCGGCCTGGTCGCAGCCCTGATAGCCCAGGGCCTCACGCTGCTGGATGCGGCGGTTCTGGGCGCCCATCTCCACGGGCTCGCAGGCGATCTGGCCGCCGCGGATTTCACCCAAGCCGCCATGATCGCTACCGACCTTCTGGAACGAATCCCCAGAGCTTTCCAGGAAGTATCCTGAAGCGAACCGCCCCTTGCTTGACACCTCTGCATGTGAGACCTACCATCGCGCGAATGAAAATCGGCAATAGCGGGATCACAATCAGACGATGGGCCGCGGTTTGTATGCTGCTGGCGGGCGGAGTGCTGCTTACCTGCTGCGACCGGGCGGGCAATTCTTCGCCTGCTGCCGCTGCCGGGGCCAAACGCGTGGTTAGCTTCTCGCCGGCGATTACCCAGATGATGTTTGATATGGGCCTCGATGACCAGATTGTGGGCGTGACTCGATTCTGCAAGCTGCCCGCCGGGGTTCAAAAACCGCGGGTCGGAGATGCGCTTTCGTTCAATAGCGAGGCCATCCTTGCGGTCAGGCCGGATGTTATTCTCACACAGACCGCTCCGGCCAAGTTCCAGGGCGTTCGCGATATCGACGGGCACATCAAGATCATCAGTCTGCGCATCGAGTCGCTGGATGACATTCCGGCGGCAATGCTGGCGATTGGCAAGGAACTTCGGTGCGGAAAGATCGCTCGCGACAAGGCCGATGCTTTTGGCCAGGCCATCGAGGCCGTCGAGTATCGCGTGAGGCTTCTGCCTCGCACGCGGACGGTCTTCGTGATGGGTACCGACCGGCCGATTGTGGCGGGGGAGGGCACGTTCGTCGCGGACATGATTGCCTCCGCCGGCGGCACGAACGTCGGCGCGGTCATCCCTGGCCAGGCCATTTGGCGCCCGACCCAGATCGAGGCGATAATAAAGGTTCGTCCCGATGTGCTCATCTGCCAGGTCGGCCTCGGTGAGGAGGACGCCGCCAAGGATTACTGGATGCAGTGGAAGGACATCCCCGCCGTCGGGGCAGGGCGGGTGTACGTGGTCAGCGATTCGGGCTGGTCGATCCCCGGAACGCATCTTGCCGGGCTTCTGCCGAAGATGGCGGCGATGATCCACTGCGAACTGCCAGCTTCCGGCCCGACTGGCCAGCGGGTCGGCGAGTCGGCGAAGGGACAACGCTCTTGAGCGAACCGGCCGAAAAACCGAGTCACGACGACGGCAATTTGTCGGCCCGGCGTTCCGCGTCCACTTCCGCACCGATCCTATCGGCTTGGCGGCTTATTCTATGGACGGCGGCTCTCTTGGGCGCAACAGTGGCGGTGGCGGTGGCGTGTACGCTGGTCGGCGTGATCGGCCTGTCGGATATCACGTGGGAAATATGGGCCTCGCGGGCACTTCGAATGCTCACGGCGGGCATTGTCGGGGCCGGCCTGGCCGCAGCCGGACTTGCCCTCCAGGGCCTGCTGCGAAACCCCCTGGCCGAACCGTACATTCTCGGTATCTCCAGCGGTGCCGGTGTGGGTGTGTTGTTGGGGATGGCGGCTGCGGGCTGGTGGGCGGCGCCGGCGTGGGCATCTACGCCTGTGCTGGCATTCGCGGGTGCCTCGGCCAGTTGCCTGGCGGTGTACCTTGTCGCCCAACGCCATGGCAGAGTGGATCCGTATTCGCTGATTCTTTCGGGCGTTATCGTGAATACCTTCAACGGCGCGCTCATGCTCGCCGGCAACCTGTACATCGATCGCCACCGAATTGCGGACTTTGCCTACTGGGCCATGGGCCAACTGCCCGACGCGACGCCGATGTCACTGCTGGGTGTCTGCGGCGCGTGCGTCGCCGTCGGCTGGGCTGTGCTGCTGGCGAATTCTGCGGCTTACAACGTGCTGGGGCTCGGCGACGACGTGGCTGCATCCAGTGGCGTCAGCGTCCACCGACTGCGACTGGTTACTTTCGGCGCCGTCGGAGTAATGACCGCCGCCGCCGTCGCGCTGGCTGGGCCTATCGGCTTTCTCGGACTCATCGTGCCGCACATCTGTCGGATGGTGTTCGGACCCGATCACCGGCTCGGAATGATTATCGCGCCACTTGGCGGGGCTATTTTTCTCATGATCGCCGAAACGCTTTGTCGGACCGTCGGCCCGGTTGTGGGAATCAGCCGCGTACCCGTTGGCATCGTGACGGCCCTGTGCGGCGGGCCTTTCTTCATCTTCCTGCTCCGAACGCGATTTCGGAGGGCCGGCCAATGACCCCTGAAGTCGACATTCTCCAGGCGACGGACATCGCCTTCGCGTATCGGCCTGACGAGCCGGTGCTGCGCGGCGTGAGCCTATCCGCAGCCCCGGGGCGCTTCACTTGCCTGCTGGGGTCCAACGGGTCAGGTAAGACCACGCTGCTGCGTTGCCTGATGGGCCAGATCGAACCTGCCTCGGGAGCGATACGACTCGACGGGAAACTGCTAAGAGATTACCGCCCGCGAGAGCTTGCGCGAATGCTGGCGTATGTGCCGCAACTTCCGGCGTCGAGCCTGGCATTCAGCGCCGCCGAAATCGTCTTGATGGGTCGCTATGCCCACACCGGTCCGCTGGGACTGGCCGGGCCGGGCGATGTTGCGGTCGCCCGCGAGGCAATGAAGATGACCGATACGCTGGACTTTGCCGATCGCATGCTGGATGAACTTTCCGGCGGAGAGGCCCAGCGGGTGATGATCGCCCGAGCCCTGGCCCAGCAGCCGTCGGTGATATTGCTCGACGAGCCGACAAGTCACCTCGACATCCGCCATCAGCTCAACATCTACCAGATGATGCGGCGATTGGCCCACGACTGGCCCATGGCGGTCGTGTGCGTCAGCCACGACGTGAACCTTGCCGCCCGCATCGCCGACGATCTGGTGCTGATGCGCCGAGGCCTGGTCGTCGCTGCCGGAAGCCCCGCCGACGTGATACGCCAAGACCTGCTGACGCAAACCTACGATGTTCCCGTGGACCTCATCCCAACGCCCGGTGACGATGTGCCGATGGTCAGGGCGAAGTGAATGCGGGTTAACCACAGACGCTCAGAGGCGCTGAGAGGATAAGAAGAAACAGAAGAAGCAGAAAAATCAGATGGGGATTACACAGATTAGAGGATTACACAGATAGAAGCAGACATCAGCTTCTTTTTCTTCTTCTACGCTCATCGCCTCAGCGGGACAGCGGTGAATCTGCCTAAGAAGCCAGGCCTTCGGGCGTTGACATTGCGGGACCGCAGGGCGATACGATGAAGGCTATAGTGAAACGTGACGGAAAACGTAATGGATAATCGCTGCATAAATGGTCTGGATTCTCTGCCTGCCGCTGCCCGTGGGTGTGTGCTGACGATCGGAAACTTCGACGGTGTGCACATTGGGCACCAGAGGATTGTGGAAATCGCCCGGTCGCTGGCCGATGGCGGGTCGGTGGTGGCTATGACATTCGACCCGGCGCCGGACCTTGTGCTTCGCCCGGCAGACGCTCCACTGCGCGTCGTTCCCCAGGCCGTCAAACGCCGCCTGCTGCTGAAAGCAGGGTGCGATTTCGTGGTGACCGTTCCAGCCAGCATCGAGATGCTCTCCATGACGCCCGATGATTTCGCTAAACGGATAATCATCGACACTTTCGCGCCGAGGCACATGGTGGAGGGGCCTAACTTTTTCTTTGGCCGAAAGCGGTCCGGCAGTATTGACACTCTGGGTGAGATTGGCAAGCAGGCGGGATTTGAAGTCCATGTGGTCGAGCCGGTGCATCTGGATCTCTTCGACGGCAGGAGACTGGTTTCCAGCACACTCATACGCCATCTGGTGGCCGAAGGTCGCCTCGCCGACGCGGAGTTGTGCCTGGGCAGGCCGTTTACGCTTTACGGGCGTGTTGTCCGCGGTCGAGGCATAGGCAGGCTGCTGGAGTACCCGACCGCCAACCTCCAACTCGGCGAACAGGTTATCCCTGCCGACGGCGTCTATGCGGGCCTCGCTGAGGTCCGAGGCGATACCTCCGCCGCAGCCATCAGCATCGGTACGGCCCCGACGTTCCATTCCAAGCCCCAGGGCGTCCGAACGGTCGAGGCGTTTCTTCTCAAACCTCCCGGCGATCTGTATGATGCGGACATGACGCTGGCATTTGCGAGGCGTCTCCGCGAGCAGCGGCGATACGACAGCCCCGAGGCCCTCAAGGCCCAGATGGCGCTGGATGTCGAGCAAGTGCGGCAGATTTGCTGCTGACCAGTAAATACATTACGGACAGATATGTGAGCGGCCCCATGCAGAACATCATGCAGCGTCTTTCGGTAGCGGCCAGGCTGCTGGTGGTTACCCATGCTCGCCCCGACGGCGACGGTCTGGGCTCGATGTCCGCACTGAAGTCCGCGGCGCGGGCGGCGGGCAAGGAAGTCGCCACGCTCGTGCCCGGCGACGTGCCTGCGAGGTACGATTTTCTGCTCTCGCCGGATACGCCGGCCGGGGCGGATCGATTCGCCGAATTGGCAGACTGGGCCGACACCATCGTCATTGTGGACACCTGCGCGTTTGCCCAACTCGACGACCTGGACGCTCAACTTGCCGCTGCCAGGGACAAGATTGTCGTCGTCGATCATCACGCGACGACCGATGATATCGGTTCGGTTAGGTGGATTGACGCCTCGGCCGCTGCGGCCGGGGTAATGGTTGGCGAGCTTCTCGAAGCGCTGGGCTGGCCTTTGGATCGCCATGCGGCAGAGGCGCTGCTGACCGCCATGACGACCGACACCGGCTGGTTCCGATTCTCCAATACGGACGCCCGCTGCCTGCGCGCCGCGGCCAGACTTTTCGCCGCTGGTGTTGAGGTTGACAAGCTTTACCAACGCCTCTTCCAGGCCGACCGACCCGAACGAATATTGCTGCTGGGCCGGGCGCTTGCGAGTATGGAACTCCACGCCGGCGGGCGGATCGCGACGATGAAGCTCCGCGCCTGCGATTTTTCCGAAACCGGCGCCGTTCAGGATGAAACCGAGAGCCTCGTCAACGAACCGATGCGAATGGGGTGCGTGGAAGTGTCCATGCTGCTGGTGGAAGACGGCGGTGCGGCGTCCGAGTCGTGCGTCCGCACGAGCCTTCGCAGTCGGGGTGGAGTGGACGTTGCTGCCGTCGCCCGCGGTTTCGGTGGGGGAGGGCACGTCCGGGCCGCTGGGCTGCGGGCGCAAGAAGATATCGACTCGCTCGCGGCACGCCTGGTCGCGGTTTGTAAGGCGGCGATGGGTTCCTAGCGATTTCGGCGGTATGGGTCCCAGGGATTCTCAATGCCCGGGGATTCCCAGGGATTCCTATCCCTTGGTTTCGACGGTAGAATGTCTGTCATGATATACCCGAAGATTCAACGAAGGCGTACTCGAGAGGTCCGCGTTGGCGATGTTGTCATAGGGTCCGGCTCGCCGGTGGTCGTGCAGAGCATGACCAACACCTCCACCGCCGATGCCGATGCGACGATTGCGCAGGTCCGCAGGCTCGCCGATGCCGGTGCGGAACTGGTCCGCGTCGCCGTGCCCACAAAGGCCGACACCGCCGCCCTCAAACAAATTGTGGATGCCTCGCCGGTTCCGATCGTTGCGGATGTGCATTTTCACTTCGATCGGGCGCTGGAAGCTATCGATGCCGGTGTCGCCAAGATTCGCCTGAATCCGGGCAACATCAGCGACCAGGAGCAGGTCCGGCGAGTAATTGCAGCCGCAGCCGGGACGGGCGTGGCCATTCGCGTGGGCGTTAACGAGGGCTCTGTCGTGGACCGCATCGACGATGCCACCCACGCTGCCGACCTCGCGAGACCACTGGATGAACTGATGGTCGAGAAAATGGCTGAGTATCTGGCGGTCTTCCAGGAGGCGGATTTCCACGACCTCGTCCTGTCCGCCAAGAGCCACGATGCAGTAACCACCGTCGCCGCCAGCCGGCTCATCGCCGAGCGGTGGGATTACCCGCTGCACCTGGGCGTAACGCACGCCGGCACGGCCCAGACGGGCGCCATGCGTTCGGCTGCGGCGTTGGGAACGCTGCTTTGCGAGGGCATAGGCGACACCATCCGAATTTCCTACTCGGGTGATCCGGTGGTTGAGGTGGAAGCGGCCCTGGAGTTGCTCTACTCGCTCAGGCTCCGCCCGAGAAAGGGCCTGGAGCTTATTGCTTGTCCGACCTGCGGGCGGGCTTTGACAAACATGGAGCCGATCGTCGAACAGATTCGCACCGCCCTGGCGGGAGTGGATTTCCCCGTAAGCGTGGCGGTGATGGGTTGTGTTGTTAACGGCCCCGGCGAGGCCGAGGGGGCCGACGTCGCCATCTGCGCCGGAAAGGACAAGGCGGTCCTGTATATAGGTGGCAAGCGGATTCGGACAGTGAGCCTACCCGAGATGGTCCCAGCCGTAGTTGCGGCGGTAGGGGAGATAGGCAAGTCCCGGCGGTAGCGGTGCCGCTTTTCGCCGGTGTGTCATACGGATTTCAGTTATATCTCGCGTTCGTGCTGACATCCCACAGCCCACGCAGTTATTGCGTGGGTTTCTCCCGTTCCCGCGCTTTGGGTTGCCGACGAATCATCCGGGACGCTCGTCAGTTCTTTTTCGGCAGGGACAGGCCCAGTCGCCCCATGACAGCCTGGAGGTCGGACCACACCTTGCCCCGCGTGTCCTGGTTGTACTGTCGCAGCACGTATGCCGGGTGGAATGTGGGCATTACCTCGATGCCACCGACGCCGTCAGCGAGTTGGGGCATAATCTGCCACGAGCCACGCAGTCTGGTTATGCCCGTCTTGGTTTCCAGCAGCGCGTGTGTTGATGGGTTGCCCAGCGTGACGATGACCTCCGGCTGGATTATGCGAATCTGCCGCATGAGGTAATCCCAGCAGGCGGCAGTCTCGTCGGGCGTGGGCGCGCGGTTGTTTGGCGGGCGGCACTTGACGATGTTTCCGATGAAAATCTGCTCGCGCGTCAGCCCCATGGCGGAGATCATTTTTGTCAGCAATTCGCCCGCTCTGCCAACGAAGGGTCGGCCCGTCGCATCTTCGTCTTTTCCGGGCCCTTCGCCGACGAACATCAGCCTGGCATTCGGATCGCCCTCGCCGAAGACCGTGTGGTGTCGCCCCTGGCAGAGGCCGCACTTGGTGCAAACCTTCACCTCGTCGTCGTCCATGGCCTTGAGGGCGGCGGCTTTTTCTTCCGGCTTCAGGGCTGGGACTCTGGTTGCTTCCGCCGGCGCCTCGGCGGGTGCGAAATCGGGGACCTCGAGTGGGTGGCATTTGGCGGGAATGAATTCGCCGCCCAGCAATTGTTCAATTGCGATCAACTGCTTCGCCGCCCGGGTCAGTTCGTCATAGGCTTGGCTCATGGGAGGGATTCTATCGGATGTCGGGGCGGTAATTCAAAGACCAATTGAATGGTCCATAAGCGTTCCGTCCAGGCCATCTGCCGTTGCAGCGTCCACGCGAAGACAAACCACATGCCCGGTCAGTTTACGCACAGGCTCGGTCGGCGTGAAGCGGATTGCCTGGTAGCGGTCGGTCATCCCCTGGCGGCAGGCCTGGCCGCGTCGCGGGCGCTCGACAAGCGCCTCGACGGTCTGCCCGACAAATGGCAGGCGGTACTGGTGGGCCGACTCGGCCTCGATTTCGGCCAGTTCCACCATGCGAGCCTTGACGATCTCGTGCGGCGGTACCTGGTCACGCAGATGCCACGCAGCCGTGCCTTCGATGGGACTGAAGGGGAATGCATGAATTTTGGCGAACCCGGCCTCGCGGGCGATTTCGATGGTCTGTGCGAAGTCGGCGTTGGTTTCACCCGGCAGCCCAACGATAATGTCGGTGGTCAGCGCGGGTCGATCCAGCGCCTGTCGAACCCGCTGGACGGTTTGGCGGAACTGGTCGGCTGAGTATTGGCGGTTGATGCTGCGCAGGATTGCGGGCGATCCGGACTGCAAGGGCAAGTGCAGGTGCGGCGCGGCCTTGGGGCATTCGGCGATCGTTTCGAGCAACTTGTCCGTGACATCGCCGGGTTCGATACTTGACAGCCTGACGCGCCACAAACCATCGATGTCACACACGCGGCGCAGCAGTTCGGCAAGGGCATTTGTCTGGGCTGGCCACTTGCGGCGGATGGTGGTCTGTTGTCCGAAGGCCCCGATAAAAACGCCGCACAGGACGATTTCCCGATGTCCGTTGGTGGCGAGTATGCGGCATTCGTCCAAGATGTCTTCCGGGGTGCGAGACCAGACCCGCGGGCGCGTGTAGGGCACGATGCAATATGAGCAAAAAGCGTCGCAGCCGTCCTGCACTTTCACAAATGCTCTTTGCCGGTTAGAAAATCTCCGAATTCCCGGAAGGTTTTTCGTTGCTGCGACATTGCTCTTGACCGCGGCGAGTCTGCGTGCTTTTATTGTGCTCGGTTGGCAAGGTATTGATGGCTGGCCGTCGAGGCTTGTTTCGGCTGGGCTTGCCTGGTTGAGCGATTGGACGAGGACTCGGAGATTCTCGGCGACATCGTGATGGTGTCCGGCGATCATTCTGCGATCGACAGGTACGGCGAGTTTGTCGAGTATTTTTTGCAGTCGCTTACGGTCGTAATCGCTGTAACAGCCAGTGACAAGGACTGCGGCACCAGGTTTTTTCCGCACGGCTCGGCTAAGTGAGTTGCGGCTTTTGGCCATAGCAACGGTTGTTATGCAGCAGGTGTTGATGACCAGCAGGTCGGCCTGCTTGTCAGGCTTGGCCGGGGCCCAGCCGGCAGCTTCGAGCCAGGCAGCGATGGCTTGGCTATCGTATTGGTTGACCTTGCAGCCGAGTGTCGTTATGTCAAATCGAAGCATGCGACGGCACCACTAGTAGCAGAATCCGTTCTTGGTGAAATATAATCGCTTGACGCGGTCTTGCTCACCGGGGACAAAGTATATATCATACCGCCTGTTCGCGGCGGCGCGCAGTTTACACGAGGATTTGAACCCTCGGGCCGTGAGTGGGTTTCGCCGGTAGGTGTTGTGTCGAATCGAGACGATGGGTCGCCATCGCGTCCCGTATGTCACGAGCCTAGGAGTTAGCATGGCCAGAGCAAAAACCGTTTGGGGCATCGACATCGGGCAATGTGCCCTCAAGGCTCTCAAGCTCCGGGATGTGCAGGGGCAACTTGAGGTGGAGGACTTCGAAGTAGTCCCGCACTCTGCAATTCTGTCCGGGCCGGAAGTCGATAGGGACCAACTCATAAACGACGCACTGCAACGGTTCATGGCGGGTCACAACACCGCCGGCAGCGAGGTCGTCATATCCGTCCCAGGTCAGGCTAGTTTCAGCCGGTTCGTAAAGCTGCCTCCCGTCGAGACCAAGCGAATTCCCGATATCGTACGTTTCGAGGCAGAACAGCAGATTCCCTTCCCGATCAACGAGGTGATCTGGCGGTACCAGACTTTCCGCGATCCCGACAGCCCGGACGTGGAGGTCGGCATCTTCGCGATGAAGCGTTCCGACGTCGCCGAGACGCTGCACCATTTCCATGAAGTTACCTTGCCGATCGATATCGTGCAGGTGGCGCCGCTGGGCCTGTATAACTTCATGATCCACGACGAGCAGTTCGACGACGAAGGCGCGACAATCCTTGCCGACGTCGGAGCAGATAAGACCGACCTTGTCGTCGCCGACAAGGGGCGAATCTGGACCCGCACCATCCAGATCGGTGGTAACAATTTCACCGAGGCGCTGGTTCGAACCTTCAAGCTCTCATTTGAAAAGGCTGAAGAACTAAAACTCTCTGCTGCTACGAGTAAATACGCCCGCCAGATTTTCCAGGCCATGCGTCCGGTTTTCGCCGACTTGGTCCAGGAAATACAGCGGTCCATCGGCTTCTACACCTCGCTGCATCGCGAGAGCCGCTTCAAAAAGCTGGTGGGCCTGGGCAACGGTTTCCGCCTGCCGGGCCTGCAGAAGTTCATCGAGCAGAATCTGAATGTCAATGTCGCCCGGGTGGATACCTACAACAAGCTGACGATTTCGTCGTCGGTTAACGCTCCGGCTTTCCAGGAAAACATACCTTCCCTGGCGGTGGCCTACGGGCTGGCATTGCAGGGGCTGGACAAGGGCACCATCAGCACAAACCTGCTTCCCGCCGAGATTGTCCGGCACCGGCTCTGGAAGAAGAAACGGCCTTATTTCATTGCTGCGGCAGTTGTTCTGCTGGCGGCGATTTTCTGCCCGGGCTATCGCGCCAACACCGATGCCAGTGCCCTGGCTGACAAGAGCAAGTTCAATGAAGCCCAGGCGATCGTAAGTAGTATCGACCAGACGATGGACCAGTGGCGGACAGTCGAAGGTCAGGATAAAAACGCTGAACAAGCCATGAGGCAGCGAGCGTCAATGCTGGGCTACCGCGACGTCTGGCCCTCGATGCTGGCGATCATCGAAGAGTCCGTCAAGTCCGTTACTCCGGATCAGCCCTTGATGATGGGCTATGCGAGAATGCTGAGCTATCAGGCGAATATCTCGAAGCAGGCTCAGGATCAGATACGCACAGGTCGCGGCGGGATTCCGAAACCCGATTTGCTGGACAAGGCGGCAGCGGAACTGCTGGATTCGCAAAGCCTTCGCGATTTCCGCAATCGCTTCGGCAGTACCGGCGAACAAGGACTAAAGGCATACGGCAAGGCTCTGCTGGGGCAGATCAAAATGGACCCCAATGCCGCCTCCCTCGATGCCAATAGCCTTGCGGCACTTTCGGGCGTTCCCCTGAAGAGCCAGGTGATGCGGCTTGCACTGCTCCAACGGATTCAGCAAGCGGAGGCATTTAAGGCCAAGCCTCGCAAACAACGCAACGTGATCGTCGTGGAGATTCTGGAAGAGGCCTACGATACAGACCTTAGCAAGCTAATGGGTGAACCGGGGGCCGGCGCGGCCTACACGGGCACCGGCGGTCGGCCTGGCTTCAGGATCGTCATGCTCGCCCGAACTCCACGCGGGCAGAACCAGACCAACCAGATGGTGGCCAACCTTCGCCGGTTCAGCGTGGCATACGCCAAGTGGTTTACAGGCTTGAAGATCGTGGGTCATAATATGGATTGGGTTTCCGTCGCGCCTGCCGGTGTCGGGGCTGTGGCTGCTGCGGCCAGTCCCGACCCGCTGATGCCCGACGAGGATACTAATCCTGATACCCGTTTCAAAGTTACGTGGTATGTGGAAATCCTTAACGACGGTATCGCTCTGAGCGATGTTAAGACCGTGCCGGGCCAAAACACTTACGAACTTGGCAAGCAAGTGGATATGTATCCAGAGTTCGAGCCTGCCGACCCGGTAGCGGCCGAGAAGCGAATAGTGCCATTGTCAGTCGGTACGAAGCTGACTGTCGAGGAAATACGAAATAAGCTGACTGTCCCGTGGTATCGTGTGAAGGCTGCGGGGCCCGATGGAAAGAGTCTCGGGACCGGCTGGGTCGCCGCCATCGAAACTGAGCAACTTAACCGGATTAAGCAAGGTTCCTAGCAGGCCCGTGGGAGAAAACGCGTATGCGGTTCGTGCGTGAGAATCTGTTCTACGTGATCTTGGTCGCTGTGGTGGTCATCGGCAGCGGCGTGGCGATCTTCTACTATATTGGTAGCGACATAGGCAATACGCTCGATAGCCGGCAAAAGCTGTCCCGTAAGCTTAAAAGGCTGGCCAATCAGAAGCCGAAGGTCAACAACGCTGCCGTTGCTGATATGAAGGACCGTATCGAACGGCTGAAAAAGGCCAATGACGGCGACTTCCAGGCTTGCCTGAAATTCAACAGGGAATACCTTCCCGTTATGAGACTGAAGGTAAGTGAGGCGTCATCGGAGTCAGCATTCCCTGTCGATGCGGCCAAGTATGGTGCTGAGGGCCTCTATCTCCGTTTCTTCGAGGAATATACCAGGCAGATCGACCAGGTGGTCTCGCCGCGACGCCAAGGCCTCTTGCCAACCGTGCCGCCGACTTCCCAGGAGATCGAAGCTGAAAGAGTCAAACTCGCCGAGAAGTTCACCGATGCGATTGAGGCAGCCCAGAAGGCGCGTCAGTCCGTAAAGCTCAGCAAAACCGAAAACAGCCTGATTTACGTAGATCCTGGTGCTGTGGACAGGTACTTTCCCCGGCGTCAAAGCCGCGCCGTCCCGGATGTGAATCTCTGGGAAGCTCAGGTTAACCTATGGGTGACCAACGAGATTATCCAGGCGATCATCACGACAAATCAGCAATGGCTTGCCGAACAGCAAAGCCCGGGTGCCCCGGTTGTCGCCCCCAGCGTTCCCCGAAGCGCGGTCAAGCGGCTTATCAAGATCGTGGTTCAAGAATCCATCGCGCCCGTCGTAGCCGGGACTGCCGTTCGGTCGATGACGCAGCGGGAGACGTGCGGTGACTACGGGGTGGTGTCGTATGAATTCACCGTCGTCATGCCGACCCGGCATGTCCGCCGACTGGTCCGGGCGCTGGAGATGCAGAATTACCACACCATTACCAACCTGAACATGACCAAGGTGGGCTCGACGGACAAAGAACTGTTTTACTA
>Ga0272444_10003468_pt1 | contig 14136 bp, 6 predicted proteins | sample SSMForm13_FD_201033 | JGI IMG/M metagenome (GOLD analysis project Ga0272444, IMG submission 201033) | Marine sediment archaeal communities from Little Sippewissett salt marsh, Falmouth, MA, United States - SSM-Form-13 | ecosystem: Environmental > Aquatic > Marine > Wetlands > Sediment ...
CGACGCCCGGAGAAACGTACGCCCGGTTTCGCTTCAGCTCGGCGTCAGGTCTGAGCTACACGGGTCAGGCTTTCAACGGCGAGGTGGAAGATCACGTCGCCACGATCGAGCCCAAGAAGCTGGACGGGATGTACCTCAAGTGGCAGCAACCGCCCATCGAGTACGATCCGCTGGCGCACACGCCCGTCTACTGCGGCTGGGACCAGCCGGCCTATGTGGTCGTGCAGGGTGACTACGGTGGCGGATATACGCCCTGGAGCGAGTGGAAGATCGTGGCAGATGACTTTCGGTGCCTCGGCTCCATGCCGATCACCAGCGTGCATTGGTGGGGTTCGTACGTGGGCTGGAACCACTCCGACTATCCGTCTGAGCGACCGACTGCCTTCGTCTTGGGGTTCTGGAGCAACGTCCCGGCCGGCCAGGGCACTACGTTCAGCCACCCCGGCAAGCTTCTTAAAGCCGTTGCCGTAGGGGCCAACCAGGTCGATGAAGTCTGGGTTGGCGAGGATCGCTTTCCTCAGAAAACCAATGACGCGTGCTATAAGTACACCGTGTATCTTAACCCGAACCAGTACTTCTGGCAGGGAGAATTCAAGGACGTGACCAACGATGATGTGTTCTGGCTCAGCATTACGGCTCTTTACCAGGGCGCCCACATGCCGAGCTATCCCTGGGGTTGGAAGACCCGCCCGGCCCACTGGCTGGACGATGCCGTGGTCTTCTCGCTGACAACGTCAGATTTCTCAGCGGGCCTTGAGCCGACAACCAACGGAATGCAACCCAGTAAGAACTCCGCCGTATGCCAGCCGGAGAGCTACGACACCGCCTTCCTTCTGGACACGGATCCCGAGTACGTCAAGTGGGATCAGCCGTTTACCGGATTGCGCGACTGGGCTCACTATGAGGATCAGGTCTCCATGGCCAGCGGAGCTGGGGGCGACGGCGTTTCGATCAAATGGGAGCAGCCACCGGACCTCAGTGGCAACGGTGTGGATATCGACGCTACAAGAGATGTGCCGCGCACGTGGCCGCCTCAGATCCTGGCCGACGATTTCGAATGCAAGACGCCCGGTCGGATTGCCACCATCGATCTGTGGGGCTCGTGGTTCAGCGACTATCTCTCCGGTGCCGATGCGAGCAAGGTGCAGTTGACACTGAACATTCACAAGGACATCCCGGCCAGCCAGAGCCACACGGGCTACAGCATGCCGGGGCAGATCCTCTGGACCGAGACCTTCAACTCGGGAGAGTTCTCCGTGTCGAAAGTGGATGCGGATTTGCAGCCGTTCTATAGCCCGTGCACCAAATGGTACATCCCGAATAACCACCGGGATGTATACAAGTACACGTTCCATATCGATCAACAGTACGCCTTTCAGCAGACTGGTACCGCGCAACAGCCGGTGGTATACTGGCTGAGCGTGCAGGCCTACCTTACTCATCCGGCGGGCTCGATTCCCACCCGCTGGGGCTGGAAGACGTCGACCCGAGAGTGGAACGACGTGGCGGTCTACGCGCAGAGCACGGACGCCGCTAATGCGGACTGGAAGGTGCTGGAGTATCCATCGTTGCACGCATACTACGGCCGCAAGGTGGGTCTGTCTTTTGAGATCATCACAGCAGGCTACGACGACGACTCCCTCTCCATTCAGTACCTCGTGGCTGACGACTGGCTCTGCAACTCGCCGTATCCAATCACGGCGGCGGCTTGGTGGGGCTCCTACCTGGGCTATGTCTATCGCACCTGTGAGTGCCAGGATTACCCGCCGCCCAAGAAGCCGGACTACTTCTGGCTGTCGCTCTGGACGGATGTCCCGGACGACTATCCGAATGACCCCAGCACCTACAGCAAGCCGGGCGAGCTCGTCTGGCAGTACAAGGCCTACGACTACGATGAGGTGCTCGTCGGATTCGACAAGCATCCGGAAGGGCCGGATTACGAGGGCAGCTACGAGCCGGTGTACCGGTACTCCGCGCGCATCCCGGAGCAGTACTGGTTCTATCAGCCGGGCAAGAAGCAGGTGTATTGGTTCAGCGTCGTGGCCGTGTACTCGGATCTGAGCAGTATCCCGTACGACTGGGGCTGGACGAATCATCCGCACGTCTACAATGACGACGCAGTAACCAGCGTATTCCCGTTCAAGTATCCCGGAGGCGCTATCGTTTGGGCGCCCCTGTATGACCAAACCGGGGCGACCGAGGATATGTCGTTCACGCTCTTCACTGACCCACAGAAGTACACAGACGGCTTCTGAGCCGAAGTCCTCTGAGTCACTGCGACCGGAGCGGTCTTCTCGTCGGCGTTCATTGCAGGGCCGATGGGATGACCGCTCCGGGCTGGTGTTTGGGCATGATCGCAGATTCCGTGAGAACTGACGGAAGATATCACCGATATTGTCTTCTGGAGGTACGAGCCATGACCCGAGGCAAGCGATATCTCAGAGCGGTTTTGCTGATTACATCCGTTGTGCTATCCGGCTGCCTGGAGTTCGCGTCCATTGAGCAGCCCTCGTCGGTACAACCTGGAGACATCTTCACAGTCAACGTTGAAGTGACTGTTACGTCCGATGAACCTGGAAGCTACCCACCGCTTCTCGCTGTGCGTCTTCCCGATGGTTGGACGATACCGGGGGATTATTTTGTGTGTACCGGTGTCGACAATGGAGAAATCGTCTTCGATCCCAACCTGGCCCTCGCTGAGGAGGAGCGAGACCCATCGCCGGAGGGCTATCGTTGGTGGGTAGGTATTGGAAATGCGGTACCGGGTCCAGTGTACGGCACTGCCTATGCCGGGATCCCGATTCAAACAGATGAGCAGGCGGGTCGTTATTCTCTGGATTACACGTTGGGTTATGATACCGATGAAGTAGAAGATAGAAGTACCGACCATGTTATAGAGGTTGTGGACGATTACACCCCCCGAGGACTTCAGGCAGCGGTCGAAGGAAATACGGTCTTCCTGAGCTGGAGGGCTCCATCCGGAAACGCAGGGTTCCTCGGATACAATCTCTATCGAGATGGACAGCTTCTGAACCCCGAACCCTTTACTGATACTGCATATTCTGATACAGATCTTCCGGGGAGCGTCTTTCACTACTCTGTGTCATCCCTTTATGAGAACGATGAGGAACATGTAACACCTTATGAAATCAAGGCTCTCGTCTTCTCAGGAGGTACGGGCGAACCGAATGCCCCTTATCACATTGCTCTGGCTGGGCAACTGATTGCTCTCGCTGATTTTCCCGACCTGTTGGACAAGCATTTTGTGTTGAATAACAACATCGACCTCGATCCAAACTTACCCAGGGGAAGAGTGTTCAACAGGGCTGTGATCCCCACGTTCTCTGGAACTTTCGATGGCCGGGGCCACGACATCCAACATCTTACCATGGATGAGGGTGAGCGAACCGCGGGCCGACTGGGACTGTTTGGCATATTGGAATTCGGGGGCCGGGTATGGAACCTTGGAATAACAGATGTGAATGTCATCGGGTCAGGCACCAATGTTGTTGCAGGGCTGGTGGGAGAAAACAGCGGCGAGCTGAATTCATGCTATGTCACCGGTGAGATTATGGGAGATAACTCAGTCGGCGGCCTTGTCGGCAAAAACGACCCCAATGGCCAAATCAGCTATTGCTTCAGCAACGGCTTCGTTAGCGGCAATTACCCAATAGGAGGGCTTGTGGGCAGCAACGAGGGCAGTATCGTTTCGTGCTACAGCACTTGCACGATTACTGGAAGTACCTCTTTAGGAGGCCTCGTGGGTGACAACGGTGGCATCGTCGTTTCGAGCTACAGCACCGGCCCGGTCAGTGGAAGGTTTGTTTCAGGTGGCTTGGTGGGCCGCAACGATGGCAGCGTACATGCGAGCTTCTGGGACATCCAGAATTCCGGCCAGGCAGCAAGTGATGGCGGCGCAGGCTTGACTACGGAAGAAATGATGGATCCATTCACGGTCGGACTTAATGGCCTGGCGAACGATCCGAATTGGGTGCTGGACGCCGGAAACGACTATCCAAGACTTACCTGGGAGGGGACACCGGGGGCCATCGTCCCCGCAGCAGACTTGAACTGGCCGGCTGGGCAGGGCACCGTCGAGAGCCCCTATCAGATCGATACGGCCGATCAACTCATCCTCCTGAGCAAAGCCGGCATCTTGTGGGACAAACATTTTCTTCTTGGGGCTGACATCAATCTTAATCCAGTCTCGCGTGGCGGCCAGGTCTTTGGACAGGCGGTCATCCCTGTCTTCTCTGGAGTTTTTGACGGGGCAGACCATGTTATCTCTAACCTTAGGATTGAAGGCACCCGGAAACTGGGGCTCTTTGGTACTCTGACAAGGGATGCCGTGGTCAGAAACATCGGTCTCGTCAATGTTCAAATTGGTGTCACATCATTCGGGGCTGCTGGCGGTCTGGTCGGCATCAACAATGGTAGTGTCATTTCGTGTTATAGCACCGGCACGATAACCGGCTACGATCTTGGTAGCACTTTGGGCGGCCTTGTTGGCTATAACTCTGGCAGCATAACTATGAGCTTCAGCACCGTCAGAGCCAATGGCGATTTTGATGTCGGTGGCCTCGTAGGCAACAACGAGGGCACCATCGTTGCGAGCTACAGCAGCGGCTCGATCAACGGAAGAGACTACCTCGGTGGCCTCGTAGGCAACAACGAGGGCACCATCGTTTCGAGCTACAGCAACAGCTCAGTTGCTGCAGATAAGTCTCCGTGGGACTCTGCGGGTGGTCTCGTGGGCCACAACGACGGCAAAATAACTATGAGCTACAGCAGCGGTCCGGTCAGTGGAAGATCCTCTATCGGCGGCCTCGTGGGCTCGAGTGACCACGATGGAACCGTCGAGGCAAGCTTCTGGGATATCCAGAGTTCCGGTCAAACGGCAAGTTCCGGTGGCGCAGGCTTGACGACGAATGAAATGATGGATCCCTTCATGGTCGGACTCAATGGCTTGGCGAATGATCCGAACTGGGTCTTGGATACCGGACGCGACTACCCCAGGTTGGCCTGGGAAGGGACGCCGGGAGCCATCATTCCCGCAGCAGACCTGGGGTGGCTGGCCGGGCAGGGCACGGTCGATAGCCCCTATCTGATTGATTCGGCCGATCAACTCATGCTCCTGAGCAAAGCCGGCATCTTGTGGGACAGACATTTTCTTCTTGAAGCAAGTGTCGATCTGAATCCCGGGCTGCCTGGCAGAAAGATTTTTGGACAGGCGGTCATCCCCGTGTTTGCCGGGGTCTTTGATGGCGGCGACCACATAATCTCCAATCTCAGAATTGAAGGCACCCTGAATGCGGGACTCTTTGGTACTCTGACGAGTGCCGCCGAGGTCAGGAACGTCGGGCTCGTCGATGCACAAATTGGCGGCCGCGACGAGCCTACTGCCGGCCTCGTCGGTAACAACCATGGGAGCATCGTTTCGTGCTTTAGCACGGGCGAGATCATGATGGGTGCAAGAAGCGAGTTTACCGGCGATGTCAGCGATGTCGGTGGCCTTGCGGGTCGAAATGACGGCAACATCATTGCGAGTTTCAGCGCCGCCACGGTCGGTGGAATCGGCCATGTCGGCGGCCTCGTAGGATGGAACGATGGCAGCATCGTTTCGTGCTACAGTACTGGCGCGGTCAGCGGAAGCCGCGTTGACCGGGGTGAGTCAAGCCCCGTCGAAGGCACCGCCGGTGGCCTCGTGGGTTGGAACTTTCACAGGGGCGACATCCGTTCCAGCTACAGCATTGGCCTGGTTAGTGGTACGAATTACGTGGGCGGCTTCGTGGGCGAGAACTACGGGAGCATCGATGCGAGTTTCTGGGATATCCAGAGTTCTGGCCAAACCGCAAGTGCCGGTGGAACCGGTCTGACAACCAGCCAGATGCAGATGGCGGACACCTTTCTGTCGGCCGGCTGGGACTTCGTCGACGAAACCGCCAACGGCACTGACGACATCTGGTGGATTCTCGAAAGCCAGGACTATCCCAGACTTTGGTGGGAAAGCGGCTCGATGGGATACTGAAAGGATAAGGCGATGAAGAAGATTCATATTCAATCAATTGAAGTATCTTTTGTGGCCGTGCTTCTGTATATTAGCACGCCGCTCTGTGCCGATGTCCCCTGGTTACATGTCGAGGGGAACAGAATCAAAGATCCCAAGGGCAACGTTGTTGTTCTGAGGGGTATTTCCTTGATCGATTTGGGCTTCCTCGAAGGTTGGCAGGGGGGCGCCATCAATATGATCGACCGGCTGACGAACAAGAACGATTCCCAGGGAGATTCCCCGGGCTGGTATCCCAAGATCATCAGGATTCCGATTTATCCGCCGGAGTCAGCGGACAACTGGCCGCACCCATGGAATCCCAACGACGATCGGTTCTACAACGATCTGCTCCGGCCGGTTGTGGATTACTGCGCCGAGAAGGATCTTTATGTCATCATTGATTGGCACTACATCACAGATACATGGGACAAAATCGCGCAAACAACTGAATTCTGGGAATATATGGCGCCGCGATTTGCCAATGACTCCCATGTTTTCTTTGAGCTCTTCAATGAACCGATAAATCACACTGGCTCAGATATCGAAGATTGGCTTAGCGTCAGGACTGACATGCAGACGTGGGTGGATATTGTGCGCGCGTATGCTCCCCATAATCTCATCCTGGTCGCTGGGCCGAGTTGGTCCCAGGCCATTGGGCCGGCAGCCTCTTATCCTGTCTCGGGCAACAACATCGTTATTGTCTCTCACTTCTACCCGGCTCATTGGCGAAATCCCTCGTGGTACCAGACCCATGTCAGGACCTGCGCTGCGGTGTACCCCGTCTTGATGACGGAGTGGGGATTCAGCCAGAGCAGTCGTCCTGATCCCGATGACCTGCTTCATGGCACGATCAGTGGCTACGGCCAGCCGCTGATGGACTTCATTGAAGGACTGCAAATCGGCAATACCGCCTGGGTGGCCAGTCATAACTGGGGACCGCCCATGTTCCATAGCGATTGGACCCTTCGGTGCGGGGAAGGCGAGATGGGTTGTTTCGTGAAGGATACACTGTATGAAAATAGGAATGACGATTTGCCTCACGGAGCCGTTGAACCTCCTGTCGACTGGGGCACTCCTTCGACGGAGGGTTTTGAAACAAATGACTTCAACAGATTTGAGTGGTTCCATTCCGGAGATGCAAGCTGGGAGACGATGCGGCAGCAGCGCCATTCCGGAAACTACTGCGCCCAATCCGGCTCGATTGGCGATGATGAAAGCACAAGCCTGCAGGTGACGCATGACTGCACACTTGGCGATATTACCTTTTATCGTAAAGTCTCCTCGGAATCGGGCCACGACCATTTGAAGTTCTCCATCGATGGGGTGAAAAGAGGCGAGTGGTCGGGCGCGCAGGATTGGGCCCAAGTGTCTTTCACGGTAAATGAAGGTAGGAGAACCTTCGAGTGGACCTATTCGAAAGACAGTTCAACCTCCGACGGCGCCGACGCCGCGTGGATCGATGACATAGTTTTTCCATTGCATACATCTGATGAAGGAGACTTCCTGCCGCCCACTACATCGCTTGACCGTATTCTGATCGACGACTTCAATGATGGCGAGGCCGATGGCTGGACGATAATTGACACGACTGTGGGGCAGCCGTACGGTCCTGGGACATACGATGCAGGCTCCGGAGCCTATCATCTCCAAGGGGGCGGACTGGTTCAGGAGGGCGACATAAGCACTCTCGCAGCCCTTTGGGATGAATCCTCAAATACAATCTTCTCGGATGGATTCGTACGAGCCAAGGTGCGATGTGAGGTGCTGGGAGGTACCGTTGAGATCGGGCTGCGGGTTTCGGCACATCCTGAAACCGGTTTCAACTACTATTCATTCCTCGGAACCACGGCGCTCGGCGGTCGATTCTTATATAACAAGATTGTGAACAATGAGACTGTTGAGATCCAGGAGCTTCCCGCCAATTTCTCCTTTGGTGTCAATGAGGACTGGTACATCGAAGCCGGCGCCGTGGGCGACCAGGTTTCCATGAAAGTCTGGCGCGTCGGTGATCCGGAGCCGGAGTTTCCTCAATTGGCATTGATCGACGGCGCTCTCCAGACCGGGCAGTTTGGCATCTCTTCCGCCATCTTGGGCTACCCTTTCCCGGGGCCGGCCCGTGTAAGTGGGACCTTCGACGACATCTACTTCGCATTTCCCGAGGACGACGACGTTCTTACCGTATCGCCTTACAACGCTTATCTGTGGGAATCTCCGATGCCGATCCCACAGCAAGAGGGGCCTTACTTCCTTGAAGGATCGCCGGAAAAACCGGACATGCGTGGGGATGTTACTACCGCAGAAGGCTGGCCGGATCTTCACTTGACCGGAGAGGTAACCGATTTCAACGGCCTGTCTATCCCGGGGCTAAAGCTGGACTTGTGGCAGGCTGATCACCGGGGAGACTACGACAATTCCAGCAGCTATGCCTTGCGTGGTCACGTCTTTACAGACTCCGAAGGAAACTACGAGTTGTGGACCGTTGTACCGGCCGTCTACGAGGCGACACGTACTCGCCATCTACACCTTAGAATTGGTGGCGCCAATGTGGGCTTCAGCTCACCTATCTATACGACCCAGCTTTATTGGCCCGCTCCCTATGACAATGACATAGATGCCGATGGTGTTCCGGACAAAGTGGTACACGGAGGCCTCCAGACGGATTTCGACGCCATCTCGCTCGAAGACGACTTCATCACTAGGGCGGACATGGAAGCAGTGGGGGCGGAATACTCTGACTTGGCCGGTAACACTCTGACGCTCAATAATGATCCGGGAGTCGACGGCTATTTCGACGCGACGCTCAACATGGTGATGCCTGAGGTGTTCCAGGCAGATCCGCGGAATTGATCAAAGTCAAAGATGCCTGGCGAGAGATTTGGGGCAGATTTTTTGACAAAATGCTGCTCGTGCACAGGAGTCGCCGAACCCAACATTCACCGGCCGAAATTTCTGGGATATTGGAGCTCTGGACAGACAGAATCAGGCTGGCGGCATTGGTGCGCCCACTGGCGAAATACAATATGCCGGTCCACTTATCGAAGCCAGTTGGGACTTCGCGGACGAGACTGACAACGGCACCGAGGATATCTGGTGGATTCTCGAAGGCCAGGACTATCCAAAACTGTGGTGGGAGTTGAATTCGGAGAACTGATCCCCTCGCATTCTCTGCAGCAGGGGGAATGTGGTTGGAGCCCTAGCGCCGCATTGTTATGACGAAGACAGACAATGGGCTGGTAGGTCTGGATGCGTCCAGTCGTGTTTCGTTCCGTCGGCACTGGCCAGTAAAACTCTATGAAGCCAGGCCGGTCAAGTGGGAAGTTTGGTCTGATTGGTTCCATCCTCTATCCGGGTTTCCACAGCAGCGTTTACGCGTTGCGAACCTGTGGTCCCATTCGACTGTGCGACGACACCCATTCCGTGCATCGGGCACGTTAAACCGCGTCTTCAATTCGGGTTGTCGCTGCGTCTAATCAAGGCAAACTTCAGACTCAAACCGCTCTGACCTCCAGGGGCGAGCGTAGTCAGCATCAACGTTGTCAATCGTTCAATTCTTACGTCGTGCGCGTGTGTCGCTTGCAAGAACATCGAGGGCCGGAACGCCCGGACCAGCTCCCCGCGAGCCAATGTGATAGACTCGCTCATCCTATGCGGCCTTCTTCCTGACCCCATCGCAAGACGGGCAGTCGCGTCACAGGAGCCACTTGATTTCCAAGGCGCAACGGCTATCATTACTTGTTACGTGGTGTTCTCACCCTGCACGGAGTAGTGACCTGATTGTTGCCTGTGATGCGTGTGCAAATGAAGAATCCAATCATGTCAGCGCTGGCGTGGTCTCTTGTTGCCGTTCTTACAAAGCCGGTATATTGTACGATAGTTGTGGATCACGTCTGCCTCGAAGTCAAGGCCGATGGCTCACTGGTGCAGATCATCCCCCAGGCCTATCTCGATCAGGCCAGGCAGCTGAAGGTACTTTTTTGTCATGCTTCCGTGGGCGGGACGGTCATGAACGGAATGGTCGGGCGAAACGGCCTTGCCGACAAGAATCCCGAACGGTACCGGATAACCAGACAGCAAAACGCTGATGCGACCTGGTTTGACACGAACGTTGGCATCATTGACATTAGTCATACAGGGTGGCCCCTGAACGGCAGCAAGATACTCGGTTTCGACAATCACATCCGCGACCTGGGGTACGGCGCGCCTTTGCGTGCCAACGTCGCCTTCATGAAATACTGCTACATAGACTGGCAAACCGGCACGGATGTCCAACAAAGATGGGACGAATACAGGATGGCGATGGAGGCGCTCGAAACGGATTTCCCCGACATAACGTTTGTTTGGTGGACTACGGCTGTCAACACCGCCGGGGACGCCGGCGACGTGCGAGAGGCCTTCAACGATCTGTTGCGGGAGTACTGCATCAACAAGGGCAAGATTCTCTTTGACCTGGCCGATATCGAGAGCCACGATGCGCAAGGCAATCCTTGCTACGACGACATCGGGGCGGAAGGGCTCTATGCTGGGTATGCTGTGGATGGTGCCCACCCGAAAGGCGTCGGTCAACTGCAACTGGCCTCGGCCATGTGGTGGCTGCTGGCTCGCATTGCAGGTTGGCAGGTCGGGCCGACAAGCATCGAGATTGCACCGGAATCTGATGTCCTGGGTGCCAACGGAACAGCTACTACGCAAGCAACCGCCAGGCTCTACGATAAGCGTAACGGCCTATTCATAGAGAGCCCGGAAAGGCAGATTACGTTTAGGCTAAGCGGCCCGGGTGACCTGCCAGGTCCAGCAACAGTAGGGACGACGGATGGACAAGCAACGGTCACTTACAAGGCCGGGATTTCGACTGGGTCCGCCAGCATAACGGCCGCATCGCCCGGCCTGACTGACGGTTCAGCGACTATTTCGTTGTTTATGAACGAACCGCCCGGCGCACCTACGAGTCTGCTCTGCAACGACCGGGGAGACCCTGCCGCGCGGCCGCAGGCATTCGCCGAGTTGCGGTGGACATTTAACGACCCGGATGCCGAATCGGGCGATATGCAATCGGCGTACAGGCTGATAATCGCGGATAACCTGACGGATATACACAGCGACAGAGGAAATGTATGGGACACGGGGAAAGTCCTATCAGGTCCCGTATCCGCCCACACCTGCGTCCTGCCGTTGCGCCCCGGCCGGACCTATTGTTGGAAAGTCAAGACCTGGGATATCTCCGACGAGGAAGGACCATTCTCCCCCTATGCGACTTTTTCCGTCGCGCAGGGCTTTGGATACGCCCTCCAACTTGACCCTGTACAAGGCAGTGTAGACTTTGGAAACGACCCGTGCCTGGACCTGCACTCTTCCAGCGGTCTGACGGTGGAGATGTGGCTCTACAGAACAGAGGAGAATGTTGAATCCGTTATAGTGGACAAGTTTACCTGGGGTGCCGGCGGATATCGCGTGGGAATCGATGCAAGCAACTATCTGTATTTTCGCACCCGGGGAGAGCGCAAAGGTGATCGAAGAGTCGTGGCGCTTGGCGCAGAATTGCGGAAAGGAAGGTGGCACCACATAGCCTGTTGTCAGCTCGGCCCGGCCGGTGGCGATGATGGAGTCATATATATAGACGGCATCGAATGCGGCAGAAACGGCCTGCTTTACAGCCCTTGGCCGACCGATGCAAATCTGTGTCTCCGGCAGTCAGGGGTACTGATCGACGAAATGCGACTATCCGACACAGCCAGATATATGCGCGATTTCGCACCATCGCAGGAACTGTTTACGACCGATGCGCACACTGTAGGATTGTGGCATTTCGACGAAGGTGAGGGCTCCGTCGCAGCCGATGCATCGGGACGCGACAACCCAGGAACGATAAGCCCAAATCATCGCTGGGCCGCAGGCTATTGTGCGCCCAACTCTCCCTTATCCACCCGCGAGACTCGACGTGACCGGCGACGCCAGCGTTGACTTTCGTAATCTCGCACTGTTCGTCGAGAAGTGACTTGAGACGGGCCGCCAACACCCGCGCGTGAGACCGTTGAGCTACTGGCTTCTTCAGCGGCCTTATCGACTACGTTCGCATCTACAACCGGGCCGTGAAACCGTAACGCATCCTACAGATGCGCCGAATGCACAAGGGGTGCCTGGATCACGCGACATCTTTGTCTGGTAGCAGGTATTTTCGGCTGTTCTCAATGACGCGGTCCGTCTGCGCGGAGACATCCTGTACGTATCGCGTGGCCATGTCCAGGTTGACATGGCCGAGAAGCCGTTGGACGGCGAATGGATCGCCAGACCTGGCGGCCAGTGTGGCGGCGGTTCGCCGAAGGGCGTAGAAGCCCGTTCCTTTGGGTGCAACGATCCTGGCCTTTGTCATGAGTCTGGTGAACATGGCGCTGATGGCATTGACAGTAGTGTACTTCACCGTCCCGTCGGCTTGCGTTTTCGCCTGCGTCCTGACCCAGGGATGTCCCTCGGCCGTGTAGAATACCAGTGGCCCTGATCGTGGCACTTTCTTCAGGGCCTTGATGGTCTCAGGCCACAACGGCAGGTCTCTTGGCACGGCTGTCTTGTTGCGAGGCAGCCTGACCCGGCTGTGCTCCAGATCGAGGTCTGTCCACTTTAACCGGGCACAATCCATGCACCCAAACCCACAATTCAGGCCCAACCACATCATGGCCCGCATCTGCACGTTTGCCAGGGACAGCAGCTTGGCAATCTGTTTGGAATCAAATGTGTGTCTCTGCTGCTGAACGATCTTGCCTTTAGAGATCGCATCGATATTCGGGATGCGCTTGAGAATGTCATTTCGTCTGGCCCAGTGGAACATGGCCTTCAGGGTGCTGATGTGAGAATTCGGTTTCTGCGCTGTACTGTGGGCGTTCTGGAGCCGCTGCTTGTAGTCCTGCAGATCCAACGTGGAGATAGCCCTTACCCGCGTCCGCTGGCAGTTCATCACCGCAGTCGCGCGGTATGCAGCCGTAGCGGCCGGCGTATTTTATCTACTCTTCGGTTGAGGAGGACAGCGTGATGATCGTCAAACTCGTTATCGGCGTCGTTGTTGTGATCCTGCTGCGGCGCCATTGGGGTCTACTCAAATCTCTCTGCCCTCTCTGGCCTATCAGTGTGGGTCTGGCCGTCGGGGGCATTCCGGGCTGGTCCTATGCCACGTTTCTGATGGATTCGGGCCAAGCCTTTGACTGCGTTCTACAAATGGGCGTGCCGGCGTTCGCGATCAAGCTCGCGTTCGCTCTGATAGGAGCACTCGTGACGGTCAAGCCCGTCAGCGACACGATATCCAGTTTTTTTTTGCCAAGAGAGGACGGAAAATGACTCGCGGAATGTACAGGGACCGGCGGTACTTTGAGGAGCTTGCCGCCAAGGCAGGCATACTCCATTTAGGGTGGGTCCAGCAGATCATTCAGTCCCCTCTGCTATTGCGGAATGCAAAACACCGGCAGAAGCTGGAGAAGTATGCCCTATTCAGGATCCAACAGCGGGTGAAGAACGATCATCCCTTTCTGCCCGCCCCTCCGAGAGGTGAGATCACCCAGGGAGACTACCGACTCTGCGATGTCGTTGATGGTACGGGTCCGGCGCATCCGGCGACCCTCCCGGCGCGCCGTATGCTGCAACACGGTCTCATCTCCGGTCCAATCGGCTGCGGCAAAACGACTGTCCTGGCCATGCTGGCGGCTGAAATGCACCAAAGTGCAACGCATTCGCCAAGCGAGGAGCGATGCCCCGCGACGTGGGTCTTCGACACCGAGGGCGGCCAAATACCGGCCCTGCTGGCCAAGTACCCCGATATACTGATCATCCACGTCAAGACCATGTTCAAACTCAACCGCTGGAAAGCCCCCTCTGGTGTATGTCCGAAACAGCACATCGCCAAGCTGTCTGTCCAGGACCGCGAGAATCGCCACGCGCGCGATAACATGATGCTGATGACCCGAGACGCTGCTTTCGAGCTGCTGAACCGACAGAGGGTCTTCAACGAGAGGCAACTGCTGGATCACATCTGCGCCAAGAAGTTCAAGGTCGGAGGACGCGAGTTCCAGGCCCAAGAATCCAACGTCGTCCGGCAGCGCGACTCG
>Ga0272444_10003469_pt1 | contig 14135 bp, 14 predicted proteins | sample SSMForm13_FD_201033 | JGI IMG/M metagenome (GOLD analysis project Ga0272444, IMG submission 201033) | Marine sediment archaeal communities from Little Sippewissett salt marsh, Falmouth, MA, United States - SSM-Form-13 | ecosystem: Environmental > Aquatic > Marine > Wetlands > Sediment ...
ACGACGAGGCCCTGCTGCTCGATTCCGAGGGCTATGTCATGGAAGGTTCCGGCGAGAACATCTTCATCATCCGTGACGGCGTGCTCTACACCCCGGACCTGACCTCGGCGCTGGACGGCATCACCCGCCGCACCATCATCCAGCTGGCCGACGAATGCGATCTGAAGGTGATCGAGAAGCGCATCACCCGTGACGAGGTGTACATCGCCGACGAGGCCTTCTTCACCGGCACCGCCGCTGAGGTGACCCCGATCCGTGAGGTGGACGGACGTGCCATCGGCAGCGGCACCCGTGGCCCCATCACCGAACAGCTGCAGACCAAGTACTTCGACGTGGTCCACGGTCGCAGCCAGCCGCACACGGACTGGCTGACCTTGGTGTCCTGACCGGTCGCCCGTACAATCGGGTCGCATAACCACAAGGAGAGAGGCCATGGCCGAAGCCCAGGCGAACGACCCGAGCAACAAGGTGTATGCTGTCAAGCGCGCCGACCTGCCGCTGAGCTGCCCACTGCCCGAACACGAGGTGTGGAACATGCATCCGCGGGTCTATCTGCCCATCGAGAAAACCGGCGAGGCGGTCTGCCCTTACTGCGGCACCCGATACGTGCTGGAGGATTAAGTCGCTCATTGCCTGTGTGTTGTTGCAGGACAATGTGATGCTCTTCTCTGTATTTGCCATGTTGGATGGCATTCTTCTGGCAGACTATGTTTGCCCCGTAGCTGATTGAAGACCTAGTTCAATGGCAGTCGATTTCGAGCATTTAGTAGGGCGCTTTATTAAGTTGCGTGTTCTTTCATCGCCTGTCGTAGTGGCTGGCTTGGGGCGCTGTGGCACCAGCCTGGTCTTCGATTCAATCCGACGGGCTGGTTTGCGGCGTAGCATGGAAGGCGAGCGACTTGATGCGTTGCACAATATTCAGAATGGCATGGTCTATAAGACACACGACTACCCGCCTGAAAGCTTCCCTGCGAAAGCAAAATTAGTCTTTCTGTTCGGGAATCCCATGGATATTGCAGTTTCAGCACACAGGAAAATTAACGAGTGGGGCGCTATGCATCACCGTCATTGCCGCTCCGATTGCTTCTTGGCTAATGATCAGATTTTGCACGAAGACTCGCTGCAGTTGTCGCGTATGTTTGATGCTTGGATGCGCCCTCATTCATTTGAGTTTGCTTCCTTGCGATATGAAGCATTGTTTCAAGCCGAAGTGCATGCCCGCTTGTGCGAATACTTAGGTTTCAAGTTGATTCTGCCTCCCTATGAAAGGCGCCAAGCTGATTGGCGTTCTCATTCACATGCGGAGACTCTCGAAGCGGTTTATGGGGGCTTGTGGGAGCGGGTGCAGAGGGCGGGCGATATGCAAATATGGTCGGCCAACATCTGAGATGGATGCTTTCTCCCGCCACGCCAGCACGGCAAAGCTCTCTTATTCAGTGAGTTACTCGGCACATGGGTTCGGATGCCAGGCAAGCCGTTTTCTCTACGAGTAGAAGTCATGGATAGCGATAAAAGCCCCAACGTTGTGTGGCACAAGCCCACCGCGACCCGCGCGCGCCGCGAAAAACTGCATGGACACAAGAGCTTCGTGCTGTGGTTCACCGGGCTGAGCGGTTCGGGCAAGTCGACCCTGGCGCACGCGGTGGAGCAGGCGCTGCACGACGCGGGGGTCAGCACCTTCGTGTTCGATGGCGACAACGTGCGTCACGGCCTGTGCTCGGACCTGACCTTCAGCGAGGACGACCGCAAGGAAAACATCCGTCGTATCGGCGAGATGACCAAGCTGTTCGTCGAGGCCGGCGTGGTGGCCATGACCGCCTTCATTTCGCCCTTCCGTGAAGAGCGCGAGCGGGTACGCAGCCTGTTTCCGCACGGCGACTTCATCGAGGTGTACTGCAACTGCTCGCTGGCGGTCTGCGAGACCCGCGACGTGAAGGGCCTGTACGCCAAGGCGCGCGCCGGACTGATCCCCAACTACACCGGCATTTCATCGCCCTACGAGGCGCCGGAGCGCGCCGAGGTCGAGGTGGCGACCGATACCCAGACGCTGGACGAGAGCATCGCCCTGGTGCTGGGCTACCTGACTGAGCGGGGGCTCATGCCCGCGTGAGTCCGTCGAGGGCAGGCGCCTGATGCCGTACATGCTGTTGGACCTCGCCCAGTGGACATGCTCGCAATGCCCTTGACCGAAACCATGCCGGACTCGCGCCGTGCCGCAACGGTTGTCGTCTGGCGGCTGCTGGATGGCAAGCCCGGTCACGAGAACCAGACGCTCGGGCTGGTGAATGCGCTGGCCGAGCTGCTACCGGTCGAGGTCCATGACCTGCCGGCCATAGGCGGCTGGCGTGCCTGGCTGGCGCTGCTGCTCGGGCGCTGTCCTCAGGCTGCCGTACTGCCCGACCCGGACCTGATCATCGGCGCCGGACACGCCACCCATATGGACATGCTGGCCTGTCGCCGTGCACGCGGTGGTCGCGCCGTGGTGTTGATGCGGCCCAGCCTGCCCCGCAACTGGTTCGACCTGTGCGTGATCCCGGCCCACGATGGCGTCACGGCCTCGGCGCGGGTGCTGATATCGCAGGGCGTGCTCAATCACCTGCGGCCAGTTGCGGACATGCTGCCCGGCACCGGCCTGATACTGGTGGGCGGGCCTTCGGCGCACTATGGCTGGGATCAGGATGCGCTGTGCACGCAGGTCGGCGCCATTGCGGCGGGCGACGCGCGCCGCTGGACGGTGGCAACCTCGCGACGCACGCCGGCTGCGACCGTTGCGGCCCTGCAGTCGCTCTCACTCGACAACCTGGAAATCGTCCCGAGCGCCAATACGGTGCCTGGCTGGCTGGCGACGCAGCTGGCGCCGGCGCCGCGGGTGTGGGTGACCGAGGACAGCGTGTCCATGCTGTACGAGGCGCTGACCGCCGGCGCGGCCTGCGGCGTCCTGCCGGTGCCGCGCGTGCGCGCCGGTCGTGTCAGCGGCGGTGTCGAGGTGTTGCTGAAAGACGGCATTGTCACCTCATTCGCCGATTGGCAAGGCGGTCAGCCCCTGGTTCCGCCCCGAATCCCCTTTGACGAGGCGGCACGCTGTGCGCGCTGGATAAGGCAACAATGGTTCGCCCGCTGACAGTCCTGCAGATGCTGCCCGAGCTGGAGGGCGGCGGCGTCGAACGCGGCACCCTGGAGGTGGCACAGGCGCTGGTGAAGGCCGGGCATCGCTCGCTGGTGATGTCTGCCGGTGGCCGCATGGTGGCCGCCCTGACGGCGGCGGGCAGCGAGCACCTGCGCTGGCGGGTGGAGCGCAAGTCCCTGCTGACCCTGCTGCTGGTGCGGCGGCTGCGCCGCCTGCTGACCGAGCAGCGAGTGGATGTCGTGCACGTGCGTTCGCGGGTGCCGGCCTGGGTCGCCTGGCTGGCCTGGCGCGGCATGGACCCGGCGACCCGGCCGCGGCTGGTGTCCACCGTGCACGGCCTGTACTCGGTGAATGCCTATTCGCGCATCATGACCCGCGCCGAGCGCGTCATCGCGGTGTCCAACACGGTGCGTGACTACATCGTCAGCAACTACCCCGATGTCGACCCGGCCGTGATCCGGCTGATCCCGCGCGGCGTCGACGCCAGGGACTTCCCCTACGGCATGCAGCCGTCGCCCGACTGGCTGAAGCAGTGGTACGGCAGTCATCCGCAGCTGATGGACAAGCGCGTGCTGACCCTGCCCGGGCGCATCACCCGGCTCAAGGGACATCACGATTTCATCGCCCTGATCGGCGCACTGAGAGAGCGCGGGCTGGACGTGCACGGTCTGGTGGTCGGGGGCGAGGATCCGCGCCGTGCCGCCTATGCCGATGAGCTGCGGGCGCGCCTGGCGCAGGAGGGGCTGGAGGACGACATCAGCTTCGTCGGGCACCGCAAGGACATGCGCGAGATCTACGCGGTCTCCGACCTGGTGCTGTCCCTGTCGACCCGCCCCGAGTCGTTCGGACGCACCGTGCTGGAGGCACTGAGCCTGGGGCGCCCGGTGGTCGGCTACGACCATGGCGGCGTGGGCGAGGTGCTGGGCGAGGTATATCCGGCAGGCAGGGTGCCGCTGGGCGACGGCGCGGCATTGCTCGATTGCGTCGCGGAGATGCTGACCGATGCCCCGCAGGTGCCGCGTCATCATCCGTACAGCCTGTCTGCGATGCTCGACGCGACCCTGGCGTTGTACGAGGAACTGGGCGATGACAGGTGAATCTGTCGTCATCATCGGCACGTTGCCCCGGGGGCGCAGTTTGCGGCCGGACCATGGCGATGTGTGCATGGCACTACCGCTGGAGACCGAGCGATGTCGCTGAATCCCGACAAGTCCACGCCGCCCGACCGGGAGCGCATGCGCCAACACGCAACGCCGTTGCCGCTGTCCGTATTCATCATCGCCTGCAACGAGGAGCGCTGCATCGGCGAGGTGATCGACAGCGTGCGCGATCTTGCGGCGGAGATTGTCGTGGTCGACTCGGGTTCCACCGATCGCACCTGTGACATCGCCCGCGACAAGGGCGCCGAGGTGGTCTTCAATCCGTGGCCGGGCTACGGCCAGCAGAAGCGCTTTGCCGAGGATCGATGCAGCCAGCGCTGGTTGCTGAACCTGGATGCGGACGAGGTGCTCAGCCCGGCACTGCGTGACGAGGTCCGTGAACTGTTCCGCGACGGCGAGCCGCCCCTGGGTCTGTATCGGATCAAGGTCACCACCGTGTACGCCGTGCATCGCCGGTCGCGCTGGGGCGCCGAGTACAACAGCGTGATCCGTCTGTATGACCGCGATGTCGCCCGCTTTCCGGACCACCCGACCTGGGATGCCATCACCCCGCCGACGGGTGCCGCGACGGGACAGCTGCAGGCGCCCTGCTGGCATTATTCGTCACCGGGCCTGGGTCATTACGTCGACAAGTTCAATCGCTATACCTCGTTGCAGGCCGATGAGCAGCGGCTCAAGCCGTACTGGCTGCTGGTCGGGACCCTGCTGTTCGGTTTCCCGCTCGACTTTCTCAAGGCCTACCTGCTCAAGCGGCACATCACCGGTGGCAGCTACGGCTTCGTGCTCGCTTTCAGTCATGCCTATTCCCGCTTCCTGAAGAACGCCAAGATGCTCGAACGGCACCTGAAGCGTCGCAACGGTATGGAGGACTGAGGGTGCTGGATTTTTACCGCAAGCACCTCGCGCGCATCCGCCAGCCGGTGTCGGATCGCGAGATTGCCCGCTGCCAGCTGACGGCCGGGCAGCAGGCGGAGCGTATCCGCGGCCATCTTGCAGGCCGCAGAGCCGACGGCGAGCTGCGCGCGCTGCCGGAGCGGCCGCGGATATTCATCGCGGTGCGCAACGTCAACTGGGAGCAGGTCGGGCTGGTCGATTCCTGGCGACCGCTGGCCGACGTCGTCCACTTCGACTGGGGCGACCGCTACGAGCAGTCCGGCGATGACTGGTTCGCGCGCGGACGAGCGGCCTTCGGCGCCGAACTGCTCGAGCGCGTGCGTGCTGCGCATGCCGAGCAGCCCGTCGACATCTTCTTCTCCTACCTGTCCGGCCGCTGGGTGGATCGCGCCATCATCGAACAGATCGGCGCGCTGGGCATCCTGACCGTCAACTACGATTTCGACGACAGCCGCAAGTTCTGGAACACACGCAAGCATGGCGTGTACACCGGCAGCGCCGAGATCGCGCCTGCCTTCGATGTGTGCGTGACCGCGCAGAGCAGCAGCAACGTCGGCAAGTACGTCGCCATCGGCGCCAACCCGCTGTTCCTGCCATCCGGTGGCAATGAGCAGGTGTTCGCCATACCGCAGGATCGCGAGCGCGACATTCCGGTGAGCTTCATCGGCCAGAACTACGGCGTGCGCGGCGAGATGATCCGCTATGTCGAGCAGCACGGTATCGAGGTCTACAAGCGCGGTGTCGGCTGGCCGCTCGGCCCCGTCTGCCAGGACGAGATGCTGGAGATCTACGGCCGTTCGCTGATCGCGCTGGGTTTCGGCTACATCGGCAAGACCGATCAGTTGGGGCTGAAGGGGCGTGATTTCGAGGTGCCTATGACCGGCTGTGCTTACCTCACCACCTGGAATCAGGAGCTTGCAGAATATTTCGTGCCTAACCGGGAGATCCTGTTCTACAAGAACGAGGACGAGCTCGTGGGGCAATTGCGTACGCATATTGCCGACCCGGTTGGCACGCGCTGTATTGGATCGATGGGTCGCGTCCGGTCATTGCGGGAACATACTTGGAGAGCGCGGTTGCAGCGGCTTATTAATACGATTAAATGATCGCGTCAGTGGTGTGGTCAAAGGGGGGGCTAGAACTGAGTATGGTTGTAAAATAGATAGACGTTGGTATGCATGGGCTATTCGGGTGGGCAAGGCTTTTGCTGATTTTCGCAAAAAAGTTATAAGGCGTTGTTCCGAAAAGGAGGAGGTGCTGATATTGTATTTGATATTGAGTGGATTTTTTTGTCAGGTCGCTATTTTTTCGTCGGGGCTGATTTGTTTCACGCGATTTAACTTGCAGTAAGTGGAAATATTAGAGATTGGCTAGGCTGTATTATGGGGGGGCAATGTCGGTAAAAAAAGTTTATGCATTTGTGCGAGGAGGGCTGGGAAATCAATTGTTCATCTATGCCGCAGCGCGGTGTGTAGCGATTAAAAACGATGCTTCTTTGATTTTGCTGGACGACTCTTATGTTGGTGAGTTTCACGGGCGTAGTTTTCTACTGCGGAAGTTCCGTGTGGACGCAGTTGTGTCGGGCCTTGCTGATGGCTCTGTCCCGTATAGTGCCAAAAGTCATAAGTTTTTAAAATTTGCCGATCGTTTTATGCATTTTATTGGTCTTTCACCAAGTCATTATTTTCTTGAAAGGCGAAAGCGTTTGTTTAAGTTGTCTGCGGATAGGCTTGATCCGCGTTTTTTTAATATCGCTTTTAAAGATTATATTTTTCTGGATGGTTACTTTCAGGAAGAGCGATATTTTTTAGACATTAAGCAGGTTATTCGTAATGAATTGTGCCTTGCAGAGCGCCCTAGTCCTGAGACTGAAGCGGTGGCCGATGATATTCAAAAGTGCAATGCTGTTTGTCTACATTTTCGCCGCACGGAGCTAGAGGCGAAAGATGTTGAGGAAAGGCGTGGAGTGAGTGGCTTGGGCTATCAGCAAGGGCTTGATATGTCGTTTTACGAGAAGGCTATTTCCTCCTTGAGTAAGGCTGTCAAAAATCCGCGCTTCTTTGGATTCAGCGATTTTCCTGAGTGGATGATGAAAAATGTCAAACTGTCCGTGCCGGTCACGTTTGTCACTCATAATTCTAGCGCTGACATGTGCCATGAAGATCTATATCTCATGAGTTTGTGCAAGCATCATGTTATTTCTCATAGTACGTTTAGCTGGTGGGGCGCCTGGTTGTCCGGCCACGCCGAACAGCGTGTTTATGCGCCCATAGATAGATGCCGGCGACAAAAATCCCCCTTCTACCCCGCAAGTTGGCAGACGATTGATGTCTGCCAGGAGCGCGTCTCAGGGTGATTGAGTGTGGTGTGTTCGTTGCCTTGGCGACGGACGGCTAACAATACGGAACACTCGTGTGCTTATGTGCGATCCGCCTTGCCAGCCGGATTGCCTGAAAATATGGTCGAGTAATTTCTCGCCATATCTTGCTCAGGCCGCGTGGTTTTTTTTGCTGGCGAAGTAGCTGACGGTCTTGGGCGATATCGCTGGCGGAAGGAGTTTCGGAAAGAACGAATTCTTGTGCACATATCGCTGGAATCAGCTGAAAGATAGTGATGAGGGTTCTTGCGGTGGTGGTTGTCTCAAACATCAAGTCATCGACTGCCCGGTCCGGTTTCTGGGCGAGAGCGATTAGCTTTCTTGCGCCCGCATGACTGACAATGTAACCAGCTGCTCCAAAGTGCGGTGACAATAGGCGTCGAAGTTTCCTTGTGAGAGCGGTTTTTGTTGTTCTGGACAGAAATACGGGGGTGAGCATCGTTTCTATCTTGATGACATCGAAATCATTCGGTAGCCAGTCTCTGGAATGCATGAAAGACGAAAAGTCCGGGCTGATTTCAACGTCGTCTTCGAGGATGCATGCAGTGGGGATGCCTTCTTTGACCATCTTCTCCCAAGTCAGTCGGTGGCTAAGAATGCAGCCGAACTCGTTCTTTGACATTTCATACTTAAGATTCTTGGCTAATTGCTGTGTCAGGCTGGTCTCGTCCAGGGATATTCCATCAACCGCTTGAATGCGTATAAAGCAAAGATCTACAAGTTTTTGCTGCATGCTGATCAAGCGATCCAGCCTACGATCGAGGTTTATAAGATAGATGGGTATCTGGCTGCTTGTGGTCATGGTCTGTTGGTTCGTACTCTGCTTGTGCCAGTGAATACTATCATTGATGGTGAGTAACGCTTTATGTGCTCTACGGAGTGTACGAGCCCACTGCGTACTCAGCAGGTGTCCAACGAATGGCTTGACGTTATTTTCAGACACAGAAAAAATTTTGAAAAATATCCTGTTGGGGATCTTTGAGCGCCCGATGCCTCCGCTTGCCGCTGCTGATGGGGGTTTCGCAGAGGAGTTGCGCCGGGCCATCGATGAGCACGTGCAGGCGCTGTCCGATGCGCCTACCGAATCGGAGTGCACATGGCACCTGTTCAACGAAGAACTGCGCGCATGTGTCCATGAGCGGGATCCGCGAGAGTTTCTGCAGTGGAGCGTGATCAGGAAAAGCATGTTCGTGTCCAATCCTTCATACGTGGCCGCGGAGTGGCGCTACCTGAAGGGATTGCCGGACTGGAAAAGCCGCTGGCGCGCAGCTATCGCTGAAACGCCAATTGGCAGGCCGAGGCCTTATCCCCGCCTATCCAAGGTCCAGTGGCAACCTGATCCACCATGCCTATCACGTGGCGCGATTCGAGAATGAAACAGGCGTGCGGGTGGACACCCTCAAGCAGGTTTTCGAGTTTGGGGGCGGCTACGGCAGCATGGCCAGGCTGTTTTTCCAGCTGGGATTCAAGGGTCGCTACGTGATCTTCGATTTCCCGTATTTTTCCGCGCTGCAACGATTCTTCCTGAGATCCATCGGGATGCAGGCTGATCTCGACGACGCCTGCAAGGCACAGGCGTCGTCGGAACAGGGCGCCGGCCGGATATGCTGCCTGTCGGATGGCGAGTTGTTGCGTGCGACATTGGCAGCAGATTCAGCTGCCGGCGGTCGGCTCTATCTGGCAACCTGGTCCATCAGCGAGACGCCGCTGAGCGTGCGCGAGCAGATCATGCCGCAGGTGCGCGATTACGATTACTTCCTGATCGCCTTCCAGCACCAGTTCGAAGAGATCGACAATCGCGTGTATTTTCACGACTGGGCGGAATCGATGGGCGCGGGTTACCAGTGGACCTTGTTGCCGATCGAGCACCTGCCGGGCAACAGCTACCTGTTTGGCCGCAGGTCCGGCTGATTCCTGACGGGGACGTGCTGCAGCGTCACGGCTGCGTGCACATCATGCGTCATGCCATTCGTAGTCCGTCTGCCGGGCTGTGCCGAGGGTTGCCGCCAGGATCCAGCCCGCGATGCGCTCGGCATGGTAGCTGCGGTGGGCGCGCTCACGACCACGTGCTGCAATGCCGCGTCGCGCGTCGTCGTGCCGGTTGTAGTGCAGCGCCTTCTCCACCAGGTCGGCGGTGCCGTCGAAATAGACCACCTCGTCGTCGCTGAACAGCGTTCTGAAGCCGGGCGTCTCGGGGATGAAGGTCAGCAGGCCGTTGCCGGTGAGCTGCGCGATGCGATCCGAGGAGTAGTAGGGGATGTCGTTGCGACGGCTGAGGTTGAGCCCCATCTTCGAGCGTGACAGCAGGTCGAGATAGGCGGCGCCGAAGATGGGTGGCTGGCCCAGCGAGCCGTGCAGCTTGAAACGCAGTTCGCCGGTTTTTTCGGACAGGGCCTCGAGCATGGCGGTGCGCGCCGGATCCTTGTAGTCGATGCCGACATACAGCAGGTCGTGGTCGAACGCGGTCTTCTCGTCGTTGCGCTGGCACTCGATGGCCGGATCGACGGGGTTCGGCAGGTAGTAGCAGTTTGGATTGACCTTGCGGAACGGATCCAGCCAGTCGCCGGCGGTGGTGCAGAAGAAGGCGTCCAGGTGGGGCAGGCGTTCGAGCAGGTGCTGGCGGGCATGCGGCTCGAACAGCGGGTCGACGAACCACTGGGCGATGCGCAGGCCGGGCGCCAGCCGTCGCGCCTCGTCCAGGGTCTTCTCGTGCAGCAGGTCGGTATGGCCCAGCAGCAGGAATTCGGGCTGCAGGTTGGCCACCGTGCGCAGCACCGCCTCGTTCAGCTTGTTGCGCCCCAGCTTCTTGGAGTTCAGGCGACTGAGGGAGCGCGCCATGTCGCGGTCGCTGATGTCGTAGACGAAATGGCCGGCGCGGGTGAAGCCGGCGGACAGCTTGCGGTCGGTCGAGTAGAACACCGTGCCGTTCTTGCCGAGGCTGAAGTTGGCGATGTGCAGCACGCGCACGCGGACCCTCCTGTCAGTCGCGCAGGGCTTCCGCCAGGATGGCGGTGATGCGCTGTGCGGTGTGGCCGTCGCCGTAGGGGTTGACCGCGCTGGCCATGGCCGCGAAATGCGCGGCGTCGGTCAGCAGCCGCTCGGCGCCGGCGACGATGGCATCGCTGCTCGTGCCGACCAGTCGCACGCCGGCGTCCAGCGCCTCGATGCGCTCGGTCTTGTCACGCATCACCAGCACCGGCTTGCCCAGCGAGGGGGCCTCCTCCTGCACGCCGCCGGAGTCGGTGAGGATGAAGCGCGCGCCGTTCATCAGACCGACGAAGGCCTCGTAGCCCTGCGGTTCGATCAGGTGGATGTTGCCCAGGCCGCTGAGGATGCGCCGCACCGGTTCCTGCACGTTGGGATTCAGGTGCACCGGGTAGACGATATCGACGTCCGGGTGCCGCGAGGCGATCTCGGCCAGCGCCCGGCAGATGTTGTCGAAGCCGCCGCCGAAGGACTCGCGGCGGTGGCCGGTGACCAGGATATAGGGGCAGGTGAAACGTGCCAGCAGGGCCTGGGTGTCCGGGCTGGATGCGCCGTTGGCGATGCGCGCGCGCATCCACAGCAGGGCGTCGATCACCGGGTTGCCGGTGACGAACACCTGCCCGGCGGGCACCCCCTCGCGCAGCAGGTTGTCGCGATTGTGGGCGGTGGGGGCGAAATGCCAGCGGCTGATCTGGGTGGTCAGGCGGCGGTTCAGCTCCTCGGGGAAGGGCGAGTTAAGGTCGCCGGTGCGCAGTCCGGCCTCGACATGGCCCACCGGGATGCCCTGGTAGAAGGCGGCGAGCGCGCCGCAGAAGGTGCTGGTGGTGTCGCCCTGCACCAGCACCGCGTCCGGCCGGTGTTGCTGCAGCACCGGGCCGAGGCCGGACAGGATATTCGCGGTCAGCGCGGTCAGGTCCTGGTTGGGTCGCATCACGTCCAGGTCGGCATCGGGTTGCAGGCCGAACAGCTGCAGCGTCTGGTCCAGCATCTGGCGGTGCTGGGCGGTGACGCAGATGACCGGCTGCAGCTCGGGATGGGCGGCCAGGGCGTGCGCCAGCGGCGCCATCTTGATGCCTTCGGGACGGGTGCCGAAGATCAGCATCACCCTCTTCATGGGCGCCCCTCGACGACCTGGGCGTAGACCTCGGCGGTGCGGCCGGCGATCTGCGTCCAGCTGAACCGGGCGACCGCCTTGTCGCGCGCCCGCGCGCCCATGCGTCGGCGCGCCTCGGCGTCCTCCACCAGCGCCTTCAGCGCCGCACCCAGTGCCGCCGGGTCGCCGGGCGGCACCAGCCGGCCGGTCTCGCCGTCGTCGATCAGCACCGGGATGCCGCCCACCGTGGTGCCCACCAGCGGCAGGCCGCAGGCCATGGACTCCAGTCCGGTGATGCTGGTCGCCTCCATGAAGGAGGGCAGCACCGAGATGTCGGCGGCATTGTAGATATCGGGCATGTCGGTATTGCTGATGTTGCCCAGCAGCAGGGCGCGCTCGGCCATGCCGTTATCGCGCAGGATGCGTTCGACGCGTTCGCGCTCCGGACCGTCGCCGGCGAACACCAGCCGTACCGGCAGGCCCTTCAGGGCGGCCACCGCCTCAGCGAAGATGATGACGCCGTTCTTGTCCACCAGCCGGCGCGCCAGCAGCACCACCACCTCGTCGGCGCCGACACCCCAGCGCGCACGCAGCGGTGACTCGGCGGGATGGAAGCGATCGGTGTCCACGCCGTTGGCGATGAAGCTGACCGGGCCGCCGTAGCCGACGTCGCGGGTCGCCTCGCACAGCTCCTCGCTCGGTGCCAGCACGTGGGCGACGTGGGCCAGGCGCCTGGCCAGGCGGCGCTTCTCGCCCTCTCCCTTGAGCAGCCGGCGCAGGTAGCCGGAGGTGTGGTTGGTGAACACCACCGGCACGCCGTGACCGCGCGCGCCGAGCAGCGGGCGCAGCCCGTGCACATGCAGGACATCCACCGGGGTGTGCGCCAGGAAGCGTTTCAGCCACAGCCGCAGGGCGATGTTGTAGATGAATTCGGGGCGCGGCAGGTTCGGCCTCAGCACCGTCATGCCCTGCCAGCGGGCCTGCGGCTCGGTCATGTCGCCCAGCGGCCGGGTGATCACGTACACCTCATGGCCGGCCGCGGCGAGCGCCTTGCCCAATTCCACCACGTGAGCGGCTACACCGCCCACATTGGGCGCAAAGTCGGCAGTAATCAGGGCTACGCGCATGGGGTGAAATTCGACTGGCTGAGTGGTAGCGGACATCCGCAAACGGCCATTATACGCGAGCTGTGTCGCATCGCCGGCATGGCTGTGGCCGTCAACTTGTTGCGATCACGTGATGCTGCTCTAATGCCCGCCGATTACATGTCCACAGGATCCTTGCGTGAACTGGAAAACCCGATTTAAGCTCAGCGCGGCCTTCAAACCACTGAACACGCTGCTCAGGGCCTGGAAGCGCCTGCAGTGGCGTCTGACGGGCTCCTCGCTGCCGCCGCTGCACGAGATCAAGCAGGGTCATCTGATCACCTTGCGACAGCGTTTTGCTCCGCGCGTGTTCGTCGAGACCGGCACCTATCGCGGCAAGATGATCTTCGCCATGCGGCCGTACTTCGACCGAGTGATCTCGATCGAGGTCGATCCGGTCCTGGGTCAGCGCGCGCAGCAGCTGTTTGCCGGCTGCCCGGAGGTGAGCGTCATTATCGGTGACAGTGCCGTGGCACTGCCCGGCGTGCTGGCGGAGCTGAACGAGCCGGCGCTGTTCTGGCTGGACGGCCATTTTTCCGGCGGCGAGACGGGCAAGGGCGACAAGGACACGCCGATACTCGAGGAGCTCGACGCGATCTTCCGTCACCCCCTTAAGACTCACGTCATCGCCGTGGACGATGCACTGTGCTTCAACGGCCAGGATGACTACCCGAGCATTGCGGCACTGGAGCGGTTTGTCGCCGAGCGCACCCAGCACTACGTGGTGCGGGCCGCGGACAACATCATCTTCATCACGCCGACGTCCCGGTAATACCTGCCCGGCGGCTTCAGTCGCCGCTGAACAGCTGCGCCCGGTTCAGCTGCTGGTAGATGCCGTTGCCGGCCAGCAGCTCGGCATGGGTGCCCTGCTCGACGATCTGGCCGTCGCGGAACACCAGGATGCGGTCGGCCTTCTGCACGGTGGACAGGCGGTGCGCTACGATCAGCGTGGTGCGGTCTTTGCGCAAGGTATCCAGTGCCTCCTGCACGATGCGCTCGGACTGGGTATCCAGCGCCGACGTCGCCTCGTCCAGGATCAATACTGGCGCGTCGGCCAGCAGCGCCCGGGCGATGGCCAGGCGCTGGCGCTGTCCGCCGGACAGGCGCACGCCGTTCTCACCGATCAGCGTGTCGAAGCTCTGCGGCATGGCCTCGATGAATTCCAGGGCGTTGGCAGCGCGGGCGGCTTCGCGGATCGCCTCGCGGTCGGCGGGGCGGCCGTAGGCGATGTTGTTCGCCACGCTGTCGTTGAACAGCAGCACGTCCTGGCTGACGAAGGCGACCTGGTCGCGCAGATTGGTCAGCTGCCAATCGCGCAGGTCTACGTCGTCCAGCAGCACACGCCCGGCGGCAG
>Ga0272444_10003470_pt1 | contig 14132 bp, 5 predicted proteins | sample SSMForm13_FD_201033 | JGI IMG/M metagenome (GOLD analysis project Ga0272444, IMG submission 201033) | Marine sediment archaeal communities from Little Sippewissett salt marsh, Falmouth, MA, United States - SSM-Form-13 | ecosystem: Environmental > Aquatic > Marine > Wetlands > Sediment ...
CGGACTACGCCACGGATTACGAGGCTGAGATCGCCGGGGCAAAACGGGCCTATCAGGGCGATCCAGAGAGTTTGGAGGGCGCCGTCAAGCGCATCAAGGTTAAAATGCATAGCGAGAAGCTCCACAGAAGCTATGCCAGCAGGGCTGGAAGGGCTATGGAGCCATTGATCAGGCCGCTCGGTTTCGACTGGAAGATCGGCGTAGCTCTCATCGGCGGACTGGTGGCGAAGGAGGTCGTCGTCTCGACCCTCGGCACGCTCTACTCCGTTTCGGAGGCGGACGAGGAATCGCAATCGCTCAGGGACCGTCTCCAGAACGCCAGGTGGCCTGACGGAAGAAGAGTCTATACGCCGCTTGCAGCTTTCACACTGATGGTCTTCTCGCTGCTGTACTTGCCTTGCTGCGCTGCGCTCGCAGTCGTGAAAAAGGAGACTGGCGCCTGGAAATGGCCGCTGTTCGTCCTCGCCTATACCACGTCAGTCGCGTGGGTTATCTCATTCCTCATCTATCAAATAGGAAGCGCATTGGGGATCGGTGTTGGCTAGAAACAGCAATACCGATGTTGCGGGGACGAGCCGGCATCTCATCCGGCTGGTCCGTAGGTTTTATATCACAGCTTCTCACGCTATGCCTTTCGTAGGTGCAGGAAGAACGCCCTCTGATCACTTAAGAGCTCGCGTACCTTCCCATCCCGCATCGCTCCCGCCTCGCAAGCGGTTTTTGTGCCCTTGATTCGCCACGCCCTGCCCCTCAAACTAAGCAGAGCCAGAAGCCGGCCGAGTCGCTATTGACCTTAGCATCGACAACCAATACCATCCGCCTTTCTTTTGAGACAACTCATGGGATATTAGGCTCATGCGACCTGTTGGAATAGCAAAACCCAGAGACCTGACCGAGGGACACGTCCTTCGCAACGTCATATTCATGGGCGTTCCCTCCATGATCGGCTTTGCGACGACAACCATTTGCGCCCTCGTTGACGTTTTCTATTTGGGGCTCTTGGGTAGTTCGGCTGTTGCCGGGATGACGCTCTTGCTGGCGTTTGCCGGCGTTCTGGGAACCACAAACTCGCTCGTTGGCGCGGGCTCAGTTGCTGTCATCTCGAGGCGCTACGGCGAGAAGGACTACCGGGGAACTGAGAACGCGATCAAGCAGACGCTCCTTTTGAAGCTGTTCATGGCCCTGCTCTCTGGGACAGTCGGGCTGCTTCTCCTTCGCGCTGTCCTATCATGGATGAACGCGGAGCCTGAAGCTGCCCAGCTTGGTTTCGAGTATGGCGTGTGGTTCTTCATCTGCCTCCCATTCAACTTCTGCTCCTGGACCATGTTTACAGCCTTCAGAGGTATGGGCGACGCGTCGCGCGCGATGTTCTTGATGATCCTGACGACTGCGTTGAACATACTACTCGCGCCCGTCATGATCTTCGACAGAATACCCTTTTCGATTGGCATTGCGGGGCTTGAGATAATCCCCAAGGACACGCCAATAGGCCTCGGGCTCGGCATCAGCGGCGCCGCGGTTGCGAAGGGGCTGGCGTTGCTCGTTTGCTGCGTGCTCGGCGTCACCATGCTTCATTCAAGGAAAACCTACGTTCAATTTCGACTAGCCAGAGGATGGAAGCCAGACTTCGCGGTGGTGATGAGAATCCTGAAGATCGGCACGCCGCCCGGACTCGAAGGAATCGCTCGCTCAATCGCCGGCCTTGCAACAACCTATTTCATCGCGCTTCATGGAACCGCCGTCGTTGCGGCCTTCGGATTCAGCCAGCAGATTCTCGGCTTCACGATCATCGCTGCGGTCGGGATGATGCTCGGCTCATCAGCGATTGTTGGCCATTGCCTGGGCGCCGATCGTAAGAAGATGGCAACCAGAACAGTTGAGGTAGCGACCGCGTCGGTAGCTTTGATCTGCGCGTCATTGAGCGCAGCGGTTTTCCTTTTCGCGCCTCAGATCATGGACTTTTTCACAGACGAGGCGGATGTGGCTCACGTGGCCATAATCGCTCTCAGAATAATGGTGTTCGGCTACCTGCTGCTCTCCATCAGGCACAGTCTGACTGCTGCCTTCAACGGGTCAGGCAACACCGTGCCACCAACAGTGATTGGCCTCCTAGCTGAGGCGCTTCGGCTTGGTATGATAACAGTGCTCATCTTCGTGTTCTGCACGAACGAGACTGGCATCTGGTGGGCGTTCTTGATTGCCGCCCTTATCGATACACTTCTGATGGCCGTGTGGTTCAGAAGGGGAAGATGGCTTGAACGCAAGGTGTAGCGTCAGCGAAGAAGGCCAGAATGGCAGCTAGACCGGAAGCTGGCGACCGATCCAATCCCAGAACGAAGCAGCTGGATGGCGCCCAAATCCGAGCAGATTTCGGGCTGAAAGGACCAATCGCAAAGCGCGCTATCGCTTGTCTCTGCCAGGCAATCGCTGCAAGCGACCGGTCCGCCGACTTCTTGGCGAGATGGAAGGCAGTCCAGGCGTTACCAGAGATGGCGAGAAGACTGCTCAAAAGCGAGGGCGCCTCACTTTTTAACAGAGCAATACGTAATGTAGAGGCCAAGCCGGACGAGCTCCTATTTGCGGTCCAGACCTACTTCGCGCTTGTCGTCAAAGAAGTCACCGCCTTCGCCGTGTTGGGCCAGGGCAGGGACCAAGCCACCTCGCCAAAAGAGCCCCTTCCCCGCTCTGCCGAGTCGCTCACCAAAATCGAGAACGGCGAAGTATTCCGCCAGGTTCGGATATCCAACTTCCCCCAAGATGACTGCTACGGGTGGTATGCGGAGGCGCGTGGTGACGAAATTGCGCGTGTTGTTCAGGAGATGAACGAGTGTCTGGCGGCCTATGACTTCTCTCCTGACACGAAATATGAGACAGAATCTCACGAGCTCTTCGGCGACCTCTACGCCTCGCTCATCCCACGTAAGCTCCGACACTCGCTGGGCGAATACTACACACCAGAATGGCTCGTCGATTTCGTCCTTCAGAGCGTTGAATACGACGGCGACCCCTTTGTCAGGGTGATCGATCCATCGTGCGGCTCGGGCGCGTTTCTAACCCGCGCTCTGGGCCGGGCACTAAGGAAGGCGAACGGGCTCACTTCTCCAACTGGCGACGGCTCTGCGCCATCGAAACAGAGCTCTTTGCCCAACATCGTCGGAGTGGACGTGAATCCCCTAGCTGTGCTCGCCGCAAAGGCGAACTACATCGTCTCGCTACGCTCGATGCTCCCATTCGACAGCAGCGTCGATATCCCAGTTCACCGGTGCGACATAATCACAGAACAGGACAAGGAACGGGAGCGAGGCCCATCGTCGAGAGCCGCCGAACCAAAGGGGCACTACGACTTAGTTGTGGGCAATCCGCCCTGGGTGCTTTGGGACAACCTGTCCCCAAACTATCGCGAGGCAACAAAGCCGCTTTGGCGTGATTATGGTCTCTTCTCGCTCTCTGGCAGCAAAGGCCGCATGGGCGGCGGCAAGAAGGACCTCTCCATGCTGTTCGTCTATCGCTCCGTCGACCGGCTGCTGAACGACGGAGGTAAGCTCGGCTTCCTGATCACACAGAGCGTTTTTAAGACAAGAGGCGCAGGCGAGGGCTTCCGACGTTTCCGGTTCTATAGAGGCTCCAAGTGGGTCTTCATAAACGCCAAATCTGTCCACGACTTGACAGCGCTTTCTCCATTTCCAGGCGCCTCGAACCGCACGGCCCTATTGATATGCGAACGTTCGGACACTCCGACCCGATATCCCGTGCCCTACACTGTCTGGCGAAGAAGACGAGACAGCCAGACGACGTTGCTCGCCGACCGCGGCTCGCCCATCGACCTCGCCCAGCGGAGTGAGCTTTGGGCCTCGCCTATCGATGAGGAATCGCTCGGCTCATCTTGGTTGACCGTGCCCTACGGTCTGATGGGGCCAATCCGCAAGATGATCGGCCCATCCGGCTACAAAGCCTGGGAGGGCGTCAACTGCGCGGGCCTTTCGGGCTGCTTCATCGTCAGGATCGTTGAGTCTCTTCCAAACGGGGATCTCGTCATCGAGAACGTGCACGATATCGGCAAGATCAAGGTCAAAAAGGTCAGGGCCGTTATCGAGTCGGAGCTGGTCTATCCGCAGCTTCTGGGCCGCGACCTGAAGAGATGGGACGCCCGCCCGTCGGTGCACGTGATCCTCGCGCAGGACCCCGAAACGCGAAGAGGCGTTGCCGAGGAGACGATGAAAGCAAAATATCCAAGGACGTTGGAGTACCTTCGCACGTTTGAGCGCCAGCTGCGAGCGCGGGCCGCATTCAGAAAGTACTTCGACCCGAAGAATCACCCCTTCTGGTCGATGTTCAACGTCGGGACCTATACGCTTGGACGCTGGCGCGTCGGATGGCGGATCATGGGCTCAAAGATGGCGGCGGCCGTTTTGACGTTTGAAGACGGCAAGCCTGTCCTGCCGCAGAACACGCACGCCTTCGTAGCCTGCGAGAGTGAGGACAAGGCGCATTACCTCTGCTCGATGCTCAACTCCTACCTCGTCAACTTCCTCATCCGCAGCTACTCGGTCGCCGGCGGCAAAAGCTTCGCCCCGCCTCACATCATGGAATACGTCAAAATCCCCCGATATGATGCCGCCAGCCCTCTCCACACCGACCTCGCGCAGCTCTCCATAGCCTGCCATCGCGAGGCACAGCAGGGCCAGCTCGAGCTCTTGTCCAAAGCCCAGCCAGAGCTCAATCGGATGGCCGGCAAGTGCTTTGGTTTATTTGACAAACAACTCGATGTCATCGGGTAGAAACAGAGCACCGATGAATACCGACTGGGTCTGACTTCGCTTTAGGGGGCGCCATCCTCCGATAGGGATTCGGCCCGTGTGCCCGCCGAAGCCGTCCTTTTGTATATGACGATCAGCGGATTTATCGTGCTGTGTGAAAGAGGGATATCTATGAATGGACGCGTCTTGAACATGGCGACACGTTCGTATCCCAAGGCGCCTGACTCAAGCGCCTTGACCACTGGCAGTATATCGAAGTGGAAGTGCTTCGGATATTGCTGAGGGGTGAGTTGTAGGCCCGACATTATCATGAAGTCAGAGCCTCTGGTCGCGACCGCTTCAGGGGTCCTGTCCCTCTTCTTGTCGAGTTTTACAGTAGTCATCCATTGTGGGGGCCTGGGACTCGAGATCTCCCCCATAAGAAGCTCAATGGTCTGACCCTTTTGAGCATTATTTTCAAGCCAAGCTTCGGCTGCGTATCGCGCGTCATGACTTAGCAGCCACGGCATCGTAGCCGCATAAAGAAGGCTATAGCTGAAAACTCCCACAATCAGCACACGAGCTGTCGCCCTGACCGCACCAAGGCGCAGAATCCGATTAGCGACCGCGGTTGTCCTGCCAGGAAATGGTATTCTGCCCTGGATGATGTAAGCAATCAAAGGCGCGCCAATCAATGCCAGAAAAATGAATTGAGGCATCGAGAACCGATATGAGGACGAGGTCCAGTTCCTTAGAAAAACGACATAGTATGAGACAGACAAGATCATGTAGGGCCAAATATGTCTCCAAGAACCGATTATTAAGCAAAGAGCTCCCAACCAAAGAAGAGCTGACATCGGAATGCCGAATGATCGGGAGACGTAGCCAAATATGGTGGCCATTATCCTCAGGTCCTTGATCGCCGCTCCGGTGCGCACGACGTGCTCGCCGCTGACCTCGAATTGAGGACTAGCCCAAGACAGCTTCGCAAACCAATAGCCCAGGCCGGGGACAGCACATCCAACTAAGCCAAAGGCGATCAGAAACGTAGCCAAGCCGATAAGGAGTCGCTTGTCAGCAATAGCTTGAATGACACCAATCACTCCGAGACCCTTCCACCGGCGCCCGCGAAGGACGACCCATGCCAAGGGGATCACCATTCCAACCAAAACGCCAACAACGCTCTCTTTGGTGCAGAGTGATATAGCAGCAAACACAGATAATAGAACGAAGTGTTTCAGTTCTCCCGACTCCAGCGCACGATCGAAGAAATAAAGCGCAACCATCATCCAGAAGAGATACGGGATATCGACGTTCGTCGTATGAGAGTGATAGATGAATATCACGTTCAGTGCAATTGCCGCAGCGGAGATGAGACCAGCAAGTTCACCAAACCGCCTCCGGCCTATCAGATAGAGCAATAGCACAATTCCCACACCCATAAGTGCGCTAACCGCCCGGTCGATTAGAAACAAGATTGCCAAGCTTCGTTCGGGGTCTGAGAAGCCGTATGGATACTCCTTTACCGGGTCTTTGAATTCACCGTTCATGTGAATATAGGCGATGTACGGGGCGCTAAGGCCCAACAAGAGCACATTATGGGCAACCGGGTACTTTGAGAAGTAAAACTGGCATCTTGAGATTAGGTAGGCCATCCGCAACGGACTCACTGGAGTATTCGCGTCCCAAGCCCAGCTTGTTGCTCCGTTCGGCAAGCCCCAATCCAAGTGATAGAAATTGAGGGCCGCGCTAACGAGCAAAAGGACAACTATCGGCCAACTACCACGAAGCCAGAATGCGATTCGGTCAATTCTGTTCATTGCCAGTTATTCCTATTTAGGCAGAATGGACTGATATAATTCGGAAGTCAAGTGACCTTCCCCAAAAGATCCGTCTCGTGCCCTCTCCGGGATCTCCTCGTCAATTCGCTTTTGCCCATAATACTGGTCCTGGGGACCAATCCGCCGGTCCTCTTTGCTGAGAATGCGGAGGGAAGCGGGCCGGGCGCCACTTGAAGAGGAGGAAGCGGAGGCAAGTCCAGAGGCCGCCGAGGCCGTGTCTGACACTTCGCCTGAAGCTGAAGGACGAGCTGTCGGCAGGCTTCTACTTACTCGAAGCCGTTCTTCTATATATGATTATGAGGGGATTGATTGTGTAATGGGAAAGCGGAATGTCCAGAAGCGGCTGCGTTTTGAACGCGGCAGCACGTTCATATCCGATGGCCCCGGAGTCGAGAGCCTTAGCCATTGGTTCCACTATGCTCCTGAATTCGTGTGGACACCGCTCGGGGGCGAAACCCTCTGCATCGACAGCTAGGAGTTCGGCCCCTCTGGCCATGACCTTCTCCGGCGTCATATCGCTCGGATCGTCAACCACACGCACGGTCATCCATTGCGGGGACCTGAAGATGGGGATTCTGAACGGGGAAAGAAGCTCAATCGTCTGACCCTCTCTCGCATTCTCTTGAAGCCACTCCTCGGCCGCGTATCGCGAATCGTGACTCAGAAGCCACGGTAATGTAACTCCATGAAGAATGGTGTAGCCGAAGATACCAGCCATCACCACACAGACAATCGCTCTGATGGGAGCGAGCCGCAAGACTCGATTGGCCTGCCGGCTTAACGTGTTGGTGAAGGGCGTTCTGCCCTGAAGAAGATAAGCGATCAAGGGCGCCCCAAGCAACGCAAGAAAGATCATCTGAGGCATCGAGAATCGATATCCATCCCAGTAGTTCCTCTGGAATACCAAGTAATAGCAGATCATCAGCACGAGATAGGGCACTGTCTTCACCCAGAGCCTCAGGCACGCCCAAAGCGCTCCGATCAACAGAGCAATGGAAAGAGGACTTCCGAGAGATCGAGCAATGTCATCAACAATACCCGGCAGCTTGGCAAGGTCCCGTAGCGCTTGCCCCGAATGCGCCGCGATGCTCCCATCAACGTTACCCATGACCCAGCTATACTTGGCTGACCAATATCCAATTCCGGTCACGGAGCATCCAACCAGTCCAACGGTAACCAAGAACGTAGCCAATCCGACGAGCAAACGTCTGTCAAGAATGGCTCTAATGACACCTGTTACTCCGAGGCCTCTCAACCGGCGTTCCCGCAGGACGGCCCAAACTAGAGAAACCACCATCCCAACCAGAACGCCGACAACGCTCTCTTTGGTGCAAAGCGATATTGCGGCAAACAGCGACAGCAAAACGAAATGCCTGAGCTCTCTTGATTCTAGTGCGAGATCGAAGAAATAAAGCGCAAGCATCATCCAGAAGAGATACGGGATATCGACGTTCGTCGTATGAGAGTGATAGATGAATATCACGTTCAGTGCAATTGCCGCAGCGGAGATGAGACCGGCGAGTTCACCAAACCGCCTCCGGCCTATCAGATAGAGCAATAGCACGATTCCCACGCCCATAATCGCACTGACCGCCCTGTCAGCCAGAAAGAGAATCGTCAGGCTTCGTTCGGGGTCTGAGAAACCGTATGGATAGCCCCGAGTCGGCTCCTTGAACTCCCCACTCAAATACAGATATGCAATATACGGGGCATTAAGCCCCAACAACAGGATGTGATGGGCAGCTGGGTATCTTGGGAGCCAAAGCTGAGCCTTTACTATACTGTAGCCCATGTGCAACGGACCAACCGGTGTAAGCGTGTCATGAGCCCAACTTATTGCTCCGTTCGGCAAGCCCCAATCCAAATGATAGAAATTGAGGGCGCCGCTGATAATAAGCAACGCAACTATGGGCCACCTGCGCCGAAGATAGGAGAGCATGTGCGAGACTGAGTTCATAGTCACCTCTGCCCTACCCATAAGAAGACCGTCCAATCCCAGAGCAATGCCACTGGGTTCTCGCTAACGCGCGCCGTCAGATCATATTGTTAGAACTTCCAGTCGCGTTACTTCTCTGAATGATAGTGGTTCTGAGAGACAAGTGTCAATCCGTCTTCGGCGAAGAGGGAGAAGCGGGCGAGGCGCCACTTATGGAGGACGAAGCGGAGACAGGTCCAGAGGACGCCGAGGCCGTATTTGACGCTTCGCTTGAAGCTGATGGATGAGGCTTCGGGGAAGTATTTCGTTGGACAGGAGATCTCGCCGATCCTGAGGCCGAAGAAGATGGCCTGAGCGAGTATCTCGTTGTCGAACACGAAATCGTCAGAGTTCTCGAGAAGTGGTAGCCTCAGAAGCGCCTCGCGCGAGAAGGCCCTGAACCCGGTGTGGTATTCGGATAGCTTGTGGCGGAGCGAGACATTCTGGATCAACGTGAGGATTCTGTTCGCGATGTATTTATGGCGCGGCATGCCGCCGACAAGAGCGCCTACGCCCAATATCCTCGAGCCAAGAACGACGTCGAACTCGCCGCTGGCTATCATCGCGGACATCGCCGTGATCAGCTTGGGCGTGTATTGGTAGTCGGGATGCGTCATGACGACGATGTCTGCGCCAGCCTCAATCGCCTCTTTGTAGCAAGTTTTCTGATTGCCACCGTAGCCCAGGTTGTGATCGTGGACAAACACAGAGAGACCGAGCCGTTCGGCGAGTTCGGCCGTTGCATCCGAGCTAGCGTCATCGACGAGTATTATTCGATCGACGATGTCCTTCGGGACGTCCCGGTATGTAGCCATCAGGGTTTTCTCGGCATTGAAAGCCGGCATAACCACAACTACTTTCTTGCCGTGCAGCATTAACTACTCTCAGACAGAATTCCGTGTGCGCTAACTGCGACCAAAAAACGCCCCCAAATGGGGTCACAAGAAGATCGCCGTGATCGTATCGGTCTGTCTGATACTTGGCAAGCTGAAGGAAGGAGTTTCCCCGGTGGGGAAACGGGCGAAAAGGCGAAAAGGGCAAAAGACGAAAAGGGAGAGACCACAAGTAGCCAGAAGGGGTGAGTGCTATCCCTGGCGAGTTCGAGATAGCTGATCGCAAGGCTCGTAACGAACCTAAATAACAGATAATCGTAAGAATCTGGCGTAATTGGTCCTGAGGAGGCAGGCATCCTTCATTAGCCATTCGGGCTAAAGATTCTCGGCTCCAGTTCGATGAATATCCTGCTTGTCGGATTTGGTGATATCACTAGGCTTGACATAAGGAGGGATACTATGTCTGCATCATCGACGGCCCGAACGCCCCTGCTATTGCTGGCTTTTTTTGCGATAGCCATATCGTCGTGCGCTTTCGCCGAGACAATAAATGTCGTTGTCGATTTCCCAATTGACCAGCTGTCGATTGAGCCAAGAGGCGAATACGACCAGATTGAATTGCCCGGCTGTTACGTTGTCTCAGAGCTGGGCGCTCCGGCGCTACCTCAGAAAGGCGTCTATGTGTCAATTCCATACGATAGGAGTGTCGATCAGGTGGAGGTCACCGCGATCTCCAAGGAGTCGATAGCAGGGCAGTTTACGGTCTATCCAACACAGCCTCCCATGCCCACGTCGGAGGAAGGCGAGTCGGAGTTCGTAGGTCCAGACCCAGCCATCTACGGCGTTGACACGCCATATCCAACCAGCGTTGTTCAGCTGACCGAATCAGGTAGTTTGGCCGGATACAGCATAGCAGGCCTGCTGGTCACGCCATTCAGATTTAAGCCGGTATCCAAAGAGCTGACGTTTATTTCATCGGTCTCGCTCGCTCTGCATCTTGTCCCGAGCGCGCCGCAGGCGCTTGCCGTAACACGCAGAAGCAACCTCGTTCGGCAATCGTGCGAGAAGCGCGTTGCCAGACTAGTCATCAACGGCGATTTCATCAGCCCACCTGCCTTCGCTCCCAGCATCTCAGCGACTTTCGACACGGTTGACTGCGTGATCGTCACAGGCAGTTCGTACACCTCGCAAGTGGAGCCTCTGGCCAACTGGATGATCAAGAAGGGCTACAGAACGGAGGTCCACACAGTAACGTCGATAACCAGCTCCTACAGTGGTTCGGATACGCAGGAGAAGATCAGGAACTTCTTGAAGGACTACTACAGCAACAAGGGCCTAGGTTGGGTGATTCTGGGCGGTGACACGAGCGTGGTTCCGGCGAGAGCGGCCTACGCCTTTGACGTAGAGGGTGACGGATACACATACGACGACTATCTATACTGCGATTACTATTACTCTGACCTCGACGGCTCTTGGAACGACGACAACGACTCGCTTTGGGGCGAGGTGAGTGACGATAACATAGACATGTACGCTGATATTCTAGTTGGGCGGCTGCCGTTCGATACTATTAGCGAGGCAGAGGCTGTGGTTGAAAAGACGCTGGTCTATGAGGGCGTTGGCTCAACGCAGTTGCCCACGGATTACCAGAAGAAGCTCTTGATGTTTGCCTGCGAACTGGATGGGGCCACGTCTGGCGGCGACTGCAAGGACGAGCTCGAAAGCTACGTTGGCATCCCGGGCGACTACACCATCACAAAGCTATACGATCGCGACAGCACATCCGGCAAGACAAATGTCGTCAACTCGCTCAACGCCGGTTACAACCTCGTCAACAACGTTGGCCACGCCAATTACTCGGTCATGAGCGCCAAATACACGGGCACAAAGGAGTATCTCTATAGAAATGATATGACGGGGCTCACCAATGGGCCGCGCTACTCGGTTCTATACACTATCGGCTGTTGGGCTGCCGCCTTGGATTACGACTGCATCGGCGAGCGGTTCGTTCTTTCCCCGAGCGGCGGCGGGATTGCGTTCATCGGAAACAGTCGGTTTGGATGGTATAGCCCAGGTTCCCCGGGCTACGGACCTTCGGACGCGTACGATCAGGAGTTTTTCTCCGCCATTCTCAATAGCGGGGCCCACGAACTGGGCGAGGCGCTGTCGGACTCCAAGCAACCATTCGTCAGTTACTGCAAGGGGGCCTACAGCAGCAGTCATTACTACCGTTGGGTGCTATATGAGCTGAATCTTCTCGGCTCCCCAACAACTCGAGTCTGGACCGATACACCGGCGTCGATGAGCGCAAGCTACGACAGCACGCTGACTGTAGGCCAGACGCAATTCGACGTTCAGGTGCAGAGCGGAGGGGCCCTTCAGTCTGCCCTGGTGTGTCTATACAAGGAAGGCGAGGTCTTCGAAACCGCAGAAACCGATGCGAGCGGTTGGGCCAACATAACTCTGTCACCTCCGCCGACATCGACCGGCACAATGCACGTCACGATTACGAAGCACAACTACCTTCCGGATATAGGGACGGCAGAGGTTCAGGAAGAGGGTGGTGGCTCGGACCCAGAGCTCAGCGATGGTTCAGTCTCGCCAGAAACCGGGCAATCGAGCGATACGTTCACCTATTCCGTCCACTACTACCACGCGGATGAAGAGGCGCCGTCGATCGCTTACGTTTATGTTGACGATAGTCCTCATACGATGTCATTGGCTTCCGGGCAAGCGGCAGACGGCGACTATGAATATGAGACTTCGACGCTTTCCGCTGGCAACCATTCCTATTATTTCTACTTCGAGGACGGAAGTGCCAAAACTGTCAGGCTGCCCGCTTCGGGCGATTCTGATGGCCCGCTCGTGGACGACACCAGGCCATCTTCGAGCTGCACAAGTCCCGCCTATTCAAACTCACAAAGCGTGTCGATTACCTTCATCTCGTCCGATGGCAGCGGGTGTGGTGTTTACGAGACCAAGCTCTATTACAAACTGAGTGGCGGCAGCTATAGCTACTCCGGCGAGTCAGAATCTGGCACGTCTGGTTCATTTTCATTCTCTCTACCCGACGGACGAGGCACCTATTACTTCTACACAATCGCAATCGATGAGGCGGGCAACACAGAAGATGCTCCTGGGTCGGCGGACGACACCACCATCTACGATTCGACGAAGCCCGTATCGTCATGCTCCTCGCCCACGTATGGCGCATCGCCGATAAACGTGACGTTCAGCGCCTCAGACAGCGGTAGTGGGCTAGCAAACACGAAGCTCTATTACAGCTACAGCGGCGGCAGCTATACGTATTCTGGAGACGAATCGAGTGGCGGGTCGGGGTCATTCTCCTTCGTCCCAACAGATGGAGAAGGAACCTACTCGTTTTACACCATCGCAACCGACAACGCCGGAAACGCGGAAGATGCGCCGGGCTCAGCCGACAGCACGACTATCCACGACGGCACGAAGCCGGTCTCATCCGCGTCGTCGCCGACCTACGTTACTTCTCTCCCGATAACCATTGCATTCACAGGTTCCGACAGCGGCTCAGGAATGTCCTCTACAGACCTCTACTACAATTTCAACTCAGGTAGCTATTCATATTCAGGTCAGACGGAGAGCGGTACATCCGGGGACTTCACGTTCTCGCCAACTGAGGGCGACGGGACCTACAAATTCTACACAGTCGCCTACGATAACGCCGGGAACGAGGAGGACGCGCCTCAAAACGCGGATGACACGAGCATCTATGACTCGAGCAGACCGGAATCTTCATGTTCTTCGCCGGAATATGCATATTCGAGCCCAATTGCGGTCACGTTTTCGTCCTCCGACTCACTCAGCGGTGTTTCCACGACGAAGCTCTATTATCGCAAGGACGGCGGCGAGTATTCCAACTCAGGGCTTTCCGAAAGCGGCACGTCAGGGGAGTTCTCATTCTCACCACCAGATGGTGCTGGGACATACGATTTCTACACTCTGGCGACGGACAACGCTGGCAACTCCGAACAGGCCCCAGAATCGGCCGACGATTCGACCATATACGAAACAGAGGACAACACGAGACCCGAATCCTATTGCACAGCGCCTGAGTATGCTAACTCAGCGCCAATAGATGTCGAGGCCTTCGCGCATGATGATGAAAGCGGCGTCGCCGAGACAAGGCTCTACTACAGCTTCAACGGCGGCGAATATCAGGACTCTGGTGTGACTTGGAACGGTGGTAGCTTCAATTTCCTTCCTCCGCCATTGTATGAGGTTTTCGTGGCTCCGAATGGTTCGCCGGACGGGGAAGGCACGATATCTGACCCAAGAACACTCAAAAGTGTCGTTGAGGATGATACCATTCTGCCGGGCACAATCATCTTGTTACGAGAAGGTAAATACGAGTCTAGTGAGTGGATGTGGCAAAATGCTGGTCAAGACGGCATCACTGATCATCCGGTTATCTATATGCCTTACAATGATGAGCGGGCTACGGTTTTGGACTATGTGCAGATACGAGGTGATTCGACATATTGGGTTGGGATCGAGCACACTGGTACCGGTACCTATCAGGGAGTTAGCATCCATGATGGTGACGATATTCGAATAATCAATAGTCTGTTTCACGATTTCAACAGCAACGGTATTTCCGGATGGAGCAAAGGGTCGGGACATATCTATTACGGCAATATGATGTGGCACATGGCCAACAATCCAGAAGACCGGCACGGGCACGGCATTTATACACAGAATGAGTTTGGGC
>Ga0272444_10003471_pt1 | contig 14128 bp, 12 predicted proteins | sample SSMForm13_FD_201033 | JGI IMG/M metagenome (GOLD analysis project Ga0272444, IMG submission 201033) | Marine sediment archaeal communities from Little Sippewissett salt marsh, Falmouth, MA, United States - SSM-Form-13 | ecosystem: Environmental > Aquatic > Marine > Wetlands > Sediment ...
GGCTCGAGGACAAGCTCGGCAAGAACGATGAGCCAAATGTGACTGTAGAGGATGTTGAGGATGCCGAGGGCAATATCCTTGGTTTCGGCTCAATAGAGCCTGAGAGCGAGATACCCAACACACCACCAAGGCTCAGCAACCCCAGGGTGGACCCATCCTCAGGATACGAAAAGGGAACAGGATTCAACTTCACCATAGAATACTCAGATGAGGACAAGGACCAGCCTGAGAAGGTAACGGTAATCATCCTAAAGGATGGGATCGAACAGACCAACAAGACAATGAACGCTGTGGATCCAGATAACGAGGATTACGAGGACGGGGTAATGTTCTACTACAACACCAGCGGCAACAGGGTGCAATCCTCCTTCAATCTATACGAGGGTGAGTACAACTTCAGGTTCCAGGCCTATGACGGAGAATCCTGGACAACCCAGCCCGCCTCAGAGAGGATAACAGTGGAGAAGGGAAGCGAGGACAAGTACGGCGTGAGCTTGAGTTCCAACACCGCAATGATATCCATAAACATGGAACGTACAAGTCCAGAGGGTGAGTTCGACCTGATGATAGAGAACACTGGAAACGTGGATGACAACTACGAGCTGAGCATGAAGGTGGTACTGACCAAGGATAACAGGACAACCACCGCTTCATCCTGGAGAATAAACCCAGACAGATCCGACACTATTGGTGATGGAGATACTGACATAGTACCAATAACCATAACGCCTTGGATTAATGCTGAGGCTGGGGACTACACCATGACCATCACAGCGATATCTGCTTCCAAGGCCGATATCTCGGACACGTACAACCTGGTCATCAAGCTGCTGAAGCCATCCCTCAAGAGCGCTGAACCATCGGACCTCTCGATATCCAACACCGAACCAAGGATGGGTGACGAGGTAACACTGTCCTTCACAGTATCCAACTATGGCGATGTTGTGGCCAAGGACACTGCAGTTACCTTCTATGCCAACTCTCAGGTTGTAGGAACTACCCAGACCGTGGATGTGCCTGCCCAGGGCAGCTCTGTGGTCACTGTGACCTGGAAACCAGATGCAACCGGTGAGTACACCATCAAGGTAGAGATCGAGGACCAGACCGTGCAGGACCTGACAACAGTAACTGTGAAGAGCGACAGTATCATCGACCAGATAACCGACAGTGATGAGAACGGCATGCTGATACTGATAATCGGCATCATCCTTGCTAGCATACTATGGATCGTGATATTGGCTGCTACCAGGGGCAAGAAGGGCGGCGGTGCCGAGCCAGGCAGTGTCGAGCTTATCCAACCTCCGGGAGAGAGGAAACCGGAGGGACCAGAGACGGGACCAGAGACAATAACACCTCCAGGTGGAAGACCCGAAGCTCCCGGACCTGGAGCTGCTGCTGGAGCTGCAGCCGCTGGTGGCGTCACTGTAAGTGGTGGAGAAGAAGCCCCGGAGAAACCAGAGCCAAAGAAGTCGGTTGGAAAGGTCAAGTGCCCCAAGTGCGGGAAGGTAACAGAAGTGACATCCTCCAAGAGGCCCTTGATAGTGCCCTGCCCAGAGTGCTCGACGAAACTGTTGATAAAGGAGTAGATTCTACTCCTTTCTTCTTTCCTTTTTTTCCTTTGTTTTTTACCATTTACTATTCAAACACTCATCGATGAGTGATAACTGAGATTAGAATGTTTTATATCTTGCCTGCGAACTTCAATTTCTTGACAGTGTCCTTGATGTCCTGCTTTCCTGAGGTTCCCAGAAGCCAGTTCTCAAGCTCCATATCAAGCTGGGTAGTATCATCATCTTCCTTCACAATTATTCTGGTACCGTTTTTGAGATTGTAGCATGTGTGGGTAATCTTTGATTCGCTCCAATAGCATTGATAGACATCTTCGCGGTCATTTGTGATGATGGCAAGCTTGCGCAGTTCAATCAATTTTCTTATCCTTTCTGCATCGAACTTCTTTAGGAAGTCGCTGCCCCTCCAACCACATCCGTTCAGGGCAACCATAACCTCGTGACCGGGTCCGATCTTGCTTTCATCGATGATGATGTTCACCAAGTCATTTGTAGAGGCAACCTTGCCCTTTGAAAGGTCTCTCAATGCCTTGGACAATCCTATGAGGCTCACAGGCTCTATAATGATCTGGGGTTTGCCATTTTTTTGGCTCCATGCTTTTGGTGGGAACATGAAGAAGGGGATGTGGATCCCATATGGGTGCAGGGATGTGTTGTGGCCAGCCCTGTTCTCCTCCCCGAACAGCTCTCCATGGTCAGCTGTGATGATGATAAGGGAATTGTCCCTAATATCGGGGTCCAGCTCGTTCATCCACATTTTTATTAGAGTATCCAGGTGCCATATTTGGGTCTTGTAGGCATCCAGTTGTTTTTTGAATAGGGCATTCCATGACTTGAAGACGATCTTGCCGCTTCTGGTGGTTGGCGGTTTTGCATCTGGATCCAGAAGATAGGCCTTGATATTGAAATCCGACATGGCTTCCAGTTCTTCAGGGGAGAAATCGATTCCCAGTGCTTCTTGCCCCTTTTGCGAGGGCATGTGCGGGCAATGCGTGTTCAGAAAGTTGGTGAACACTGCTTTTGGCTTGTTGTTGCCAGACTTGTTCAGGTAATAGTTGATATGCTGGAGAATGCGATGCGAGTTGTGCATCTTCCTGAGCTTGACGCTTCCCCTCTCCCTTCTCTGGATCTGCATGTACTTGAACATTCCAAACAGGATATTGGCCATGTTCTCCTTTACCTCTTTTCCTGCAATAAGCTTTGGAAGGTTCTTGACCACGCCCAGCATGGAGCCATATTCAAGAAAGGACGTATTGGATGGGTAGAGCTTGAGGTCTATGTTCTCGTCCAGGAAGTCAATTCCCCTGTCCAAGCCGTGCATCATCCCAAAATGGGGGTTCTCTGAGAACAGGGAGGTCTCGTAACCCTGCTCCCTCATGATATCTGGTAGGATAGTTAATTTATTTGAGAGCTTGTTCTCTGGTTTTGTGACATTGTGCAGTATCGGGGAATCCATGGTGTAGATGGATGCATATGATGGAAGGGTCCATGTGGATGGAGAATAGCAGGTGCTGAACTGTACTGGAGCGTTATTTGTAAGAAAGGGCATGGTGTCCTTGTTGACATTGCATGCCCTTAAGGAATCCAGTACCAGTAAGATAACATTTGGCCTCTTTGCAGGAGATATTCCTGCTTCTCTTCCTTCCTTTTTCTGTCTTGCCATGGAACTATCCGCCTTCTGCCTGTTCGAGTATATAATTGGTCTTTATAAGGATGATGGAAATCGTGGTCCTGCCTCACATGCCCAATATCTCGATCTCTGACATGTACTCCATCATTTTTGTGAACAGTATTATGAAGACCAGGCAAATGAAGGTGATCCATATGGCTTCCTGCCATTCCTCTGTCCCGCCCACCTCTGCCAGTATGATGTACTTGACAGCATAGACCAAGGCGATGAACATGATGATGGGAGCAATTTCCGGGATGGATAGTGCATCTCCAATCATGGCTAGGATGGGCAGCACCACCACGGCAATTATCGCTGTCAGAAGGTACCTGAAGAACATTCCAAGGTCGAAATCGTCCTCTCCAGTGATGAGCCTCACAGCCAGGTACAATAGCACGATGACCACCACGATGCTGATGAGCATGACGATCCAATTCGGGGTCATGAAAGGATATTGGCCTTGACATAAATATTATTTGTTGCTGTGCCTGAAAAATGTATATAGAGGGATGCGTTCAATAATCGTCCTCGAAGTCCTCCATCGTTACCTCAGGAGGGTTGCATTTGGAGCAGGTTAGTGCATCACGATTGTAATGTGCATTGCACACCATCATGCCGCAGATCGGGCAGGTATGCATGGCAGGAGCACCGCAGAAATGGCATTGTCCAATGAGCATGTTCTCACCGCAACCTTTTTGTGTTTCAGGCTACATAATGTTTTCGGTACCTATGAGAGAATATCCAGTTAAGAGTGGTCATTTTTCTAACATCGAAGGCAAGAAGCTCCATGATATGATGAAGGAGCATTTCGGGAATGTAAACGTAAAGGGCGAGGTGCACTCATCCAGCTACGGTGCGATAAAGAAGGTCACGGTGGAGAGGCAGGGCAAGAAGGTCCTGGTCATCGGGACCGACATGGACAGCAAAGCTGACAACGAGACCGCCATGGACACGATCAAGGTATACAACGAATTCCTTCTAGCAGTAACTGGTTTTACAGGCAAGGAGAGAAAGAAGCGGATGTGATGGGTCTCCATGCCAATACCAGATGGTTCCCCTTCAAATGACCGCCCATCCCTGGACGAGTACTTCATGAGGATGGCCAAGCTTGCTGCAAAGCGCTCAACATGCACAAGGCGCAGCGTGGGAGCGCTCATCGTCAAGAACAAGCGAGTGCTCGCCACCGGGTACAACGGCCCACCCAAGGGAATCACGCACTGCGAGGTGGTTGGCTGTATCAGGACCCAGCTTGGCATTCCCTCAGGAAAGAGGCATGAGCTCTGCAGAGGGCTCCATGCAGAGCAGAACGCCATAATCCAGGCCTCGGTGTTCGGGGTTGACGTATCTGGATCAACCATGTACGTGACCAATAAACCATGCATATTCTGTGCAAAGATGGCCCTTAACGCTGGGATAAAGGAAATAGTCTTCGAATCGGATTACAACGATGCTGTCACGGATGAGCTGATAAGGGAATCAGATCTGGTCTTTAGACGTTTGAAGGTCTGAAGTTGATCCTTCTTTCCATTCATTGATCAGTCAGTCGTACTGATATCCGTTCACTGCTTCTCAGGATGGTACTTGTCCACGTATTCCTTGTCTATTCTCTTCAGCTCTTCCCTGGGCAGTGTGGTCATCAGGTCCCATGCCAGGCCCAGTGTTTCCTCTATGCTCCTGGCCTCGTCAAAGCCTTGCTTGATGAACCTCTTCTCGAAGACCTCTGCGAACTTCAGGTACTTCCTGTCCCTTTCAGTGAGGGCCTCCTCGCCCACCACTTTGATGAGGTCCCTGAAGTCCTTGCCCTCTGAATACCCTGCATACAGCTGGTTGGAGACACCGTCATGGTCCTCCCTGGTCCTGCCCTCGCCAATGCCCTGCTTCATCAACCTGGAAAGGCATGGCAGCACGTCAATTGGAGGGTCGATGCCCTCGTTGTGCAGCTCTCTGGACAGCACGATCTGCCCCTCGGTGATGTACCCTGTAAGATCAGGTATCGGATGGGTAATATCGTCATCTGGCATGGTCAATATCGGGATCTGGGTGATGGAGCCCTGCTTGCCCTTTATTCTGCCAGCCCTCTCGTATATGTTTGCAAGGTCGGTGTACATGTATCCAGGATATCCCCTTCTTCCAGGCACCTCCTCCCTGGCAGCTGCTATCTCCCTCAATGCCTCGCAGTAGTTGGTCATGTCCGTGAGTATCACAAGTACGTGCATGCCCAGCTCGAAAGCCAGGTACTCCGCGGTCGTAAGCGCCATCCTCGGGATGATGAGCCTCTCTATCGCCGGATCATTGGCTAGGTTCAGATACAATACCGAGCGCTGCAGTGCTCCGGTCCTCTCAAAATCATGAATGAAGAAGTTCGCCTCCTCTGCAGTGATGCCCATGGCGCAGAATACCACTGCGAAATTCTCCTCGCCCTTGACCCTGGCCTGCCTGGCTATTTGGGCTGCGACCCTGTTGTGAGGCAGTCCGGATGCTGAGAATATCGGCAGTTTCTGCCCTCTCACAAGCGTGTTCATACAGTCTATCGTGGATATACCCGTCTCTATGAACTCTCTTGGATACTCCCTGCTCGATGGGTTGATGGGAGCACCGTTGATGTCCACCCTTTTCTCTGGTATGATATCTGGCCCTCCATCTCTGGGCTTCCCTGTGCCTGAAAATATCCTCCCAAGTATATCCCTTGACAGGTCCACCTTCATGGTCTCGCCAATGAACCTGACCCTGGTGTTCTTGGTGTTCAGCCCTTTCGTGCCCTCGAAGACCTGGACAAATACCTTGTCCAACCTTGCCTCGAGCACTTGGCCAAGCCTCTGGTTGCCTTCAGGGTCGGTGATCCTTACGACCTCTCCATAGGCCACGTCCTTGACGCTCTTCACCACCATGAGGGGCCCTGATATCTCCTCTACACTGACATACTCGATATCGGTGCTCATCTCGCTACCCCCAGTGTTTTGAGCTCGTTGTTAATTTCCTTTACTATGCTCTCGAACTCCTTCTCGAATGTATCATTGGGCACCATTGCCATCCTTGCCACCTTTTCCCTGGACCTCATACCCTTTACCTTTTCCAAGGGCACGCCCTTCTTGGCCAGGACCGCTATCTGGTCATAGAAACCGAGCATGATCTTCAACATCTGGAACTGCTTCTTCGGAGGGCAGTACGTGTCCATCTTGTGGAAGGCGTTCTGCTGCAGGAAATCTTCCCTGATCATCCTCGCCCCCTCCAGGATCGCTTGGTCATTGGGTGCCAGTGCGTCAGGCCCCACCAGCTGCACAAGCTCCTGCAGCTCAGCTTCCTTCTGCAGCAGGACCATGGCCTTCGTCCTGTACTCTGACCAGTCCTCTCCCACAAGTTTGTCCCAGGTGGGCTTGACATGGTCTAAATAAAGTGAATATGACCTGAGCCAGTTGATGGATGGGAAATGCCTTCTATCTGCAAGGTCGGAATCCAATGCCCAGAAGACCTTCACTATCCTCAATGTGTTCTGTGCGACAGGTTCTGAGAAATCCCCGCCTGGCGGGGATACGGCACCAATGACAGAAACCGTACCTATCCTCTCCTCATCGCTTGGAGCCAGGAGCACGGACTTGCCGCCCCTCTCATAGAAGCTTGCCAGTCTGGACGCCAGGTATGCAGGGTATCCCTCCTCTCCAGGCATTTCCTCCAGCCTTCCTGATATCTCCCTCATAGCCTCTGCCCATCTTGAGGTGGAATCCGCCATGAGCGCTACATTGTAGCCCATGTCCCTGTAGTACTCTGCGAGGCTGATGCCAGTGAAAACGCTGGCTTCTCTTGCAGCAACCGGCATGTTGCTTGTGTTCGCTATGAGTATGGTCCTGTTCATCAATGGCTGCCCTGTCCTGGGGTCCTCCAGTTCAGGGAATTCCCTGAGCACGTCAGCCATCTCGTTGCCCCTCTCCCCACAGCCCACGTACACGATGATGTCCGCATCGCACCATTTTGCAAGCTGGTGTTGGGTGACTGTTTTTCCAGTTCCGAAACCTCCTGGAATGGCTGCGGCACCTCCTTTTGTCATTGGGAAGAATGTGTCCAGGATACGCTGCCCGCTCATGAGTGCCTCGTCAGGGTCCAGCCTTTCCTTCACAGGTCTGGGTGTACGGACAGGCCATTCTTGCAGCAGGGCGATCGTTATCTCCTCTCCATCCTTGGTCTGGATGGTTGCCATGATGTCCTCAAGCCTGTAGCTTCCTGGCTGTGCAAGGGATTTAAGCGTGCCAGAGATGTTCGGAGGTACCATGACCCTGTGCTCCACAACCGGTGTCTCGGGAACGGTGCCCAGTATGGTCCCGCCTTTGATCTCGGTTCCAGGGGTCAGCTTGGTGTTGGGTGTGAACTTCCACTGCTTGTCCATGTCCAGCGGCTTCACCTCCACGCCCCTGGTGATATAATCGCCAGCGCTCTTCATTATCAATGGCAGTGGCCTCTGGATCCCATCATAGATGCTGCCTATCAATCCAGGACCCAGCTTCACGGACAGTGGCGCGCCCGTGGTGGCAACCGGCTCACCTGGCTTTATTCCATTGGTGTCCTCGTACACCTGCACCACGATGACGTCCTCCTCGATGCCAATGACCTCTCCTGTGAGCTGCTCCTGGCCTATCCTGACCACGTCGTACATCTTCACACCACGCATCCTATCGGCCTTGACCACAGGCCCGGCAACGCTCACGATCCTTCCTTCAGCTTCCATACATATCACCCTTGCAATTCTATGCCAGTAGCTCTTCTTACCATGTCCTTGATGGGGTCGTCCCTCTGGCTTGGGACCTTTTCCCCAGGAATAGCCATTACAAGTGGGTACAGGCCGCGCTTTTCAGCCTTGACCCTCGTATTGATGGCTTTAATGTAATCCTCCTTTACGATTATGAGTGCGATATCCTTGTCCTGCAGCAGCTCATCCATGAGCTTCAGTGCTTCCTCCTCGCTCTCTACCAGGTGCGTTTCCATGCCTCCCAGGCCGAAGCCCACAACCTGCTCGTAGCTGCCTATAAGCACTGCCCTCATTTTATGCCTCCATCACCATGAGCTGCCTTGCTTGCTTTGGTGGATATCCTTCCACAAAGCTCCAAACCAGCACCCTCAGGTTCCTGTTCTCGAACTCCTTTCCCATGAAGTAATGCACTGCCGGCCCGACAGTTAATCCCTTCTGGCTGCCCGCGGTTCTCGCTCTCTCCAGCAGCTCCAGGTCCAGGCTCTTTTCCAGCTCCGAGCTGGTTACCTGGAGTCCCTCCTTTGCTTTCAACCCTGCACCATAGCTGCTGCCTTCCAGCTCCTTGAGTAATGCTTCCATGTCCGTCTTGTCGGCCATCTGCTCCAACTTCCATTCACTAAGCTCGTAGCCTGGAACATGCACCATGGCCTTGATCCTATCTGGCTGGAGGCCCATGGCCTTTGCTCTCGTAATGTTCTTGATATTGATGATATCTATATACTGGCCGAGGAATAATCTCAGGTCCCTGGCAGGCTCCCCTGCGATCCTGCTCAAAGAAGCTTTCATAGTGGCCAGGTAGTAATTGTCCAGCACCATCTCCAGCTCCACGAGGTCCTTGACGCTGTCGGCTTCCAGCTCCGGGTACATCTCGACGAGGATGCTGGCCAGTTTCGGTATGTCCCCCCTGGAGTCCGCAATTGCTGCGACCCTGTCCTGGCCCAATGCACCAAAGGGCCTCATCGATGACGGGTTTTGTCCTGTGCCCAGCAGTCTCAGCATCTTCTTAACCTGTACTATCTCGAACTTGAGCAGGTAGGCACCGAAGAAAGGCTGCACGCTCCTCGGCATGGTTCTTTGCGCCGAGTACAACAGGCCCTGAAGCTGTGAATCCAGTGCATCATCCAATGAATCCCTGTCTTGGGTCGGTACCTTGTAACCCACCTCTGCAAGCCTGGCTTCCAGCTGCTGCAGGTTGGCGCTCTCCATCATGTGCTCCAGCACCTCCTCCTTGACCAGGGGGAGGCCTATCGCCCTGAGCTTGGCATTGGGGTATGCGAAGTTCGCTATGTTCTGGAGTGTGGTGAAGTAGCTCATGTAAAGAATGATGATGAGCAACAGAGCAACTGCCACAACGCCCAGGGCAAGGTAGAGGTTCAATTCCCGGCTCCCTCCTGGAACAGGACCTCGGCTGCCTTCGAGCGCAGCATGTCCCTCTTCCTCTCTATCAGCTTTACCAGCTGCATGTCCATAACCTGTCCTTTCTTGTCCGACCTGAGCATGATGCCTCCAAGGTCGTGTATAGGGCCTGGCTTGAACTGAACGGTGCTGGGTGCCTGGGTTTTTAGCTTGGACACCAGGTCGGAATCCATTTCCGAGAATATGACCGTGAATTCCTGGCCAAATGCATCCAGTCCTTTTTTCAGGGCAGATGACAGGTACTTCAGGTACACCTCGTCAGGCAGCTCCCCCAGCCTTTTCTCCAGATTCTGGAATGCCTTGTCCAGTACCTGGTTCTTTGCATCACTCACCTTTCTTGTAGCAGAGAGATTTGCCGAGGAAATGATACCTTCCGTCAAGGTCTTGTCCTCCTTGGAGTACTGCCTGTCCAATGCTTTGAGCTCGACCTGGAGCCTTCTTTCATGCTCCCTGAGCACCTCGGCCTTTTTTGTCTTGAACTCCTTGTCCAGGGCTGTGACGTCCGCCCTTTTCTTGTCTTCGATCCTCTTGATGATGTTGTCCAGTCCTTTTCCCATTCCAGCACCTCTACATTATTCCTGAGTACAGCATGATGAATATGGCTATGAGCAGTCCGAAGATGGCGAAGGTCTCGGACATGACCGAGAATATCATGCATCTTCCAAAGACGTCCTGTCTCCTGGACACGGCACCGATGCTGGCACCGGAGGTTATGCCCTGGCCAATGGCTGAAAGGCCCGCTATGCCGATGGCAAGCCCTGCTCCCAGGGCCGCAAAGCCGATGACGTTGTCGGTGAGCTCGACGGTTCCCATGAGGAAACCTGTGAACACCATGAGCAGTATGGCCACCAGCAATCCGTAGATAGCTTGCGTTTCAGGTAGCACGGAGAATATCATGGCCCTTCCAAAGAGCTCGTTCTTTTCTGCAACCACTCCGACCCCGGAGGATGCTGCGATCCCCTGGCCGATGGCAGATAAGCCTGCAATGCCCACTGCGAGACCTGCGCCCACGGCTACCAGGCCTAGACCGAACCCCATCTTGCCGTACATGAATCCAGGGAAGCTGCCGCTGAATATCCCTGAGTTGGTCAATATGAAAATAGCTATGAGAAGCCCGTAGATGGCCTGCGTCTCTGGTAATACAGAGAATATCATGCCCTTTCCGAACATCTCGTCCTTCTCCGCAACTGCACCTATTCCAGAGGATGCTGCGATCCCTTGGCCTATGGCTGAGAGGCCGGCAACGCCAACCGCCAAACCGGCTCCTACTGCGGCCAGCCCTATGGATACGGGCACGTATTCCTCGCTCCCGCCAAGTAGGCCGGAGCCCAGTAGTATCAATATGGCTATCAGGAAACCGTATATGGCCTGTGTCTGGGGCAGGGCCTGGAATATGAAGCACTTGTTGAACTTGTCTGGCTTCTCTGCAATGGTTCCTGCGCCTGCTGCGCCAACTATACCCACGCCAATACCGGCTCCCATACCTGCGATGCCTATGGCCAGTCCGGCTCCCAGTGCTGCAAGGTAGATGCCTGGTGAGCGGGTCACCTTCACTGTGAACTGCTCCTGGACCGTGCCGTCAACGGTCAGCGTGACCGTATAGGTTCCGGTCTCCTGGAATGCATGGGTCACTTCACTGCCGTCAGCAGTGCTGTCATCTCCGAAATCCCACTGCACCATTGAGCCCTCGGGCACGGTGGCATTGAAGTTCACATCCTCTCCGAGGTAGGCCTTGAACTCCCTTCCCATCTCTGGATCGATCTGTATGTCCGTGCTTGCGCTGGCTGGAACTGCCAGCAATGCAAGGACAGCTAGGACGCTTGTGAGTATCAACAAGGGTCTCACTGTTTTCCCTCCTTTGCGATATATGTTACTTTTCTCTCAGCCTGGAATGGGGTGAACTGCTTCCCGCCCCCGCTGTAGAACTGACCAAAGAACTCCACGTACTGCAGCCTCAGGGAGTGTATGAATGCTCCCAGTGCCTGCAGCGCTGCATTGATCAGGTGTGCGAATATGATAACGATGGTGACGGCTGCGAACATCATGAGCTTGAAATCGATGAACGCCACAGCACCCAGTATGATGGGGATGAGGCCTATGTTCTTGATGAATGGGCTCTGGTCCCTGTGGCCTTTCAAGGTGAGGGCCGTTCCGACTATTACCATTGCCAGTGGTATGATGGGCCCCTCGCTCTCGAATCCCAGGATGAGCGAGGATATCAGGTTGATGGTGAGGGCTATGCCGCCAGTGGCAAGACCCAATGCAAGCAGTCTGGCATAGGATAACCAGTTGCCAATGAAGCCAGTGAGCTCGAAGAACGCCATGGACTTCGCGCCGCCTGCCAGCAGGGCCAGGCCGACCAGTGTGCCGATCGATGCCAGTTGGTATAAAATTCCAGTGAACTCCGCCCATCCAAAGAAGTTGGCTATGAGTATGCCTCCGCAGGGAAGAAGGAAGAACCATGATCCCTGGCCGAACAAGGCATCCTTTCTGTTCCCCATCCTGATGTTGTGGGCAAATGCGAGAACGATCCCGATGACCAGCTGGATTATGCCTATGATAAGGGCGATGACCAGTAGTGTTATCGGGTCCTTCATGGCATCCATTGCATACCATGGCTCTATGCCCAGGGCATTGAACATGTGGTAGAAGGGGTTGTTCTCGTCTAGAGGCCCCAAGTACGAGCCCATGAGTATGCCGAATACCATTGCGGAGACTCCAATGGCGCATAGTATGATCGCGAACTCCCTCTGGGTCTGGTTCACCTTTCCCATGCCCCTGTAAACGATGATGCCTGTGATCAGGACGAGTGCACCGTATATAGTGTCGCCTAGCATGAGCCCGAAGAACAGTATGAATGCTGGAGCTATCAGGAATGTCGGGTCTATCTCATCATAGTTCGGTGGTGCGAACATCCTGGTCAGGCTCTCGAATGGTCTAAGGGCTCTGGGATTTTGCATCAGTATTGGGGGTTCCTTCCTTGGGTCCTCGGTAAGGACCTCGCAGTGGTCCTTGGTTGTCTTGGATGCCAGTTTTTTGAGCTTGTCAATATCCTTTCTCGGACACCAACCAGTTATCAACGAAGTGGTGCTGGTGGAGCCGGAATAGGAAACGATCTCCCTCCTGTGCTTTTCGATCTTGGTCTCCTCCAGCAGTATCCTCACGATCTTCTTCCAGTCCTTGGCTGTGGCTCTGATCCTGGCAAGTAATCCTTTCCTCTCTTCCTTGAGCTTCTCCGAGGCTTCCCTCATCTTTCCCACGGCAATAGCTGGGGTCCCCTTTTTCTGATCCAGCTCCAAGGGTATGAACAGCTCTCTGGTGAGGGCCGTGTTGAGCTTCTTTCTCTGTGATTTGTGAACAATAATGATGGCAGCGCTGTGCTCCTTGGATAATGGCACCAGCTCCAAGTGGTGCTCCACTTTTCCCAGGGCCTTCCTCAATTCATCAGGGTGGTAGGTCATGCCAGCCGATATATGGACATGCTCGCTCTCTCCAAGATGATGGAGAGGTAGGTCCAGGTCCATGAAGGGCAGCAGCTTGGTCTTGTCTTCCTCTATCTGGTCAAGATTGTCATCGATCTCCTGTATGCGCTTTTCCAATGGGAGGAGTATCTGCTCCAGCTCCTCCAATGCCCTGATGTCCTCCTCCTTCGTTTCCATCCACGGCCTGAGGTCCACAGGGAACCTCTGGGGCACAGGAGGCTTGATGAGCATCTTTACTGAACCAGGCTTTGGGTCCGGCGAGAGCTTGAATATCTCGATGACCTTCGATAACCGCAGCTCCAGTTCGGAGATGAGCCTCAGCTCTTTGTCTTCCTCCGGAAGTTGGACATGGTCCTTTACTTGATCGAAAGCTCTCAGGTCCTCTACCTGTAATAATGCTGCTTCCTGTAATGATTTCATTAAGGGGTCCAGGTACTGGTTGTGCACCATCAGGAAAACGTTCTCCATCCTGGCAGGGAACAGCAAGGTACTCACTCCTTCAAGAGCTCCTCGAGCAGTTTCGCAGTTGCCTGGGGCACCTTCTGCTCCGCTGTCCTCTTTATGCTCTCCGCACTTGTGCTGCTGTTGTCTATGATCCCTTGGGCTTGCTCTCTGGCCTCCTTCTCTTTCTGCTCTCTCTTGGCCTGGAGGCTCTTGATGTGCGCGTTTCTCTTGGTGGTAAAATCCTCGTCAACGGTCTTGGACAGAACCGCAAGTTTCTTCTTATTGTCGGCCATGGTGCTCTCTACGGCCTTGGCAGCGTTCGATTCCGCTTTCTTTACCTTCTCCAGAGCTTCCCTGACCATGAACATCCATCCTTGGACATTGAGTCGTTATACGCAGCTAGTAAATAATCTTTATGACATATTGATATGTCACTTTGAATCTTGTCTGCACTCCCATCCAATCCATATTTTTTAACATTGGGCCAGAAATGCTACTTGAAATTGGACCAAAACCGGAAATCTCCAAAATTGCCACTAATAATCCGTCGAAAATTATTAAAAAGGGAGGGTGCATAATGTTCATGGGGTTAGGTATATAGACTCTCCATCAGCCCCCTAGAAGGTATTGCCATACCTTCGTCGAAGTTTTTAATTGACTCATCATTTACTTGCCTCCCCTCATGGAGAGTCACTAACCCCACCAGAATCATTTTGTAAGCATGAACAATAGGTAATCCAGGTTAGCGACTCGACATGAAAAGGGCAAGCTTTGCTTGCCCTGAATCTGAAATTAACTCACAAATCAATAC